>Ga0208968_1000517_pt1 | contig 25175 bp, 19 predicted proteins | sample RifOxyA3_FD_184031 | JGI IMG/M metagenome (GOLD analysis project Ga0208968, IMG submission 184031) | Groundwater microbial communities from Rifle, Colorado - Rifle Oxygen_injection A3 (SPAdes) | ecosystem: Environmental > Aquatic > Deep subsurface > Groundwater | place: Rifle, Colorado, United...
TACCAAAATAGGACTTGTGATGTAATATGGTATGTTAGCAATTATCTTAACAGGTTTATCAACTAATTCTGAAAGATCGGCTTTCAGAATATCCTGATTCACTATTTCTATATTTGAATAAGGTAAAGAACTCAATTCTTTAATCGCATCAGTATCTATTTCAATGGCAATAACTCTATCAGCTATTTTAGCCAGCTCTTCTGTAACAAAACCAAGTCCTGCACCAATTTCTAAAACAGTTTCATCTTTAGATAAGTTAGCTTCATTAAGTATTCTCTGAATAATTTTGCTATCCACCAAAAAATTCTGTCCAAGTCTTTTCTTTGCTCTGAATTGCCTGGCTCTTTTAAAATAATCCAATGTATACCTCTATGCTTCCTTATTTTCCAACATATTTGCTTTATGATAAACTAAACATATTCAATAAGAAAATAATTAATAGTTAAATAGAATAATGGTTATATCTTAATGGAACAAACCATAAAAACAGAAGAACTAATAACTGAAAAATCACAACTTTTAAGCCTTTTTCATGGAGGTATAAAGCCAAAAAGTGATTTTAAAGTTGGCATTGAGCTTGAAAAACTCGGAGTAAATTCAAGTAATTATACAGCTGCACCTTATTCAGGTACAAATGGAATTCTTGAATTTTTAAAAAAATATAAAAAAGTTAATAATTGGGATTATATAACTGAAAATAATACAGTATTAGGTTTGATTAGAGGCTGCGATACAGTAACTTTAGAACCAGGAAGTCAAACTGAACTGAGCAGCTGTCCTCGAGATACAGTTCACGATATTGCAGATCAAGTTAAAAATTATAATACTGAAACAGCGATATTAGCTGAAGAACTTGATATTCATTGGATTGGTTACGGAATCCAGCCACTGTCAATACATGAAAATATCGAGCTAATCCCTAAAAAACGCTATGATATTATGAATGAATATCTTCCAACTAAAGGAAATATGGCTCTTGTTATGATGAAAGAAACAGCAGGAATTCAAGTCTCTCTGGATTATGGATCTGAAGATGATGCAGCTCATAAACTTAAAGTCCTGCTTGGTTTATCACCAATAGTTACTGCGATGTTTGCAAACTCTCCTATAAGAAGTGGGCAAGAAACTGGTTATAAAACCTATAGAGCCATAGGATGGCTACGTACGGACGAAATAAGGTGTGGCCTCATAAGTAGAAGGGTTTTCGAGACAGATTTTAGCTTTAATGATTATGTTGAGATACTTTTAGATCTACCAATGATTTTTCTTGAAAAAGATCAGAATTGGATTAATATGAAGGGAATAACCTTCAGAGAATATATGCAGCATGGCTATGAAGGTTACCAGGCTACTGTTGAAGACTGGAATTTACACAGAAGTTCATTTTTTCCATATATTAGACTAAATAATTATTTAGAAATAAGAAACTGTGACTGTCAAAGATCAGAACTTATCCCTGCCATTCCTGCTTTATGGAAAGGTTTAATATATGATGATAACGCTTTATCAACTGCATGGAATCTTGTAAAAGATCTAACCTGGGAACAAAGACTTGAGCTTAGGCAACTAGCTCCTAAATATGCTCTTGATTCAGAAATAAACGGTTTAAAAGTATTAGACATAGCTAAAGAATTAGTTAATATTGCCGATTATTCTTTAAAACAAATGGCTCAATTAAATGATGATGGACTAGATGAATCTATATATCTAGCTCCATTGAAAATATTAATTGATAAAGGACAATCTCCAGCAGATGAAATCCTTACATATTGGAGCACAAACTGGAATAAAGATGTAAGGAAATTAATTGAGCACGTTAGATTAATCTAAACCATAAACTCAATTTACCCCATATCTAGAAAAAAATATATAATGATTTTACCACCTGACATAAACATAACTACACATTTTCACCCTGAAGATTTGAAAACTCTGGAAAATATAGAAACTTCAGAGAAGATTTTATTTGAAACAACAACGTATTTTAACGAAATAGCAATCACTGAGAATCAATTTGGAAGGTTTTTAAAGTTTGGAGATAGTTATCAGGCAGGCATATTAAAACATGGCCTATATCAGGGTAATTTGCATTATACTAATTACTTTCTGCTTGCTCCTCTATTTAATCAGAATATAAAGAATATCCTAATTCTTGGCATGGGAACAGGAAATTTAGCGCACAATTTTCTTAAATTGATTCCAGACTTAAAGAACATTGATATCGTGGAAATAGATCCTGAAGTAGTCGATGTAGCTCAAAAATATTTTGATTTTAAACCCGATAAAAAGATTAACGTTCATATACAGGACGCTAGAGTATTTGTTAGAAATATTAAAAATAAGTATGACTTAATTATTTTAGACATTTTTACTAGCTCTGGTTTGCCTTACAGATTTATGACAGAGGAGTTTTTAAGAGAAACAAACACCATTTTAAATAAAAATGGAATAATATTCACTAATATGTTTGGTTTACAGAATATAGATTCTGATAATAATCTAATCTTTAAGTCTTTATTAAAAACATATAAGTCAGTATTTAACCAGGTTTTGGTACAACCGGCATTGTATGGCAACATTGAACTATACAGAACACTTTTTGGGCTAAAACATGACTTAACTGAGCTTACAAATATATTAATAATCGCATCTAACAGCAAAACATTATTAAGCAAAAGAAAAATTATTGACAAAGCTCAAAAAATGCAGGATAAATTTAATATTATAGGTATTAAAAAAATAGATAAGTATGCAGGAGACATATTTGAAATAGAAATTAATGTTAATCAGTATAAAAATTTTCTAGACAATGAAGAAGAAGAACTAAAACTCAATTTAAACAACTTAAAAGAATATCTAAAATGCAGTAATCCAAAATAGAGAATGTAAAAGATTGTAAATGAATATTAAACTTAATATTCATTTTGTTCTTTACATAAACTTAATACTAATTAGAGGGTCGGGGAGTAAAGAGTGAATGTTAAATACTTCATTAGCAGGAAGAGTCGAGTGGAATAACCAAGCAAATACTAAATCTATTCTTACACCAGCAGCTACAGCTAATAAAACTCTGAATTATCAACCGCAGGTTTCTTTTGGCAGAGCACTGAAAAAAGATGAGCAAAAAGATTATCAGGAAACAATTCTATCTGCACTGGAAGCTTTAGGCAAAAAAAATCTGGCTTTAACTATTCATGGAACAAGTTTTCCATCAATAGAAAAAGAAGATCCCGGAGTAGGATCACCAAATTCAAATGGAGCTAAAAAATTAATAAAGCTCATTGAGCTAAACGGGTTTAATAACCTTCAGCTTGGACCTGAAGGCAAAACAAAAAATACTGATGCTTCACCATATACCAGCACTGCATTTTCTATGAACCCGTTATTTATTGATATTTCTGAATTAACAAAACCGGAATGGAGCTCAATATTAGACAAGTCAACGTTTGATGATATTGTGAACAAGAAACCTAAGAATGAAGATTTAAATACCGGAAGCAGCAAAACTGCATATGCTTATGTTTATGAAAATCAGGAAAATGCGCTAAAAGAAGCTTATAAAAATTTTAAAGAAAAAATAAAAGATGAGAATAATACAATAATTCAATCTATTAATAATAAATTTAACGCATTTAAAGTAGAAAATAAAAGCTGGCTGGATGGAGATGCCTTATATGAAGCTCTGTCAAAAGAGCATAATAATGATTATTTCCCTAATTGGCCTTCAGAAATCGATAAAAATTTATTTGTACACTTAAATATCCCTGGTGATGCTAAAAAAGAAGCTGCGAAAAATAGAAAAAGTGAGCTTGAAGGAAAATATAAAGATGAAACAGAGCTTTATAAGTTCACTCAATTTGTCGCAGATGAACAAAAAAATAAAATGAAAGGGTTCTCTGCACAACACAATATAAAAACTATAAGTGATGCTCAAGTAGGTTTTGCTGACAGAGATATCTGGGTAAATAAAAACTTATTCCTGCCTGATTGGAAACTTGGATGCCCTCCGGATTACTTCTCAAACGAAGGGCAGTCATGGGGTTTTCCTGTATTAAATCCTGACTTAATTTTCAACCAAGATGAAACCCTGGGACCTGCAGGAAAACTTCTCAAGAATAGATTTGACAGAATATTCGAGAAAAATCCCGGTGGAGTTCGTATAGATCATATTATAGGACTGATTGACCCATGGATTTATCAAGATAATCAATCCCCAAAAAATGGAGCACGGTTACATAGTTCTCCAGAACATAATAAACTGAAACAATATGCTCGTACGGAAATAAATGATTTAAATTATGCAAAACCACCTGCTGATAATGATAGAATCAGATCTGAATCTCTCAATGAAAATAAAATTAGTAAGTATGCTGAAATCATAGAAAAAATTATCATTCCATCTGCGTTAGAAAAAGGAGTTCCTTTAGAAAACATCGTTTGCGAAGACTTAGGAACTTTAACTAACCCTGTAACCAAAGTAATGGGTAAATTAAGAGCAAAAGGCATAGGAGGGACAAGCGTATTACAATTTACAAGTCCTGAACCATCAAATCCATACAGAATGCATAATATTCCTAAAGAAAATACTGCAGCGGTTGGCAATCATGATACGATGCCTACAGCATTATGGGCTGAGAATAAAGACAGAAAACAACAAGCCACACATTTATCCTATGACTTAATTCCTGAAGAAAAAGCATATACAAGACGTGATTTATTCAATAAATTAGTTAAAGATCCTAAAGAACTTGTAAAAGCTAAATTTGCAGAGTTATTTGCAGGACCTGCACAAAATGTACAAATCTTCTTCACCGATTTCTTTGGCATCAAAAAACCATATAATAAACCTGGTTCTAGCGATCCTGACAACTGGCTTCTCAGACTGGGTAATAATTTTGACAAATTCTATTATAAGCAATTGGCTAAAAATGAGGGCATAAATCTTCCTGAAGTTCTCAATATGGCTATTGAAGCTAAAGGCCAAAAGTTTATTGATTCTTTTAAAAGCAAGAAAGCAGGAAACTTTGAAAACATAAATAAACTTGTTGATAACTTAAAAAAATATACTGAAATACTGAAAGAACCGGAAGATGATTTACAAAAAGTAGAATCTGAAGATAAAGCAGTATAACAGCTAATTTGTTAAGATCATTTACAACTAAAATTTGTGATATTTTATGATTGAGCCTGATTAATCTTGATACAACAAGATAACAGGCTTTTCAGTTTAATATTGCATATATTAAGATTAATCAATAGTTGCTAAATAATCGAGAAATCAGATAAAATTGACTATATATTAATATCAAGATGGATAAAATAAACCTTATAGATGATGAATCTATATCGTAAAATCTCGAATAATTAAATTAACAATCAGGATCTTGGCTGGTAGGAGAATTAAAAAGTAAATGATAAATTCTAAGAAATTTTTTACTGGAATCATAATAGCGATTTCACTAATATTTATAGGTACAATTACAGCGAATGCACAGGTTAGCCTACCTTCAATTAACATCAGCATGGGTCAGGCAAACTCCCCTACTGAATTTAGCAAGGGATTACAAATACTCATCTGGCTAACAGTACTAACGTTAGCACCAAGCATTATTATTATGACAACAGCTTTTACCAGAATAGTTATAGTTTTATCTTTAGTAAGACAAGCTATGGGTACAGCACAATTACCTCCTTCGCAGGTAATTGTAAGTTTAGCAATGATATTAACCTTTTTTGTAATGGCACCTACAATTAATGAAATTAATACAACAGCATTCCAACCCTATATGAATAATAAGATCACACAACAAGCAGCACTAAAAATAGGGATTGAACCATTAAGGCTATTTATGTTCAAACAAACTGAGGAAAAAGACCTTGCTTTATTTGTCAGGATGGCTAAAATACCTAATCCCAAAACGAGAGTAGATGTTCCTACTTATGTTTTAATACCGTCATTTATTATTAGCGAATTAAAAACAGCATTCAAAATAGGTTTTATGATATTTATTCCATTCTTAATCATTGATATCGTAGTAGCAAGTATTCTGGTATCAATGGGTATGTTATTCTTGCCACCGCCAATGATTGCAATGCCTTTTAAAATAATACTATTTGTACTGATCGATGGCTGGCATCTAGTAGCACAATCCCTTGTTGAAGGATTTGTCAGATAAAATAATCTGGAGTATTTTTATGACTCAATTAGAATTTATCACTATATTACAGACAACATTAACACTATCATTAATGCTGTCCACCCCAATCCTTCTTGTTTGCCTTGTAGTTGGTTTAATAATTAGCATTTTTCAATCAGTTACACAAATTCAAGAAGCTACTCTAACTTTTGTACCCAAAATTTTAGCTGGAATATTATCTATTATTTTTCTGGCTCCTTGGATGCTGGAAGTTTATATCAATGGTATAAATGAAATTTTCGCCAAAATGGCACACGTAGTACATTAATAAACTATGAATCACGATATATCAATATTATTTTCGATGAAAAGCATGATTGTTTTCATTCTAGTTATCTCCAGAATAAGCGGAATGTTAGCTACTGCACCCTTATTTTCAACTTTCCCAATTCCTATGCCAGTAAAAGCAAGCTTAGCAACACTAACAGCCTTTATTATTTATCCAATAGTGCTTCAATACTCTGATTTCCCAATCCCACACGATCTGATATCACTATCATTGATGGTAACCAAGGAACTTTTTATCGGAATTTTAATAGGTTTTTGTACACAATTAATCTTTATCGGAATCCAGATTGGAGGTCAATTATTAAGCATGCAAATGGGATTAGCAATAGCAGAAACACTTGATCCAGTAACCAGTCAACAGGTTCCTATTATCGGACAATTCTATTTGTATATAGCAAGTTTGGCCTTTATTCATTTAGATGGCCCACATTGGCTGTTTAGTACTATATTCTCAACTTACAAATCAATTCCCATGGGATTAAGCTTTGAATTTACTGCTGATATAACTCAAAAGGTACTAATATTTACCAGTCAAATATTTGCTATAGCCTTTGGAATAGTGATGCCCTTATTCTCAATACTATTTATAATTGATATTGCACTGGGTTTTGTCTCAAAAATAATGCCTCAGATGAATATTTTTATGGTAAGTATCCCATTAAAAATAATTCTTGGAATAATAATTATGAATTTATTCTTGCCAACCACAGCGGTTTATTTAACTAACTTAATATCACAATTATTAGAAACATTAGGAAATATATTTATTTAATGGAGAAATAAATGGCAGGTGAACGTACAGAAAAGGCGACGGACAAGCGACGAGGCAAAACAAGGAAAGAAGGTAACATTCCTAAGAGCCAGGATCTCAACCAGGCTGTAACACTTGCTGCGGGTACATACATAATTTTTCTTTTTGCTCCATCTATTATGACCAAATTTATAGCATCAGCTATAAATACTTTTTCACATCTAGACCCTAATTTGATCAGCAGAGAAGGACTTATTGGCTATTTTACTCCTCATATATATTTGTTGTTTGATATTCTCACACCCATAATGCTGCTTATGATGATTTGCGGTATTGCCATTAATTTTGCACAAGTCGGACCTTATTTCTCATTGGAACCTCTTAAACCGAAATTTGATAAATTAAACCCAGCGGGTATGGTACAAGGATTTAAAAAATTTTTTAATTTAAAAAGCATAGTAGAACTTGTAAAGTCATTTATAAAAATGATAATAGTTGCAGGTATAGCATACTCAGTAATTAACTCATATCAACAGGAGATGTTAGCACTATTAGGCGCAGATGTTCAATTATCGTTATCACTTATAGGTACTGTTATATTTGACATGATTACTCAAATAACCATAGTATTAATATTTTTAGGAATCCTTGATAAAAAATATCAAGCGTACGAATTTGAAAAATCTATTAAAATGACCAAGGAAGAAATTAAAGATGAACGAAAAGATGCTGATGGAAACCCCGAGGTAAAAGCAAAAATTAGAAGCATTCAAATGCAATTTGCAATGCAGAGAATGATGAGTGCTGTTCCAACAGCTGATGTTGTAGTTACAAACCCAACTCATTATGCTGTTGTATTAAGATATGATACTCAAATCGCCCCAACACCTCAAGTCGTTGCAAAAGGAGTCGACTTTGTTGCTTTTAAAATTAAGGAAATCGCAAAACATAATAATATTCCTATAATAGAAAACAAACCACTTGCAAGAACCCTCTATAAAATTGTACCATTAGATGGATTGATCCCTGCAGAATTATACGTGGCTGTTGCTGAAGTGCTGGCATTCGTATACAAAACTAACAAAAATAAGGGTAAAATTAGGTAATGAATAAACAAAAGCTACTTGACCTACTTCAAAATAATGATATTCTATTAGCCGTCGGCTTAGTAGTCGTAATTGGCATGATGATTATTCCATTACCTGCGCCTATTCTCGATGTTTTGTTAACATTGAATATCTCTCTGTCAATAATAATCCTTCTTGTTTGCCTATACACAACAGAACCTCTTAAATATTCTTCATTTCCAACTATACTCTTGGTTACTACTCTATTTCGTCTCGGACTAAATGTAAGTTCAACAAGATTAATATTGCTATATGGTGAAGCAGGTGAGGTAATTTCTGCATTTGGAGAATTTGTAATAGGTGGAAATTACGTAGTAGGACTTGTAATATTTATAATTCTAGTAATAATCAATTTTATGGTTATTACAAACGGTGCTGGCAGGGTAGCAGAAGTAACAGCAAGATTCACATTAGATGCAATGCCCGGAAAACAGCTTAGTATTGATGCTGATTTAAACTCTGGGTTGATTGATGAACAGGAAGCTAAAAAGAAAAGAAGAAAAATCGAAAGAGAAGCCGATTTCTATGGAACCATGGACGGTGCCAGTAAATTCGTTAAGGGAGATGCTACAGCGTCAATAATTATCACCGTTATCAATATTGCAGGCGGTTTTGCAATAGGAATGTGGCAATTAGGCTTAGATTTCCAAACAGCTGCAGCAACATTCACCAAATTAACAGTTGGCGATGGCCTTGTTTCTCAATTGCCAGCTCTAATTATATCAACAGCTACAGGTTTACTGGTATCAAGAGCCAGCGGTGATGAAAAATCATTAAGTAAAGATATTGAAGAACAAATGTTCGATGATCCTAAAGTTCTTGGAATTGTTTCCGGCCTTTTACTCACATTAGGCATAATTCCAGGACTTCCAACAATTCCATTTTTTGCAATTGGTAGTGCAATTGGAGCTTTGAGTTATTTCAAGTTCAATGCAGCTAAACAGAAAGGAATTGAAGAACAAAAAGCAAAAGAAGTTGAAACTAAAGCTCCTGGAAAACAAAAGAAAAAAGCCTCAAAAGAAAGTGTTATGGAGCTATTAAGTATTGAGCCTATGGAAATAGAGATAGGATACAGGTTAGTTCCTCTTTTAGATATAGAGCAAGGTGGGGATTTATTAGAAAGAATATCTCAAATCAGAAGACAAACCGCTCTTGATTTCGGAATAATTTTACCCTCTATAAGGGTGCGTGATAATCTACAGCTTGCACCAAATGCCTACCAGATTAAGTTAAAGGGAATTCCTATTGAAGCAGGTGAAGTTTATGCCGACAGATATCTTGCTATGAATGCAGGTGCTGGACAAAGTGATCCGAATTTAAGAGGCATTTCAGCAGTTGAGCCTGCTTTTGGACTACCTGCATTATGGATAGAAGATAAAGATAAAGAATATGCCGAGTCTAATGGTTATACGGTAGTTAGTCCTTCTGCTGTTGTTTCAACCCATTTAACAGAGGTTATCAAAAAAAATGCAGCAGACATCTTAACAAGATCAGATGTTCAGACACTTCTTGATAATGTCAAAAAATACTCAGAAGCGTTAGTAGATGATTTAGTTAAGGAAAGTAATGTCTCAATCGCCGAAATTCAAACTATTTTGCAGAATTTACTCAAAGAAAGGATCTCAATCAGAGATTTACAAAGTATCTTGGAAACAATAAGCGCATACAGTAAAGTTAGCAAAAATCTGGATTTTCTAACTGAGCAATGCAGGATATCGCTTGCAAGAAGTATTTGTAAACAAAATCTAAGTGATGCAGGAGAACTTCTTGCAATAACACTAGCTCCTGATGTTGAAAACACAATTGCTGCAGGAATAAGCGCTGATGGGCAGAGCTTAAGTCTCGATCCAAGCTTTACTAGAAATCTTATAGATAATCTTAATAGCGAAATAGAAAAAGCCTTAACCAATACCGGAAATCAGCCAGTTATACTTTGCAGTGCGCCAATAAGGATAGCATTTAGACGATTAATCGAAAGAACTTTTCCACAAATAAGCGTTATGTCTTATAACGAAGTAGCACCAAATACAAATGCTAAGTCTGTTGGTATTGTTAGAGTTCCTTCCATTCCTTCATCATTATAAGTCAGTCATAATCGGGACGGATTAGTCCTCTCTCTCATATAAACGAATAATAAAAATAGCAGGCTTTGAACCTGCTCAGTAAGGTATCCTGTAAAAAGGGATTATTAAGCAAATATATTTAAACCATCTTTATTTTCTTTATTAACTTTTTTTCCGGAAGTTTTTATTAATGAAAATGGATTAGAACCTTTTCTATCTTTACCTAAATTATCAGCTGCAAACAATTGTGGAGCATTATTAACTGCAAAAATTGACTTTACATCAGTAAAATTCGGTGCTTCAGCAGGAACATGGATTTTACCATTTACTTTATTTGATAAATCTAACGCTTGTAGATTAGCAGCTTTAGCCTTTAAAGATTCTATAGCGGAAAGAGCGCTTTCAGAAAGATTCACATCATAAGCAGCTCTGTTTACAGCAACTTGCTTTATTACTTGAGAATTAGAAGCTTCAGTACCAAAGATTTTAAGGCCTGTTTCCTGTCCATTTAAAACATTAAAATTAAGTTTAGGAAGATTTTGCTCAGTAAATTGTGCAGATTTTGAGATAGGAGCAGAATTTAAAATTTCATTAGAAATTTGTTCTAATTCAACACCTGAGATTACAGCTTTTGAAAAAACATTATTGCTACTTAAACCACCTATTGTTAAGCCCATTTTTTCCCCTATTTCTCTTTTTTGCCTTACAAAAAATTTATCGGCATGAATTCAAAATATCTTTATAGTTAAAAATTAAATTATTAATCTTAAAAAATTCATAGCGCCAAAATGTATATTATTAGTAATTTTCCCAAACATAAGTTATTTTAAGAAAACTTAATATATGAATGCTTATCTAATTTTCGTTGTAAATACTATAAAGCAGCGCAATTAAAATAATAAATATATCAAAAATATATATAAGATAATTAAAATATAAGCAAATGATGTAAATTTTTCAAAGCAATCTGTTTTTATATTAATAAGAACATATTTATAATTTAAATGGGGGTTATAACATGTGTGTTAAGAATGTTGGTAAAGCAGACATTCAAAAGAATTATAATCTGCAACCTAATAATATAAACCAGAGTGTGGGTGCAGGACAAAATGGTTTTTTAAACTTTAATGGTATTGGAGCTGGTATACCTAATACGACAACAGCTAACAATACAGCAGGAGCTGCTTATAGTCTTGATAATACATCAACTTTTGGCAATCCTGGTTCAAACATATTTAGTCTAGGACGTGTCAATACATCACTAGATGGAGCCTTAGACTCTAACCCATTCTTAGATAATACTTTCAATCAAATTGATACATTCATACAAAATATAGGCGCTGGTATGTATCCAAGTGAAAAAACAAATACACAAACACAAACACAAGCTCAAACAGCACCTACTGGCCTAGCTCAAGCTCCTCTAGCTCAACAAGGAACAGCAGCAGGGGGAATTAATTTCCAGGCAATACTAGGCATGCTGCAACAATTACTAAGCTACTTGGGTGGTCAAGGAGCTACCCAGGCTGCACCAACCGCAGCACCAGCTGCTGCACCACAACTTCAAGGAAATGCAGCCCCAACCCAAAAACTATCATTACAAGAAGGAATAGCTAAATTTAATCAGACAGGACAGCCGGTTTGGAATAAAGCTGAATGCCCAGTCTGTCATGGCGCAGGTTGCAAACACTGTAGCGATTCAGTACCACCTACTACAGGAGCTAATAATCAACCACAAGTTCAAGCCCATTAAATTAATAAATATAATTAAAAGAAGATTCAGTTTAAAACTGAATCTTCTTTTAATTTTTTAGCACCATAAATAAAATTATTAGTAGTGAACGATAACTGATAACTTTAAACTAAGTCATACTGCTTCAGTGGCTAAGCCACATTCTCAAATTAACGATCATTCCAATAATACCTCATTATTTGCTTCAAACGTTAACCTAAGTAATGGATGTTACCAAATTTTTTTACTTTGATTTATGAGCAAATTCATCAACAAATCTTTTCTGTAAATCTGCTGATTCAGGATAATCATTAGTTTCTTTATAATGATGATTAAATACTTTATCCGATCCAGTCACTAATTTAGGATTATCTCTTAAAATATCAAGATCTCCTTCGATATTTTTAACTGTTTCTGGATCAAAAGTTTTTGGATCAATTTTTATTTTACTTGATTTAACCTGAGATCTGCCTAAAACTTGGGTAGGATCATTTCTTAGATCAATATCCTTTTGAATTTCTGGAGTATTAGACTGCTCAGTTTTTTGAATACTTTGTTTTTTTTCTTTTTTATGGCCTAAAGAACTGCCTCTGACTCCATCTGATGGTATATTTGTCATTCAAATTAACTCCTAAAAAATACAACCCATTTAATTTCTTCTCTTATGCTTAAAAACATACTTTTCAAAAAAGTTGCTAATAATAACGAAAAATTATGTATAAAATAGATAAACCTTGTTATACAACAAAATAATAACATCGCTAAAACATAATTGCAATAATAAAAAACAGCCTTGTGGCTGGCTTAAACTATGCTTAATGTTTCTTAATATTTTCTATAAAGCATATTATAATTAAGAATTTAAAAGTAATGGAATTGTTGTCTAATCAATGTTGTTTTTGATTACAGGAGAAAAACTATCAAGAAGGTATTTCATATCCCTTACTGCCTGTTCAAGACCAACAAGAACAGCTTTTGAAACTATACTATGCCCGATATTTAATTCTTCCATATTTTTAATGGCTAAAATTCTTCTTACATTTTGATAATTTAGCCCATGTCCGGCATTAATTCTTAAACCTAGTTCATTAGCGAGATTTGCAGCATTACATAAATTTTTAAAAGCTGGTTCCTCTTCATATTTATTGAAAGCTTCCGCATATTGCCCTGTATGTAATTCTATAAACTGAGCTCCTGTTTCAGCACTTGCTTCAACCTGTTTAAAATCAGGGTCTACAAAAAGGCTTACTATAATACCTTTATCTAAAATAGGCTTTAAGAATTCTTTTAGGTACTCTTTTTGATTAACGACATCAAGACCGCCTTCTGTAGTCAATTCTTGCCTTTTTTCAGGAACCAGGGTAACGCTGTAAGGACAAATTTCAAGAGCAATATTCTGCATTTCTGAAGTTGCAGCCATTTCAAGATTTAAACGTGTTTTTATAGTCTGCTTTAACAGCTTTACATCTCTATCATTAATATGTCTTCTATCTTCTCTTAAATGAACAGTAATTGCATCAGCACCAGCCAATTCAGCTATTGCAGCAGCTGCAACAGGATCAGGCTCAACCCCGCCTCTTGCCTGTCTTATTGTTGCTATATGGTCTATATTTAATCCTAAGGTTACCATTTCTATCTCCTGAATTTAACTTCCTTAAGTCCTATTCTTAATTATTTTTTATTATAATTATGTTCTATAGTATAACTTAAAAATTTAATAGGATTGGATAAAATTGGATAAATTATTGACAATATCAAGCTCATACCGTACAAAAGGAAATGGTGAAGTCCTTCTTGATATGTATGAGAATTTTTTATCTGAATCTCAATATAATAAAAAGAGATTATATTTAAGAGATTTTAGTATAAAAACCTGCACAGGCTGTATGGGATGTGCAATTAATAAAGAATTTTGCAAGATTGAAGACGATCTTAGAAAATTAATTGATCAAATTTTAATTTCTGACGTCTTAATAATCAGCGCACCGGTTTATTTCCTGGGAGCATCTTCAATCACAAAAGCAATCGGAGATAGATTATTAGGTATTCATAACCTGCTGGATTATTCAAAAAGAAAGCCGGCTGGAATTATAATAACAGCAGGAAGAGAAGAATGGGAAGGTCTGGCAATACAGAATTTAAGCATTTTACTATTATCACTTGGATTCTACATAAAAGATGTTCTTGTTGCTCACGGACAAGGCCCTTCAGAAGTTGTTTTAGACCCCGACATAAAAAATAAAATTGAGATTTTCACAAAAAATATTGCTAATCCTGATTATAAAGTTCCTAATATTTCCAATAAATGCCCTGTTTGCTTTGGTGAAAGCTTTAATATACTTGATAAATCAAAAATAAAATGTGCTATATGCAATTTATCAGGTGAGATCATAGGAAATAAGGATGAAATTCTGATATCGTTTCCTGAAGATGCAATAAATAATAGCAGATGGTCAGCTGATAATCTAAAAGATCATATGGAAAACTGGGTAGAAGGTTCCATTCAGCGATATAAAGAGAAAATTAGAGAAATAATGAAGCTGAGAAACTCAATTAAAGTGAGTATTAATAAATCCAAATGAATTGTTATTAACTCAAGTTGCTAGCTACATAGACTTTTGCTTTTAGATTACTTCGCAAAAGTGATTATTATCTGGTATTCACAGTCCATAGCTCGTAATGACAGAAGTATTATTGGAATGATTGATGACTTAAGATAGTGCGAAGCACCTCGTAATGACATACACGATTATTTAAGTAACTACTTGAGTTTGCTATAATATATAATTGTCATATATGAATTAAAGGATATAATATGCAAATTTGTAATTCCTGCCATGCCGGCTGCTGTCGCAAACATAATATTGATATTACCGGAATTGATATTCTAAATATTGCAGAAACTCTTAATCTTGATATTTCTTTTTTCTCAGAAGCTTTGCCAAATGATGATCAATATGTAAAAGCTATGCTTAATAAGGTTCCGTTATTGAAATTTACCGATGGTGAACCAGATAAATACTACAGAATGTGCCTAAAAATGAGAGAAAGTACCCTTTTTCCTAATTCTCTAAAATGTATGTTCTTACAGGAATGGATTGATGAAAATCCGGATTCAGCTAATTTTAATAAAGTTATTGCAAGATGCGGAATTTACAATATAAGACCTCTAACCTGTTCTACATACCCTGCAAAACTTGAGCAAAATAGCCTGTCAGCTTATTACATTGATCCCTTTATAAGCTCAGAAGAAAACACCAATCCTGCTTATAAAGCTTGCCCAAGACCATTATCAAAAGATGATTTTGATAATAACTCAGCAAATATGATGAAAGACCTTGTATTATACAAATTTGAGATGGATTTCTTCAAGATGTTATCTGAAAAATGGAATAAAAATCCACGCGCTTCAGATGATCTGATAACATTCTTAAAAGAAGAATATAAAAATAGAGTTAAATTTACTCCTAAAGAAATTTCTTCACCACAAAAGAATTAGTTCATGATTAAATAAGTTTAGTGTCACTTGATTTTAAATACTACAACCGAGGAAAATAAAATGTCTGATAAAGTAGGAAACATGATAAAAGTAATTTTACCGGATGGATCAAATATAGAATTAGAAGAAAATTCAACTGCCGCTGATCTTGCCGGCAAAATAAGTGAAGGTTTAAGAAGAAATGCTGTTGCAGCAGAAATTAACGGAGAGATTGTTGATATTAATACTCCATTAATTAATGGTGCAAATGTAAGAATACTTACATCAAAAGATCCTGAAACCCTTGGTATATTAAGACATAGTACAGCTCACGTTATGGCTCAGGCTGTTCAGAGAACCTTTCCTCAAGCAAAAATTGCCATAGGCCCTAATATAGAAAATGGCTTTTACTACGACTTCGATATTCCGGGACACACTCTCACTCCTGAAGATATTCCTGTGATTGAAGAAGAAATGAATAAAATAATTAAAGAAGATCAGGCTTTTGAGCGTGTACAAATTAAAAATGTTCAAGAGCAGCTCACTGACTTTAGAGAAAAAGGTGAAGTTTATAAAACCGAGCTTTTAATGGAATATGCTCACGAAACACCAACTATGTACGTGTGCAAAACTAAAGAAGCTGGAAAAGAAGTCTGGAGCGATTTATGTCGTGGCCCACATATTCCGTCAACCAAATTTATAAAAGCATTTAAACTATTAAGTGTGGCTGGCGCTTACTGGCGTGGTAACGAAAAAAATAAAATGCTCCAAAGAATTTACGCTACTGCTTTCTGGACAAAAGAAGATTTAAAAGATCATCTCGATAAACTCGAAGAAGCAGAAAGAAGAGACCATAGAAAACTTGGAACTCAACTAGACTTGTTCAGCATTAGAGAAGAAGTCGGTGCAGGACTTGTTCTATGGCATCCTAATCTTGGTGTAGTCAGACAAATGCTTGAAGACTACTGGAGAGAGGAACATAGAAGAAGAGGTTATGACATAGTGTACAGTCCTCATATAGCTAAATCTCAATTGTGGGATATATCAGGACATAATGACCACTTTAGAGAAAATATGTTCTATATGGAAGTTGATGAGCAGGATTATGTTCTTAAGCCTATGAATTGCCCGTTTCATATATTGATTTATCAATCAAAAAGACATAGCTATAGAAGCCTGCCGCTTAGATATGGAGAACTTGGAACTGTTTACAGATATGAACGATCAGGAGCTCTTCATGGCATGACCAGAGTCCGTGGGTTTACTCAAGATGATGCTCATATATTCTGCACTCAGGACCAGTTTGTGGATGAAATTAAACGAATTATTGATCTTGTTGATGATACATTAAAACTCTTTAATCTTGAATACACTATTGAGCTATCAACCAGACCAGAAGGTTTTGCGGGCTCTCTTGAAATCTGGGAAAAAGCTGAAGCTGGTCTTAAACAGGCAATGGAAGAAAAGAATCTTACTTATATAATCAATGAAGGTGATGGTGCTTTTTACGGCCCTAAACTCGACTTCAAATTAAAGGATGCTCTTGGAAGAACCTGGCAAGGTGCGACAATTCAATTAGACTTTAATTTACCTATCAGATTCGATCTTAAATATACTGAAAAAGACGGAAGCCTCCAGACTCCTGTTATGATCCACAGAGTAGTTTATGGAACTCTCGAAAGATTTATCGGTATATTAATAGAACACTACGGCGGAGCATTCCCAACCTGGCTAGCACCACAACAAGTCGTTGTGATTCCTATCGCAGACAGGCATGCGGAGTACGCTAAGTCAATATATGATGATCTAAAAAGCCTTGATATTAGAGCTGAACTTGATGATAGAAGCGAAAGCATGAACTATAAAATTAGAGAAGCTCAGGTAAATAAAGTACCTTATATGATGATTGTAGGTGACAGAGAAATAACATCTAACCAGGCTTCTATAAGATCAAGGAACAAAGGTGATCTTGGTTCTAAAGATGTAAAAGAATTTATTGATGCCCTCAAGCAGGAAATAGATTCTAAAAAAGCCTAATATAAAAGCTAAAATATAATGATATTCCTGGCTATTTGATTTTGATAGCCAGGAATTTTATATAAAGAAATAGAAAAAATACTTAAGGAGGTAACAAAAAATACTTACGCATAAAGTGATATTGTCATTGCGAGGAGGGCTGAAAGCCCGACGTGGCAATCCAAATTATAGCATTATTTAATGGATTGCTTCGCTTCGCTCGCAATGACAGATTTGCGTTTTAAAATACGCAATAATTTTTTGTTTGTTCCTTACTGATGTCATGCCGGAACAAGTCCGGCATCTATACAGTTAACGCTTTAAGCTTTTATTTGCAAGCAAGATAGATCCCGAAATAAATTCGGGATGACATTTCCACTATAATTTCATGTAAAAACTTTTTTGCTTACTTAAATCAAGTAGTTCCTTATTCCTGCATTACACAGATAAATTACTCATATTTTTGTAATATTTCTTAATAAACCCATAGAAAATGGCAATTTAAAATAACAAAAAGTTTTTTTAAATATAGGGAAGAATTAAATTTTACTGGAGGAGTTAGGAATGAATCTACTTAAATGTTTTAAAAAATAAAAAACCATACAGCAAGCATTTGCTGTATTTATTGACATTTAATTCAATATTAGAGGGAAGAAATAACCAATAGGGAAGGAGATATTGTAATGGGATTGTTTGATGGAATAGTAAAAGGTATAGGTAATGCTATAGGTGGAGTTGTAAAAGGTGCAGGAAATATCGTAAAAGGCGTATGTGATGTTATCAAAAACCCGAAAAAAGCAATAGATGGTGTTGTAAAAGGTGCAGGAAATATTGTAAAAGGCGTATGGGACACTATCAAAGACCCGAAAAAAGCAATAGATGGCGTTGTAAAAGGTATAGGTAATTTTATAAAAGATCCAGGTAAAGCTATAGGTGATTTATGCAAAAACTTATTCAGTAAAGACGGATTTCTTAGTAATTTATTACCTATAGGAGGATTATTAATTCCAGGGCTTGGACTAGGAGGCTTATTAGGTGGTGGTGGACTATTCAGCGGCATTACAAGCAAATTAGGATTAGATGGTTTATTCAGTGGTATTACAGGTAAATTAAGCGGAGTTTTTGGAAAAGACTTAGGCGGTGTACTTGGTTCAGGATTGGAAAATAGTGTTTCAAGTAATGTTGATAATGTTTTTAGTAATGCAGCAGGTAATATTTTTAAAAGTACAGCAAAACCTGAAAAAAATGAGCAAAAACTTACTGATTTAAATTTATTCAACATGAATTATGATGCACCAAAGAACTCTTTATTAGATATATTACAAGCTTCAACAAACAATTCACAAATGAATTCATCAATATGGTCAACAAATTCAATTGATCCACAATTATTTAATAACCCTTTAAAATTACTAAATACAGCTATACCAATATCTCAATTAGCAAGAAGTGGAAATTTATCAATCTAACATAATTACAATTCTCCTCTAATAACTATCCTCTAATAGAGAAAAGGTCAAAACCTTTTCTCTTTCTATTTGCAAGTAATTGCTTATCATTTGAAAGTCCAGTATCCGCTTAATCAGGATTTTAGACTAATTATTCTACTTTTCGTAATATTTCTTAATCTATTTTCAAAAAATACGCAATTTTTTAAAAACAAAATTGTTTATATATGCAGGGTGTATTTTGGATATATAAAGAGGAGATTTAAATTAAATAAATAACGTATTAGTGTGAAATTTTGGCCTGTTCCAATGACCAAATAACAATGTAATCTGGGATAATGAGAGGAGATTTTCGTATGGGGTTATTTGACGGAATTTGTAAAGCAATTGGAAACATCGGTAAAGGCATTGGTGATGCATTCAAAAAAATTGGTGATGGCGTAGGAAATGTCGTACAAGGCGCAGGAAAAGTCTTAACAGGAGATATATGGGACGGTCTCAAAGATATGGGCTCAGGTGTCATAGATGCTACCGTCGGAACTGTAATTGATATACCATTTGCAGCATTAAAAGGCTCTGCTGAAGTCAGCTTAGAGGCAGTAAAAACTGTAGTCCAAAATCCGTTTACAGTTGCAGGTGTAGCAGTAGGCAGCACATTATTACCAGGTCTAGGTATAGGTGGAGCTATACTTGGTGCAATTGGCGGTGGAACTTTGGGCCAGTCAATAGATAAAGCTATTTTTCCAGAAGCCCAAAAAGAGACAAATACAGCAGATCAAAATCCAATTTATCCGCCTCAAAATTCAAATTCTATTGATATTAGACAATTATTACCTTTATTGGCAAAGTTAAAACAATTAATGGATTCACAAATGCAGAGTCCTTTTGATCAACCATACCCACAACAACGAACATATCCACAACAAACTTGGAATGAACCATATCAACAATCATATATGCCTCAACCAACTAATTTAACTGTCAATAATTACTATTATTCTAATCAAGCTAGCAGTCCATTTGCTGCATTACAGAACAAACCACAGTATATTCGCAAGCCAATGGCATATAACAGACCAGTAATTAATATAGGTAACGTAAATAACCTATTAGTAGCATAAAACCAACCTTATTATTAATAAAAAGAGAAAGACCTAAAAGTCTTTCTCTTTTTTACAGGAAACGAATAAATTAACGAATATACTTTTGCAATAATAATTAATTTTTCAGGTGCTTGCCTAGAATAATATTTAATGATTGGTAATAGATTTCTAATATTTGCAGTTTGCGGTATTTATAAAATTTAAAAAATCGTCCAAACTGTCATTACGAGGAAGCAGCAAAGCTGCACCATTAAAGTCTATAGTTTTAATACTAAGATTGATGAATTTAAAAAGGTGACTGTGTCACCGTGGTAATCTTTCCAATGTTCACCAGATAGATTGCCACGCCTGCGTTGCAGGCTCGCAATGACAGTGCATGTTATTAGAATGATTGATGACTTATAAAAGTGACTTTGTTACTTTGCGGTGATAGTGCGTATTATTGGAAAGATTGATGGCTTAAGACAGTGCGAAGCACCTCGCAATGACATTCTTTATTATTAGTGTATTTTAACATTTTCTAAGCAAGCACCTAAATAATTTAATAGCTAATATTAAAAAGCAGGAATATTAATAATATTCCTGCTTTTTTGTAATCCAATAAATGAATTAACCCCGCAGCAGAGCTACGGGGTATCTACGTGTGCGATTACTTAAAACAAACTTAGTTGCTCACTGTGCAGTTTTTTATACTCTTTTTCAATCCCTTGACTTTGTACATATTTGCTTATTGTAGCCTCACTCCCAAATTTACTAACTGTATTTACGAAATATCCATCTGACCAAAATTCTCCTCCCCATAATAATTCCTTAATTTCTGGATGTTTCTCGAATACTTGTTTGGCTATTATACTTTTTTTTGTCCTTATTATCTTTGTTGTACTGTATTTTGGTACTGATTGAACTAAAAAATGTACATGGCTTTTATCTATTCCTATCTCCAGAAAACTTATCTCATATCTCTTGCTAATCTCTAGACATATATCCCTTACTGTCTCATCTACCTCCTTATTGAACACAATCCTTCTGTATTTTGATGGACATACAAAATGATATATTAGCACTGATACATTATGCGCTTTATGAACATATTTACTCATTCCCTCATTTTATCATTATCGCAGCAGAGCTGCGGGGAATTTACCCTCAGAGATTAAAAGAACTTTTGAGTTAAATTTGTTGATAAGAATTGTTATGTAAGATTCAAAAATATCAAAGCTTCAGGCTAAAATTTTCCTGAATCCGTTTTTTATCTTCTTAAAATTGCTTTTATTAATGGTGCATTTCTGTTTTTAAAAAATGTATAGATTTCTCATTATATACACTTTTTCGAATTTTAAGAAAAAAACTTGATCTAAATTTTTAAGCAAAAAATTTTAAAATTTTATACTTTTGGGTTTTCAGCCCAACAACTTTAGAAAAACATTAATACATTTGTAGAGTAATAGCCAGTAAATCAAACTTAATTCAGACCTCAAACAACCTTAAAATCCTTATATAAAGACACAGTTGGTTTGAGGCGAAGTATCAGGGAGTTTGAGACAAATTATAAAGTATCATTATAAAGTATCATCCAGTTCTGGTTAACGTATTATAAAGTATCATCCAGTTCTGGTTAACGTATCATGAAGTCTTGGTCAAAATGCATTTTTATAATCTAATAACATTTTCAACTTTTTGTTCGATTGGAATATCGACCGCATTTTTAATAGGTGTATAAATATCAATATCTTTTTCTGAAAATACTTCAACAGTTATTATTAATGAAAATTTCATGCTTTTATTTTCAAAGTCTCTTTTGTTATCCCACCACCCAAGTCTTGGATAAACAGCGACCCCTTTAGCTCCAACAATTTCAGATAAACTTACCAATGATTCTAGTTCATCAGATTGAACAGTTCCTCTATTTCTTCTTTGTTTACCTATTTTCCAAGTGAATTGAGATGAATCACTAGATTTGAATTTATCTTCTTCGTCTTTTCCTTCATTAAACTTTTTTCTGAAAACATCATTAATTCTTATATTAAAAATATCATCATTTTCAGTTGGTCCTTGGAAATCCCATTCTAAATCAAGTCCCCTATATTTATTTCTTTTTTCTCTTTCAGGTTCGTTAGGTTCAGCAAAATATGAAAGAGTTACTTTTAAATTGGCTTTAGCATTTAAATCAGTAGTCATAACATCTTCTGGAATTGGAAGCTTGAAAATCTTGATCTGTCTGTCACCACTACTGTTTTTATTTACAATTTCATCCTCAATTATTATAGTTGCTCTTTTGGGGGTTGAATTCATAGCATAATCAATATCTGGAACTCCGTATCCACAGGCAGATAGTAATTTATTTTTGCCTTCAGCATTATTATTAGGATTAAATTGTTCTTTTAATTTGTCTGTCCAACTTGCACTATGAACAATTAAACCTCTAATACTTTCTGGTCTTGCTTCAGGATATATATTCCAAACCTTTGCAGCAAAATTTCCAGCTAAAGATGTTGCACAACTTGTAGCATTAAAACTGTTTAAAGATTTTCCTTGGGTAAAATCTTTACTTGTAGTAACTAATGACAAAAGATCATCATTTGAAGACATATGTTGGTCATAGAGTTTATTCCCACCCTCAAAAACAACTTCCGGTTTTATACAATGTTCCAAGTTATTCGTTGAAGAATATGGAGATAATCCTCCTTTAGGAGCTAAAACTTGAAAATTTTGGTAGTCCTGCCTTGGAATATCAGCCAACTCGGTGTAAGCTCCAATCGTTAATGCATTTATTGATTGTGCAGGATCTTGAATATTATGATTTTGTATATTTTCATCTGGATAATTTCTAAAATTATAACTACCTTCATTGACATTACCAATAGAAACACAAAATAAGTTAGTATCTATGCCATCGTTATATATTATTTGGTCAAGAGCTTGAGACCATCTTGTATTTGTTTTATCGCCTAATAATGGTGCTGTAATAGCCATAACAAAAACTCTATTTTTATCAAGCTTATTATTAAGATTTTGAACGGCATCTTGTGTCAAACTTGCCCAGAAGTGCCTATTTTCATCATTACTCGTAGAAGGGTGATATACTTTTGCACTTTCAATAAAGTTAGGACTGCTAAATTGACCTATATCTATGGTTTTAGCAAGGTTGTCAAAAATGCATATTCCCGCCATTTCAGTTCCATGTCCATCTACATCGCCCGTTGTTTGATCTTCAGCAATAACTGAGCAGCAATTCAATACGGAATCTTTCAATAATGGATGTTTCTCAGCCAATCCAGAGTCCAAGATAGCAACTACAGCTGAATTAGGATTGGGTGAGATTATTTTCATATTTTGTATTTGTTCATTTGATATTTTTGAATATTCTAAAGACAGCCAATTTCTTATAATATCTCTCGCTCTATCAACATAAATTATACAGTCAGTGATTTTAATAGCTTTTTTGATTTCATTTAGGCTCATTCTTGTAAAAAAGAAAATTCGTTCTGTGGCAATAAAGTATTCAAGACAAGTAAGATTAAACTTTGTTTTTAAGCTATTCATCTGAGAGATTGTCAAAGTATTTTTATCTGAGGATTTTATTTTTCCGCCTCTGCATTCAATTTCTATCCAAAGCTTTTTAGTTGCATCATTCTCTGAGAGCAAATCAGTAGAAATAACATCTTCTTCGTTTCTATGGCTAAATTCTTTTATAGGAGCAATTAAGTCCTCGTTTTTTGCTCTATTTGAATCAGTTGCTCCTTGTGAATATTTTTCAACTTTTTTCTTTAAATATGCCAATTCGAGATTTGGAGAGTCAATTATAGCTTCATTTTTTTCTGGAATGATTTTTACAACTTCAACATCAGATTTTTTATCCTCAAGGCTATTTATTTGAAGTTCAGAATTATCTTCTGCCCTTACTGTAATAAAAAATCTATTTGCATCTTCAAATTTTTCGGGATCAGAAGAATAAACAGCAGACAAAGATTCTATTTGATTTATTAAAAAAGCTCCATGTCCAGAAGGTGAACGACTAGGGATAAACTTTTGTCCTTGACCTGGTCCTCCTTTAATAGGCTTATATATTTCTTCTTTTTCAAAACGTCCACGTATATGCTTATAATTTTTATCTACCATTACTCAACAATGCTTCCCTTAAATCTTTTTTCAACATCTTCTAACGCTTTTCTTAAATCTTCTTCTTTCAGATAATCTCTTTCTTCGAGAATCATATTTTTCACAGCATTATCACAAGCTCTTGATATATCAGCAAAACTTAATTTGAATTTTTCATTTTTAATTATATTTGAAATGAATTTTTTGGATAATTTAAATATTGATAATCGGAGTTCAATCAATTCTATTAAATCTTCTTGAGTTGGCATTTTAAATTCCAAAACTTCATCAAATCTTCTAAATAAAGCATAATCAAGTGATTTTTCATAGTTAGTTGCAGCAATAATAAGACTTGAACTATGATCATTATCCATCATTTGTAAGAATGAAGTAACAACTCTTTTTATTTCTCCAACTTCTTGGTTATCATTCCTTTGTTTGCCAATTGCATCAAATTCGTCAAATAAATAGACACCCGGCTTTTCACCCATTTCATTAAAAATCAATTGCAGTTGACTCGCAGTAGAACCCAAGTATTTAGATATTAAAGAAGCAAAATTAACAGTTAAAAGAGGTAATTTCAACTCACTTGCAATTGCTTTGGCGGTTATGGTTTTTCCGCATCCAGGAGGACCATACAATAACAATTTTCTATTTGGGTTAACGCCCCAGTTTGATAATTCATTTTTTCTTAAATTTTCTTTTAAAACTCTTTTTATTTTTTCCTTTAATTCTGGATATAAAATAATATTATTTAATTTTTCTTCAGTAAAAGTTACAGTTAGAAGCTCTGATAAATTTTCTTTAGGCTTAAATATATTTACTGTTTTGCTAGATTTTAAATCTTTATTTTGCTCTCGACTATTAATCAATT
>Ga0208968_1000527_pt1 | contig 24956 bp, 27 predicted proteins | sample RifOxyA3_FD_184031 | JGI IMG/M metagenome (GOLD analysis project Ga0208968, IMG submission 184031) | Groundwater microbial communities from Rifle, Colorado - Rifle Oxygen_injection A3 (SPAdes) | ecosystem: Environmental > Aquatic > Deep subsurface > Groundwater | place: Rifle, Colorado, United...
AATACTTATGGATTTTGATGAAAAATCCAATAGGTATTTTTGTAGGTGACTCAGTCACACTATTAAAGTCTTTAACTATTTCAACCTTATATATGTGCCTTTGGCACTTCTTATAACCAGCAAATAAACGAGCAATAAAAAATACTTACGCATTTTTTATTGCGTCCTTAAAACAGTCGCATATGTCATTACGAGCCTTGATATGTGAATATTAAACAATAATCGTTTTTGCGAAGTAATCTCAAAGCAAAAGTCTATATAGATAGCAACTTGAGTAATTTATAATTTTTTATCCACAACAGGAACAATTATTTTTAATTGTTCGATTAATTTTTCAAACTGATGAGGATATAAAGACTGTGCCCCATCACATATCGCAGTATCTGGATCATGATGAACTTCCACCATAATACCATCAGCACCAACAGCAACAGCTGCTCTTGACAATGGTGCAACCTTGTCTCTTATTCCAATGGCATGACTCGGATCGACTACTATAGGCAAATGACTTAATTTTTTAACAACAGGAATAGCAGAAATATCCAACGTATTCCTTGTTGCAGTCTCAAAAGTCCTTATTCCCCTTTCACAGAGAATTACATCCCTATTCCCACCAGACATAATATATTCAGCAGACATTAACCATTCTTCTATGGTTGCAGAAAGTCCTCTTTTAAGTAAAACAGGTTTATTAATACAACCCAATTCTCTCAATAAATTAAAATTCTGCATATTTCTTGCACCAACCTGAAGAATATCAACATATTTCAAGAAAAGAGGAATCTGAGAAATCTCCATTATCTCAGAGGTGACAATTAGGTTATACTTATCAGCTACATATTTGAGGATTTTTAAGCCTTCTTCGCCCAACCCTTGAAAGCTATATGGTGAAGTTCTAGGCTTAAATGCACCACCTCTTAATATACGAATCCCTATACGGTTTAACTCAGCCGCAATTTTCTCCATCTGATCCAGTGATTCAACAGTGCAAGGTCCTGCAATTACAGTCAATTGGTCTCCACCTATCTCAACATCATTAATTTTTATGACCGTATTTTCTTTTTTAAAAGCCCGACTTGCAAGTTTGTGACTCGAAGTAATTTTTACAACTTCCTGAACACCCTCTAAAAGCTCAAGATTTCTAATATCAATAGTTTTACCACCAACAGCACCAATTACCGTATTAATCTCACCTTTTGACACATGAGCCTCAAAACCTTTGCCTTTTATTAGATCTATTACTTTATTAATTTGCTCTTCATTAGCCTGTGGTTGCATTACAATTAACATTGTTATAAATTTCACCTCTTGATTTATCAGACAGTCGTATATTAATTATGCAATAAACCCCTGCACAAATACAGGGGTTTTAAAGATTTATTCCAAGATTTATTGTAATAATTTTAAAGCTTCTTCAAGAAGTTGCTTATTAGTACTGATTAATTTATTTGTCATCTCCAGCTGAAACTTTGCCTGTTGCAAAAATGCTATATTAGCCCTGAAATCAGTATTTGACATCTCGATTAGACCACTTCTGACTTCAGCTTTACCCAGAACAGGCTTACCTGAATCATTATTTTCAGCATAGTATCCTTCTTTTACCTGAGTTAAAGCTGCCGGATTATGGAAATTTAAAACAGCAACTTTATATAAAGGGACTTTAACTTTACCTTTATCAGCTTTCCCGTAAAGCACTCCATCTTCTTTTATTTCATATTCATCATATTTACCAAGATATTTACCGTTACTGGGGTCAATCCATAGCTTTATATCAGTAGTAGCTACCATAGCAGGTCCACCTTTTACACCTGTTTCTGTATGAGGATCAGAAACCTGTGGAACAGGACTGGCCATAATTTCCCCGTTATCATTTAAGATATATCCCTGAACGTTATATCCTTCTTTACTTTTATAAACTCCTTCTCCATCAAAGGTAAACTCACCTAAACGAGTATAAACCATCTTTCCATCAGGTCTCTTTGTAGCAAAAAACCCATTACCTTCAAGAAAAAGGTTCGAAGGTGCTGTACCTGGGAAAGATTTACCCTGATCAGTTTTAACCGTTAGTTCATCTAACTCGACACCATCAAGACAGGTTTTAAAATTTCCCATATTTTCTCTATATCCTGGTGTATAAATATTAGTCATATTCTGAATGATAACATTCATCCAATCCATAGTGGTTTTTTGTGTATTAATCGACGTTATAAAGGAATCATTCATGATTAACTCCTTTCCTGTTCTTGTTGGTTATGCTTTTTATTTCTGTCTCTATAAACAATTTCCTTATAAGGAATGCCTTCTGAGTCCAGCCTGTTTCTAAGATGGGGGACACTATTTTTTAATATATACTCCATTGCTATATTGCTGGACATAAACTCAGCACTGAGTTTTCCTTCATTATTTATCCTTAATATTATTGAAGAGTTACCTTCAAAATCAAGTCTTACAGGCTTTTGGGATTTATAAGCATACTCAATTAAATCAGCCAAGCCTTTTGAAATGTTCAAACTTTGATATGAAACCTGACCGGAAGCATCAGGAATTGCTAAATTTGCTTGCAAATTCTGATTATTTAGTGAATTAATAACAGCATTAGGATTATCTATAAGCTGTTTTAAAAAAGCAATATCATTATTATCCAGTGAATCCCGGCTAATTCTAAACCTATCGTCATTACCTAATAAATCATGAGAATGAATTAATAATCTTATATCTTTTATATCTCTACTCTTAAATGGAATTTGATCTTTAAGAGCTAAGTATTTAAGACTTTTCAGTAAATTGGAATCAATTTGACCAGGAGAAATATTAGATTGATATAATTTTGCCTCTGCTTCACTCATCTGCATTAATTGAGCAAATGAATTAGCTTCAGGCAATTCAAGTTCAAATGCAAAGGTGTTAACTCCATTTACCCTATTAGAAAGATTATCAATGTTAGCAAATTCATTATTTATAATATCAAAATTCATTAAAATCTGACTTTCCTTCAAGAATTTTCTCTAACTCTTCCAATTCTTCCTGCTTAATTTCCTGACTTTTCGCAAAATGCTTTAATCCTGCAACTTCATCAAGCCGTCTCATTTCTGCTTTATTCTCTTCATCTTTATATTGTTCATATGCCTTTTCTTTATGCTTTTCAAGAACTTTAACTGCTTTTTCCAGTTCTACCAGCTTTTCTCTTTCTTCTTGCAGCTTCTGAATGGCTAATGTCTTTTGATATTCAAGTTGATCTATAATATCATTAATATGTTTTATATATACATCATAACTTTCCATCAACACATGGGCTGCCATTCGCATATTCTGCCTAAGTTCAAGAACAGTTTGTTTATTATTATCAATCTCATTCTGTATTCTATGAACTTCTTGTTCGGCTTTTTTAACTACCTCAATTTGTTCATCTTTTTTCTGAATTCTATAATTTAATATTTTCTGTAGTCTGTATACAAAAGGCATAATTCCATCTTACATACTTGTACTCTACTCATTTTGCATGAATTTTTACCTCATTAGTACATCTATAAGTATGAGATAACTAAATAACCAAATGTAGATATTAAAATTTTACTGATATTTTAGAAAATGTCCACTTGCCGCATCATACTTTTTAAAGTGTCAATGGTATGATCCATATTTACAGTATCTTTTACAGACTGTCGCAAAAACTTATTAATTTCAGGCATCATATCAATAGCCAAATCTAGTCTGGGATTCGAACCTCTTTGATACATACCAACATCAATTAAATCTTTGTTTTCTCTATAAAGAGCTAATATAGTACGCATTTTAGCAGCCGCATCCTGGTGTTCCTGATCTGTAACCTCTGGAAATAACCTACTTATACTTCCAAGGACATCAATAGCAGGATAATGGTTCATTTCTGCAACTTTTCTTGATAAAAAGACGTGACCGTCTACAATTCCTCTTACTGTATCTACAACAGGGTCATTTATATCCTCCCCTTCCATAAGCACAGTATATAAAGCTGTTATGGAACCCTTGGGACTTGTCCCTGTTCTTTCTAAAACTCTTTGCAACCAGGAAAATATTGATGGAGGATAACCTTTCATAGTAGGAGGCTCACCAATTGAAAGACCTACTTCTCTACCAGCCATTGCACATCTGGTAACTGTATCTGTCATTAAGAATACTTTTTTGCCCTGATCCCTGAAATACTCACAAATAGCCGTCGCTGTTTGTAAAGCTTTCATCCTGATCAAAGGAGGCTGATCTCCGGTGGAACATACTAATACTGACTTAGCCATGCCCGCTGGGCCAAGGCTATTTTCAATAAATTCTTTAACCTCTCTGCCACGTTCTCCAATAAGAGCCATTACGTTAACATCAGCTTCACTATTTCTGGCAATCATGCCAAGCATCGTACTTTTACCTACACCACTACCGGCAAATAATCCCATACGCTGGCCTGCACCAAATGTCAATATGGAATCAATAGCCCTTACTCCGGTGGAAAATTTATTCTTAATAATAGGACGATTAAATGCATCAGGAGGATTTCCTTCAACTGAAATAAACTTGGCATTAGTTGTATCCAAAGGCTGGCCATCCAACGGTTCACCTAGGGGACTTATTAATCTGCCTAATAAAAAATCACCAACAGGCACAGTTATTGGAGCTCCTGTTGTTGTAACCCAGCTTCCTTGACTTATTCCAGAACCATCATATAAAAGAAGCATTTGAGCAACTTCACCTTTAAAAGCCACGACTTCTGCCGCTTTAGGTACACCATTAGGAGTTTCAATAAAACATAAATCACCTATTCTTAATCCTGGAAGCTTTGCTTCAACAGTTAATCCAAGTAATTTTGATACTGTACCTTTATATTTAAAGAGTTCAGTATTGTTTAATATATTCAGAGTTTTGTCTTTAATAAACTCTACAGTATTTTCTTTGTCCTGCTGAAGCATAGAAAACCCCGATTAGTGTTTTAACCAAATGCATAATCACCACTATATTCATTTTCACCGATTGTATCAACAGATTCCACTCTAATATCAGGTATTAATTCACTGTATGATATAACTACTACTGTTGGTATGTGTCTTTCAAGCAGTTGGTAAAGTGGAAGCCTTATTCTCGGTGAACACAGAATAACAGGTTGTCTGCCAATACTCTGATGGGCACGCATTAGCGTTGAAGCAGAAATCTCTATTAATTCTTGAATTTGAAGAGGATTTAATAAGAACATAGTGCCAAGTTCTGTTCTCTGACAAGAATCATCCAGTGTTCTTTCCCACTCAGAAGACAAAGTTATAGTATATAGAATTTTATCTTCTGTGGTATGACTTAAACAAATTTGTCTGCCAAGCGCAGCACGCAATCTTTCTGATAAAATATCAGGTTCTTTGGAAAATCTTGCAAAATCACACAATCTCTCAAATATAAAAATGATATCTTTAATAGAAACTTTCTCTCTAATAAGATTAACAAATATTTTACGCAGATCACTAGTTGAAATTATAGCTGGGACAAGATCATTAACTAGAGTAGGATCCTGACTCTTAACTAATTCCATTAATTTTAACACGTCAGTCTTAGTCATTACTTCATCAACATACTTACGCACAGAATCTTGTAAGTGTGTAACCACAACATCTGTTGGATCTGCAGTAGTTACAGCATTTTCTTCAAGTTGATCAGGTCTAAGCCAATAAGCTTGAGTTTGATAAGTAGGTTCAACAGCAATGATAACATCATCTGGTAATGGATATCCCATAGAATCCCATTGATCAGCCAAGACCATAAATCTATCAGGATAGACAAAACCTGTAGCAACAGGATTATTACGTATAGAAATCAAGTATTCAGTTTGTTCTAAAGCACTGCTATCCATAATTCTGATGTTAGGAATAATATAACCATATTCATCCGTCATTCTCTGACGTAATGCAGCTATTTTAGCTAAAAGTTGTCCTTCCTGCTCTGGATCTGCAATTTTTATTAATCCTGCACCAACCTGTAAGCTTAAAATATCAACTCCAAGTCTTTCATACATTCTATTAGGATTAACAAGGTCCTGCATATTTTGTTTTACATTTTCCAATTGACCCATTTGCTGTTGAACATCATGAGAAATAAATACCATAAATCCAGCTACAATGAGTCCTATGGTAAACGCACCAAAGAAATACCAAGGAAGTCCTGTTATGCTGCTTGTTACTGTGATCAAAAATAGGAAAGCCGCTGAAAATATTAAGCTATAAGGTTTGCTCATAATCTGAGCAGATAAATCTCTGGCCAAACTGGTGCTTGTAGAGGTAGACCTTGTCATAACAATACCACTAGCTAATGCCATTAATAGTGAGGGTAGCTGTGCTGCAAGACCATCACCCACTGTTAACTTAGTAAAGGTAGTAACAGCATCTTCAAGTGGCATCCCCATCATTAATATTCCGACAATCAAGCCACCGACAATATTAATTATAGTAATTATAATACCGGCAATGGTATCCCCTTTTACAAACTTCATAGCACCATCCATGGAGCCATATAAACTGGATTCTCTTTGGAGATCATCACGTTTTCTTACTGCTTCTTCAGGGGAAATAAGTCCCGAGTTAAAGTCAGCATCAATAGCCATCTGTTTACCAGGCATAGCATCAAGAGCAAATCTTGCAGCTACTTCAGCAATACGTTCTGAACCTTTTGTGATTACCATAAACTGTACTACAGTAATAATTAAAAAGATTACAAAACCAACTACCATATTACCACCGGTAACAAAGTTACCGAATGATTCGATAACTTTTCCTCCATCAGCTTCTGACAAAATCAAACGGGTAGCGGCAATACTAAGCACAAGCCTAAACATTGTACCTATCAGGATTATTGACGGAAAAGCGGATAACTCAAGTGGCTTTTGCACATACAAGGCAATCATCAGCAAAATAACACCAATGGTTATATTTAAACTTATTGCGAAATCAATAAACCACTGAGGCACCTTGATTATAAGGATAACAACCAGAGCAAGTATAAATAACCCAAGGGCTATTTCACTCACTGCCGGCATTGGTGTTTGGGGTCTTGCCAAAACTTTTCTCCTTATAGTCCAGCTTCAAAAGCCTTTTTAAGTATTTCCAATTGAGTCGAAAACTTTGCATCAACCATACCATTATTGGTTTCAACTATGCAACTTCCAGCCTCAACCTCATCATCATCAATTACCACTATTTTAGTACTTTTATTTCCATAAGGAAACATTTTAGGCATATTTTCCTTAACTATTTGTGCGTCAATAGGATTTATCTTAATAATGATATTAGATTCATCCTTTCCAACTCCTTTTAAAGTTTCTGAAACAATATTTAATACTATTGTTTCATCACATGCCACCTCAGTTTTAATGATTTTTTCAGCTACTTTTATAGCTATAAAAGCAATATCAGAAGATACTTCTTCTAAAGCTCTTTCTTTTGCATTCAAGAAATCTGCTATTGAGAGGCCAAATTTTCTCAACTCTTCTTTAGCCTGAGCAAGTCCATACTCAAAACCTTCTTTAGCTGCACGTTCTTTAATAAGATTAGCTTCCTCATGCGCTCTTGATATTAAATTTCTATCATCAATGCGTCTATATCCTCTTCTTCTATCCCCTCTACGTCTTTCCTGACGCTCCTGGATAGTAAAAGAGTGCTCCCTTTGACTATTTTTAGGCAAATTCTGCTCATTATTAGTCGAATCATCGCCTTGATTATTACCTTTTTTACCTTTTTTAATTATCATTTTTATACCAGGTTTACTTAAATAATTATATTAAAGATTTTTATGCAGGAAGTTTGGATTTAATGTAATTGGTAATTATACTAGAAACTTGCGAAGAAAACTCAACAGGGATATATGCTGTAGGAATATCTACCAGACAATAATCAACATAATCTTTGATTTTCTTTCTCTCAAATTGCACTACCTTTTTAATCTCCAGCTCCGTAAACTGCTCTTTTAGGCTCATAATATTGTTAGATTGAGAATATATATGTCTTTTTATTGAAGACATATTACGTTTGAAATCCTTTAAAAATTGATCAATAAGCGCAGGATCTACTTTACTTTCAAGATCCGGTATTTGCATAAACATTTTTATTTGCTCAGCTTCTTGTGAACCAAGAGCTGATAAAATCTTGTCTTTCTTAGTATCTGACAAGGTTTTTAATAATAAAGCAATAGATGCATATTTAATGGTTTTCTTTTCTTCATCTACAGACATTTGAGGATTATTTTGCTCACTTTGTGCCATTTGATCTATGTTTGAATGAGCCATAACCCCCGTTAAATCTTGCTCATTAATCTTACCGGATTTAATAAGCTCTCTTAAACTCTTTTCATAACTTGCTGCCACTTCCTGCTCAACCATGGATATAGCTTGATCTTGAGGAATACCTGCTGATTGAGTATTTTTGGCTTTCTCAAATATAGCAAATGCAACATCTTGTAATATTTGATCCCAACAATCCTGCGGAACTCCAGCACGTATAGCATCTATACTTTTATGAAAAGTCCATTCGCCAATAAATTGAACTATTATACTAGCTTGATTAGCATCAAAATTAATATTAGGATCCTGATTAAGAGCATTACCAGCTAAAATGCAAAATTGGTAAACCTTGTTTACCACATATTGCTTTTGTTCATCAGTTAAGTCTTGAGGAATAACTTGCTGGGCTTGCTGTGCTAAGCTTTGCCCAAATTCCTGCGGATTGAAATTTGATATTGTCATACACTATCTCCCCTTATTCACTACTTTCAATCCAGGTCTTTAATGTTTTTGCAAGTTCTTTTTCGTCCGATGTTTCTACGATATTACCTTTAATATCTGTAAGGGTTTCTTGCAGCGTAGATATTGCAGGTTGAGGTTGATTTACAGTAATAGAGTTCTGTAATTGCTGATGCATGTCTTGTAATTGAGCAGCTCTATTATTAGCTTCTTTAAGCATATTTTCCTGAGCAGCAGTTCTTTGGATTAGATGATCAATTTCCTCTTGTTGCTTAAGCGCAGCAACCTTTGATCTTCCGGCTATAAAGACTAATCCTAATATCATTAAAACACTAAATATTGCAGCAAAAAGCCACCATGGATTTCCTGATTCCTCAATTGGAATCTGAGGAGGTCTTTCAGGAGATAAAAACGAAGAACTACTTACATCAGAAAAAGCTATTTTTACATTACTTGCTTTAACTTTAGGACTTGCAGCTCTTGCTACTAATTCTTTTAAATCATTTACAGGCGTATCCATCGGAATAGCAGCTTTATCAAGCGTAACTGCAATTGATATTTCTTCAATCATGCCAGGATTTTTAACTTCAGAAATTTGCGTTCTACCAACACCATATTGAACTTCTTCAGCAGTTCTTCCATAGTTCCTATCAGATGCAGAATCGCCTGCTACAGGCAGACCTCCTGGAACGTAGGAACTGACAGCTGAACTATATTTATTTACATCTGATGATCTGTCACCTAAACTTTCTCTAAATCTTTGTGAATTTAAAACTGAAGATTGTTTTGGATTATATATTATTTTACTAGCTTCAAGAGGTGCTTCTCTTAGATAAGTACTTACTGTTACTACGTAATTTCCTTTACCAAGTAAACGATCCAACTGAACCATGACCTTATTTTTCATATATTGATCTTTTTCTTCAAGCAAAGTCAGCATATCCTCTTCAGGACCCATTAAACTTGAATATACACTACCGTTAGTGTCAGTTATAGATATATTTTTTGCTTCTAATCCTTGTACACTACCCATTAACAAATTAGTAATTGTTCTTATTTTGTCACGGTCTAACTTATCTTCTCCATTTGAATCTTCTCCAGGAGGAGGAAGAGTCACCTGCACAGTAGCTGTAATAGGCTTTTGCATAGAAGCGAACATAGTATTTTCAGGGATAGAAACAAATACTGAAGCATCTTCAATAGGATGAATTTTCTTTATTAATCTTGCTAATTCACCATTAATTGCTCTGGCAAGTCTAATTCTTTTATCTTCTCTTGAAGACTGAAAATCCCCTTTATCAAATATTTCAAGGCCGATATTTTTATCCATAATACCACTTCTTACAATTGTAAGAAATGCTCTATCTCTTTGACCTCTGGTAGTACTTTTATCAAGAATAAGTGCAGATTTTGAACCTTCTGCTTCTCTATCAACCTTAATCCCTTCTCTTGCAAGTAGCGATTGAATTTCCAGAGCTTTACCAAGATTATCTGTCATAAGTAAAGTGCGTTCATACTCTGTTTTAAGCTTTTCATCTTCAACCTTTTTTTCTTCACCACCAAATTTGCTGCCAAAAACAATTGCCAGGATGATTATTAGAACTACACCACCTATAATTGCACCTAATGCCGCCTTATTTTGCAATAATTTGTCCATAGATACTCAATCACTTCTTTCTCATCTTTAAAATTAAAGGTTTAGATAATCAACATTAACATATAATATTTTATACCTGAATCGATATAACTTTCTCATACGCTTGTACTACTTTTGATGTAATTTGAGTAGCAACATTTATACCCAATTCAGCTTTTGATATTGCAATCATTACATCATGGATGTCAGCACCATTACCAAGCATAGCATCCTGCATTACCTGATCAGGAGCTTTTACTGTGCTATCCAGTTCTTTAACCATTCCTGTTAAAACTTCTTTAAATTGAGGAACTTCAGGAGACGTACCCATAGCATTCAAACGCATTGGATTTTGGAATGTATTTAATTTAGTTTCTGCTATGTCTTCTCTTAGTTGTACTTTAGGAATATAGTGATTATTCATAATTAAGCTCCTTCAGCTTTTTGACTTAAATAATTAGAAAGAATGTTTTTTACATAGTTTTGGGTTTCTTTAAATGGCGGTATGCCACCATATTTATCAACATTACCACCACCCGCATTATATGCAGCAAGGGACAATACGAGATTACCTCTATATTTGGCCATTAGACCTTTTAAATGTTTGACTCCGCCTTCAATATTTTGCACAGGATCAAATGGATTCGAAACACCAAGCCTCTTTGCCGTTGCTGGCATAAGCTGCATCAAACCCTGTGCGCCGGCAGAAGATACAGCATTAGGATTAAACCCTGATTCCTGTTTTATAACAGCAAGTATTAATCTTTCATCTATATTATGCTTATCGGCTACCTGTTTAACGATATTCTCAATTTGTCCTTTTGATACAGGTGAAGAAGGAGGAACCAACCTAAATTTTAATTCTGATGCAGGAGAAGTCTTCATATAATCAGAAAACTTAACTGGTGGATCAATCTGCTTTGGAGGCTCTATACTTTGAGTATAGCCAGCAATCATATTTTCAATTTGAACTACACGATCTTTAGCAGAACTAGCCCCGCTTTGACTCATTAATTTAGATATTGATTCACTAAACATTTACTATTTGCTCCTCCATCATAATGAAGTTGGATTAATACCCAATCCTACAATGTTATTTACCTATCTCTGTTGCCTTTTGGGCCATTGCTTTTGTCATACTAATAATAGCCAAGCTTGCTTCATATGCTCTTGAGGTCATATTTGCATCTGCTATCTCAACTAACGGATTTACATTAGATTTTCTAATATAACCATTTTTATCTGCATCTGGATGACCTGGGGAATAAATCATATCACCCGGAGTAGAATCTGCGATCACACCGGTTAACGTTACTCCCCCGGTAGAATGTGGTAATACACCTGTTTTGAAAACATTATCTTTCATTCTATTAAGCAAACCTTGAAAAGACATATCTTCTTTGGCCATCAAAACAGGTATTTTTCTTACATAATTTGGTGTATCAGTATTAGCAATGTTTTTCGCATGGATTTCTAAACGTTGCCCATGTGAAATTAATCCTGATGATCCAATATTAATAGATTCTAATAAACCCATAATCCTACTTTCCTACTTGTGTAACTGTTTTGAGTTCCTGAATTATAGCACTTACCCTTCTTGTTGCTACAGAATAAAGGAGTGCGTTTTTCTGTAACTCTATTAATTCAGCAGGGGTTGAAACTTCTCCTCCTGATTGTTTCATTAAAGGAGAAGGACCTAACTTTTTAGATAATTTTGTTTCAAGAGGACTATCTAGAGCCCCAATATATTGTTGAAAGTTAATATCTTGTCTGACATAGCCTGGAGTATTTACATTGGCTAAATTAGCACCAATTGTTTCTTGCTTTTTAGCGATTAAATCCAGAATTAAGTTTGTTTTATCCAGAGAATTATTCATCTTTTCCTTCCATTCTTAAAGATTATTAAAATTAAATTATTGATTAATTTATTGACGCAAATTAATAGATTGTCTATAAAACTCGTCTACAATTTTTACAAGCCTTACACTCGATATTAAACTTGCATTTAGCCTTAATACTTCATCTACACAACCAAAAATATTGACATTTGATCTTTCAAGATTACCCTGTTTAATACGTTCATGATCTTTTACTAAAGTTGGATTACCTGAATCATTGGTAGCAATAAGCTTATTTCCTTCAATAGACTTTAATCCCTCAGGATTATTGAAGATAACCACAGGAATTTTGCCTAACACCTCCGGCTCAGCATCTCTTGCACTAATAACTGTCACCGTACCGTTTGATGCAATTTTTAATTTGTCATACTGTGGAGGAATTTTTATCCCATCACCGACAATACAATTATCATTGGTAACGAGATATCCTTCTGAATTTACGGTAAATGAACCGTCTCTTGTGTATGAAACCAAGCCATCTTTTCTTATTACAGGGAAAAATCCTGCACCGTCTATTGCAACATCAAGAGGTTTTTTAGTAGCAAAGAAAACCCCATTTTGATAATCAGTACGTAATGTTCCCTCAAGACGACCATTTTCCATCAAATAATTCTCAAATCTTTGAGCTTTATATCCCACGGTATTGTAATTTGAAACGTTGGTCGTAACATATCCTAACGTCTCGAATTGTTTATTAGCATTATCTACTGATCTTGATATTATGCCTTGAAGAGTAGTCATAATTATCTCCTGCTTATTCCTATGCTCTACCTAATTCCTGAATAGTTTTTGATAATTCATCATTTTGAATTATGTATAATTGACGATTCGCTTCAAAATTACGTCTGACAGGTACAAGATTAAAAAATTCTGTATGCATGGTTACGTTTGAATCTTCTGTAAAGCCCTGTTTTACATTAATATCTTTTGTTATAGATCCATCACTTGAAACAACAGATAATTGACCTACATTATTAAATTTCTTTTCCTTAGAATCAAAAGCAGTTAATGTTCCATCTTTATCAACTTTTATATCTTCCAGTTTTTCCGGTACTTTATCGAATTTTATAGGCTGTCCTGTAGCTGAGAGAACTTTAAAGTTATCAAGTGTCAAAAGATAACCATTCTTATCAATCTTAAATCTGCCATCTCTGGTGAGTTTTATTCCATTTGGCGTCATATATTGGAAATAACCCTCTGTAGCCAGAGCAATGTCAAGAGGTTTCCTTGATTGTCTTAACCGTCCAACACTCTCATCAGCAACTTCCGATAGCGCATGAACACCAATTAATTCAGCAAAAGAAGAAAGAACCGGTGCTTTTCTTTGATAACCAACTTTACCAAAATTGGTAATATTGCAGTTAATATTATCAAGCATTGCAGTCTGAAGGTGCATTGCTCTTACTGAATTACTTAAACCATTTTCATTAAAATAAATTCCACCAAATAACCGCATAATCTTCTTCTCCTGACTCTCTCTTCAAGGATTTAAAAAATGGCCAAAACTGACTCTCTTTACAGATTTAATCGGCAAAGTTCATACCAAAGTTTAAGTATTTAAATAAAAATCATCCAAATGTAGGACAAGAATAAATTTTTATTAAATTCTTTGTTTTCTACTCTCAATCAAGGAGACATTTTCATCAATCTCAAAAATAATCTTTGCAATTGAATAAGCAGCCATCATAATTTTGGGAGAAATATTAGATACAGGGCAAAGGGATAGTTCTCGCTTATCAGAGTCTTTTTCTGTTTTGAATTTCTGAGTATAAACGTTTGTTTTACCGTTAATTTTATTTTTTGACATTTCCTGGTTCACATTACTCAGAATCTTTTCCAAATAAATTTTGTTTTTTTCAGCTTCTTCACTTTCAATATCGATATTTAGACTACTATCAGCATTAAGAATAAGCGTTATCTTAAATCTGCCTAAATTTATGGTGGAAATGTACATAATAAGGGCGATATTTTCCTGATCATTCTCACTTCCTTTCCTTTCTTCAAGCTTTATATCTATATCCTGCTGCTGAACCAAGGGTAACCAGGGTAAATACAAAAGAATTGTTTTATTCAAAATTTCCTGTGGAGAATTGTTTTGAGATGATATAGTCTGAGTCAATAAATTAACAAGCTTATTTAGTTGTTCGGTATCTTTAAAACCAGATGACCCGGGTTGTAATAATTTTAATAACTTACTAATAACCTCTTTTGAATTCGTATCGAGCAAATTCTGTATATCTTTTAGCTGAATATCCTTGCTTTTATCTTGTAATAGCTTTAAAAGATTTTCCTGACTAACCTCACCGTATACCATTAAAGATAAAAACTCTTTAAACTCTTTTGGAAGATTAAGCAACTCTCTAATAAGGACTGCTTGTTGAGCTGTATTTAGAGCGTTAATATGGAAACTACCAGGTAAAGCTGAGTTACTCTGATTATAAATATTTTGGGAGTTAGCTTTTTGAGAATTTGGCGTATCTGATTCAACCCTGCTCTTATCAGTGACACTTTCAGGATTTTGGATATTTTTAATGAAATAGCTTAAATTCGTAAGATTAATTTTCAACTCAGCAAAATACCCTCTAAATTAAGATTTATGGTTATTCTAAAACATAACCATAAATAATTATAAAAAACTTTTTTAAAATTTCTATTTTTCAAAATCATTTTAACTTTTTAGAGACCTCTGCGTAACTCACTTTTTTGAGAAAAACAATGAAAAACGAGGTCTTTTTGAGGACGTGCAACCCCTGCAGGGCTGAATTTAGACTGCGCTCAAAGCATAAATTTTAGCAGTTATCTGAGTTTTTTTATTAAGTTTTAAAATACTCTATTATTAAAAAAAATTAACATTTACCTTTGTAAAGATTAAAAAATATAATTAAATGCCCTATAATATATATAAATAATGATATTAAAAAAACACTTCATCCTGAGAATTAAGGACTGCAAGACTCAACAGCAGTACAAGTTTTAAGACCAGGAGTCGGACAAAATGAGCATACCACCAATCCAACCATCTGGCTGGAATAGTCAAGTCAATCCTCCAAGCTCTGTAGAAAATCAAGGAGGAGGCTCAGGATCTGCTGGTTATATGAGGAAAGAAGAAAAAATTGACGAAGCAACTTTTCATACCAATGAAAATAAACAAGATGAATTAATTTTACTTCAAAATAAGAGCCTTTTAACAATAATAAGAGAATTTTTTACGTCGTTGTGGATATTTATCCTTAAAACACTGGGTATAAGAGCTACAAAAGAAAGCTAACAACAATACTCAGAACTAACCCGGTTATTAACATAACCGGGTTTTTTTTATGTTTTTTCAACAAATCCTTGTAAATTAATTTTAATTTTCAGCAAAATTTTCGACTTTATTTTTGATTTAGAAAAAAATATTTTTATCATTTTTATTAGAACCAATGACAATGCATAAGTATTTTTTATTATGTCCTTAATTAAGAATAAGAGAAGGAAATCAGATTTGTTAAAGAGATTTTATTATGAATTTTTTCCTAAACAACCAAAATGCAGGCATGAAAGAGTTTCACCAATAGGTCTTGGAAAATTCTGCCCAGACTGTGGAAAAGAAATCTTCATTAGCTGGATCATTTTAAGATGTAAATGCTGTTCAACAAAAAGACAATCAATTCCACGGTTTGATACATTTTTGCCTATAGAAAAATACTGTTCAAAATGCGGATCCAGGAAATATTATGTCGAAAAAAAGACAAAATTAGAGTTTTATGAATTTAATTACGCTATTTTAATTAGAGAAGAATTTGAAAATCCAACTGATCAAAACAATAAAACTCAGATTTGGATCGAGGAAAATAGTTGGTCAAGCATAATATCGCCAAAACTCATTCCCTTGTTTAAATAAGGACATAATAAAAAATACTTATGCATTTTTTATTACTCGATTAATGACTGGTTACAGGAAGCAGTCTGTAAAAATCATAACGGATTTTTCATCAAAATCCTTAATGATTTTTTCCGCTGTCCTTAATCCAATTATTTTCTTGAAAAAATTTGATTGCTCCTGATTATTTCAAATAATTTAACAAGCATCAGCCAAACCAAAATTCCGGAGGCAATTCCAGTTATGTCTGCAAATAAATCAATCCCATCCATTGACCTTCCAGGCACAAAATATTGATGTATTTCATCTATAATCCCTGTATTAATTCCAAAAATAACAGAATATTTAGCCATTTTATCAAAATTATCCGAAGAAACATTTAAAGCGAAAGCTAATAGAAATCCGAGCACACTATATTCAACTATATGTGCAGTTTTATCAAAACCTTGTATATTAACAAAGATAGGTCCACTGGAAAGAAACCATATAATCCCATTATAAATACCAGCTGGTACAAATCTTACGTATTTCATCTCATATTTTACCCTAATTTCAAATCCTACTAAATGATTATAAACCAGAAATTTAAGCACATACAGTTTATAACAAATTATAATTTTAAAAGCATTTAGTCAGGTTTGGAAATCACCTTTATAGTTATTTTTTAAAAACAATAATTTAACATTTTCATGAATAAAATATTAAAATAAAAATTTATAGTTTTTCTAAATTATATCCATATACTTATATATCGATTCATGAAAGTTCAATCCTGATAAATGTAAGCGATTCTTTAACATGAGACATTTCTTGCAATCATGCATGAATATATCATCATGATATGCAAAATATAGAAATAATGTTATATTCAGGCAATTGTATAGTAATGTAATAATTGTTCATCAAATTGTTGTATTTCACAAACTAATGTATATAATTTAAATTACAGCTTATTTACAGCTAAATTAAGTTAGACGATATTTTTGGGTCGGGAAAGAGTGTGTTTGGGGAGTGAGACAAGTGTTAAAAACTAGAGATTTGGGAAGGACAACGTCTGTCAGAAGATGGACACAGACTGCGGTAGATTGTTACAAGAGAGGATGCGTTTGCTCAGGTTGTTTTTATAGTGACTTCTTTAAAGAAAGCCCTCAAAGATGTCAAATGAAAGCAACTGTACTGGAATTGGTAAGAGTATTAGGAAGACCTAACGTTGAACCATTGGATGCAATAATTGGCAGTTAAATAATTTTTCCACGCAAATAATGCTTTATCGGGGCTTAGTCCCCGATTTTCATTTTATCAATTACCTACTGGATTACAGGTTTATGTCAAATATGCTATATTAAGGACAGCGAAAAAAAACATTAAAGATTTTGATGAAAAAATGCGAAGCGGGAGTGAAATTTTCGGGAAGAGCAGCTTCGCTGGTCTGGACCGAAAACAAAACTCATTCTATCTTTGGTTATTTTTGTAGCCTGCTTCTTATAACCAGTTATTACGTCCTTAACATAGTAAACTTAATGGATAGAATACGTATGGAATGCAAGAAAAATAACTTTTTTGATTCAACTATTAATGACCGTCTTGAAGAAACAATACAAGTACTATCAAGATTAAAAGAGTTTACAACAGATATTGAGCAAGCTGCTCAAATAATTCTTAATTGCTTTAAGTCGGGAAATAAACTTTTGATTTGCGGAAATGGGGGCAGTGCAGCTGATGCTCAGCATATAGCCGCGGAATTCGTTGGAAAGTTTTATAAAATAGATAGGCCAGCTCTACCTGCAATTGCATTAAATACAAATACATCAATTATTACTGCAATAGGAAATGATTTTGGTTACGACGGAACATTCAAAAGACAAGTAGAAGCTTTTGGCCAAAAAGAAGATGTGCTATTAGCCATATCAACAAGTGGAAATTCTTTAAACGTAATTGAAGCTATAAAAGCAGCCACTGCAAAAGAAATGATTATAATATCTTTAACAGGACAAACAGGTGGTGAAATGGCTAAGGTGTCTCACATAACAATAAAAGTTCCCAGTACCAATACACCAATTATTCAAAATGCTCACATTACTATTTGTCATACTATATGTGAAATAGTTGAAAACTATTTTTAGTTAGCTCAAATAAAGTAAATATTCTACATTTGCTGCATATTTAAAGGATTATAATTACCAGGATCCTTTAATAAAACTTTGCCTGGAATTCCTGCATGATGAACCTTAGGAATTAACTCCTTTGCACTTATTTCAATAGGTTCTTCTTTATCATCATCTGTATCATTGTATATGAAATGTAACTCACCATTTTGATCAACTTTTGATCCTATTATTGTAATTTCATGACCACCAATAATCTTGTTTTGCTGGTCAATTTGAGTTATTCCGACAACCACGTTTGATCCTGATTTTAAAGAATCTAGCAAGTGTTTCTGAGTCGTTTGCAAATCATTATTATAACCTTTTAGATAATTATTTCCTGCTTCATCAGATTCTACTATCTGATAGGTAATGGAAGTCTTTTTCTCTCCACTATCTATTATAGTTTCAGCAAAGTTTTTCTCAACCTCAACTAATCCTTTATTATCAGGAACGTGATCACCTGCACGTATATCAGTAAGACTATTATAACCATTTGCACTACCTAACTGCATTACTGTTGATTGCATTAATGCATCTATAGCAGACCTGGAACTGAGTTGTCTATAAGTATTTTGCACTCTAGCTCGAATTATTGCATTTCTATCAGGCCTTAATGTAACCTCAACATTATTTTGATCAATTGGTCTATATTCAACACCAAAATTAACCAACGTATTAATTGCATTTGTTGGGTTAGGATCAATACTGCTAAGATTAACTTTTGTTTTAACGCTTAAATCAGGACTGGTCAAACTGGCAATATATCTTGCAAACTCAGCAGGCTTTTTATCTGCAAGGTTAAACTCCATACTGGCAGCTACACAGGTACCACTTGTTTCAACATTTAAATCTTGAGGATTAACAGCTGCAATTGGCCCTGCAATCTTAGTTTGATTAAAATGCGGCGCCAGATTATTATTTAATCCTACACTATTAACTAAATTATTACGTTTTTCATCAGTTAAAATGCTTGCAATCATAAAATCAGGTATTTTACCAAATTTCTGAGTTATTATAAACGGGTTAGCAAGAGTTTTTATGGTTTCATTAAGAATTTCTCTGTTATCCAACCCCGATACTCTTGGTTCAGATACAATTTTATATAGATTCTGTAATGTTGATGAACCATCAGCTGAATTTTTAGCTAATAATCTTCCTGTTCTCAATAAAGTTTCAAGATTATATTTTCCCTCTTGATCAAGAGAATCATATAATCCTTTATACATTGCTTTACTTTGAGGATCTTTCATTTTCAAAAAATTAAAATACACAAATGGCTTATCAGCAAAATTCATACCATCAATATTGGTGATACTTTGCTGTACAGTAGAAGGACTATAAGCGTTATTCAAAGGCTTTATTACAGCCCCTCCCTGAGTCTTTCCTGTATGTATTCTTAATGAATTATCTAACATTTACGTCCAAATCTATATACTATTACTATATTTTAAAAAACAAAAATATAAAAAAATTGCTATTTATTAACCGCATTTTCAATCAATATTAATAATTGTATATATTTTTTATTTTAATTAAATTAATTGATAAAATTTATATGATAAGGACAGCGGAAAAAATACTTACGTATTTTTCATTACGTCCTTAGCGCAATTCCAGGAGATTTTAAAATTTCAAGAATAGATAAAAGCTCTAATACAATTGAAATCCCAAACACTATTTCAGAATTAAGAGAGAAAACAATAGTAATTAAGCCTCTTGAATTCTCTGAATTGCTGATTGCTCTTGAAAGACTATCAAGGTTTCAATATCTACCTCAAAAGCAGGAAAGAGTTTATAAAGAAATCTTGATAAAAAATACTATATCACCAAAAATAAGCCTAAAGAATTATCATAATTTCCAATTAGGTACAATAAACAAGCTTGTGCAATTAATCTGGAATACCTCAATAAATCTGCTGGATGAAAGTCTAAAACAGGATAACAGCATTAACCTTTATCTGGCATATGAGGAAATTAGAACTTTTTCTGTTTATGCAATCATAAAAGACATTTTAACAAGTGAAAATATAAAATATTTGAAAAATTATGATCTGATTAATCTGGATTCACAAATAAAATCTTCACCCGATAAATTAGAGAGCCAGATTATTGAGTTATTAAAAGAAAACAACTTTAATATAACTGATAAATACTCTAGCTTAAAGGATTTTGACACATTATCAAGAATTTATTTCCTATATAGTCAAAATTATCCGCTAAATATCAGTGGGCTTTTAGAATATACAGAAAAACATAACAGCAATTTTGACCTACCCAGCAACATTAATAGATTAATCTGGCTAAATAATCTTGTAAAAAGTGCTGAATTAAACCTGGAAACTAACAATTTATTTGAAAAAGTTAATATTATCTTTAATAAAGCCGAAAAATACAGAGAAAAAGAATCAGCTAAATATCCTGCCAAATTATTAATTCTTGTAGAGGGAGCAACTGAAGAAAAATTGCTGCCCATATTTGCAGAAAAATTAGGAATTGATTTTGATAAAAAAGGAATTCAGCTAATTGGCGCCGGAGGAAAAAACCAGGTAGCAAAACTCTATAAAAAGTACTATCAAAAACTAAATTTACCGGTTCTGATTATATTAGATGCTGATGCAGTAGAAATAGCGGAAGAAATCACCCAAATACTACGAGAAAAAGACCAGCTCTTCCTGATCCAGGAAGGAGAATTTGAAGATATATTGCCTATTAATCTCATATGTAAATCTATAAACACATTTCACGGTCTAACAGCTCAAGTATGTCCAGCAGAAATACAAATTGATTTACCTATGGTTCATACACTGGACATTTTATGGAAAGAGAAAGGACTCGGAGAATTTGATAAAGTAAAATTCGCAAGAATAGTTGCAGAAAACATCAAGGATAAAAGGGATATTTCACCTATTTTAAGTCAAATCGTTGAAATAATAGATAAAATGATAAATAATTCAAGTTAAATAATCTTTAAAAGTTCAGTTAGCTCAATGTCTCTTTTTAAAATAAAAAAAATTAATATAAAAATTTAATTTTTTAGTACAATAAAGTTTGATAATATTAGTGTTTTTCTAGAAATGAGCAATATTAATGAGTCAATCTGACAAAGGATTAAAATACAAAAGGGTTCTATTAAAAGTCAGCGGAGAAGCCCTTATGGGAGAACAGGGTTTTGGTATTGACCCTGATGTTGTTAATAAAGTTGCACAAGAAATTAAAGAAGTTCATGATTCCGGTGCAGAAGTTGCTATTGTTGTAGGCGGCGGAAACATATTCAGAGGAGTACAAAATAGCACGAAGCTCGGCATGGATCAGGCTTCAGCAGATTACGTCGGCATGCTCGCTACAGTTATGAATGCCCTCATATTGCAAGGTGTTTTAAGGAAAGCAGGCGTTTCAACAAGAGTTTTAACAGCTCTTACAATGAATGCAATTGCTGAACCTTACATCAGATTCAGGGCTATGAGGCATTTAGAAAAAGGAAGAGTAGTAATCTTCGCAGCCGGAACAGGCAACCCATTTTTCACAACTGACACAGCAGCCGCATTAAGGGCATCAGAAATAGATGCAGAATTAATGCTCATGGCAAAAAATAAAGTTGACGGGGTTTATAATAAAGATCCAAGAAAATTCCCTGACGCTAAAAAATATGATTATATCAGTTATGATGATATGATTGTCCAAGATTTAAAAGTAATCGATACAGCTGCCGTAGCTTTATGCAAAAATAATAACATTCCTATCGTAGTATTCGACTTTGAGGCTAGAGGCAGTATAGAAAAAATATTAAAAGGTGAAAAAGTAGGAACATTGGTAGGAGGAAACCCAGATGCCAGTAAGTGATATGCTTAAGCAAGGCGAAGAAAAAATGCAAAAAACTATCGCCGAGACAAAAAAAGAATTCACCAGTATTCGTACAGGTAGAGCTAATCCTATGATATTAGATAAAATTAACGTAGATTATTATGGAACAGCAACACCATTAAGACAAGTTTCTAACCTTAGCGTCCAAGACGGACAAACTTTAGTTATTCAGCCATATGATAAAAGCGCATTAAGTACAATTGAAAAAGCTATTTTAAAATCAGACCTTGGCGTTACTCCAAATAATGATGGTGTAAATATAAGAATAACCTTCCCACCTTTAACTGAGGAAAGAAGAAAAGACCTTGTTAAAACAGTTAAAAAGATAGGTGAAGATAATAAAGTTGCTATAAGAAATATCAGAAGAGATATGACTGACGCTTTAAAGAAACTGGAAAAAAGTGAAAATATACCGGAAGACGAAATAAAAAAACATCAAGATCAGATTCAAAAAGTAACAGATAAATACACTAGAGAAATTGACACACTTGTAGCAGAGAAGGAAAAAGAGGTTTTAGCAGTTTAGTGGGATTATTATTATTTTTTTCTAAACCGAGAGTATGGGTGGCAACCATATTTCTCGCCATAACATTAGTAGCAATAATTATAGGGAAAGCTGCCCTGGCAATATTTCTTGGGCTACTTATATTTCTTGGCACAAAAGAATATGTAAATCTTATAAGAGCAAAAGGGTTAAATCCTAGTATTAATGTAATCCTTTTAGTTGATTTCTTATTATTGATATCTGCCACCTTGCAAGAATACGACTTTCTACCTTTAATAGTAACATTTGGTGTAATAATAGCTTTTATTACAATAATGACCAGAGGGCATAAAGCAACTACAAATGATCTTGCAACTACCGTACTAGGATTCTTATACGGTGGCTGGTTGCCAATGCATATAATGCTTTTAAGAAATTTAAACAAATCAAGTATTGAAATATTTGGAATATCTGCACGTGAAGGCTTGGGTTACATAATTCTGATATTTTTCGTAATATCAGCTTCTGACATTGCAGCATATTATATAGGAAAAAGATTCGGAAAAAGACCCCTTTGGCCTGAAATAAGCCCTAAAAAAACCATTGAAGGTTCAATTGGAGGAACTACAGGAGGAGTAATTGCTTCTCTAATTATTGGTCATTTAATTGGGCTTGGTCTCTTCCATTCAATAGTAGCAGGCTTATTATTATCTATAACAGCGCAAATCGGTGATTTGTCAGAATCCATGTTAAAAAGAGATGCCGGATTTAAAGATTCAGGAAATCTTCTTCCCGGTCATGGTGGGGTATTAGATAGAGCTGACAGTTATATATTTACCGGAGCAGTTGCATATTATTACTTTAGTTTATTTGTAATAGGTAATATTGCAATATAAGTTAAAGCTCGATAACCGGGTATAGTTCAATGATTAATAAAAAACGAAAAGCTGATATAAATGAGCTCCTTCAAAAACTACATATAGAAAGCCAGGACTATGAAAGACTGGATACAGCATTAACTCATAGTTCTTACACTTTTGAAAACAAGATCACGTCTCTTGAAAATAATGAACGTTTGGAATTTTTAGGTGATGCTGTATTAAAGCTCATAGCCAGTGATTATTTACAAGAGCGATTTCCCGATTATACAGAAGGTGAGCTAACAAAAATTAGAGCTATTTTAATAAGTGATGCAACCCTTACAAAGATAGCAAATAAAATTGACTTAGGAAAACACTTGAAACTTGGTTACCATGAAGAAAAATCAGGTGGCAGGAAAAGGGCATCAACTCTTGCCTGCGCTTTTGAAGCATTGCTGGGGGCTTTGTATCTTGATGGTAAACTGAAAGATTTGCAAAATTTAATAGTTCAACTTTTTGAAGATGAAGTGACAGAAATAGATCAAAGTGTATCTAAATACAACTTTAAAGCAATGTTGCAAGAATACACACAGGCAAACGGGTTAGAGTTACCTATTTACAGTGTAATTAAAGAAGAAGGGCCACCACACAATAAAATGTTTGAGATAGGAGTAATTATTAACGGAAAACCTTTAGGAATTGGCTCAGGAAAGTCCAAGAAAGAAGCCCAGCAAAAATCAGCTGAAATGGCTGTCATAGAGCTAGGACTCCTTGATCAGGAGGAAAAAAGTGAATAAAGTTATAATATCTCCATCAATTTTATCAGCTGATTTTGCAAATTTGGAAAGAGACATAAAAAGAATAGAAGAGGCAGGAGCTGATTGGGTGCATGTAGATGTAATGGATGGGCATTTTGTGCCTAATATTACAATAGGAGCTCCGGTAGTAAAGGCTATTCGTAAGGTAACCAGCCTCCCTTTAGAAGTTCATTTAATGATCGAAAACCCTGATAAGTATATAAAAGATTTTGTAGATGCAGGTTCTGATATCATTACAATTCACCAGGAAGCCTGCTCAAATAACCTAAAAGAGATTTTAGAAACAATAAGAGTGTTTGGAATAAAAGCTGGGGTTTCAATTAAACCTAATACACCTGTTAAAGTACTTGAAGAAGTAATAACCAATCTTGATTTAATTCTTATAATGACAGTAGAACCAGGTTTTGGAGGTCAGGGATTTATACAGGAATGCCTGCCTAAAATAAAAGAGACCAGAGATCTACTTAATCACTATGAATTGACAGATGTTCATATTGAAGTAGACGGTGGCATCAATCAGGAAACAGCAAAACTTGTTATAGAAGCTGGAGCTAACGCACTTGTAGCAGGTTCTTATATTTATAATTCACAAAACATTCAAGCTGCAATAGACAGCTTAAGATGCTAATTCTTGGAAATAGCTAAATTTAAAC
>Ga0208968_1000532_pt1 | contig 24663 bp, 15 predicted proteins | sample RifOxyA3_FD_184031 | JGI IMG/M metagenome (GOLD analysis project Ga0208968, IMG submission 184031) | Groundwater microbial communities from Rifle, Colorado - Rifle Oxygen_injection A3 (SPAdes) | ecosystem: Environmental > Aquatic > Deep subsurface > Groundwater | place: Rifle, Colorado, United...
ACGCCGGGGGGGGGACGGCCTGAGGACAGGCCGCCCCTACTTGGTGTGCGCGGAGGCGTGGCCTTCCGAGACGCGGCGCCAGATCTTGAAACAGCCCTGCACGGTAGGCGCGGTGCCTTGCTATTCCGTTCCTAATCCGCTATTCTTTCCCTGTGGACAATGCGTTGGGCGGCTGGTGTATCCTCGAACGCCGGGGGCGCGGGCGGGAGTCTGGTCATGGTTAGCATCAGAGACATCGAGGCAATCGGACGCCAGATCGGCGACCTCTTCCATCCCGAGCGCGTCCTGCTGTTCGGGTCCTATGCGGATGGGCAGCCGACTGAGGACTCGGACGTGGATCTGCTCGTGGTAATGCCCGCGCAAGGCTCAACGGCCGACCAGGCGGTCGAGATTCGCCTCGCGGTGCATCCGTCCTTCCCGGTCGACGTGTTGGTGCGGACACCGCAGAGGGTCCAGGAACGCCTCGATATGGGGGATCCGTTCATGCGCCGCATTCTCGAACGCGGAAGGGTTCTGTATGAAGCCCATCACCGCTGAGTGGGTCGGCAAAGCCGAGGGCGATGCGACCCAGATGGAGCGGGAAGGCCGGGCTCGGAAGAACCCCGTGCTCGACGGCATCTGCTTTCATGCCCAGCAGTGTGCCGAGAAGTACCTGAAGGCGCGCCTGTGCGAGGGCGGTATCGAGTTCGGCAAGACGCACGACCTTGTGACCCTACTGGATTCGGTCGTGACTCTGGAACCGTCTTGGGACACGTTTCGGCGCGACTTGGCATACCTTATCCGTCTTCGCCGTGGCGTACCGATACCCGGGCGAGTCTGCAACCCGGGACCAGGCCAAGGACGCCATCCGCCGCTGCCGCCGGTTCCGACTCGCTGCCCGCCTGGCACTGGGAGTGGACGGGTGAGGGGCCGGGCGCATCCGGCGACGGCGCTCTGGCTGAGACGCGTTGCACGGGCAGTGCGCGCCAGCCAAAGCGGTGTCGTGTCCGCCGCCAGTGGACTTGCCGCCGCACTCCATGTCGTAGCGTTCTGAGACGTTTTGTCGTCTCTTTGTCACCACCCTCTGACCATGTACGCCTGGAGCACGCCGGACTCGTCGGAGTTGAAGAAGGCGGTCTTGCCGTCGGGCGAGAGGAACGGGTGGATGTGCACGCCCTTCTTCCAGGAATTGTGCGGATTCAGCAGGTAGGTGCAGGACGTGAAGGCGTCCTTGCCCGGCGCGCCGAGGGTGAAGAAGAAGAGGCGGCCGCCCGTGTCGTGCGGGCCGGCGTCGGTCACCAGGCAGGTGCCGGCGGCGTCAGTCTGGAAGTGGTAGAAGTTCGGGGTGGTGAAGCTGCGGCTGAGGTGGTTGCGCTGCGCGCCGGGGGTTTTCAGGCCCTGGTGGCCCGTGTCCGGAATGGCCTGGCCCTCGATCAACTGCTGTTCTGAGGGCACGCGCGTGCCGGTGCTGGTGATGGCCCAGGTCGAGCAGCCGCGCCAGCACTGGTGGCCCTGGCAGAACTCGTTGCCGTCGCGGCCCCACGGCAGGGTGCGGAAATCGCTGCCGTCGTCCTGGATCAGGTGGATGTCCGCGCCGAGACCGCCAACCAGGGTGGTGACCTTGCCCTGGCGGTCGTACCGGCAGTCATGGTTGTCCTGCACCAGGATGGCGTGGCTCGACGCCGGGTCGGTGGCGCGGCAGTACTGCGGGTGGATGTTGCACCAGCTCGTGCCGGACAGGATCAGGCGCACGGTCGCTTTCCGGATGTCGAACACCATCAGGCCCCACGGCGCCTCGTCCGTGTTGCCGTCGCCCAGGAAGCAGGAGAGCGCCAGGCGTTGCCCGTCCGAGGAAATGGTCGAGAGCGGGTAGATGTCGCTCGGCCGATATGCCGTGCCGGGAAGGGGCGCGTCGACGCACATGACCGTGGTCCGGCCCGTGCCGTCCAGGTTGACGCGCTTCAGGGTCAGGCGACCGCCGCCGACCTCGGTCTCGTTGACGAAGTAGTAGAGGTACTTCCCGTCCGGTGACACGGACGGCGCGGTGGCGCCGCGCTCGGTGGTGATCGGCGTCAGGCGGCAGCCGTTCTCGGTGTCGCACAGCAGGTACCGGTGCTCCGCGTCGTTCTTGTCGCTGCCGTGCGCGTGCGCGGACCGATGCAGGATGAAGCGCTTCGAGTCGGGCGTGAAGATCTGCGCTTCCATGTAGACGTGCGAACTGGGCAGCGCCTCGTCGGTGAGTTGGACGACTTCGAGGCCCTTGGGCGAATTCGCATCGATCAGGTCGGGGCGGAGTTTCATGGGGTGGCTCCTGGGGTGGAAGAGTGTTCGGGGGTCAGTGTTCGGTGTTCAGGAGGGCGGGGACGGGGGACGGGAGGTTTCAGGTTTCGGGTGTCAGGTTTCAGGATGAACGAGGACTCACGCGACGAACGCCATGCTACGCGAGCCAGTTCTCCACGTGGAGCGGTGTGATTCGGGCAAAGTGCCGGACGTTTCCAGATACCAAAGTCAGGTCGTTTGCCAAGGCGATCGCGGCGATCTGCAGGTCGGCCCATGCCAGCGGTGTCCCCGAGTCTTCGAGTTCGGCCCTGTTCCATCAAGCATGGTCTACAACTTGGGCAACACGGCAAAACCCATCTGCCGAAAGTGCTCGTCCAGAGTCAGGACGTCGCGGAGCCGCAGGCGCCGCATCACGGCAAAGCTGGTGCAGTCGGTGAACGAGAAATCCTTGTCCCTGTACCGGAAGAAGATGCTTCGCGCACGTTCGAGACCGGCCGGGTCGACCGTCTCGATGCGCAGGCGCGAACTGCCCTCAATCTGCGCCCACCAGCGTTCGGCCGCCTCCAGTCCGAGCCGGAAGCGTAGCGTGGTCAGAGTCTCGTCACAGACGTAGTCGGTGGTCAGGAGCAGGCCGCCGTCGGCCAGCCACCGGTCGCGCTCGTCACGGACAGCCTGGTTCGCAGGGTCGGTGGCGTCCGCGGCGGCGACCCATCCGGCGGTATCGACGAACAGCGTCTTCACCGGTACAGCACCTCGTCATGCCGCCGTGCCGCATCGCCTGACGACGAAGCCCCCACCGGCTCGGCCCGGTACAACGGGTCGTCGTCGAGCCGGGTCGTTGCCACCTGCTGCTCGCCGACCGGCACGACATCGAACGCGGGCCGACTGCGATAGAGCACCGTGAAACGGCGGCCCCGTCGCACCTTGGAGACAACCTCCCCAAGATGCAGCCGCAACTCCTTGGCGCTGATGGTAGCCGTCATAGATTCTCCCAAGAACAAGATAATCTTAAGTTAACCTTACCTGCGAGCGAAAGCAAGATGTCAGGATATCTGCCTGTAATGCCTCTGTGAAGCGGGCCCCTCTGTCCGAGCCGCGCGCGGTAGCAAGCGGTGCCTTGAACGGAACCGCTCGTTACCTCCCGCGGCTCTGCCGGATGTGCACCCGCGACTGACGTAACACTCTGTCTCCGCCCGCGTTGAGGCAGGCGACCGCCATGCTGCAGCGTACCCGGCGCCCGGCATCTCAGTTCGGGTCGCTGACCAGCGGGTTCGTGGCATCCACCGTGCCGGACGGACTGTAGTCCTGGCCGGCGACGGGAGCGGGGCGGCCCCAGTAGCAGTTCCCGGCGCTAACCACACCGCTGCCGCTGTTGCACAGGCCCAGGCCGTTCAGGTTCCCGAAGAAGGAGTTGTGTCCCGCGGCGCCCAGTGCGCCGCCGCCGAAGTCCAGCGTGTACGCCGCCGCGCCAGCCGCCGCCTCGATCTGCAGCCCGTCGTCCTGGTTGTTGGTGAACGCGCAGTTCGAGCCTTGCACGGCAATCGCGCCGGGCGTGTCGATGCTGAAGAGCATCCCGTTCGCTCCGGTCCGGAACCCGTTGCCGTTCAGGAACACCCGGTCGAAGGTCGCGATGAGGTCGAGAGGAAGCCAGCCGGCAAAGTCGGCCAGCACTCCCTCTGCGCCGTTGCCCTCGGCACGACAATCGCGGATCGCAGTATTCACGTCGTTGCCGTTGATCTGGAGGTTCAATCCGCAAGACCTGTTCCTGTTGGCGCGGTTGTCGGAAAGGGCGCAGACGGAGTTCATGGAGGACACATGCAGGAAGAGGCCGTGTTCGGCGTTGTCCTCCATCGTGGAGCCGGTCACCACGGCCTCCGCCGGGGTTGTATCGCTGCAACCGAACACATACATCTCGATCCCATCCCATCGCTGGGTCCGGTTGGCACGGCAATTCGTGATCAGACCTTGGGCTTTGCCGCCCCAAACACCCAAGTGAATGCCGTAGTCCTGGTTCCCGTCGGCGGTGCTGTCCCTCAAGACCGCCGTTGCCGTGGAGTTCTCATCTCCCCATTCCGCGTCCGCGGCAAGGTACATGCCAACGCGGTTAGTCCCTGCCTGGCAGTCTTGGGCGGAGACTTCCGCAACGGACGCGGCACCGGAAGCCAAGGCGCCTACGTACACCCCCCGCTCCCCATTCCGACGGCCCGACCCGCTGGCGACCATGGTCCGTGCTCTGGCTTGGTCGCCCTCAGCAGCCGACACAAACACCAGTCCTTCTTGGCCGTTTCGATCGGCATGGCAGTGCGACGCGGTGGTCTCAGCATTCGACACGCTGCCATGGCCCACGGCGCCAACCCAAAGGCCGTCGAACCCGTTGCCGTCGGCCCGGCTATCCGAGACGGTTGCTTCGGCCCGTGCATTCGCGCCGCTGGCATTGGCACGGAACCTGATGCCCGTCTGGGAATTGCCGGTCGCAGCGAGGCTGCGGAGGATGAAGAGCGCCGAACTCCCGTCGCCCTCGGCGTAGACGTCCGCATTGATGCCGCAGTCTCCGTTCCCGTCCAACACCAGATTCTGAAACTCCCCGGCGGCCCTGACAAACGCCGTTCCCTGAATCAAGGCACCATTATGGCCGTTCCGGGAGTAGTCGCCTGACATGTCGAGGCGAAAGTCCCCGCCGCCAGTCCCGACTGTTAGGACGCAGACCCCGTCCATGGACGCGCCGGTGACGTAGTTGTCTGTTAGCGTGGCCGTGAAATTGGCCCGGGCGTCCGGGGTGAGGAGTACTCCGCGGTAGCAGTCTTCGACGGCGTCGTTTGTAAGGGTGATGCCAGAAACATCGTGACCGTAAATGCCGACCTCGCCCACATCCGACGTTCCGAACACCCAGAAGTAGCTGTGTAGCAGTAGGACCGGATCGATCTCTCCGCTCGGGCCGGTGGCGGCGTGGGTGATCTGGAAGCCGGAGAGGGTCACGTTGTCGCCGGTCAGGCGGACGGTGGGGTTCGCTTCGATGCCGTGGATGGCGGGCCGGAGCGGGTCGGAGACGCGGCCGCCGAAGCCGACGAACTGGCCGTAGAGCGCGGTGCCGGCGGGGAGCTGGACGTTCTCGGCGTAGGCGGTGGTGGCGGCGGCAACCTTGACGTTGCGCGCACCCGAGTCCAACGCGGCGTCGATGCTCAGGTACGGATCCGTGAAGGAGCCGGCCTGGGCGCTGTCCACGGCATCCTTGTCGACGAAGGCCACATCCGAGAGCAAAACATCCCGGCGGGCTGGGCTGCCGCTCACTCCTGTGCCCATGCGCACGTACTGGTCGCGCATGACCATTTCGCCGAGCCGGTCGGCGAAGCGGCGCGGTGTCCTGTCCTTGCCGAATGCGGCCCTCGCACCGGCGAACGGGTTGCGGCCGGCAATGATGTCGCCCAGGTCGAACGGCACGTGTAGGCGGCAGCCGACGTACCTCTCGCTGCCGATCACGCCTTCGTCCTCGAAGACCTCGGCGTCGACGGTCAGGCCGGGCAGGACCCGTGCCTCGACGCGGGCCTTGGGGCCTTTGAGATCGCTGTCGGTGTCGAACTCGTCGTCCCAGAAATAGTAGCCGACGAACACGCGCACGTCGGCCCAGTGGTCGATGTACGGCAGGCGCACCCCGACTTCCGCGTCATAGCCGTCGCGCGCCCGCTCGACGCCGCCGTAGCCTTTCTGCAGGATCCCATTTCCCTCCCCGTACACGTCGCCCCAGGCCCAGACCCTGCCGTCGCCGACGCTCTTCTCGCCGCCTTCCGGCACGTACCAATTGCCGCGTGCATCGACCCACTCGCTCAGGAACTCGAGCCCCAGGCCGAGCTGGTCGAAGCGGTTGTTGTTGCTCGACCAGTGCGAGTCATAGTAAACGTTAGCACCGAGGATGAGAGCGACATCTGCGAGCAGGTGGCGGTAGCCGACGCCGGCGTTGATCTCCTCCTCGTGGTCGTCGCCGACCGTACTGCGCGGGTTGAAGAAGGCCAGGTTGTGGCCGTCGCCCCAGACCGGGACCAGCACATCCAGGGTGCTGTCGGCGAAGTCGTTCGCCAGGCGCGTGCCGAGCGTCAGACCGCCATCGGGGAGGTCGGACTGGGCCTGGGCGACGGGGAGAAGCGCCAACAGGGCAACAAGCAGGGCGAGGGGCAGGCCGAGACCAATGCGAGCCGACCGAGGGCCGCGCCATTCCGTGTCAGCACCATGTTCTGCCTTGGCGACGCGCGGGCCGGACCGCCTGAAGGCGGGACTACGAGCCTGGGCCGTCCGGCTTACTGGCCTGGGCTGGGGAGGCATCCGGATCGGTCCCGCGCGCCGCACCTTGGAAACGGCGGTCCCAAGATGCAGACGGAGTTCTCTGGCGCTGATGGTAGCGGTCATGGTATCCCCAGACGAAGTTGAACCCAAGTTAACCTTGCCGGTGAGGACTGTCAATCGCACCGCGTGGATCGGTCTACCCAGTCCAGGGTGCAGTCCAGGGCGCGCCGTGGCTCGGTGCGTCCCGCGCCGAAGCGGAGTACTCGGGCCGGTCCCCGGCCGAGGGCCTCGGTCCGGGACGGACCCGAGCACCCTGCTGCGGTCCCGGAGGTCCCGCGCCACCTCCCAGTCCACTTAGGGCTTACGGTCCGGCGGGCGCGAGGGTCAGGGCGTGGACTTCGACGTCGTCGAACCAGGCGACGTCCTGGTCGGAGAACTGGCTGCTCATGCCGAGGAGCAGGACCAGGTTGCCGACCTCCTCGGGGATGGTGACGGCGCCGAAGATCTCGCGCCAGTCACCGATGACCGCGGCGCCGGGGGACAGGATCACGTCCTGCGTTTCCTTGGTCCACTTGCGGTCGGCGGTCTGCCAGCGGACGCGCACCGAGACGCTCGAGCGGCCCTGGCAGCGAGCCAGAGTGCGGACCGCATAGCGGTCGCCGGGTTTCACCGGAAACGTCTGGATGAAGCAGCCGTTCTCGACGTTGGCGGCGCGTGCGGAACCGGGTGCGGTGGCGCCCGTCTCGCGGTCCCACGCAATGACGCCTTTCGACTTGTCCGTCTGCCAGAAGCTCCAGCCGGCGGGGGCGCCGCCGTCCTTCCAGTCCTGCTGCTTGCCTTCGACATCGGGCGCGGTGGCGGCGCCGAAGTCGGCGTTGCGCGCCAGGTTCACGAGCGTGCCGGCCTGGCGCAGCGCCGTGATGCGGTCGCGTGCGAAGTCCGCCGGATCGCGGGCCCAGCGCAGTGCGTCCTCGGAGCCGGGGAGCGCTTCCGCCCATGACTCCTTGTTGACGCCGCCGTTCGGCGTCGGCCACCAGCGGTTCTTCTCGCCGTACATCCAGACGTACTCGTCGGCCACGTCCAGGCCGCACGCCGTGTTGGCCAGGAGCCGGTTCACGCGCGGGCCGCCCTTGCCGTCGATGAAGTAGGGGCCTTTCTCGTTCCAGTACGCGTCGAGGTAGATGCCGAAGCTGACCTGAACTTGGGCCCGGTACTTGCCGCGGTTCTCGGGTGCGACCAGTTGCTGGCAGGCGCCCTTGATCTTGACCGCCGCGGCGTAGAAGTCCATCTCACTGTTGAACATGTAGGCGTTCTCGCAGCCGTCCACGAAGGTCACGTCCGGCGGCGCGGCGTCGAGCCAGCCGTCGATGAAGGCGGGGAACAGCCCGTAGCCGCTCCCGGCGAGTGCCGGGCGCGGGTCTTCGAACGTTACGGCCTGGAAGTTCACGCAGTTCATGAAATAGCAATACAAGGTAAGACCGGGGAACTCCGCGACGGTGGCGGCCATGACCTCGCGACCGCGTTGCCGCGCTTTCTCGTAGTACTCGTTGAACGTGTGCTTGTCTTTCTCCGTCTGCGCTGCATAGCTGAACTGCGCGAACGGCGCCTCGTACGGCTCGGGATCGTATTGCACGCCCGTGACGCCGCCCTGCTTCGCGACCCACGCGGCAATGCGCCAGTGCTCGACAATGGCGGCCCAGCCCGCGTCGTCGAACCAGTCGACGTTGCCGGGGTTCGCACCGATGGTGAGGAAGTTGTCGGTGAACGTGGTGAACTTCGTCGCCTTCAGGTCGTCGACGCAGGTTTGGAACCACTCCTTTTTCCACGGCGTGGCACTGTGCGCGCTGCGGATTCCGCACGGCTTACCGTCCTCGCGCACGCCGACGGCATTGAAGAACACGCCATCGAACGGGCGTTTCTCCATGTCGGCAATGTTCTCGCGCAGTCGTTTCGTGTCCGGGCCGTCCCAGCCGGTGGCGATCAGTTTGCGGGTCGAGCGTGCCGCGCCGGCGAACGAGGGCAGGCAGACGAGGAGAAGCAGCAAGCAGGCGCACAGAGCAGGCATGGCGCGCCGACCCGTGTGTGCGATGTGAGGTTGTCCGCCTCGGCAGAGCGTTCCGACACGTCCGATGCCCTTCATCTGAACCATCCTCCTTTGATCCCGGGATAGAGTCTGCACGTTGCCGCCGTCCCCGTAGTGCTCGTCAACTATTGCACGGCATTGGCCGGGAGGCAAGTTGGCTCCGTTCCTGGCTTGCATCTGGGCCACACCCTCATACCTTTACATCTCAGTGCCTGTGCTATGGGACCGGATGACGCGCAGGTGGGGAGGTCGCACATGAAGAGCCCGATCATCAAGAAGGTGGAACGGACCTGGGTGTCGGTGCCGCTGAAGCCGCGGCACGCGCGGCACCTGACCCGGGAGAACTGGGACTGGACCGTGTTCGAGGTGCTGCGGCTGCGCACCGACAGCAAGGCGCTGGTCGGGTACGGCGAGACCATGTGCTACTACACGTGGGGCCGCGTGCCGGAGGCCCAAGCCGAACGTGTCATCGGGCACTCGCCGTTCGAGTTCCTCTGGGACGACCGGCTCGGCGCCGGACTGCAGATGGCGATCCACGACCTGGCCGGCAAGGCAGCCGGCGTGCCGTGCCACCGCCTGCTCGGCCAGATGGTGCGCGACGCGTGCCCGGTCTCATGGTGGACGAATGACATGTCCACGGAGGACTGGGTCGAGGAGATCCGGGAAGCGCTCAGCCTCGGGTACATGAGTGCCAAGCTCAAGGCGCGGCCGTGGCGCGACTACGCGGCGCAGCTCCAGGCGCTGTCCGGCATTGTCCCGTCGGACTTCCGGTTCGATTCGGACTTCAATGCCTTCCTGCTGGATGCCGCCACCGCGGTGCCGTACCTGCTCGAGCTGGAGAAGATCCCGGGCGTCGATGTGTTCGAGTCGCCGATCCCGCAGCAGGACGTGGCGGGGGGCCGGGCGCTGCGGAGCAAGATCACGCGCAAGGTGGCGCTGCATTACGGTTCACCGCCCATTGAGACGGCCGTGCGCGAGGATGTCTGCGACGGTTTCGTGATCGGCGGCGGCGCGCTGGCGCTGCGGCAGCAGGCGGAACTGGCAGCGCAGTTCAACAAGCCGTTCTTCCTGCAGTTGGTCGGTACCGGGTTCACCACGGCGCACATGCTGCATTTCGGTGCGGTCCTGCGCCATGCCACCTGGCCGGCGGTCACGTGCCATGAGATTTACGAGGACGACCTGATTCGGGACCGGATCCAGGTCAAGAATGGTTATGCGCCTGTGCCGGAAGCCCCCGGCCTGGGCATCGCGCCGGACGAGGATGCCATCGAGCGATACCGCGTCAAAGACGGGTTTGCCCCGCCGGCGCCGCCGAACCTGTACCGGGTCACGTGGCCCTGTGGCGCACAGGTGACCTACCCGGTCGGGAAGCGCGGGACCCAGGGCCTGACGGACATCCTGGGTGTCTGGGACGACTTCGCCGCAGGAAACCAGCCGCTCTTCCATCAAGGCGTGAAGCTTGAGATCATTCCGGATGATGGCAGCCGGGCGTGGGTTGAACTGAACCGCCGTGCGCAGATCGCGCCGGTCCGCGGGTGAGCCGGGCGGGCCCCCGAACGTGAGGCCGCGGCGGAAAGGACGCAGATCATGAAAACCATTGGCGAGGTGCTGTGGTCGGAACGTACGCGCGAGGAGTTCGGTGCGCTGGCTGAGCGCGGCACCGTCGTGATCGTGCCTGTCGGGTCCGTGGAGCAGCACGGGCTGGCGCTGCCGGTGAACACCGACAATCGCGAGATCGAGTGGGTGGCGCAGGAGGCGGCGCGGCGCGCCAAAGCCCCAGTGCTGGTCACGCCCGTCATGCCGTTTGGCATTTCACCGCATCACATGATGTACCCGGGCGGCACCATCACGCTTCGCGTCGAGACGCTGCTGCGCGTGCTGGCCGAGGTGTGCGAATCGATTGTCCAGCATGGGTTTGACCGGATCCTGATTCTCAACGGCCACGGCGGCAACATGGGCACGGTCGACGCGGCGGCGCTGGAACTGAAGTGCCGGTTGGTACGCCAGATTCGGGCGGTCAACTGGTGGGAGCTGATTATTCCCGTGTTCGGTGCGGTCTGCGACGGTCCGGTCACCAAGACCATCGGCCACGCCGGCGAGGCAGAGGCGTCCTGTGTCCTGGCCTTGACCCCGAAATCCGTACGCCGCGACCGGATGCAGTTGGTCCCGGGGATCACGGACAACCCGGTCCTTGCGACGGCGGAAAAGGGGAAGCGCATTCTCGACGCAGGGGCCGCCGCCGTGGCGCAGTTGCTTGAGGAAATGGCCGCCAGCCCGGGCCGTGAGGTCGTGGGTATCCCGACGTACCCGGCATACCCACACGATCGTCCAGCCGTTGACAGACGTCGACGCACCGACCGCAGGCGTGAGCACGCCTGAGGTGCGCGCGCCTTCCCTCACTCCCGGAACAGGATGGCGCTGTGGCGGGGGAGCAGAGTGCCGTTCCCGAACGTCTGGCCGGTCCACAGGTCGACCACCGGACGCGCGAGACGGAGCGGCCGCGGGTAGTCCTGCCAGTTGAAGCGGGCTCCGAAGACGCCGTCCGGGCGCTCGACGCGCCAGTCGCTGGCCGGCATGGCGTCGGTGCCGCCGTCGAGCACATTGCTGACCGCCTTGGCGACCGGCCCGAAGAAGTCCAGCCCGGTCCTCAGCAGTTTGGCTCCGTCCGGGGAGAGCGCCGCGATATCGCCGCCGATTTCGCACATGCCGCCGGTCACGAGCGTGAGCGTGGCCCAGAGACGATTCCCGACCGCGTCGAGGTTCGGGCACCAGCCGAACGAGTCGGCGTCGGCGAGCAGGCAGTCGCCGCGGTAGAACACCGAGAAGCCGGTGGCCATGACAGCGGCGCTCCAGAGCTGCTGCCAGTTCCCGTCGCCGACGTCATTGCCGGCGCGTGAGGCCTGGGCGTGCATGCCGAGGAACGGGTTGCCCGTGTTCGTCGTGCAGCAGGTGAGCAGGTACCCGCCGGCTGGCACCAGTTCCTGGATGTCCTTGAGAAAGAGGTTGCGCAGCTCGATCGCGGTGCGGTCGGTGTTGCGGAACTCGATCTCCGGCAGTTCGAACGCCGTGGTCCAGAAGTCGCACTTGAGCCCCTGGTATCCCCAGTCGTGGAAGATCGTTTGCCAGGCGCGGCGCGTGAACTCGCGCGCTTCGGGGATCGAGTAGTCGAGGTGTCCGGAGCCGGGCAGAAACTGGTGGCCGTCCTTCAGCTTCAGGAGCCAGTCCGGGTGCTGCGCGGCGAACGGGCCGCCGCCGTCGATGCAGGGCGTGCTCCAGAGCGCGGGCTTGAGTCCGGCGGCACGGATCGCGTCGGCGGTCGCCTTCATGCCGTGCGGGAAGCGGCTGGGCTCGTGCGGTGTGGCGTAGGCCGGCGAAACGATCTCGATGCCGTAAAACGCCTTGCGGCGGCACCGGTCGACCTGGTAGCCGTCGTCGATCATGACCCAGCGCGCCTTGGGGTGGAAGTCCTTGAGCGCTCGGGCATTGGCGACGATGTAGTCGTGCGTGACGTCGCCGTGCCCGGCGGGGCGGACGTTGTAGTTCCATGAGCCCCACGCAGCTTCTTCGCGCAGGACGCTGTCACGGCCAAGGAACCCGAGGCGCTGGCGCAGCAGTTCGAAGTAGGCGTCGATCGCATCGACGGCCGAGCCGGGCGTGGCCAGAACCACCCAGCGTTCCGAGCTGAACGTGGCGCCGGCCGCGACCGGGATGGTGGGGATGCCGGAGAAGCAGTCGGCGGCGGCGAGGCGCAGTGCGCCGTCGGCGCGGGTGAAGGTCCACGCCGGCTTGCAGCGGTCCTGGCTGAGGACGCCGATCAGGACCGTGCCGCGCTCGCGGTGCGTGAACAGCAGTGCGGGGAACGGCGTGTCCTCGGACAGGCCGAGTGTGCCCTCGAACCGATCCACCGATTCGCGGAAACGGTTGGGCAGCATGGTGAAGCCGCCGAAGTAGCGCTCGCAGCGGAACAGCTCGCCGTGCACCAGATCCCAAGCGGCACCGGTGAATTTGAGCAGGCCGTCGAGCAGCGTGATGCGTCGGACGCAAAGCGGCTGCGGCGCGCGGTTGGCGAGTGTCTGCCAGAACTCGACCGCGTGCGGCCCGAGCCGTTGCGTGTGAAACGTGCACTCGACGCCTGCGTTCGCGGTTGCGGAGTCCGCAGCCACCGTGCCGCGATCGGTCTCGATGGCGGCGTGACTGCGACGGAGTTGCCAGCCGGTCCCGGAGTCGATGAGAATGGCCTGCTGATCGGTGACGATGGCCAGCTCTTTGCGCGTCATGGGGTAGGTCCCTTTCATTCGGACTTCGGAGCGGGGGGTGATGGCGGCACCGGCGCGGTGCCGGTCAGGACAGTCTCAGTCCCGACCGGCGGCGTGGCCCAGGACGCCGTGGTGCGAGCTCCGCACCGGTCGCGGCTTGTCGACCCGCGCACTTGGCGGTTCGGGCCGGCCGGTCGACCATCTCACTGGATCGGGTCGCTGATCTTGCCGTCGCGCGTACCGTCTTCGGCGTCGATGTCGGTCACCATCTGTGCGATCTCGGGTGCCGTGAGCACCTGCTTGGCGACGAGTAGCCGGATGAGCGAGGCGACGTAGAGCCGCAGTTCGTCATTCTCCTTCTGCAGCTTCTGCACCGCCTTCTTGCCCTCGAAGCGGAAGTCATCGTTCCGGCTCAGGTCTTGACGCAGCCGCTGCAGTTCATCCCTCTGGTCATGGATGTCCAGTTGCTGCCCGACGTTCCCCATGAGGAGCATTCGTCCCCAACCCATGTGGCACCTCCTTGACGTGGCGTTTCGGTCCTGGCATCAATCCTTGGGTGTGAGGCTCACGGGCCGGCGGGCAGGACGAGCCGGTCCGGGGCGTGCGACCAGTAGGGCGGCAGGGCCGGATCCAGCGTCAGCGTGTAGTCCTCGAAGACCCCCGGCCCACCCTCGGTGACCAGGACAGACCAGGCGCGGCCGGCCTTGCCGTCGGGCACGGTCACGTCCAGCGCGACTTCTTTCGCCGCCCCGGTTTCGCCGCTGGCCGCGGTCTGGTCGTCCGGGTCGCGCACGACGACCGCGGCCGTTTCGCCGGGGGCGCCGGTCTGCATGGTGAGTCGGAACTTGGTGATGCCGGCCGGAACGAAGAAGTACAGCGGCGACCCCGTGCCGATCAGCCGCAGTGTCGGGCCGGTGAACGCCGCATGGTCCGAACGCAGGGTGATGCGGGCCGAGTTGGCGCCCGTGGCCAGGTTCAAGGCATAGACGCCGTCAGCGGGGACCGGCTGTTCGACGTGTCCGGTCTCGCCCGGCTGCAGTGTGCCCTTGGCCAGCGGCTGGCCATCCGGGTCGAACAAGGCCCAGGCGGCGGGATCGGCGTACTGCCCGACCCGGTCGCAGGCGATGTTGGCCGCGAAGTTCTCGCCTTTTTTCAGCAGGGTCACCACTACATGCGTTCCGCGCAGGGGCGTCACTTGCAGGTCGGTGCGCGGTTCGACCGTCTCCGCCACCGGCCGCAGCGGTTCGCCGCTGTAACCTTCGGACAGGCGCCAGCTGCACCCCTCGATGTAAGCGCAGAAATCGAGGTTGCTGAAGCTGCTGGCCTCGTGCTCAAGGCGGAACTTGTACAACTCGGCCCGGGCGCGGCGTCCCGCCGTCGGCGAGCCGGCGCCTTGCACCAGCGCCGCGACCCTGGCGCAGAGCGTCGCGTGCTCAAGCCCGGTGCGCAGGAACCCGACTCGCGCCGCGGCGGTGGCGTCCGCCGCCGCCGCCAGCGCGGCCGCGTCGAGCAGCTTCTCCCCGGCGGTGAGCACGTCGGGCGGGAAGACCTCGTGTGCATAGGCCGCATAGCGGGTCCAGTTCACCTCTTCGAACTGCCCGGTGCGCGGCAGGATGTACTGTTCCCAGTAGTCGAAGTACGCCTTGACCTGATCCGCGGCGGGGCCGAACCCGGCGTAGTACTCGGCCAGGAGTTGGTCGGCGGTGCGCTCCGGGCGCAGGTGCAGGCGCATGAGCAGGTACAGCGTCGGCCCCTGAGTCGCCCACTGGCCGGTCAGCGAGTCGAAGTCGGTAAAGGCCATACCGCGCTCCGCCTCGTAGCGGAACTCCTCGGCGAACTGGTGCGAGTAGACGTGCGGCATGCAGTAGCCGCCCAGCGTGTAGTTGGGCCGCAGGAACAGACGGCAGCCGGTGCGCGCCCACCCGTCCCACTGGTCCAGCACCCACTTCTGCGCCTCCGGCGAGCGCGGGAAGAACAGGTCCGGCACCGTGCCGACGACAACGTGCTCGTTGAGCCGGATCGCGGGGCTCGGCGGCGGCGCGTAGTTCACGTAAGCGTAGGCCAGCACGGTCGCCGCCGGGTCCTCCTTCGCCGCCAGTTGCTGCACCGCCAGCCAGTACCGGGCATAGCGGTCCGAGACGACACGCGGGCCGAAGCGCGGGTGAATCTTCTCCGGCTGCGGGCCGTCCCAGGCGCGGCACGCGTCGCAGGTGCACAGGCCCTGAATGTCGTTCTCGCAACAGTTGAGGTTGACGAACTCGCCAGGGTTGTCCGCCTTGAGCTTGCGCCATACGGCCACAATCTGTTCGTGAAAGCCGGGGTTCGAGACGCACATTGAGAAGCGCGCGCCCGGCGTGGTCGGGCCGCGCTGGCCATTCTCGAGGAGCTGGAACCAGTCCGGGTGCTCGGCGCCGTACTTCTCCCACCAGCTCTCGAACGCGTGGCCGTACCGGAAGCGCACACACCGGCCCATGCGGTGTCGGCGCAGGAACACCTGCTGCTCGCGCCGGTTCTGCTCGCGGCCGGCGGGCGAGAACCCGCCGCGCTCCGGGGTCTTGCCGTAGCCCGGCCGCACCTGCCGCTGCAACAACTTCGGTGCAATCGTGCGGTCCGTGTCCGGGACCACAACGCGGGTGGATTTCGGGACATCGACGCCAAGCTCGCCCGGCCACAGCCAGCGCACGTTCAGCGTGGTTTCGAGCAGTTCGTAGACGCCCCAGAGCGTGCCGGCACGCGTGCTGGTCGAGAGCGGGTCCCCGGCCGTGTCTTCGCCGACGATGAACAGCGCCGGGGCCACGGTGCGGAGCACGCACGCCTCCAGCGCCAGCGTCGAGGTGTCGATGCCCGCCGCCGTCGCGGCCGCGCAGTGCCCGACGAACACACGTGTTGCCGGCTCGGCCGGCAGGGCGTCTTCGGTCGCCATGGGCAGCTTGACGCCGGTGGCCTTCTCGACGTGCCAGACCAGTTCTTCGGCGGCGTACTTGGCCACCGGACCCGGGTTCGCTGCCGTGACCACGATTGCCTGCGGTAGCCCGTCCGCAACCAGGATCACCTCCGCCGCGGCCGTCAGATTCATCGCGACCAACGCCACCCCGAACCACCCGAGTTTGCGCATGACGATTCTCCTGTTTTCGGCGGGTTGTCCTCAACACTCGCCGTTAGGGTCGGGCGGCAACTGAGTTGGCGCGCGCGACGTCCGGCATGGCGAGCCCGAGAACCGTCCCTGCCCAAACGTGACCTCCTCGACCGGGAGCAACTATCGCACCTCGCCCGGGCCCGCGCAAGCGCCCGGCGTCGTACCGGCGTGGTGTGTTATTGGAGTTCGGCGCCGAGAACAGCGCCAGCGAAACCCGCAGAATCAGGCCCGCCGCGAGGCGACCACAGACTTGCCCTGACGGGGCAACGTATACCAGCCCAGGGCAGAGCGACAGCGTCACCCTGGGACCCCGTGTTGACCGGTGGCAAACGGTTGCCAGCGCGGAGCCGATTCAATACCGACTCGGGTCGCACCGGGCGAAACGGACGATCGGGAACCCGGACGAGGCCGTCGTAGCCGACCGAGTCACGCGGTTAGGCGCAGCGCTCTGGCGTTCCGGTCTGAGTCCCGGCTTCAGCCGGAAGCCCGCCACGAGCTTCAGCCAGTGGCGCACGGCGTTGCAGAACACGCACGTGCCGACACGCCGGGAAGGGCGCCGACACGCGTGTGATATGGCAACCTCGTGCGACCGCTCGCTGAAGCGTCGCTGCCACTTCCGCCTGAAAGGCGGGACTCAGACGCAAACGCCGGAGTCACAGACCGAGATGATCCGCCGCTCGGGGGCCGCCGACGCCATGACGCGGGCGGCCGCTTGCCTGCCCGCTTCCCCGGAACGCCGGCCTACCGGTCCGGCGCGCGGCCTGGGCGCCAGCGCTGTTGCCAGGGTCGATCCGGGGCGGGCGGACCGCCGTCGCGGCGGAATCCTTTCGGAATGCGGAACTGCGGGTGCCACTCGGCGATCACCAGTTCCTTGGCGCCGTGCACGAAGTCCATGCGTGCGAGCATGCCGCCACCACCGCCCGGGCCGCCGCGGCCCCGGGCCATCCCGCCGGGTTGTGCCCCCGCGCGTCCGAAAAGTCGGTCCTGCTGGCCCACGCCGCCCGCCGCCGCGGGCCGATCCGGACCGCCATCGGGCGGGCCAGCGTCCGGCTGTCCCGGTCCCATGCCGGGCTGATCCGGTGGTTGCGGGCCTTGTCCGTCGGGTGCGGGCCCCGCGCCTGGCGGACCCTGCATGCCGCCCGGTGGGCCGCCACCATCCATGCCGCCGCGGTTGGGGAGTTTGGGCGCTTCCGGCAGCGGCAGCCGCGCGATGACCTTGAAGTTGTCCGGATGAAACCACGCTCCCTGCATGTTGGCGATGTCCTCCTCGGTGCCGATGTAGAAGACCTTTTCCTCGCCGGCCCACGCCCGGACGTCGTCGGCAAACGCTTTCTCGCGCTCGCCCGGCCGCAAGCCTTCGTACTTGGCCGTCTGGGCCTGGCGCTTGCCGGCCTGCATCGGCCGCGGTGTGTCGTCGTCCGCGTTGGCTTGCTGCGCCTCGGGGCCGCGCTCACCCCGCAACAGACTCGGGTCGGTCAGGCGCCAGCGCCGGACAAAGTCGAGGTGCTGCAGGATCTGGGGGTGCCCGGCGACCACTGCGTTGGCCGGCACGTACTGCTCGAGGCCCTGCGTCGCGATCGCCAGCACGCGCTTCTGGTGATGGATCAGGCGCAGTTCGACCACGGACGTGAACGCGCCCCAGCAGGCCTGCACGGTCATGAGTACCGCCATGACCGCGTACCGTCGCGCCGGTGTCAGTCCGTCGAGGAACGTGTGCAGTGCCCACAACCCGGCCAGGAAGTAGAGCGGGAAGGTCGGCAGCAGGAAGCGCATAGTGCCTTGCGACATCATCGCCGGCGCCCAGTAGTAGGCCATGTACAGCAACGTGACCGGGACGGTGAGCAGCGCCAGGCAACAGCCGAGCGCCCGCGTTTTGCGCACTCCGCACAGCAGTGTGATGCCGATCACGCCGAGCGGGAAGAACAGCCCGACACCGTTACCCAGCAGGGTCTGCAGGTACTGGACGAAGTGGGCCTGGAAATACCCCCAGCCGAACCCGGTCTGTTCGTTGGTGAACGAGTAGGCGGTGCGCCAGAATGCGCCGAACGACACTTGATTGCGCCCCAGCAGCGGCACGATCGGGATGAGTGCGGCCAGGCCGGCGCCCAGAATGTCGAGCCACGCCCGCGGGCGGCAGCGCCAGTGCCAGAGCAGGAAGACACCGATCCCCAGCCCGTACAGCGCTTCCGGGTAGCGCACGGTCGGAATACAGCCCAGCAGCAGTCCGCCGCAGAGCGCCTGCCACAGTCGTCCCTGGCGACTCCACAGCAGCAGGCACCAGAGTCCCCAGGTCAGCAGTGCGGTCACGGCCATGTGCGAGTCGCAGGAGATAGCGTGCAGGTTGTAGGTCGGGTTTATGGCCAGCAGTGCCGCGGCGGCCATGCCCCAGGCAAAGCCCAGTTCCGTCTGCACCAGCAGGAACAGCCCGAGGACGCCGAGCACGGCGAGGATCGGGTTCAGCGCCACGCTCGCCTCCGGCCCGAACAGGCGCGACATCAGCGCGATCGGCACGGCCAGCCCGGGCGGGTAGCGGCTGTAGTAGTCGCCGGATGGCGCCAACAGCCAGTGCATGCCGACGTACTGCACCGGCGAGTCGAGCCGGAAGCACGTCTTGCCCGTGTTCGCCAGCAACGTGCCCTGCGCGTAGTAACCATTGGCGTCCGGCGTGAAAATGGCAGGGGCGTAGTTCCAAGCCAGGAAATTCGCGTACGCGAGCAGCAGGACGATCACCCACACCGCCTTGGGGAACGCGAACGACGGCGGTCGGACGGCCGCTGCCGGCGGCGGCGTGCTGCCGCCGGGTGGCGGCGTCACCAGCGTGGGTGCTTCGGTGTCGACAGGTACGGTGGGCATGGGACAGCAGCCTCCTGCGATGAACAGAACTTGGCGCCACGCGCAACGGGGGACCATAGACAATGGACCATGGACAGGGCGCTTGGTCAAGCCGAGAAACGGAACCCCGAGCCCCGGACCTGGGCACCGATGACCTCAAACCGTCGTTGTCACGTCCATATGAACGCTTGAGTCTGGCCGATATTGTCGGGCGGCAACGCTGGGCGGGGCGCATGTCACTTCGGTAGGGGATTCCCTTTGTGGCGAGACAAGACGTTCGTACGTTATTGCAGAAGTCAAATGTTTCAAGGGTTTCCCGGGCGCCAATCCGATGTCTCGCGTTCCCGCCAGAGTGCCGCCTTCAGGCGGAAGTGGCAGCGAGCTTCAGCGAGCGGTCGACGCACGGCTCGCTGAAGCTCGCCGAGGCTTCCGGCTGAAGCCGGGACTCAGGCACAATGCACGCAGACGGATCCCGCCCCTACGGAACTGACGTAAGGCACGCGAGACGGTGGTGGGTTGCACCTTCGGCAAGTGCGGGTTATTCTGTTGTTATGGTATCGGGAAGCGCACATCCGGGTCGGGTGAAGCGGCCGGGGCAAGCCTTGGCTGGCGGAGCGAGTGGGACCATGGACGTCGCGGGCATCTCAAGACGGGCAGCGTGGCTGGTTCTTCTGCCCGTCCTGGCGTGCGCCGCAGCAGGAGACGCGGAGATGAAAGGCTTCACCGACGAGCGGAAAGCGGCGGTGGCGGGACAGTTCTACCCGGGCGTGACCGAGCGGTTGACCGCGGCTGTGGAGGGCTACCTCAAACAGCCCGAGAAGGCGCCGGATGGTGCCGCTGTCCGCGCCCTGATCGTGCCGCACGCGGGGTACACGTACTCCGGCCCCACCGCCGGTCATGCCTACGCGCTGCTGCGCGAGCGCAAGGATATCCGGCGCGTCGTCGTGATCGCCCCGTCGCACCGGGTGTTCCTGAACGGCCTGAGCGTGGGCGACTATGCGCGGTTCGCCACGCCGCTGGGCAGTATGGAGGTTGACGTGACCGCCTGCCGCGCGCTCATGGCCGCCAACCCGCTGATCACGGACCGGCGCGACGCGCACGCCTCGGAACACGCGCTTGAAGTGCAGCTCCCGTTCGTGCAGACCGTCCTGCCGGACGCGACACTGGTGCCGCTGGTCTGCGGGAAACTCGACGCCGCGGAGCTAAAGTCCGTGGCCGTCACGCTGGCTGAGGCGCTCTGGAAGCCGGACACGCTCTGGGTGATCAGCAGCGACTTCACGCACTACGGCGAGGGGTTCGATTACGTGCCGTTCCGCAAGGATGTGCCCAAGGCCCTGGAGGAACTGGACCGCGGCGCCATCGACCAGATCGTGAAGCTGGACCCGGCCGGGTTCCAGGAGTACGTCGGGCGTACCGGCGCCACCATCTGCGGGCGCCTGCCGATTGCTGTGCTGCTTGCCGTGCTCGAGCAGACGGGACGGAAGTGCCGGTGCGAACTGCTCGATTACACCACCTCCGGCCGCCAGACCCACGACTACGACCGCTGCGTCAGTTACGCCAGCATTGCGGTGCTCGACGCGGCCACCGCGGGCGCCGGCACGGCGGTTGCCGCCGCCGCCGCCTCGGAGTCGGCATTCCCGCTGACCGACGAGGACAAGGCGTTGCTGCTGCGCCTGGCACGCGAGTCGATCCGCAGCCGACTCGAGGACAGCAAGCAGGAAACGCCCGCGGACGAGACACTCTCCGCGTTGCTCAAGACCGACGCGGCCTGCTTCGTCAGCCTGCACATCGGCGCGAGCCTGCGCGGTTGCATCGGATGCCTCGAAGCGCGCGAGCCGCTCTTCCGCAACGTGATTCGCTACGCGCGCGGCGCCGCGTTCGAAGACCCGCGGTTCGACCCGGTCACGGCCGCGGAACTGGACCGGATCGACATCGAGCTGTCCGTGCTGACACCGCGCCGGTCCATTGCTTCACCCGAGGAGTTCATCATCGGCAAGCACGGGATCATCCTGGTGAAGGGTCGGCGCGAGGCGGTCTTCCTGCCGCAAGTCGCGCCCGAGCAGGGCTGGGACCGCGACACCACGCTCACGCACCTGGCGCTCAAGGCCGGCCTGCGCCCGGACGACTGGCGGCGCGACGCGACGTTCTACGTGTTCGAAGCGGTGGTGTTCGGCGAGAAGCGGCACTGAGGGGGGGGGGAGGCCTGCAGATGTCCCAGGGAAGGAGGAACTGCGAAAGACGCGAACGAAGGCGCCCTGTGCGGGTGAATCCTGACAGAGATGATGCCCCGCTACAGACGCCAGGATGCACCCGTTCGTAGTGGGCTCGCAACGCACGGAACAACGTGGAGTGCCAAGAGCCCATCTGGGGTGTCACGGCGAAGTCTCTCTACGAAGCCGGACGTGTGGCGACGGCGGGGTGTGGGGATGGTGTCTTGCCCGGCGGACAACCGCCGGGACTGCGACACCACTACGAGCGATGTCACCTACTCCGCTACGCCGCCGCCGGCCGCCGGATCCACGTTGCCCTTCTTCCTCTGGCGCAGGTTCCGGATCAGGTCCACCAGCCGTTCGCGGTAGCCGCACCAGAGCAGCATTCCGACGAAGCCGGCGAGCATGATGGCGGAGGGGACGCCGATCTGCAGGGCGAGCTTGACCTTGTACACGATGACATCGGCGTCGGTGGGGATGTCGCCGAGAGCGCGCCCGCACGCCTTGTGGCAGACGTACATGAGCACGAACCCGCCGGCGGTCAGTCCGGTCATGCGCACGAGGAAGGTCCAGAACTGCGGCCCGGCAAACGCCTGCGTCTTGTGCCGCAGCACCAGCATCAGGATGGCGTTCTTGAACACGCGGCTGAGCGGGTAGACGAGCGCCACGCCGGCGACCAGCAGGGCCGAGTCCTTCCCCAGGTTCGCCCGGGCCAGGCCGAGCAGGCACAGGAGCTGGAATACCGTCGCCACCAGGCCCCAGATCGTCGGCCACCACATGCTCTGGATCGAGAACAGGCCGGGCATGAGAATGTTCTCGATGGCAATGAAACTGAACGCCAGCGCGATCACGCGGGCCGCAAGGGCGGTCTGCGCGCAGAAGACGAAGTCCGTGTGACTCCAGTGCGCATTGATGAACAGCAGCGCGGTCAATTCCGGCGCCATCACCAGCGTGACTGCCGCCACGGGGATGGTCAGGACCCAGACCATTTCGACCGTCGCCTCGATCGTGCGCCGATGCGTCTCTTTGCCGTTCTCGTACAGGATCGAGGCGAGGTGCGGCAGCATGACGATACTGACGATCTGACCCAGGAAAACCAGTGGCAGATTGCTCAGTTGCCGGGCGAACTCGACGCTGACGAAGCGCACGCTGTCCAGTTGGCTCTGCAGCCGCAGCGTGCACACGTCACGGAACCGCGCCGCCAGGATGCCGACCAGCAGCGGCAGCACCAGGATCCAGGCGCGCCGCCCCCAGGTCGACGCCCAGACGCGGCCGCTCGTCGGGCGGAGGACCCAGCCGAAACGGCGGTACATCCCGACCGCGTTGACGGCCAACTGCGCCAGGCAGGCCAGCGAGTAGGTCGCACCGATCGCGGCCGAATCCCAGCCCAGGAACCGCGCGGCGACGACAATGCCGACGCCCCAGCCGATCTTGTGCACCGCTTCGGCGCCGTGCGGGTAGGCGAACTTTTTCTCGGCATGGAAAACCAGCAGGTACATCTCGGCGAAGAGCAGCAGCAGGACACCTGGGGCCATCTCACGCATCATGGTGATCGTGGCCGCGTGCTGCGCGGGCGAGAAATCCGGGGCCATGACGCGGACCGTGAAGGCCGGGCACAGCCACAGGAACCCGAACGTGGCGACGCCGAGCAGCATGCCGATCTCAATCACGCCGTTGGCGAACCGCGTCGCCGCGTCCGGCCCTTCCTGCGTCTTGATCTCGTTGTAGAGCGGAATGAACGCGGGCCGGAAGATGTTCAGCACCGACGGGTAGATGAACGTGGTGATGAGCTGCCGGAACAGGAACGAGTAGGCCGAGACGATCGGGTTGTCGGCGTGCCACGTGTGCGTGATCGCCACACTGACGATCAGGCTGCCGAAGCGCAGGAAAACCCAGCAGATCGCCACCACCAGCAGCGACAGACCGATTTGGCGCGCAGGTGAGTCGCCGGAGGGTGGTGCGACCGGAGTCGGGGTTGCCGTGGGGTTGTCTGACATGCTGGCGAAACGCCGCCTCAAATCCGCCTGACACAGGCTGCGCATCGGGGGATGAGGAGCGAGGCACGAGTGACAGCCGTTGGCTCTTCACCCGACACCCGGCACTCGACACTCCCGAGGGATTGGCTCACTGGTAACCCATTCGCCTCGCGTCCGTTCGGTCCGTTGCGTCTGTTTGGTCCGTTGCGGCAAGGCGACCGATGGTGGCCCGGCCTCAAGGCCCGGCCCCGAGAACAGACTCGAACAGAACCGCACGCTGCCGCGTCAGCGTCAGAGCATCGTACTCGGACTCCACTAATCTACGTGCACTCCGGGATTTGTCGCGTGCGGACTCCGCATTCCGATGCAGTTCGTCGAGCCGCGCCAGCAGGTGCTCCGGGTCGCCCTGGCGGCAGACCCAGCCGGTGCGCTCCGACAAGACCTCGCCCAGGCTGCCGGCGTCCGTGGCCAGCACCGGCGTGCCCATGGCGAGCGCTTCCATGACCACATTCGGAATGCCGTCGCGGTCGCCCTCGGCCGTGACGATGCTCGGAGCGACGAGCGCGTCGGCGGCCTCGAGCAGGTTGCGGACGTCGCGGCGTGGCACCACATCCCGCCACTGCACCAGCGTCTCGATGTCGAGGTCGCGGCACAGCCTGCGCAGCGCCGGCTCATCCGGCCCTTCGCCCACGATGGTGAGGCTGAGCCCGAGTCCTGTCTTACTGCCCAGCGCCAGGGCCCGCAGCAGGTCGGGCAGGCCTTTCTTGGCCACCAGGCGCCCGGCGTAGAGCAGGCGCATGGGCTGGTGCGGCCGGTCCGCCGGCTCACTGAACGGCCAGTCGTCCAGGACCAGTCCGTGCGGGATCAGATGCACCCGCGCGGCCAGAGCCGGACACTCAGCAACAAGCCGGTCCCGTGCGGCCGCGTTGCAGGCGGTCACGAACGCCGCGCCCTCGAGCAGTCCGGCCAGGCTGTACTTGCAGGCGTGCACGTCCCGCGCGTGGACGCTGACCGAGTAGCTGACGCCGAGCTTGCGGTGCAACTCGGCCGCCATCACTGCAGGGAGGTCTGCGAACTCCGCATGCACGTGCCGCACACCCGCTGCCGTCGCCAGATCGCGCAAGCGCCGGAACAGACGTCCGTGCCGGCGCAGCGACAGCCGCGCGCGCAGTGCCGGCACGCCGGGCAGGTTGCCGGGTCCCCAGCCTGGGCTCGGCCCGATCCCGCCGGGCGCACGCGCCCGCGGCGTCAGGAGCTGCACCGCCGGCCAGTCCGGCTCGGCCGCCATGTCGCCCGGGAACAGGCTGACCGGCGCCAGCGGCAACCCCAGGTCGAGCAGCAGTTTCAGGTCCTGCCGGACGAACGTCTCGCTCCAGCGCGGATACGAACCGAGAATGTAAAGACAACGCGACGACATGCGGTAACCCAATCATGTGTTCGGCGGCACCCCACCGGTGAACAACAGACCATGGACAATGGACCATGGACCATGGACTTTTTCAAGCGGTGACAGAGCCGCAGAGTCGCGACCATGGCTTAGGTCGTGGCAATGCGGCAACGGCTTTCGGGCGGATGTGCTCGGTCATGTGTGGGCGTTACTCACTGTTTGTCCGGGTCGTACTGGCAACGTGGCGGG
>Ga0208968_1000534_pt1 | contig 24636 bp, 11 predicted proteins | sample RifOxyA3_FD_184031 | JGI IMG/M metagenome (GOLD analysis project Ga0208968, IMG submission 184031) | Groundwater microbial communities from Rifle, Colorado - Rifle Oxygen_injection A3 (SPAdes) | ecosystem: Environmental > Aquatic > Deep subsurface > Groundwater | place: Rifle, Colorado, United...
CAGCGTGTGGGTGAATGGTTGCGCTGCCGCAGGGTTGCCGCCGCCCGCCTTCCCGGGCGCACGCACGCCCCTACTGTGGGCATTCATGTTGCGCGCAACGGTGAGGCCTGGTGTCGGATACCACGAAACTGAAACTCGGCGCGGACGACCATGTCGTTGGTGCCGGTGGTCAGTACGTGGCGATTGACGTTTCTGCCGGGCCCGCGGCATCGAGCTATCCAGTGACCTACCTGGCAACCCTGCCCACAGACTTGCACACGAACGACGTGTGGAAGACGACCACCATCCTCCTGCGCCGCGTCCCGGCTGGCACGTTCGTCATGGGCTCGCCGACGAACGAACTGGGGCGAAACCCCGACGAGACGCAGCACCAGGTGACGCTGACGAAGGACTTCTACATCGGTGTGTTTGAGATCACGCAACGGCAGTGGGAACGCGTCATGAACGCCTGGCCGAGCCAATTCAACAATGTGACCGTGCGCGACTCCAGGCCGGTCGAACAGGTGTCGTACAACGATATTCGTGGCAGTTCGGCCGGGGCCGGGTGGCCGGCGAACAGCGCCGTAGACGCCACCTCGTTCTTGGGGAAGCTGCGGCAGAAGTCGGGGGTGACGACGTTCGACCTGCCAACTGAGAGTCAGTGGGAATACGCCTGCCGCGCCGGCACGACTACCGCACTGAACAATGGCACTAATCTGGTGTCGACCGCCCAGGACTCGAACGCGGATCTGCTTGAGCGGTACTGGTTCAACGGCGGGTTGAACTACTTGCAACAAGACGTCGGACTGGAGGGGGGCACGGCGAAAGTCGGCAGCTACCAGCCCAACGCGTGGGGGCTGTACGACATGCACGGAAACGGCTGGGAATGGTGTCTGGACTGGTATTATACGTATCCGGGGACGGTGACGGACCCCGTGGGGCCAGCGACGGGCTCGTACCGTGCGTTCCGCGGCGGCGCTTACGGAGGTTACGCGTACATTGGTCGGTCGGCGCGCCGGTACGACCACTTGCCGCCGAGCGACCAGGGCGGCGGCAACAGTTTCCGTCTGGCCTTGCCCGAAGGTCAAGCATGGGGCGGATCGGCCGCGTTCCGGCTCGACACCCGCGAGCGGACCGTCGCGTTTGCGTTGTCCGCAAGTTCAGTTGCCGAGTCGGTGGGCACGGCGGCGCTGGCCGTCAACCTGTCACTCCCAGCGGTCGATACCACCACCGTCGCCTACGACGTCACCGGCGGTACGGCGACGGGCGGAGGCGTGGACTACACCCTTGTGGATGGGACGTTGACGTTCCAGCCGGGCGAGATCAGCCTGGCGGTGAATGTCGCCATCGCGAACGATGCACTTACGGAGTCCGCGGAAACCGTCCAGGTCACGCTCTCGAACCCAACGAACGCCACGCTCGGCGCGACCACGGTCCACACGCTGACCATCACAGACGAGGAAGCAGACGGGCTCTCGGACGACTGGGAGCAACACTACTTCGGCGACCTGGACGAGGTTGACACCGGCGACCCGGATGGGGACAGTTTCACCAATGCCCAGGAGTTCGCGATTGGCACCGACCCGACCGATGCGAACTCCGCGCCCGTCTACTCCTGGACTAACTTCGTCGGCCAACCGGGCGGTGAGGGGAATGCTGATGGAATGGCCAGCCTAGCTCGGTTCCTCAATCCTGACGGCGTGGCGGTAGACAGCACGGGCAACCTGTTCGTAACGGACTATAACAACCACACGATCCGAAAGATCACTCCATGGGGTGTCGTGACAACCATAGCGGGTTTAGCGGGTAGTCCGGGCAGTGCCGATGGTACGGGGAGCGCGGCGCGGTTCCACTATCCTCGCGGCGTAACTGTGGACAGCGCGGGCAACGTGTACGTGGCGGACGAAGGCAACGACGTGATCCGTAAGGTGACGGCGGCGGGTGTGGTGACGACTCTGGCGGCCAGTTCGGGCGGAATTGGCGTGGCGGTGGACAGCGCTGGAACCGTGTACGTGGCGAGTCCCAGGGAGCACATTATCCTGAAGGTTACACCCGGGGGTACGGTGACGATCCTGGCTGGTTGGCCAGGCATCTCGGGCAGCACCGACGGCACCGGCAACGCAGCGCGGTTTGATCAGCCCTCGAGTGTGGCGGTGGACAGCGCCGGCACCGTGTACGTGGGGGACTCGAGCAACCACGCGATCCGCAAGGTCACGTCGGCGGGCGAGGTAACGACATTTGCGGCGGGGGTTGGCTATCCGGCTGGCGTGGCGGTGAACGCTGCGGGCATGGTGTTCGTGACCGATGGGAATTACACGATCCTGCAGGTGACACCAGAAGGGGTGGTGACAACACTGGCAGGGGACGCGTGGGGACAGGGCTATGCCGATGGCACAGGTGCCTCGGCGCGGTTTGACCATCCTCGCGGTCTAGCAGCGGACAGTGCTGGCAACGTCTTCGTGGCGGACTGGGGGAACAACACGATCCGGAAGGTTACTTCGGCGGGGGTGGTCACAACATTGGTGACGGGCAGCGTGAGGGCCCATGGCAGTGCTGATGGTACGGGACGCGCAGCCCGGTTCAGCTACCCTCGTGGCTTGACGGTGGACAGTGCGGGAAACGTGTACGTGGCGGACTTTAACAACTGCACCATCCGCAAGGTTACACCAGCGGGTGTGACTACAACCTTGGCGGGCAGCGTGGGGGCTTGGGGCAGTGCGGATGGCACGGGAAGCGCGGCGCGATTCGCGGAGCCTTGGGACGTGGCGGTGGACAGCGCCGGGAACTTGTTTGTGGCAGACTACTTCAATAACACTATCCGCAAGGTCACGCCTGCGGGTGTGGTGACGACTCTGGCCGGGACCGCAGGTGTTAGCGGCAATGCTGATGGCACAGGTGGTATGGCACGGTTTAGCAGCCCCACTGGCGTGGCGGTGGACGGCGCGGGCAACGTGTACGTGGCCGACTCCAGTAACCACGCGATCCGTAAGATCACGTCGGCGGGCGAGGTAACGACGCTGGCGGGTAGCGGGGGAGGACTTAGCCGTCCCAATGGCGTAGCGGTGGACAGCGCGGGGACCGTGTACGTGGCAGACGTCTGGAACCACACCATTCTGAAGGTCACACCAGCGGGTTTGGTGACGACCCTTGCCGGTAGTGCGGGAGTCCCTGGCAGTGCTGACGGCACGGGCAGTGCGGCGCGGTTCTATATCCCAGCCGGCGTAGCGGTTGACAACGCAGGCAATGTGTACGTGGCGGACTCTAACAACTGCACGATCCGCAAGGTTACTCCGGCGGGTGTGGTGACGACCATAGGAGGTTCTGTCGGTGTCATGGGTGGGGCGGACGGCGTCGGCGTGGCCGCGATATTTGCCTGCCCCACCGGCGTGGCGATGGACAGCGATGGGAACCTTTTCGTGGTAGACCCTTCGGACAACCGTATCATCAAAGGTACCCTAATCTACCCGCCTCCGTCAGTAGCTTTTGCCCAAGTGTCGTCGAGTTGTGCGGAGTCCGCGGGCACGGTCTACCTGCCCGTGACCCTTGACGCTGCTTCGGACCTGACCGTCACCGTCGACTACGCCGTCACCGGCGGTACGGCGACCGGCGACGGGGTGGACTACACGGTTACCAACGACACACTCACCTTCAATCCTGGCGAGACTTCGAAGGACATCGTGGTGACGATCCAAGACGACGCGATCTACGAGCCGGACGAGACCATTGAGATCACGCTGTCCAGTCTGTCCAATGCGGTCCTCTCCACGCCGACCGTCCACACTTTCACCATTCTCAACGACGACAACCGGGTGCCGGTGATCGCGGAGTCCGATTCGCAGGCGGTGGCGGTGGACGAGGACTCGGCTCCGGTTGCATTCAATCTGACTCTGCACGCGACGGATCCGGACGGCGATGCGATCACGTGGAGCATCCTGACGCCGGCCGGGCACGGCGCGGCAACGGCGGACGGGACAGGCACGGGCAAAGTGATCGGGTATACGCCGTTGCTGAACTGGAACGGGACCGACAGTTTTGTGGTACAGGTTACCGACGGTCTGGGCGGCACGGATACGATCACGGTGAACGTGACGGTGAACGCACGGAACGATGCGCCCGCCAACACCGTGGTGCCGAGCGTGAGCGGGGCGCATCACTTTGGCCAAGTGTTGACGGTGGGCAAAGGGACGTGGACCGACACGACGGATACGTCGGTCAGTGGTGCCTCGACGTTGACGTACTCGTACCAATGGCAGCGTGCGGACTCCGCGGCCGGTGCGAACGCCGCGAATATTGACGGCGCAATGACGTCGACATACGCGTTGACGCTGGCGGACAACGGCAAGTACGTCTGCGTTGTGGTGACGGCAACAGACGACGGCGTCGGCCTGCCCGAGACGCAGAGTGCGGCGTTGTCGACCAGTTGGACGCTGGTGGCCAATGCTGCACCGGTGATCGCACAGGGCGACGGCATTGCCGTGACCATGGACGAGGATGGGAACCCGGCGGGGTGGAGCGTGCCGCTCGTTTCGGCGGACGATGCGGACAACGACACGCTGACGTGGTCAAAGCTGAGCGGACCGTCGCACGGCACGGCACTGGTGAACGGCACGGGCGCTTCCCCGGCGGTGTTGACCTACGCGCCGAATGCCAACTGGAGCGGCAACGACAGTTTCGTCGTACAGGTTTCAGACGGCCTGGGAGGCACGGACACAATCACGGTGGACGTGACGGTCAACCCGGTGAATGACGCCCCCGTTCTTGATGCGATTGGGAACAAGCAAGTCAACGAGCAAGCGCTGCTGACCTTCACCGCCACCGCGACCGACCTGGACCTGCCGGCCCAGACCCTGACGTTCAGCCTGGATCAGGCGTCGCTCGACGCGGGCATGACCATTACGTCGGGCGGGGCCCTCGCCTGGACCCCGACCGAAGCCCACGGCGGCACTGGCTATGCGGTGACGGTGACGGTGATGGACAACGGTGCGAACCCCGCAACGTTGACCGACGCCGAGACTTTCACGATTACGGTGAACGAGGTGAACAGGGCACCGGTGCTGGGACTGATTGGGGACAAGGCGGTCGACGAACAGGCGGCCCTGACGTTTACGGCGGCGGCGACGGACCCTGACCTGCCGGCGCAGGCGCTGACGTTCAGCCTGGACGCGGCTTCACTGGGGATGGGGATGACGATCACGGCCGGCGGCGCGTTCTCCTGGGCGCCGACCGAAGCCCAAGGCGGCATGGGTTACGCGGTGACGGTGACAGTGACGGACAACGGTGGCGACCCCGCGAGTCTGACGGATTCCGAGACCTTCACGATCACGGTCAGCGAAGTGAACGTGGCGCCGGTCCTGACCGATGTGCCGGCCACGGCGACGATCGACGAGTTGGCGGCGTACACGTTCGACGCGAATGCGACCGACACGGATGTGCCGGTCCAGGCGCTGACTTTCACGCTGATCAACGGCCCGGTGGGCGCGGTGCTGGACCCGGTGACGGGTGTGTTCACTTGGACGCCGGCAGAAAACCAGGGTCCGGCAGGGCATACGTTCACGGTGAGCGTCAGTGACGGTGTGACGAACACGGACCACTCCGTGACCCTGACGGTCAGCGAAGTGAACGTGGCGCCGGTGATCGGGGGCAATGACACGGTGAGCGTGACCTGCGACGAGGACAACCTGCCTGTGGCGTTCAGCCTCGCCCTGGCGGCGACGGACGCGGACGATGAGGGGCTCGAATGGAGCATCGCCAGTCCGGCCCAGCACGGTGCCGCGGGCATCGACCAAGCCGGGGTCGTGAGTTACACGCCCGCAGACCACTGGAGCGGCACGGACAGTTTTGTGGTGAAGGTCACGGATGGACTTGGCGGCACGGACATGGTCACGGTGAACGTGACGGTGCGTGCGTACCTGCCGCCGACGGTGTCGTTGTCGATGAACAAGGCGAGCATCGCCGAGAACGGCGGGACGGCGACGCTGACCGTTAGCCTGTCGACGCCGTCGCAGCGGGACGTGACGGTGAGCCTGGACTTCTCCGGTACTGCGACGCTGCCCACGGACTACACGGCCAGTGCGACGCAGGTAGTGATTGCGGCGGGCGGCGACAGCGGGCAGGTGACGCTCACGTCGCTGAACGACAGCCTGGACGAACCGGCGGAAACCATTCATGTCAGCCTGGGCGCGGTGGTGAATGCCACGGCGGGTGTGACTCCGACTGTGGACGTCAGTATCACCGACCAGGATGCGACGTTGACCGTGACCACTGCGCGCGGCACGCCGACCCCGGACGCCGGCACTCAGGTGTACGACATCGGCACTGTGGTGACGTGCAGCATGGCAGAGGCGCAGATTGCCGGAGCGGCTGGACAGCGGTTCCTCCTCGCCGGTTGGACCGGCACAGGCGATATCCCGCCAACGGGCATGGATGCCGCGACCCGCCCGACTACGTTGATGAACAACTCGTCGATCATCTGGTCTTGGCAGACGCAGTGGTACCTCGACGTCGGAGCTACGGGGGACGGGACCGTGAACGCGGTGTCGGCATGGTTCAACGCCGGGAGTACGGTGACGCTTGCGGCCACAGCCAGCGGCCCGTACTGGCGCTTTGTCGGTTGGACGGGCGACGTGCCGCCGGAAGGCGCGACCACCAACCCGCTGAGCCTGACCATGAATCAAGCCCGTACCGTGACCGCGAACTTCACCGACAACGATGTGGACGGCGACTTCCTGCCCGACGACTGGGAGCGCGAGTGGCTGGACGAGAACATCTACCTTTGCGACGGCTGGGGCGACGAGGACTCGGACGGGTTTAACAACTACAGCGAATGGCGTGATGGCACCGATCCATGGGATCCGCAGAGCATGGGGTTGCTCCGTGACGTGTATGACGGGCACTACTACCAGTTCATCAGCGGAGCCCTGACCTGGGACGACGCTCAGACCGAATGTCTGCTGCGCGGCGGCCATCTGGCCACAGCAGCCGACGCCGACGAGAACGGGTTCACCTACGGGTTGGTCTCGACAACGGTCGAAATGGCGTGGCTGGGCGGCACCGACCGTGTGCGTGAAGGGACGTGGAAGTGGGACCAGACGTTTGAGGCCTGGAGTTTCACGGCCTGGAAGACCCAGGAACCCGCGAACGTCACCACCACGGAAGATTACCTTGTCATGAACGGCCCTGGCGCGTCGGTACTTGACCACACCCGATGGTCTGCGCTGCCCAAGGACTCGACCCTTGTCGGCGGGTTCATCTGCGAGTGGGATATTTACACAACGGACGACGTGGATGGGGATGGTCTCCCCGACACGTGGGAAGTGACGTGGTTCGGCGATCTGCGTCAGGGGCCGGGTGACGACCCGGACGGGGACACATACACGAACCTGATCGAGTACCAGAACGGGACAAATCCTTTGGTCCCAAACTCGAAGTACACGGTAGCGGGTACGACCTGGGAAGGCACGATGTCGGGGTTGGGTGCGTACTTTGCCGGCCAGACGGTGACGTTGACCGCGACGCACAACACGAGTCCGTTCGTGTACGAGGTGGACCAGTGGCGCCGGGTGGTAGGAGACGCAAGGACTCCGTTGCAGACGGGCGGGGCCACATTCCAGATTCCCGACCTCCAGGAGAACTGGAATGTGGAGGTGACGTTCCGTTGTGTAGGCGGCGCACCGCAGCCCAATCCGCCGGTGTGGGGAGCCCCGCCGGCGGCAGTCAGCAAGAGCGCTATCTCAATGACGGCGGGCGCGGCGCAGCACCCGCTGGGTGTCGAGTACTGCTTCCGCGAGACCACGACGGGGGCAAGCAGCGGTTGGGTCAGCGCGCAGATGTACGAGTTTGGCGCATTGCAGCCTGGGACGACCTACTCGTTCGCATTCAAGTCACGTGGCGCGGGCGGTGCAGTGACGGAGACCGGCTGGTCCGAGGTGCGGAGTGCGCGCACGCTGAACCCGGCGCCGCCGACGCTTCAGATTCACGAACCCGACGGGGTGAACGACCCGGCGGTGAACGGCCAGTTCACCATCCAGTGGACCGCGACCAGCGACGTGCCCGGGGCGACCGTCGCGTTCTACATTGACGCCGACGATACAGGGTATCCGACGCAGGTGGTCGCAGCCAGTGGCTTAGCCTTTGCAGCCGGTTCGTACGCATTTGCGACCGACTACTTGAGCGGCAACCGCGGCTACTATGTGTGGGGCGAGATCGACGACGGCTACAATCCGCCGGTACGTGTTTACAGTCCCGGAGTGTTCAGCGTGCCGTTGAACGGCCAGCAGGGATCAAGCATCACCTGTACGCTGGCGCCCGATCAGGGCTCGACCATCGCCTTTGGGCGGCGGGTTCGGGTCCAGGCGCAGATCGATCCGGCGGCAAGCGCTGTGGTCGAGTTCCGGTTCACGTCGCCGGACAGCACGACAACCACGCTGACAGCGCTGGCAGGTTCCGGCGGTTTGGCGGTCGCGGAGTTCGTGCCGTCAGTTGCGGGCGCCTGGAGCGTCAGTTCCAAGTGGGATGGCAATAGCGTATGCAAGGGGGCAGACTCGACGGAGAACCCGACATTCACCGTGCAGCCGGGGGCGGCAACGCTGGCGTTCGCGCCGGGCAACCCGTTGCAGCAACTTGGCCAGACGCGTGACCTTGCCGGCCTGTTGGGGATCGCTGGCGGCAACGACGGAGTGAGCCTGGCTGGTGTCACGGTCACTCTCACGGTGAAGAAACCCGGCGAGGCTGGGAACGGGGCGGACTATGCGGTGACGTGCACTGGGACCGGACACTTCCTGCTTACGGACCTCATGTTCGATGCCCAAGGCGAGTGGCAGGTCCGGGCCGTGTTTGCCGGCAATACCAGCATGGCCGGTGCCGAGGCGCAGGCAACGATCCAGGTTGTGGCGCGACCAGGCTACGTGATCCTGTGCCAGGGCCGGCTGCCGAATGGCGAAGGGCTCGATGACCATGCCCGCACCTTGGCGATGATCTACGAGAACTGCACCGACATGGGGCTGGCGGCGGACGACATCATGTACCTCGGCTACGATGCCGACGCGCCTGGCGTGGACGGTGCGCCGTCCGAGGCCGCGCTGGGCGACGCGATCAAGTACTGGGCGCGCGACAAGATGAACCTGAACCCGGCGCCGCTGTTTGTCGTTCTGGTCAATCACGGCGGGGTTGGGGCGTTCCACATGAACCACGATGCGCTGACGCCGCCGGAACTGGACGGGCTGCTGGACGATCTGGCTCTGGGGCTGTACACGGGCAACGGCGCGGCGGACCAGAAGATCGTGGTCGTGTTTGGCACCTGTCACAGCGGTTCGTTTGTCAGCAAGCTGTCGAATCCGAACCGGATCATCGTCGCCTCGGCGGACACCACGGAAGTGTCGCACCGCGGCACCAAGAACGACGATGACGTGTACGACGGCGACTACTTCGCCTCGACGCTGTTCGCGGGCATGGCGGCGGGCAAGAACCTGCGCGACAGTTTCGTGGCCGCTGCCGCTGCCGTCAAAGTCTGGAGTGCGATCAACAACAACGATTCGGGGCAGGGCAAGAAGAAGCTCTCGGGCGACTGGCTGACGGCCAAGGACCTGGGTGCCCCTCCCAATTCTGATCCGGGCACTGGGTACAAGGTAGACTACGTGCTGGAGAATGGCGACGACACGTTCACCTACCGGGTCAGCATCAACGCCGAGCCGTTGCCGGCGAGCAAGCCCCTGGAGTTCGTCCTGTTCGCGGTCGCCGACACACTGCTGCCGGCCAGCCAGACCGCCAGCCAGAATGGTCGTACGGTGGTCAAGGGTTACGACCCGGTGGCGAACGCGACGGGGATCAAGTTCCTCGGCAACCAAAGCGGCACGGAATGGCGTGAGTTTACGGTCGGGCAGCAGTTGACGCAGTTGACGTTGTACGGCAAGGCAGGGAATGGCAACAACGCCGTGTACAGCCTGAACCTGCCGGTTCCCGACGCCTGCTACCAACAGCCCTACGCGGACAATGTCACGAACTACGGCGACGACGCACCGCAGCACGCACTGCTCGATGACGATGGTGTGCTCGACGCGAACGGTAACGGCCGGGGCGCACACCAACTGGCGGGCGGGGCGACGGGCGACGGGGCGGCGGCGGCCAACATCTACCTGGGCGCCCGGACCAATGCGGCAACGGACCTGGCGGTCGTCAGCGTGGCCCCGTCCGTGTTCCTGCCTGACGGCGTGTCGGGGCCGGACCTGTGGGCCGTGTTCGATCGTTCACCGGGGCAGGTGCTGACGGCTTGGATCGAGGTCAAGAGTCCGGAGTACACCGGGCCCGAGGGCGGGGCCATGCAGTTTGCGCTGGACCTGCCGACGTTCTACACGGTCGCCGTGCAGACGCACCCGGACGGGAGCCGGTGGACTTGGAACACCAGCACTTTACAGAACGCGGACGGCAGCGCCCTGTTCGCGGCGCCGGGTGCGTACCAGGTATTCTACTACGGCATTGCCGCCGGGGGGACGCAGCCGGTCGGCGGGCAGTGCACCTGGGTGTTCCGTGGTGCGCCCTCCGCACCGCCGGAGACCTTCGGCCTGCTCTGGCCATTGGCCGACGCGGTGATACCTCCGGCCGCGGTGTTCCAATGGGAAGCCAGTGCGGCGGCGGCGGCGGGGGAGGTCCGGTACGTGCTGCGCCTGTGGCAGGATGCGGAACGCAGCGCGCTGCGGTACGAAGGGCAACCGTCAACCGCGCGGTTGACGCTGCTGGACAGTCAGGCGCTGAAGGACGGGGAGTCCTGGTGGGACGTGGTCGCGGTGGACGCGCAAGGCAATGCGACCGTGTCGGCCGGGCCGCGCAAGCTCACGGTCAACTCGGGGCTGGCTATGCCCTGTTTCATCCTTGGCGCTGCGTACGAATCGGAATCGTCGAACCCGCTGGAGGAGATCCAGGTCACAGTCACCCCGGCACGGCGCGGCACGCAAGTCTACGTTGCTGGGAATCTGTACGTGATCGAGACCGATCCGGGGACCTACTCCATCAGTATCACCTCGGAGAATCACGATGAGGTCAACGTCGACGATGTCAACGTCACCGAGGGCACGCTGCGCCAGGACGCGGAGTTGCCGTTCCAGGGGCAGACGTTCGAGTTTGCGGTCACCCCGGGCTGGAACCTGATCTCGCTGCCCATCGATCCTTACGAGCACGGGACGGCGGCATTGCTGGTTGACCGGGACACCGGAAGGATGTTGGCCGCCGGCCCGGTGTGGGGATGGAACGGCGTGGCCTTCGACGGGGTGAGCGAACTGGAGCCGTTGCAGGGCTACTGGGTGTATTGCCCCGTCGCCGGTATCATCAGCGTGCGCGGCACGGCGATCACCAACCCGAGCCGTCACCTGCATGCAGGCTGGAACCTGGTGGGCACGACTGAATACTTGACGCCGCCGGAGTCGCAGGCTCTGCGTGGCGAGTTCTACGGCTGGTCGAACGCGGAGTATCAATCGCCTTCCCAGCAACCCGAGCCATTCACCGGCCTGTTGCGGACGGCGTTTGGATACTGGATCCATGTCGTCGGCGAGACGGATGTTGATCTGGGGCCGTGAGGCGACTGGACGGACGCGTCCGTGGGCTAGGCCAGGACTGTGTGTGTGGGGGGGACGGCCAATGCCACTTACTCACATGTTACATTTGTGATCGTTGATTGTAGATTTTGCCGCACAACATGTTACATCACCGGCGGCACGAGGCCGGTGGGGTCGTTGCCTGCACAGGCAAAGGAAGTGCGGGAGAACTTCTGGCGGCCGAGCACGAGTCGTAGCATTGGCGGGGACGGCGCCGGCTGTCTCGGCAGCAGGTGCGGACCTTGCACCAGGTCGCCTTCTCGTTGGCATGGCACCCTGGGCAGCGCTCCTGCATGTAGGCGGCGCACGCGCAGCAGTACAGCCCACAGTGACCCACCAGTTCCGAGCGTGCCAGTATTTCTCTGCCCATGTCCTTCACCTTATCGTGTCGGGTGTCGGGTGTCGGGGGTCGGGGGTCGGGTGTCGGGGGTCGGGGGTCGGGGGGGGGAATTCCCTGAACCCTGAACCCTGAACCCTGAACCCTGTAAACCGCGGCATTCTCCGCCGCCATGCTACGCTATGCCGGTCAGGCGCAGGAAGTTGCCGGCGAAAATGGCGGTGCGTTCGTCTTCGGACAGGGACTCGAACAACAGGCCGTGCACGTACACGGCCGGATTGTTGATTGGGTAGTCGCTGCCGAAGAGGATCTTCTCCTTCCCGGCCAGGTCGACGGATCTACGGAGCATGCCGAGACGGTCAATTCCTGATCCGGAGATGTCCAGGTGCAGGTTGGGGAGTCTGGCCACCAGGGCGACCCGCGGCAGGATCTCATCCTTTCCGGCTCCGGGGTGGGCCAGCACGAAGTTCAATTCAGGAACGGCTATGCACAGCGCCTCGACCACCTGCAGATCGTGGCAGTGGATATTGACGGCCGGCCGGTACTTCACCGCGGCGCGCATGATCGCCAGCGCGTTCGGGGTGGCGTATTCGACGCCGTACCCGTGCACGTAACCGACCAGCTCGCCGATCCAGCGTGCCCCTTCGCCGCCGCAGCAGCGTTCCACCTCGCGGCAGGATTCCTCCGGGAAATGCGGGTGCGTAACGATCCCGGGAATGTAGAAGTCGGGAAACAGGTCACGGAAGAACAGCGCCTTGTCGTTGAGCCGGCGAATGTCGTCGAACGAGGTCGCCGTCCCCAGCTTGATCACCGACCCGCAGGCTTGCGAGATGCCGGTGCGTTGCAGGGCGTCGACCTGCTCGCGCAGGCTGCCGGTACCGATCAGACCGTTCGTCTCAGTCTCCATGTCGACGCGAGGGTGGATGTGGCAGTCTATGATGCGGTAGTTGGTCTGCTGCAAGGTGTTACTCCCGTGTCGCAAGGATTCAGGTGTTCGGTGTTCAGGTCCGAAGGCAAGGGCCCGGCCGCCTGCCAACCCTCAACATAACCTCGTGCCGGCACCCGGCCAAGCCGAGCGTAACGGTTGACTTGGCGGCCAGGCGATCGTATCCTACGAGCGGGCGGTTCGTGGGCGGGCGTCGAAGTCCCAACCTTGTCGAGAACCACGCGGCCGGGCGCGCTGTGGTTCGGTGCGTTCCGCGTCGAAGCGGGGTGCGTCGGCCGGTTCCCGGGTGAGTTCCTCGGCCCGGGACGGCCCGAGGAACTCTGCTGCGGTCCCAGAGGTCCCGCGCCACTGACGTCACGAAAAGGCGTATCCTGGCACCCATTGTGCAGCCGTCTCTCTGTGTGGAAGCCGCTGCACAGGTTGCCAATCCTGACACGCCCCGCAAGATCGGAGTCTGCAGACGTGAACGAACATGACACCTCCACGGTCGTGTCCGGGGACCGCGCGCGTCGGGCTCTGGCAGAGGGGCTGTTGTGTGCCCGGGCCTTGACCCCCGACAGCCTTACCCGCGCCACCGCGTTGCTGGCGTGGCGGTTGTTCGTGGTACGTGTGCTGGCAGATCGTGGCATTGAGCCGGCCGTTGCTTTGGATGCCGATCTCCATGATGCGGATGGTGCAACCGGAACGAACCTTCGCATTCGGGACGCCATGGAACGTTGCCGGCAAGCAGTGCCGGGCGTTTTCGATCAAGCGCTGCCATCGGGGTACGCGGAGCACGGGACGTTGCCGCTGCGCGAAGGAACGCTGCGCGCGGCGGCCGCCGCGCTTCGGAAACCCGCGGCCGAACTGGCGCCGGGGCGGTTCTACGAGAGTCTCCTTGGGTGTGGGTTTCGCCGCGAGGGGGCTGCTCCGAGGGTTGTGCGCTGCCGCGGGACGGCACGGAGCCGAGGCGCGTTCTACACGCCGGCGCCAGTCGTGGAGGCGATCCTCGACGACACGTTACGGAAGCAAGTGGCGGACTCCGCACCCGTCCGGGTCCTTGACCCGTGCTGCGGGGCGGGCGCGTTCCTGATTCCGGCCCTGACTCGCCTGCTGGCCCGCGGCAAGACCGGCGCCACACGGGATTGCGGAGTTGTCACAGTTCTGCGCGATTCCATCTTCGGCGTGGACATCGATCCACTGGCCGTGGAAGCGTGCCGGCTGGGCTTGGCACTGCAGGCCCTGGGTGCACAGGAGGATAGCGACCACGGCGTTTCCGAAATGTGGGACGAGATGTCCTGTGTATTGCCGCACAACATCCGCTGCGGTGACGCGCTGGACGGCGAGGGACGGGTGTCGAGTGTCGAGGGGCAAGGAACGGTATGCGTGACGGGTGGCCCTGCCGCGCTTCGCTGCGTACCCGGGAATCTGTCCCCGGTTCGTAGTCCCGCCTTCGGGCGGTTTTGGTGCATCGGCGCCAGTTTCACTCCGAGATGACCGGGCGGTCTGCCGCCCGGGGGGCGCTGAACCCCGAACCCCGAACACCGCTCCTCTCTGCCCCCTGAAACCTGAAACCCGAAACCTGCAACCTGCAGCCTGCTTGGTTCGCCTGATCGAGGGTCGGGACTTCAGTCGCTACTCGCCCATTGCGTGGCGCGGGCTTTGGTTCCGGTGGGACAAGGCGTGGCTGCGGCGATTGCAGCAAGAACGGCCGGACTCCCTGGCGGTGCTCGGCAATCAGGCCCGGTTCCTGGCCCCTGTCAAGATCGTCACGCGCCAGACGTCGGCCGGGATTGTGGCGACGCTCGACGTTGACGGCTACCACTGCACCAACTCGGTGCACACGACGCGCCTCCGCGACCCAGCCGGACCGCTGGCGTTGGAGTTTCTGCTGGGCGTTCTGAATTCGAGGCCCATGCAGTTCTACTACGGGCACGCGCATCTGGAAAAGGCCGGGCTGTTCCCGCAGGTCAAGGTCCGGAACCTGCGTTCCGTCCCGGTCCCGATCATCAACTCCGCAGACCCCGTATCCCGGTCGCGTCACGACCGCATTGTCGAGTTGGTCCGCGAGCAACTCGCCTTGCACCGGGAACTCGGCACGTCACGGGCAGGGCAGGGGACTGAGCGCAAATGCCAGCGCGCCGAAGCGATCGATCTGGAGATCGATCAAATCGTGTCTGCGCTCTATGGGCTGGGGGCTGAGCATGCCGGAACCGTCGCGGAGAGTGCCAAGACAGCCAAGTAGCTCGCTTCCCTGTCTTGCGGTTCCGACCGTGATCCGCGCCAGGTCTTGCCCGGGACTGTTTCAAAGTCGGCCGTCCTGGGGCGGCAAAGTGGCGCTATTGCTCTGTGTAAAGCCCGGTAGGCCAAGCGTGTCCCCACGCTGGCCTTCGTTGTCAGGTGTGCCGGTGCGTTCATCCAAGAGTGAGGTCCCTCCGTATTGCATGGCGTAACGTACTGTCGGTGGGCGTCTTGGAACGCACCGCGCCCCGGCGTAGGGACACGCCGGGGGTACTCAGAACCTCCGTCCGCCGCGGTCACCAGCGACGGACTTTGAAACAGCCGTGGGTCTTGCCCGGCTCGGGGACGGCAAGGCGGGTGCCTTGCGCGACTTCCTCAGAGTGTCGATTCGCGATGTCCGCAGATGCCGCCGCCGTCAACTTGACCGACACGCCCCGCCGCAGGCACTGCCGCCACCCACACACCCACACACCATTCCCTCCCTCACGGCACCAGCACGAACGTCTTGTACTGCGACGGGTCCTGGCCGCCGGCGATGCCGGGGGTCAGGGCCATGTAGTAGGCGGCCTGGCTGTCCTCCGTCTTGTCGCTGTCGAACACGATAAAGCTGAACCGGAACACCTTGCCGGGCTTGGGCTCGAGCGGTGCCAGGCTATCCCAGGGGATGGCCACCTCGTAGACAGTGTCGGAGCCCTCACGCTTGACCGCCAGCGGGAAGGCCCGTGGCCCCTCCTTTTTCGTCTTGCCCCTGTCGACCCAGCAGTAGCATGCCGGACCGCTTGCCGTCAGGGCAAGGCCCAGGTTGTAGTCACTGTCGTCGTAGCCGGCCCTGCCTGTCGTCTCCGGGCTCAGTGCGTCGTTCTTCGTGTCAACGGCAAACTGGAGGCAGTCATCCATCCAGATGCTGCCGCCGGTCTGGCGTTGCATGTGGATGTCGTCCGTGACGCACGCGGCGATGCGGAAGAACTTCTCGTCCCAGGTCAGCCAGCATTTCACGCTCAGATCGGCAGCGTTGTCCCAGAGATGGCTCTCGGGCATCTGGGCCTTGGACGGTGCCAGGAACCCCGGCCGATCGAGGATGATCGGTGCGAGTTTGGCGTACTTCGCGAGGTCGCCGTCGATGTCGGCGCTCGCGGGGGTGCGCGCCACGGGGATCACGCCAAGAGGCGTTGAGACGTTCACCGTCTGGCCACCGGCCTTGACGCGCGCCGAGAGCACCTCGTCCTTGAGCGTTGCGAGGTCCGCACCGGCGAGAGCGAAGTCCGCACTCAGACGTTCCGACGCCGGCACGGTGACGTTCCGCGCCCGCTCCGCGAGTTGGACGTTCTTTGGCGCGTCGATCTCGATCGTTGCGTCCACCGGTTGCTGGGTCTGGTTGACCAGAAAGAACGTGAGCGTCGAGAGATCGGTGAGATGGGCTTCAGCCTTGAGCGGCGGCAGCGACGGGAACACGGTCTTCTCGATCGCGCCGGCCAGAAACTTGGGATCAGCCTTGCAGGTCAGGAACACCGGCGCTTCGCTCAGGGCGAACTCCGCGGCACCGGCGGGAATGCTGCGGCCGTTCCCCATCAGGTCGCAGAACTCGCCGGCTGCCGGCAGGGCCACGCACACGGTGTACGGTTTCCTGTCCGTGGTCCAGAGGGAGGCGACGGCGGTCTCCTTCCTTTGGAAGATGTAACAGTAGAAGCCGTCGCGAACCTTGAGCTCGATTGGGTCAATGTCGATGGCGTTGGCGAGCATCCGCGCCACCGTCGCATAGGCCGCCACCGCCGCGCGAGGCTGGTAACAGAGGTTGTCCTTCGCGTCCAGGGTCTGCTTCCAGATCCCGTAGTCCGAGACGGGGTTCTCGTCGGTGGACTTGCTCAGCTCAGCTTTGCGCCAGCGCGCCCACCCGTGCGCCACGCCCATGTGAAGGCTGTTGAAGATCACCGACCCTGCGGACTTGGCCACGATCAGGTTGCGGGCGTGCAGGCTGGCGTGAACCTTCTGCAGTGGATGATCCGGCGGCGTGTGGTACGGGATCGCGAGTCCCTTCTCGGGAATCACGAGGGTCTTGCTCTTGCCCCACTCCTGCTGGAGTTTCTGGGTCGCCAGAAGCACCTCGCGCAGTTTCCCGGCCTCCGGGCCGCACGGTGCGCCCCTGCCGAGCTGGTGGTTCCCGCAGTATGGGTGTACGCCGATGGCGTCCACGGAGTCCTTCAACTCCGGCATGACGCGACGCACGAAGGCGTACGGCGGATCGGTGGCGTAGTCCATGCACACGGCCAGCCCGGCGACGAAACTGTCGGGGACCCCTTTCTTGAGTTTCTCGTAGGCGATTCGCGTCATCAGAATATGTCGGGCCAGTTCGCAGGTGCCGCTGCCCGCCGGGGCATTGGGGTTCTGGACCCAGGCATCGATTTCCTCGCAGATGATCCAAGTCTTAATGCGGTCCTTCATGACTTCGGCCTCGGCCTCGACGGCACTGGCCAGGTCGGTGAACACCGCATCGGGGTAGGGGAATAGGCCCTTGTCGCGGCGGGCCTTGGTCTCGTCCTTGTGCCGCTTGGCGTGGAAGCCAGGATCGATCTTCACGTAGCCCACAAGGTTGAAGTCGGACTTCCAGAACGGCGCCCAGCGCGTCTCGATCTGTTTCCGGATGTAGCCCTTGGGATCAGCGAGCGCGTCGTCCGGCAGGGCCCACGGCTGGGAGATCCCGAGGCTGCCGACCCCGATCATCCGGTAGGCGTTCAGCAGTTCTTCGGTGAGACCGTTGGCGTCCATGCCGAAATAGGGGTCGTGCTCCTGGACGGGCTGGATCACGCAGAAACCGGCCGACGGCCATGCCACAACGGTTCCCGCCTTCCGGATCTCCGCCTTCACGGCGAAAAAGCCCAATCGTCCCGGCGCCGGGAGGTCGATGGTCTGGCTGAAACCTGCGCCGGACCCCACGGTCAGCTTCAAGGTCTGTTCTCCGGCCGGGACAGCACAGAAGTCCTTGACCCTGAGGAGGATTTCAAGTTCGGCGGGCGTGGCGTCGTTGTTCTTGCCGGAGAGAGAGAACTGGATCGGTTGTTGAGGGAGGAAGAGCCCCCGTTCGCCTAGTGGGTAGAAGGCGTCGACAACAACCGACGCGGGGGCGGGGACGGTCGCGGCTGGCGCTGGCGCTGGCGTTCCCGTCTCGGTCACGGGCTCCAACGTAATGTCGTCGTACCAAACGGTCCCGCCGCCGGCCGGCGGGGGCGCTCCGGGCTTATTGATGACTCGCAGGTAGATCTGGACCGACAGCGGCTCGGTGCCCGGTGGCGCCGTGACCTCGACGCCTTCACGTTCCCAGTCCGAGTCGGGAGGGCAGGTCGATTGCGTGCCTGACCACTTCAAACAGATGCCGGACTCCCAACCTGGAGGGACGCCCTGGCATCGCCTCCAGCCGGAGACGCGATACCGGGTGATCCGTGGGTGGCGCGAAATATCAACTTGCTGCAAGTAGACGAGGCGCATGCCGGCTTGCGGCGTCAGTTTCAGTGACGCCATGTCGTTGCCACGAAACACTGCGGGATCGACCTCCGGCAGGGCGAAGCCATCCTTCTCGCCTGGTGTTGCCAGCTTCCATTCCGCCAGGCCTGACGCAAACGAAGGGTTCTTGAGGAGGTTCCCGGCCTGGGCGGGTGCGTCGGCGGCGGATGCGTGCGGCAGCATCCCCCCGATCAGCGTCAGTCCGACAACGGCTCGAAGCATGTTCCGGCGCGCGTGCGATGGAAGGTGCATATCCGACCTCCTACTGGTCTTGTCTCTTCCGACGTCGCCAGATACAGTACCACAACCGAGCACGAATGGCAGTCAGCGATTGCGGTTGGGTACCACACGACGGATGCTGCTGCCATGAAGCGCCTGACGGACCTGGCGCGGTCCGGGGCCGCAAGAGGCACAGGAGAAACGCCATGCGAACCTGGACAATCGGCACTGGAAGCATGCTTCATCCGACGTTTGACGCGAACGAGGTTTTACCCGCCTCGATCGAGCCGCGGCTCCGGGAGGCCGGAGCGCTTCTGCGCGAAGCGTCGCGCCGGCGCTGTGACGTGATGTGCCTGCCCGAGTTGTTCGCGGACCCGTCGCAGGGGACGCAGATGGGCAAGTGGGCCGAGCCCGAGGGCGGGCCGGTGACGTCGTGGCTGGCGGCAACGGCCCGGGAACTGCAAATGGCGATCGTGACGACCGTGGCGCTGCGCCAGGGCGACCGGATGATGAACCTGGGTGTCGCGTACGACAAGACGGGGCAGTTGGCTGGACGCTACGCCAAGGTCCATCTGCCGTGCGGCGAACGCGAGGTTGCTGCGCCGGGGGATGGGTTCCCGGTCTTCGATCTGGACGGCATCAAGGTCGGCATGCAGATCTGCTACGATCTGAACTTCCCCGAGGGTTGCCGCATCCTGGCCCTTAAGGGCGCCGAGGTGATCATCTGGCCGAACATGTGGGGCGGCATGCCGGAAGAGCACACCGACATCATCATGAAAGCGCGGGCGATCGACAACCTGGTGTGCCTGGTCTCATCGGCCTACGTGCTGACCGGCAGCGGCTTCTTCCGTGTGCCCAAGATTCACGGGCGGAGTTGCATCATCGACGCGTCGGGCACGGTCGTCGCGGAGGTGGGGCGACGTCTGGGCGTCGCCACAGCCACCGTCAGCCTGGGCGACCCGCGCCAAGCCCAGGACCGGCGCACCCTTCAGGAACACCGCATGCCGCACCTGTACGGCGAACTGGTGGCACGCTGACCGGTGTCGTGGGTCGACATTCCGGAGAAGTAGAGCAAGGCTCCAGCCTTGCAGTCCCCGCGGCAGTCGAGAACGATCCAGCAAGGCTGGAGCCTTGCTGCTACTTCGGGACGTGCCATCTTGCCGTATTGGCGAGGCGTAATCCGGACCGCGTAAACGCGGGACTACGAGCCTGAGCCGTTCCCCGTTCCGGGGTGAATTGCCGGGCACTGGGGTGTCGACGTATCTGTCGACGGGTTGGGGGATCATCCCGCGCTGTTAGGGCTTGGGTGCGGCTGCGTCCGCCGCCAGCAGCGCTTTCATCCAGCAGTAGATGGTGTCGCCGATCTGGCGGTAGCCTTCGGTGGCGGGGTGCACGCCGTTGTTGAGGCGGACGACTTCCGTCTTGGTTCGGGCGTTCCACGGCACTTTGATGATGGGGTAGTTGTTGACGCAGTCCAGGTTGACGTTGACGGGGACGAGGTAGATGAACTCGGCTTCGCGGTTGCCGTATTTCTCGGTCATACGCTCAACGACGCGCTGCTGGTTGCGTTTGTACTGCCAGCGGGTCTGGCCGCACTTGTAGTTGGCGCCGAACGCGTCCTGTGTCGCGGCCGGCGGGGCCAGGAGCAGCGCCCCGATCTTCGTGTCTTTTCGCGCCTGGTGGATCATGTCGACGAGGACGTCGTAGTGCTTGAACATGGTGTCAATGGTGGTCTCGATGTTCTCGTCGGTGGCGCCGAAGTTGTCGTTGCAGCCGAGGAAGATGGTCACGACGTCCGGGACGTTCCCGTTGTTGAACTCCTTGCAGTAACGGGGGAAGTCCAGTTTGGGTTCGGCATCGCCATCCTTGTAGATGAACGGGCTGCCGCGGAGCTTGTAGTCGGCGGCGGTGCGCGCCCCCTCGGCGAAATGCATGGCGAAGCGCAGTGCGGTCCAGCCGCCGTAACCCTCGTGTCGGCACTCGCCGTCGTTCTTGCCTCCTGGGCCCCAGGAGCCGATCAGGGTGATCTTGGGATTGCCTTCGGGCTTGCACAAGTCCAGCACCTGCTGTGGGTAGACCGAGGCGTTGGTCAGGCTGTCGCCGACGATCAGCATGCTGACCTCGCGGCCGGTCCCGGCGTCTTTCGGTGTTACCAGCAGTTTCGACTCCGCGCGGGCCATGATCTGGTTGGCCGGGTCGCGAACCTCGAGCACGAACGGGAACTCGCCGACATCCTGGTCCGTGGGCAGGAAGGTCCAGCGTTCGAGCTGCTGTGCGCCCTTGGCGCAGGTCACGTCGAACCCATAGCCTGCGGGGTTGACCACCAGGCAGACGTTGTCGAAATATACGTTCATCTCGACGCCTGGCACGGCGTACAGGCGCGGCGGCAGCAGGAGCCGGATGGCACCGGCGCCCGGTGCGGCGGGTTGTACGGCTGGGGGTGCCGCCGGCGCCGGCGCAGGGGCTTGGGCGCGAAGTTCTGACAGTCCGGCCAGAAGCGTGACCGAAGAGACGATCAGCAACACACACCGAGAGCATGAACGGATTTTCATGAGAGACCTCATTTTCTCCCTCTTGGCGGGGGCCGCGCCTCACTGCGTCTGGCGGATCTGCTGGAACTTGGCCTGGAGCAGGCAGGATGCGCCGCTGCCGTCCTGCAGTCGCACGATGACGTCTACGTTGGCGTCCGGGCCCCACTTCGGGCCGCCGCGCGCGACAAACTCCATGGAGTTGGACTGGTTTGGGCGTTGCCGCGGTTCTACGCTTGACGTGGACCAGATTTTCTGCTCATTGAGGATCCAGACGTTCAGCACGCGGAGGTCTGGGGGCAGCCGCTTTTCATCTGCGCTGCGGACTTTCAGCAAGGAACAGAGCGGTTTGCCGCCTTCCGGCGTACGGGGCTGGAAATCGCGCCACAGGTACGTCTCCAGAGTGAGCTTGTGTCCCGCGAGGATCACGAGTTCGGGAGCCTCGCGCAGTTCCTGGGTGGTCGGCAGGCGGTCTGATGTCGCCGGAACTTGCCCGGCGACATCGTGGGCGGCGATGGCGCAGAGGACGAGAACTGTTATGACGTTCCTCACGGTCAGTTCCTGACTGCGGCAAAAGCCGAAGGGCTGCCGCCGCATCACAGTGCCTGCTGGACGGCGCCGACAGGGGCGTCCTTGCGGGGTTTGGTGCCCTCGGGCACGGCGTCGGGGTCTTCCTGCACGGCGCCGTCTGCCGGCGTCGTTCCTTCTGGGACGCCCCCCGCCGCGTCCTTCCGGTTGATGATCGGCAACGCCTTGTACGGCACCCAGGGCGGGACGGTCACGGCCTTCTTTTCGCCGTCGTCGTCCGGTTTTTCGAAGGCCTTGCGGGCTTTGATCTCGGCAATGCGGTTGGTGCACATGGGCGCGTAGGTCGAGTCCGGGAAGCGCGCCTGCACGTCCTCGTAGCAGCGGATGGCGTCCTTCGACTTGCGGGTGGCGTAAAGGAAGTCCCCGGCGTAGTACCCGGCGGCGGGGGCAAACGGGGTGTGCCGGTGCGAACTGTAGAACTGACGCAGGATCTCCGGGTCTTTGCGGACGAGTTTATCCTCGAAGGCAATCTTCATGGTTTCGTAGCGTTTCACGTACTCGTCAATGAGCCCCTTCTTCTGGATTTCGAGGGTCTTGAGCTTCTCGGAGATCTCCTGCAGGCCTTCGCCGGCCAAGCCGGTGTCTTCCTGGACGACTTCGATCGTTTCCTTCAGCTTGCCGGCCTGTTTTTCGGCTTCCTCAAGTTGCGGCTGGAGTCGTTTGCAGGTCAGCGTAAAGGTCTGTGCCTCGGTGTGGTACTTCTCCTGTTTCGCGATGAGCTCGTTGATCTGTTTGCTCAGTTCGGTGCGGCGCTGGGAGATCTCCTGCAGTCTGACCTCCGCAGTTTCGCGCAGGGTCTTGACCGCCGGGGTGACGCTGGCCTTGATGCGGGCCACCGTGCTTTGGTTGTGCGCCACGATGGCGATGGTCGCAATGACCGTGGCCACGAACCCGACCCAGGCGGTCACGGCCAAGGCGCCGCCACCGGAGGAGGGAGGCGCAACCGGCCGCATGCTGCGCCGCGAGCCGGTGCCGGTATCGGTTACTTTCAACGGTCCACTCATGATCTCACATTCCCACTTTCTCGCTCACCGACTCGATGCCCTGCTTCAGCATCTCGATGGCTTTCTCGGTCCTGGCGATCTTCTTCTGCGCCGTCGAGATTTCCGCCATGTTGGCGCGCCGGTCGTCTCGGGCGGTGTCTTTGGATTTCTCGAGCCCTTCGAGGTGGACTCCCAATTGCTCGAGGCGTTGTTCCATTCCGGTTTTCTTGGCCTTGGCTTCGTCCCACTTGCCTTCGAGTTCGCGGGTTTTCGCCTCCTCCGTCCGAAGTTTCTCCGCCAGACTCTTGAGGCTGGTCTCGGCGCTGGCGACGGTTTCGTCAAGGCGTCGCTGTTCTTCGCCCACGCGGGCCCGGGCCGCGGCGGTTTCTTTCTCCACCATCAGGCGACCGCTGAGATAAATGCCAACCGCGCAGACGATCCCGAGGATGCAGAGGATGATTCCAGCCCACTTCATGGTGCCACCTGTATCCAGTTAGCTTCGGAGGGCGCCGAACGGCGCCGTGTGCCGAACCCGCTAAGACTCCAGCCCCCAAACTGGCTAGAGGAACACCCGTATGGACGCCGCCATGGCGGAGCCATCATTCCGCCGCCGCCGGTTGCTGGGCCGCGGCTTCGGGTTGGGCCGGAGCGGCTGCCGCCGGCGCTGGTGCGACGGCCGGTTGCGCGCCAGTCTTGCTCTGGCGCCGGTACTCGAGCAACTGCAGCTTCCGTTTCGGGTCGTCCTGTTCGTCCTCCCACAGGCTGAACTTACGGATGATTTCGTAGGCACGCGCCGCCTGGTCAAGCTGTTCCTTGTAGAGCATCGTGTCGGCCCACTTGTTCAGCAGGCGTCCGACTTCATCATACTTGGGTGGGTCGTCTTCGGCCAGCGGGACGGCTTCCAGTTCGGTGAGGATCTCATTCTCGTGCCCTTCGTCGCCAGCGGTGAAGGCACGCAGGATGCGGACGGTGCAGCGGGTTGGCATGCCTGGCGGGCGGCGGGCTTCGCTGTCAGCGTTCTTGTCGAGGACTTCCAGGCAGGTATCGAACTCCTGGCGCGCCAACGGGTAAGCCTTGGCCCGCAACAGGACCCGCGCCTTCAGATACTGCGCCGCGGCTTTGTAGAGCGGATTTGTGTCTCCGAGCGACTCGATGTACTTGTTGGCCGAATCGACGTACTGGCGGTGCTCTTTGCGGACCTTCCCGGGGGCGTCGGGCAGTAACGCCAAAACGACAAAGTACTTCTTGCGCAACGCGTTGTACCCCGCCTTCTGCTCGTCCGTAACCTGACTTTGTGCAGGGCGCGCGAGCAGCAGGCACGGCAGAAGAAGCAGGAGGCATCCGACGGACCTTTGTTTCCAAGTGTCACGCATGTTCCGGAGTCTTTCCTTCCAAGATTCCGTATCACTATATCGGAAAGCCCCTGCGAAGGCAAGGTACGGTCGGAAAATGAACCCAGGAAAGCGACCTGCGCGAGTAAACCCAGCCACGGCACCGTTCGTAGTGGTGTCGCAGTCCCGGCGGTCGTCCGCCGGGCAAGACACCATCCCCACGCCGCGCCGCCACAACACGTCCGGCTTGGTTGCGAGACTTCGCCGTGACACGCCGGATGGGCTCTTGGCGCTCCACTTCGTTCCGTGCACTGCAAGCCCACTACGAACGCTGGGCTCTGCCGACGCGTACTCGCGGTCGGCAGGAGCCATCTTGTTGGCCGGGTCATCTTCCGCTTGCCTCGGCCGCACCCTTCGGAAGTACGACG
>Ga0208968_1000544_pt1 | contig 24318 bp, 14 predicted proteins | sample RifOxyA3_FD_184031 | JGI IMG/M metagenome (GOLD analysis project Ga0208968, IMG submission 184031) | Groundwater microbial communities from Rifle, Colorado - Rifle Oxygen_injection A3 (SPAdes) | ecosystem: Environmental > Aquatic > Deep subsurface > Groundwater | place: Rifle, Colorado, United...
GGCTCTGGACGCGTCGTGGCCAGTTTCACCTTGGTATGACCGGCCGGTCCGCCGGCCGGGGGGCGCTGACGCATTACCCTCCATTTCCAGCACCGCGTACTGTTTGGCCGGTCCTGTGCTATATTGGTCGTTTGGCAGCTTTCGGGGGCCGCTCCGGGAGTCTCGCCAGGGCATTACGTTTCTCAAGTTGGCGAACCGTAAAGCGATCCCGCTCTTGCGGCCGCTGCCTGTGGCGTATTTGTGTCCCGATGCCCGGGACGCGCCAGGGAGTTTCTCTGCGGCAACGAATGGTTTCGCCTGAAGAACCAGAACCTTGGGCTGGCAGCCCCAGCCCTGCACCGACCTTTTTCAGGGGTCAAGGTTAACACATATTCTGAACTGCAGTTCTGTCGTCAATAGCACCAGCATGATCGGCCAGCACGTCTCCGTGGCAGTGCGGCCGCTCGAATAGGTATAGCATGAGCGACGTGGAGAAAAAACGGCAGGTTCCGGAGCAGAATGCTCCCCCGCCCGCCCCAAACCAGGATGCAGTCCGGGCCCCCATCAAGATCCAGTTCAGCCAGGAGGGGAAGACCATTACCCGTTACCTGGCGGACCATGGCCTTGAGGATACCGGCAGCGCCTTGGTCACACACCTTCTGTCCAGCAAGGACGAAGGCAAGTACGATGTGGTGACCATGTTGGCCAAGGGCGGCATGGGAGCCATTCTTGAAGCCCGTGACCTGAACATCCAGCGCAACATCGCAATGAAGGTGATCCTCAACCCGCAGCAGGTCTCCAAGGATAAGATTCTGCGCTTCATCGAAGAGGCCCGGATCACCGGGCAACTGGAGCACCCCAGCATCGTGCCCGTTCACGACCTCGGCGTGGACGCCCACAACAACGTCTACTACACGATGAAGCTGATGAAGGGGATTACCCTGGCCGACGTCATCGAGGGCCTCGCTGCCAAAAAACCCAAGATGATCGCGCAGTACCCCCTCAGCGAACTGCTCGGCATCTTCCTGAAAGTCTGCGACGCCATGGCCTTCGCTCACATGCGAGGAGTGGTACACCGGGACCTGAAGCCCGGGAACATCATGGTCGGTGAATATGGCGAAGTCGTGGTCATGGACTGGGGATTGGCCAAGGTCATCCGCAGATCGAAGAAATCCGTGGAAGGCAGACCTCCAGCAGCGGATACGACCCGACGCCCGCCAAAAGAGAAAGACAAAGAGAAGGACAAGAAGGACTCCGGCATCCACTCCCTGCGGGCCGACACCATCGGCATGGCCATGGTCACGCATGACGGGCAAATCATGGGAACGCCGGCCTATATGTCACCCGAACAGGCACGTGGTGAGAACGAGGAAATCGACGAACGCAGCGACATCTATGCCCTGGGTGCAATTCTGTACGAGATCCTCACTCTGCGGCGGCATATCGAGGCGGAGAACACCAAGGAACTCTTCAGCAAACTGCTCCAGGGCGACATCATCCCACCCGCATTGCACAACCAGCCTGAATCAGCGAAGAAACGGGCTCCTAAGTCTGAGGTCCGAAGCGCCGGCGACCTGGAGCGCAAGGCGCTTGAGGCCTCGTTGCAGAAACGCCAGGAGGATGGGGAAGAGCAAGCGCAATTCCCCCACTGCCCCGCCGGTCGGGTCCCCTCTGCCCTCTCGGCGGTATGCATGAAGGCGTTGGCCTTCAACCCGCAAGACCGTTACCGAGTCGTCAAAGAACTGCAGGCCGATATCCACGCCTACCAGTCGGGCTATGCGACCGTGGCCGAAGAAGCCGGGTTGCTGCGCCAGATCCTGCTCATGCTCAAGCGGCACGTCGCCGAGGTGATGCTCATCGTGATCGCGTTCACCATCCTCGTGGCCGTGGTGATCGGCATGTTGTCCCGGTTGAACCAGGAGAAGAACCTGGCCATTGACGCCCGAATCGCCGCCGAAGCCAGCGAGCTCAAGGCCGAACGGGCGCGTAACAAGATCGCCGACATCAGCCGCCGCGGCGCACCCGAGTTCGTCACCAAGACCAAACGCATGATGGACATGAAGCAGTGGCCGGACGCCCTTGCCGCCACGGAAATGGCCATCGCACTGGACAGCTCGATATGGGAGGCGCGCTTCCTCCAAGGCCTGCTCTTGCTCAGCGAACTCCGCTTTGAGGAATCGGCGGAGGCGTTCCACCGCGCACTCTACCTCGAACTGCCAGGGACCGAAGCATACCTGCGAACTAAACGTTTCGCGGAACTGGCTGAGAAATGCGTCACGAAGAAAGAACAGAGCAAGGGAGTCTGGGACAGCAACCTGACCTTGTCCCTCGCCCTGGCCTTCGAGAAGCGCGAACAGTACCTGCTGGCCTCCAAACTCTACCAGATGAGCGGCAAGCCGCCCCGTGAAGGAAAGAGCGTGCGCGAACTCCAACTCATTGCCGCCGTCGATGGTTTGGTCGCCGTCAACCCCGGACTGGACCCGGCGGAGATCCATGTCGCCACCGGGACACACCCCTCGGACCCGATCACCATCAGTTCGCACTCCAAAGTCTTGGTCGATCTCACACCGCTGGCGGCACTGGTGGTCGACACCGCCCCACTCAAAGAAGCCGCCACGGTGGTCAACCTCGACTTCAGCGAGACGGGCGTGCATGAGCTGACCGTCCTCAAGGGCATGCTGATCCAGGAACTGAACCTCTCCGTGACCGCGGTGTCAGACATCGCGCCGCTGACGGGGATGCCACTGCGAGTCCTGAACCTCGCGGAAAGCCAGGTCTCTGACCTTTCTCCCCTCAAGGGCATGAGCTTGACCCAGATCGACCTGCGCCGAACCAGAGTCAATGACATCAGCGCCCTCGAAGGAATGCCCATGGAGTCCATTGACCTCAGTTACACACTCGTAGGCAGCATCGCCGTCCTGAAGGGAATGCCTCTGAAAGCGGTCCGCCTGGAATCAACCCAAGCCTGCGACATCAGCCCATTGAAAGGGATGCCACTGAAACAACTCACCCTCGGCGGCACCCAGATCATTGGCATCAGCGCTCTCAAGGAAATGCCGCTCGAACACCTTGAACTCCAGGACACGAAAGTCAGCAATATCAGCGCCCTGGAGGGAATGCCCCTGAAGCGACTCAGACTGGACAACACAGGCATCACCAGCATCGAAGCCCTCGCCGGCATGCCGCTGGAGGAACTCAGCATGGAGGGAACAGATGTGGAGGACATTTCCATATTGTCGAAAACGACCAACCTGCGGTCGCTGAACCTGGCGTCCACCCGCGTCACCGACATCAGTGCGTTGCGAAGCCTGTTGCTGGAGCGACTCAACTTGGAAAAAACCGGCGTCGACGACATCTCGGCCCTGAGCAGGATGCCCTTGAAAGCCCTGGGGCTGTTCAAGTGCCGCCGCATCGAGGGCTTCCTGCCGCTGCGTCACATCGCAACCCTCGAGGTGCTGACCATTCCGCGGAGCGCCAGGAATATCGGGTACCTCAAGGATCTGCCGAACCTGAAGATCCTTGACGACAGCAACCCACTCAGCACGGCGTCTGTCCCGGCGTACGAGTTCTGGTTGCTGTATGAGGCGCGCAAGACCGGCACCGACGCCCAACAGCCCCCCGGACAGCAGAACGCCCCACCCCCGGCGCCTCACTGAGCTCCACACAATGAAGGAAGAGCAGCGGGCCTGTCGCCACCACCCAGCCCCACAACCACCAAGCCAGGGCCGTTGCCGCGTGGACGCCAGAACCGCCAGGCCATGGAAAAGATCTGCAACATCCTCGAGCGGACCTTGCGGTGGCTGAATCACCTTGACAAAGCCCCCGTGCGCTGGATTGGCGAGGACCGCATTCGGGTCCAGACCGGTCGCAGCCCGCTGCTTGAGTTCGGGTTCCACTCCTGGGGATCGGAAACCGACCTGCGCGTCGGCGAACACCGTGCCGTCAGCACGCCCGGCACCGTGATCGTCATGAACGCGCACTTCCGCAACTATGGGACTCCCCGCCGCGAATGGCGCTTCTGGTGCCTGTCGTTCGGAGTCAACGAGATGTCGCCCATCGACGGGGTCGGCGATGCACCCCTGCTCTGTGCCGCGCCGGCCCGCGACGTGCCCGGGATCATTGCCCGCTACCAAGACGTGGCGCGCGAGTACGGTCGACGCGACGCGTTGCACGACGTGCGGCTGAAGTGTGCCGTTATGATGCTGCTGGCTGAGCTGTACCGCAACGTTGCGCCACCCGGCACAGACGTGGCCGGTTACTCACTCCCCGTCGAAGCCGTCGTCCAGATCCTCCATAGCCGGTTCCGTGACCCGCAGATCGAACTCCGCGACCTGGCCGCCGTTGCGCACCTGTCCGAGGATCACTTCGGCCGAGTTTTCCGGGCGGAGGTAGGCATGGCCCCCATGAAGTACCTCGCCCGTATCCGCATCGACCGGGCGCGCGATCTGCTCCTGCGCACACGCCTGCAGGTCTCGGAAGTCGCTGCCGCCGTGGGCTATGCCGACAGCCTCCACTTTTCGCGCATCTTCCGCGCCGCCACCGGCCTAAGTCCGCGACAGTTCCGCACGCGCGCAGAGTCCGCAACCCCGCCCGAGGTCCCAGCCGTCCAAGCCCAGGCACCTGCGTAAACGAGCAGTACATCCTTCTGCCACAGGTGGCTGCAACTCCGAAGCCATCGGCGGACCGGGACCTGCGCCCGCCATGTTGGCCATCCGCGCGACCAACCCTTCGCCAAGGCCGGGTTCGCCGATTTCCTCCCCAAGTGGTCTGCGGCCGACTGTCAGACCATCACCAAGGATGGCAAGATCCCCGTTTTCGCCACATGGAAAGACCGGCTCGCCGCCGGCAAGGTCGGCCAGGACGCACTGATGAACGTCGGTGCACTCTTCTCGTTCGTCACCGACCAAGCCACGCTCGACAACCGCGTCCGGTCGCTGTTGTGAGGCGCGCGAAGACGCGGGCGCTCCAAGTTTCGTGCTCAATCCGAACTGGAACGCCCGCGTCCTCGCGGGCTGTCTTGGTGCTGCATCGGTTAAATCGACACGCCCTGAACGCGGGACTCAGACGGAGGACGCCCCGCTTGTTGGCCGGTCGGCAGCGCGTCAACCCAACGGCCGCCTGACTTTCGCTGACGGCGTTCCCCTCCGTGTGGCTGGCCGGGCCGACGCAACGGTGTCACTTTCCCTTCACCCAACGGCGTTCAGCGGCGCGAATGAGGACGGGGCCGAGCAGGCCGGAGTCCAGGAGCGGCGAGTCTTTCTTCCAGTGGTTCCACGTGGTGAACGTGATGCGGCCGCTGGTCCGTGGCGTGTTGTCCACCAGCCACTTCGGCCACTCCTTGAGGCTGTTGTCACCACGCCACTCGCAGTCCTCCGGGAGTTGCGCGTCGCCAATCAGCCGGTTCGGCCAGAGGTTGACCACGCGCACTTCGAGCGCGTTCTCGCCGGGCCTGACGACATCGGTGATCTCGATGCGGAACGGCGGCTTCCACTGGATGCCCAGATCCTTATCGTTCAGTTTCACCTGCGCGATGACCGCAACCGTGCCTAGGTCCAGATACAGGCGCCGATCCTTGGCGATCATGTCCGCCGGGAATGTGACGCTCTTGGCGTAGGTCGCCGCGCCGGAGAAATACTTCACGCCCGCGTCGTTGTGATCGGGCCAGGACATGAGCCGGTCGAACACCACCTTCTCGGGCGCGCCGCGGTTCGGCTGGAACCGCACTTCCCACGGCCCGCTCACCTCCAGCGGCGCCGGCACGCGCTCAACGCTCACGACCGCAGTCTCGCCGGACGCCAGGGGCAATGTGTACGTGCCCTGCTCCCATGCGGTGACCGCAACCCCCGCCGGCAACGCGTCGACCTCGCAGACAGGAAGGGCCGCCAAGTCGGGCGCCTCGTCGGGCAACCGCAGGATGTCATTCTCGCGCACCACCCGCGATTTGCGCATGCCATCGACTTCGTACTCGACACGCAACTCCTTCACCACCATCGGCGCCGGATCCCCCGCAATCGAGTTGCTCACCTGCACGGCCAGGACACCGTCCTTCACCATGGCCTTCAGTTTTTCGGTGACATCCACGGTGGTGGCGACAGGCAGTTCATCGGTGATCGTCCCGTACCGAGCCCGCGTAATGACCAGCGGTTTGCCCTCGTCGGCAATCGTCAGCGTGCCGCCCTCGGTCGCGTGCTTGGTGCGTGATTCGCCGCCCACGGTGTACTCGACGCGCAATTCCTTGATCACGTTCGGGTCCGGGTCCGCGGCCAAGTCGTTGTTCGCTCCAACCGTCAGCGCGTTGCCCTTCACCATGGCCGCCACCTTTGCAGTCACATCGGCGTACGTCAGGACCGACTGCTCAAACGCACCGTAGACCGCCTTGATCAGCAACCAGGACACCTTCGGCTTCGGCTGCTCGGCCACCGGCCCCTCGTGCGTGACGGCGACCGGATGATCACCCGCCGCTTTGCCGCGGAACACGACAAACACCGACCCCGCCGGGTCGAACCGAATGGGGATGGCCGTGCACCCGTCCGCTTCGTGCCAGACAGCAACCGGCTCGACCGCGCCGCGATCCGCGCGCCAGAACTCCGGTTGCCGACCGACCCCTCGGAAGCTGCACGTCACTTCCTCGTACCGCGTGTTCTGATTCGCCACGAAGTACACGTCAGCATCACCGCAGACACGGTGAATCCAGTTGATCCGCGCGGTCGACGGTGAATAACTGAAGTCCGGCGGAAGCTTCGCGGCAGCCAGGATCGCCGCGAACGGCGTGCCCCAGATGACCCGACCCTTGCCCAACACATGCTCGCCCTTCGCGTCCGGCGCCGCCGCGGCAGCACGATCGCCCCACACTTCAGCGGTCAGCGCACCAACCTCCGCGTCACAGGTCGGGAAGTTGGTCAGGCTCGGTGAGAACGACGGTGGCGTCCCGACCACCGTAGCGCCGTCCTTGACCAGATCGCGCACTTTCCGGAGCGTTTCCGGGGTCATTGTTTCGGAGCGCGGCAAGACGAGGAACCGGTAATTCATGCCATCGGGGAGCACGATCTTCCCATCCTTCACCGCCATACGGGTGAGGATTGCCTGCGCGTCGCAGGCATCGTACTCGTAGCCCTCGGGCAATGCGCCGCGCCCGGCCGACCCGCACGGCGAGTTCTCGCCGACGAACACGCACACGTCCGCCACGTACAGGCCCGACTGCAGCAGGTACTGGCAGCGCGCCAGGTACGTGGTCCAGGCCGGCGCCTCGTTCCACCAGGTCTCCGTGCGCTCGAAGTGGAACCCCCACGGGCCCATCGTCATGCCCGGTTCCTTGTCGAGCCACGGCTGCTGCGCGTAACGGTGGAAAACGAAACGATTGATGCCGGCGCAGTACTCAAAGTCGCCAATCGCCTTGAGCCGGTACGGGTGGTTCTGCCACTTGCCGTTGTTGTAGTCCGCCGTGAACGATTCCGCCGCCACGTACTGCCGCCCGTACAGGTGCGCGACCGACGACGCCAGCTTCCCGCCACCGGCCGAAAAACCGCCACCGGACCAGAACTCGGTCATGGGAATGTCCGCACGGCTGCCGCTGGTGATCTCGTCAAAGTTCCCGCTGCCGTACGGTTCGATGTAGAGCTTCATTCCATTCTTCTCGCACAGCTCCTTGCAGCGGCCGAAGTAGTTGTCGGCAAACAGGTCCGCGAGCGTCCGGCGCACGTCCCAGAGGAAACGCTCAGACACCTCGACACTGTCCACGACATACCCCGCCATGGTCGGCAGATACGGGAACAGGTCATACCCACGCCGTTTCACGAACTCCTCGCGGAACCGCGGGGTCCAGTTCTGACAGCCGACCTCGTAGCTGTCTATGATGGTCTGCGTAAAGCCCTTGCCGCCGAGAGCCGCCGGCCCACCCTCGTCAACGATGCGCTTCATGCCGCCGTCCCAATGCGCGTCAAACGCCTCGCGGCTCAGCTTGTCGCACTCCAGCCCCTCGCCCGCCTTCGGCGCCGGATGGTTCGTCTTGCCGGTCGGGGTGTGCCCCAGGCGCAGGATCGTCCAGTTGCCTTCCGGCGCGTTCCACCGCAGACTCCCGTCGGCCTGCAGACTCTGCGTGAGATCCACAACTTCCGTCTTCGCCAGGACGACGCTCGGGTCAAGCTTCACGTCGCGCGCCGGCTCGAACGCCGCACTGCGCATGTATCCGGCCTTGCCCGCCACGTTCTCGATCCGCGCCCCGGCGTGAAATTCGATCTCGGCCACCGTGATCCGCCGGCTCTCGCCGTCCGCACGCGTGAAGGCAACGCGATAGTACCTCGCCGGGGTCGGCTCGAAACGCAAGGTCACGAAGCAGGTCCCGATCTGCGGCGATTGGATGTAAAAGGGCCGAACCGTCTTGAACGTCTGCCCGTCGTCCGAGACCTGGATCTCGCCCGCGTGCCCGTTCCGGCCCGCCCCCATGGTCAGCGTCAGCGCGCGCCACGCCATGGGCTCCTTGAACTCGAACTGGACATAGGCCGGCTTACCGGGTTTCGGGGTCCTGAGCCCCGCCAGTGTCTGAAGATTCCCGTCGCACACCTTGGCGCCCTCAAACCCGGCATCACTGGCCGAGACGACCGGCGCGCGCTCGGCGAACGGAACTTCGTCCCCCACGGAGGTTCGGAACGCGAGCACGGCAATGTCGCGGTAGAAGTCAAGCCGCTTCGGCGGCTGCGGCAGCACTCCGGCAAACTCCGCGGGGCCCTGAACCTGGACCTTGCTCGACGTCAGGATCTGCATGCCGTACTCCGGCGTGATCCACGGCCCCCCGCTCGAAGACCAACCGGGACAGTTGTGAAAGCACAGTTCAAAATCCTGCCGCGCCGCCTCGCGCGCTGCATGCGCCATGAGTTCATACCACTCGGGCGTCATGAGCTTCACCGACCCGGCCGGAATACCGCACGACGCGTTGAACACCTGCGCGCCGCCCAGCCCCACGCGCTTCATCGCGGCAATGTCCGCCGAGATCCCCTCCTTCGTGACGTTCCCGTTCATCCAATGCCACCACGTGTGCGGCTTCGCGCTGTCCGGCGGCGCGAGGAATCCCTTCTCCAGTTCATCCACCGGTGCCGCGATGACACTGGCGAGCGTCATTCCCAGAAGCGACACCGCCGCAACGAACGCCCCCGCCATCCGCGCCCAACGGTAGGAATACAGCGGACAATCCATGGATCACCTCACTAGAACCTCGGGGTCGTGCGCCACGGCCACGCCGGCGTCTCGCCGGCTGGTTCCGCGCGCTGGCAACGCGTCATAGCCCGCGAGGACGCGGGCGCTCCAAAGAGCTCGGAGTCCTCCATGGAACTCCGGCCCCTTCCTCACGTGTTCGCCTTCAGCCACTTGAGCGTCTCTTCACCGGCCTTCTGGCTGGGCGCCCAGCAGTCGTAGAAGAGCATGTTGTGCTTGAGTTCCTTGTGGAACACCTTGATGCTGTCCACATTGCACGGCACCCACAGACTCTTGCCCTTGGCCTGAATGCTCTTCAGCAGGTCCATCCAGTTGATGAACTCCTTGTTCCGCGCACCCGTCGTCCACTGGATGCAGTCCAGGTGCTTAATCGAGCAGAGGTCGTCGAGGTGCACCAGGCACTCGGGGCCGTCGAGATGGTACACACAGTGCCCCAGATAGTCCGCCTCTTCGTCGAGCGCAGGCAGCACCCAGCGTTTGAAGTGGTCCGGCCCGATCAGCGCCGCAAAGTCGCATTGGATCGTATTGGTCCGCACCGGGTGATACGCCGGCACCCAGCCGCACGTGCCGTACTTGTACATCTGCGCGGCGTTGTACAGCGCGTCGTAAATCGGGATGTACAGATCGCGCACATCGCGCATGGCCCGGTCGATCGTCTCGGGGATGTCCATCATGTCCATGCAGAGCCGGGCCGGAGTGCGCATCGCGGACAGCGTGTCCATGTTGCTGTGCAGATCAAGGTGCGCCACCACCATCTTGCCGTCGAGAGCCTCGCCCAGCGCGGTGCAGAAGTCCAGCATCCGCCGCCACCACTTGTTGTTCGGATCGAGCCGGATCGGCAGACTCTTGTCCCAGTCCTCGATGCACGCGTGCACCCAGTTGGTGCCGAAGTTGTTCGGATCGAACTCCAGGTCGGCGCCCAGCCAGGCGGATATCATGTCGGGGCCAAAACTCGGCGTGTAACTCGGCACCGCGTCGCCACCGTACCACATGGATTCGGCGTTCGCCAGGATCTTCTCGATGACACCGTTGAAATCCTCGCGCGCGCCGGACAGGTACTGCGGCCCGGGCGCCGCCTTAACCCCGTCCTTCGGCGCGCGGATGCAGCAGCACGGCCGGTCCAGCAACTCCTGGTCCCAGAACGCCAGCCAGTGCTTCGTCGCCTCCTCAAGGTCCGGCTTGAACTGCAATGACTTCGGCTTAGCCATGTCCGGTTACTCCTTACTTGGCCTTGATTCCGTGATGGCTCCCGCCGTCACGTCCCTGCCCTGCTTCGCTGATATTACACCTATAATGTTCCACGATTCAGAGAAGTTACCGCGTCCATATCGCAGGAAGGAATGCCCAGTTTGTTGAACTGATTGTATGAATGTTGCACGTCAAACCACGCGACCGGGCAACGCCCACCGAACCGGTGGCTGTCCGAGTCTGGGTGGACGGTCGCACCGTATTCCTAGAACTCGCTGACTACCGAATCGTGGGCTTCCCGGCTCATCGTTTCCGCATCCTCAGTCGCGCTACCGATGCCCAGCTCAAGGAAGTCAGATTGCGCCTCAACGGGACGGCGATGCGCTGGGAATCGCTGGACGAAGACATCACCGTGAGGGGCGTGGTCGCGGGACATTTCCAACAGCCGCTGCCCGAGAACATGATGGTTGCTGAGAGCGCACCGCCGTGCGGCGCGACACGAAAGCGTCGCACTGCCTGAGGTTGCAGGTTCCAGTGTTCAGGTTTCAGCGCCGGGGCTAGAACGGGCGGCACCCGTCCCTTCGTGCTCACTTCATTCCCTGCATTTCCTGAAACCTGACACCCGAAACCTGAAACCTCTCCCGCGCTACTCCTCACGCATACACCGGCCCCAGGGCTGCGCAGGCGCGGAAGTCGTCGCCGCCAAACCGGTCCCACAGGGTCGGCCGGAAAATCTGGTCCGCCGGCACATTGTGCATGTCGATCGGGATGCGGAGCATGGCGTTGATGGTGATCATGTCCGCGCCGATCAGCCCGAAGCTGTTCGCGTCGTGGTTCGGACCGATCCGGTTCATGTACTCGAAGGACGTCATGCCGCGCGGCGCCCAGTACGTCTCCGGCCACGTCTTGTCGGTTACACGACTGATGTGGTCAGCCACCTTCACCGGCAGTCCGACGGTTTCGCCTTCGACCACCGAACAGGTCACCAAGTTACCTACCGCGTTGTAACGGTAGGCAGTCATCGGGACTCCACCCGGCGTGCGATAGTGGCTGGACAGCCCGTCACCGGGGAAATACTCCAAGCTCGCAGCCATGTATGTGGTGCCCGCGATGCAGTCGTTGATGAGCTGTTTCTGCAGCTTGGCGCTCTTGCGGATGGCCGCGGCGACCTGTTGGATGCTCATGTCCTTCGCGCCCGGTACCAGCTTGGTGACATCGATCGCGTAGTCCAGCGCGCCGGCGCCCGAATTGCGTTTGTCGATGATGCCACGCGGCACCACCTTGCTCACGTCAATACCCGTGGCCGCCTTGATGCTCTCCGGCGTCCAGTTCGTACGGATGTCTGCGAACAACTGCGGCATACCGGTCAGCAGCGCAGCAATCAGCATGCCGATGCCATTCTTCGCGTCGTTCTCCGTGGCGACCACGTAGGGGGCCCGAGCCCCGTTCCAGTCGAACGAACTGCAGAGGATCGACTCGACCAAGTCGTAGTTCGGATACAGGTCGGTCCACTGCCGCTGCCCTTGCGTGCCAGCCGCAATGGCGTTGGTGCCTTGCGCAAACTCCACGTCCGCCTTGAACCCCTGCGCCTTGCCGACGCTCGACGCGGCCAGGCGCGGATTGCCGACCATCAGGTCGCGCACGATCAGCGCCATCTTGCAGCATTCGCGGACCAAATCATCATTGCCGAGCGGCCGCGAACCGGCGCCGAAGTCCATCTTAAACTTCTTCATGAACCTGACGGACTTTTCGAGTTCCTCATGGTCGTAGAGCCCTCGTTCCATGCGCCCCTTCACCCCGACCATGTCGTAGGAGACCGTGCCCATGCCCAGGTAATTCTGGAAGATGTCACGACGCACATCCGAGCCGATGATGCCCATCGAGACGCTGCCGACCGACAAGTAGTTCTTCCCGCGCATTTCGGCGACCGCAACCGCGCAGCGCGCGAACCGCAGAACCCGCTCCGCCACGTATGGGCAAAGCGGGCCACTCTCGTTCTCCAGGTCCGGGGAGTAAATGCTGAAAATCGGGCGCTTCTTCTCGTCCATGGCCGCGGTGAACGCCTTGAGCCACACCGCGCCCGGGCGGTCCGTCTGATTCATGCCATAGGCCGCCTGTTGCCACTCGCTGCTGCCCAGGCCCATGCAGGCACTCATCAACTCGTCGCTGTAGGCCCAACTCCGACTCACCCAGATGTTGGCCGACACGCCCTGCGTCGTGTAGTACTTCTGCGCGATCGCACCCGACCGCGGCCCGTACACGATTTCCGGCGCGACCACAATGCGCACCGGCGTGCCGTCCAGCAGCGTCACGTTCGCGTCGATCAGGTCGTACACTTTCTGTACCATCTTCCAGGTGCCGGCCACGTTGCCCTCGTACGCACCGGTGCGCCCGTCCGCGACCGGGGTGATCGCGATCGTCGGCACATGCCCGACCAACGCCCGCTCCGTCTGGGCAAACACGCGCTTCTTCGCAGCCAACGCCTCAAAATTCGGACGATTCGCAGCCATCATGTGTCTCCCTTTCCGTTTCTCCGTTCCGTTATTATCGGTATCGCAATCGGTATCACACATCCGCAAGCCGCCGGACGCCCCGTGATCTCACCCCGGAGACACCCGCTCCCGCCTTCACCACCCTCTGCAACACCGCCGGAAAGATACTCGCAAACCCCCGAATTGCTATCCCTCCGTGCTCCGCTACAGTGAGAGGCAAAACGGCAATCAGGGTTCAGGAAAGACGGTCGACTGCAATCGACTGCGACCGACCGCAATCGACTGCGACCGAGTGCTGAGCGCCGAAGAGCCTCCCGACACCCGACACCCGAGCGAGGGATGAGGGATGAAACCTGAAAGCTGAGGGAAAACCCGACACCCGACACCCGAGACCCGACACCCGAGACCCGACACCCGAGACCCGACACCCGACACCTGCAGTCCCACAACGCATGTACATCGGCTTCAAACACGATCCGGACTGGCTCCCTTACGCGCCGGAAACGCCCGGGGACGCGTCGACCTCGTCCGACCTCGCCGTCCGACAGTTCCGGCTGCCGGTCGCAGCCCCGGCCCTGGCAGGAAAGCGCCTGCTGTTCTTCTCTGATCTGCACTGGGCCAACCAAGGCCGCGAACACCGCGAACGCCTCATCACCCAAATCAACGCCATCGCCGCCGACTGGATCGCCTTCGGCGGCGACCTGATCCGGTTCCTGGAGTTCGCCACCGCAGCGTTCGGGATCCTTCGCGAACTCCGCGCCGGACTGGCGAAACTCGCCGTGCTCGGCAACCGCGAGCGCATTCATGAGTGGTTCGGGATGGACCGCTGGCACGCTCTGTACCGTGAGGCCGGGTTCGAGTTGCTCGTCAACGAAACATGGCTCGATCCCGCCTGCACTGCCATCACGTTTACCGGCATCGACGACCCGCGTTGGGGCCATCCCGACCTGCGCTGCGCGGAGTCCGCACCCGCGGACCGTTTCCGGGTCCTCCTCACGCACTCGCCCGACGCGGTCGGCCACACCACCGGCCAACGACTGGGAGATCTGGTCCTGGCCGGACACACGCACGGCGGGCAGATCCGACTGCCGCTGGTGGGCGCACTCTACACCTCGTCCGGATACTGGCGGCAGTTTGACCGGGGCTGGCGCCGCCGTCAGTCCGACGGGACACAACTGTACGTCACGACCGGTGTCGGCGAGACCCGCTACCCCATGCTGGAACGGCGCATCCTCTGCCCCGCCGAATTTGCCGTCTTCGAATTCGTCCAGGGGGCCGGGGAGGCTGTAGGCTGTAGGCTGTAGGCAAGAACGATGCGTGACGACGCGAAGATCGGAGCGTCTTGGCGGGTCGGCGAATGGAATACCACCCAGCCTGATCGGAAGACCGCAGTTCCATGTCCGAGGATTGGGAGCCTATAGCCCAAACAACCTGAGTTGCCTGCGGATTCACCGCAGGAATGGAGATTTCCTATGCCCATGGCGCCGCATAAGCTTGAAACCCAGGCCAGGGCCTGCGCCGAAGCCCTGGCCGCCCTGCTCTGGCAGGTCTTCGTCAACGGTTCGCCCGCGGATCGTGTCCTCGCCGAGTTCCTCCGGCAGCACCGCGAGTGCGGCGCCCGCGATCGGCGCCTGGTCAGCGAAAGCCTCTTCGCGGTCCTGCGCTGGTGGGGGTGGCTGCGGCCACTTGTGCCCCCGACCTTCCTTCAGGCCCTGCCGCCGCAGTCCATCGGGACCACCACGTCCGCCGAACCACAGCGGGAACGCGCCGGCGCACCCGCCATACACGATCGCGAGTGGTCCAAAGTTCTGCTCGCCGCGCACCTGCTCGAGGACGGGCCGTTGCCGCCGGTCACCCCGGTCTGGTGCCGCGCAGCACACGTGGAACTCCCAGCCCTTGACTCACTCCCATCGGGCCCGGACCGCGTCGAAAAACGCGCCAGGGCGGTATTCAGGGCGCTCGGGATGTCCACCCCGCCACCCCTGTCCCTGACCGACCTCGTCCCCGATTGGGTCTTTGAGGAAACCCGCTTGCCGTGCCCCCGAACGCAGCTCATCCAGTGGTTCCAGCGTCGCCCGCCCGTTTGGCTCCGGCTCCAAACCCCCGACGTCGAATCCGTGCTGCGCGAGTTCCGTGAGAACCAGATCACGTGCCAGCGGCACCCGACGCTGCCAAGCGCATTGCGCCTGGCGCCGGTGTCGCTGAACCTGCGCGCCCTGACGGCCTACCGCAACGGCCATTTCGAGGTCCAGGACCTCGCATCCCAAGTCATTGGCCTGGCCTGCGCACCCAACCCGGGAGAGCGGTGGTGGGACGCCTGCGCCGGCGCCGGCGGCAAGTCGCTGCAACTCGCAGACCTGCTGCAGCGGCGCGGCACGGTGATGGCGAGCGATTCGCGCGTCTACAAGCTTGACGACTTGCGGCTGCGCGCCCGACGCGGCGGCTTCCCGAACATCCAGTGCCGCGAGTGGCACGGCCAGCCGGTCGCAGCACGGAAAGCCACCTTCGACGGTGTCCTGGTCGACGCGCCCTGCTCCTGCTCCGGCACCTGGCGCCGCAACCCGGACGCGCGGTGGACCTCGACACGGGAGGAGATTGACGAACTCGTCACGCTGCAGCTCCGTCTGCTGCGCGGCGCGGCCACGGGTGTCAAGCCCGGGGGGCGGCTGGTCTACGCAACCTGTTCACTGTTCCACAGGGAGAACGAGGGTGTCATCGACGCGTTCCTCCGCGACAACGCCGCCTTCACGCTGGAACCGTTCACCCACCCGCTGACGTCAGAACCGACTCCCGGTATGGCGCAAGTGTGGCCCTGGCAGGGCGACTGCGACGCCATGTTCGCGGCGCGCCTGCGGCGGAATAGCTGACCGGCGCACCGCAAGAATTACACGTGACCGTCTGCTTCCGAGCGTCGCCGTCCAGTGCGACGACGGGGGCGGCGGTTCGTCCTTGATCCGTCGTCAGGCGGAGGTTGTCCGGGTTGACCTTCGTCAGCAGGTACGGCCTGGCGCAATGCCGCCAACTCGCGCAGATACTTGGCGGCCGCGGCCTTGGGGCGCTTCATCAGAGTGTGGTAGACATTGAAGTCCGGTTGCCTGCCCCCGGTCTGTTCGGCGATGAGGGCGGTCAGGCGGTTCCAGAGTGCCACCGTCATGAGCACATCGTCCAAGGCGCGATGGGCGCGGAGGTTGGCGGGTTTGTTGAGTTTGAGATGCCCGGCCAGCGTCCCCAGTTTGTGATCGAGCGCGTCGTCCACCAGCCGTCGCGCCAGCATCATGGTGCACAAGAACGGTCGGTCGTGCTCCAGTCTCGCCCGTTTCATTTCCGCAAAGAAGAATCGGGAATCAAACCCCGCATTGTGCGCCACGCACACCCGGTCGCCCAGAAATTCGCGAAAGGCTGGCATCACCTTTTCCGGGGGTGGTTTTCCCTTGAGCATGGCATCGGTTATGCCCGTCAACTCGGTGATTTCCCAAGGAAGACGGCACCCCGGATGCATCAATTCCACAAACGAATCCACCACTGTACCATCGCGTACGATGACCGCACCAACCTCAATGATCCGGTTCCAGTCGGCGCTCAGGCCGGTGGTCTCAAAATCGATGACCGCGATGCCAGGGGTCAGCATTTCGCATTCCTTTCAGCGTGCGTTCGACGGTTGTGCCCCCATGGAGGCGATGCTGCACAAGCGGTCAAGGTCTACGGGGCCCGAGACCGGCGTTCGCGGAGGCGCCCCACCGCCAGGAGGAGCCCAAAGATGATCGCCTCAGGCCGCGGCGGGCAGCCGGGGATGAGAACGTCGACCGGCAGGACCTCGCCGACGCCGCCCGCACTGGCATAGCTGCGCCCGACGATGCCGCCCGAGGCGGCACAGGCGCCGACCGCAATCACCACGCGGGGCTCGGGTACGGCCTCGTAGGTCCGGCGCACGGCGGTCTCCAGGTTGCGCGTCACCGGCCCTGTGACCAGGACCCCGTCAGCGTGGCGGGGTGAGGCGACGACGTCGATGCCGAGGCGGCGGACGTCGTAGACGGGGTTCAGCAGCGCCGTCAGTTCCCAATCGCAAGCGTTGCACGACCCCGAGTCGAGATGGCGCAGTTGCAGGGAGTGCCCCAGGATACGCCGGATGCGTTCGGCGACCTGCTCGCCTTCGGGTGCCGAGGGCCGCGCCGTGGTCAGTCCCGCGGCGTCGCACTCGACCTCGACCACCAGGCCGACGCGCTGGCGCCGAGCGAGCTCAAACTCCCGGCCCATCGCGATTGCGCCGTCCAGCGCGTGCTCCGCACAGCGGCCGCAGAACACGCAGCGCGCCAGGTCGATCGCATAGCGTGGCTCGCCCGAACCGCCGCTGATTGCACCCGCGGGGCAGACGGACGCCGGCGGGAGCGCCGTGAACGCCTTGCCCGTCGTGATCTGCGGCTCACCGCGGAAGCGGACAGGGGGCTGGGTCGACTGCGCCGGGTAGCGGATAGTCACCACCCCGGTACGCAGGCTTCTCAGCATGGCAAGCAGCATGGTGCGGCTCTCCCTGGTTCGTTCAGCGGTCCGTGCATGAGTAGCAGAGCTCGAAGCTCTTGTTGACCAGCGGGAAATCGGGAATGATCGCGGTCTGGGCCGCCAGCGGGACCGCGGGCCAGTTGGCATAGCTGGCCGAGCGCAGATGGTAACGATCGATGCGGCCCGCACCATCGGCGCGCAACCAATGCACGGCAGCACCCCGCGGCGATTCAATGGCGCGCAGGCCAATCCCCCAGGGGGGCAGCACTCCAGGCACCGCCGCGCACAGGGCCCCGGATGGCAGGCCGGACAGTAAGGCGCGAATCAGCCGCAGCGACTCGCGGGCCTCGGCCACACGCAGGGTCAGCCGGGCGTGGACGTCGCCATCGGTCTCGGTGACGACGGCTACCCGGGGGCCGGCCGCGTCGGCATACGCTGCATGCGGGTGGTCACGCCTCGCGTCGCGGTCGACGCCGCTGGCACGCGCCGCGACGCCCGTCACTCCCAGGTTGATCGCGTCCTGTCGTGCCAGGATCCCGGTGGTGTCCAGGCGATCGAGGACCGACGGCGCATTCTCGATGCGATTCATCAGGTTTTCAAGCCCTTCGGCCGTGGCGGCTAACACACCCTCGATCGACTGCACCAGTTCGGACGTGAGGTCGAGCCGGACGCCGCCCGGCGTCACCAACCCGCGCAGAAAGCGATTGCCTGTCAGACGCTCATTCAACTGCTGCAGCGCCTCTTTCATGCGTGCACCAGCCGAGGTGCCGTAGTGGTAGCTCGCACCGGCGGCGATGTTACCGAGGTCGCCCACGTGGTTGTAGAGCCGCTCGAGTTCGAGGGCGAGTGTGCGGATGGCGCGCGCCCGGGAGGGAACCTCGACACCCGCAATCTGCTCCGTCGCCTCGCAGAACCCCAGTCCGTGCGCGACCGAGCACACCCCGCAGATGCGTTCGACGACGTAGAAGGCATCGCCGGCGGTCAACCCCTCGACGCGCTTCTCCAAGCCCCGGTGCGTGTAGAACAGGCGCGGATCAAGGTGCAGTATCCTCTCGCCCACGGTGCTGAAACGGAAATGGCCGGGCTCGATGATTCCCGCGTGAATGGGTCCCACAGGCACCTCGAGTACACCCTCGCCTTCGACCCTCAGATGCGGGAACTCCTCGGCAGGCTCCACCACGGGGCGCTGTCGCGCATCAAAGCGTTTGCGCAGCGGGTACAGCCCCCGCGGCCAGCCGTCATGCAGGACCAGTGAGTTGGGCTCGGGGTGGTCGGTGAAGACAATGCCAAAGAGGTCCTGCGCCTCGCGCTCGTGCCAATTGGCGGCAGGGACGTTGGCGGCGATGCTGGGCAACTGGGGATGGGCCGGGTCGAGCGCCGCCACGAGGGTGACGAAGGTGTCAGGACGAGGCAGGGTGGTCCCCACCCCCGGCTCGAAGATGTAGCGCACCTTGAGGTCGCGTTCCGCGGTTGCCTCTTCGTCCGTCGCGACCAGCATGGCGAGCGTCAGACCGGCAGCGCCCAGCTCGGCCACCGCGGCCGGCACGTCCGTAGCATGGGCCAGGCGGACCGTGAGGTCATGCGGGCCGGGGCCGTGTTCGAACCCGGCCCGACCGGCCAGCCGCAACCTGATTTCCGACTCCAGTGTCAGGGTTGAATCAGCCAAGGACAATCTCCGTGGCGCGCGTGAGCACGCGATCGATCCCCGCGGGCATGCAGACCCCGAGCAGCACCATGACGACCGCGAGCAGCAGCATGCCCAACAGAGGCCACCGCGCCTCGCGCCCGCGGTCCGCCGTCTGATCCGCCACGCCAAAGGCGACCTGCCCCACGTGGTGAATCAGTCCGGCAAAAATGACGATCATCATGACGAGGAAGATCGCCACCGCTACGTAATGACCAGCACCGATCCCGGCCCGCAGCACCATCAACTCGCTGATAAAGATCGAAAAGGGCGGCGCCCCAGCCAACGAGAAGGCCCCCATGAGCAGCAGCGTGCCGCCCCACGGCGCCAGACCCAGGTATCCCCGCATCTTGCGCATGTCGCGGGTGCCGTAGCGGTTAATGGCATCGCCGGCGATGAGGAAGGTCAGTGCCTTGGTGACGCCGTGGTTGATGACGTGCAGGAGGGCCCCGAAGACGCCGATTCGCCCGCCGAATCCCAGCCCCAGAGCGATGATCCCGACGTGCTCGACGCTGTGGTAGCCCAGCAACCGCTTCAGATCGTGCTGGACGAGGATGAAAGGCGTCGCCACGACCACTGAGATCAGACCAAAAAGCAGCAGCAAGCCCTCGCTGAAGGCGGGGCCGCAGGCGCCACGAGCAATGGTGTGGAAGCGCAGAATCCCGAGCAGCGCGCACTTGATCAGCGCTCCCGAGAGCAGCGCCGAAACGGGAGTGGGCGCCTGGCTGTGGGCATCCGGTAGCCACATGTGAACCGGGGCTAGGCCGGCCTTGGTGCCGTAGCCCACCATAACGAAGATAAAGCCGATGCGCACGATGCCCGGGTCGAGGCTATGGGACAGGGCGACGATGGTGGACCAGTTCATCGCTCCCGCCTGGACCCCGCCCTGAGCGTGCGTCGCCGCACCGTACACCAGCACCGTGCCGAACAGGCCGAACGAGATACCGATGGTGGTGACGATGATGTACTTCCAGGCGGCTTCGAGGCCGTGCTTGTGGCCATGGAAACCCACCAGGACCGCGGAGGTGATGGTGGTCCCCTCCATCGCAATCCAAAGGACCCCGAGGTTGTCCGCCAGCACCGTGACCAGCATCGTAGCGATGAACCCGTGCACCAGTGCGTAGTAGTAACGCAGGCGATCCGCGCGCATCTCCCCCTGGGCGAGTTCCTGCCGCATCCAGCCCACCGTGGCGACCGAGGTCGCGACCGCCAGCAGACCAACCAGGACCAGAAACACAACCGACAGCTCGTCGGCGCGGAGTATCCCCGCGGCACTGACCGGCCCAGCCGCGTCGACCTGGCTGGCGATGGCCAGCGCCAACCCCAGAACCACCGTGGAGCCGCCGACGTCAAGCACGCCGAGCAGCCGCGGATTGCGGACCAGGAGCATGCACAGCCCGATGGCGGTGGGGACGAGCGGCGCAATCCACAGGAGGCTTGAAGTCATCGTCACCCCTTCAGGGTCTCGAGATCGGCGATATCCGTGTCGACGGTGGAACGAACTCGCAGGACCATGATGCCCATCACCAGTGCCCCGAGAACCACGTCGAGGATGACGCCGATTTCGATGATCAGGGGCATGCCCTGGCTGACCGCCATCGCCACAAAAAAGATGCCGTTCTCAGAGGCGAACAGGCCCACCATCTGGGTGAGCGCCTTCTTCCGGGACGCCATCACCAGCACCCCGAGCAGGGTCAGCGCAATCCCCACCGGCAGCGCGTTGCCGGTGACAGCCTGGCGGACCGGGCCCAGCGAAGCGCTCAAGTGGAACGACAGCATCACGATGGCGGCGGCGAAGGCAAGCGTGACGGAGATGGGAATCACCGGTTCGATCTCACGGCACATCTGGATGCGTTTCACCACCCAGATGAGCAACCAGGGAAGCGCCACGGCCTTAATGACGATGGTGATGCCGGCGATGACCCACAGATCGACGTTTCCGGTGGCGGCCGCCAAGACGGCCCCGGCAATGCCCAGGAACACGGCCTGGGCGGCCACCGCGTAGATGGCACGGAACAATTGCCCCGAGGCGAGGATGATCAGCATCGTGACCAGGAGCAGCGCGCCCAGGTCGTCGATCAGGCGAGTGGCCATTTCAGGGCTCATAGGATCCTCAGTGCCAGCGACAGGAAGGCACACAGCAGCCCCAACCCGAGGAACTGGGGCACCCGAAAGAAACGCAGCTTGGCGTAGGAGGACTCGACCACACCGAGGAACGTCGCCAGCACCAGCGTCTTGGCCGCGAATGCCGCCAGCGCAACGGCGAGCTCAACGGGGGACATGCCGTGGGCCATCCCAACCGGGAGGAAGAGTGCGGCGACCAGGTTGATCACGATGAGTTGTCGGGTGTGAGTTGCCAGGGCGAGGCAGGCGAGGCCGGGCCCCGAGTGCTCGAGGAGCATGCCCTCGTGCAGCATGGTCAACTCCAGATGGGTGTCCGGATTGTCTACGGGGATCCGCCCCGCTTCGGCGGGGATCAGGACAAGCAGCGCGAACAGCGCGAGCAGGTCCGGGGCCTGCCAGGACAGGGCAGCGAGGGTGCTGCGCCGCGCGGCGATGTCGCCCAGATCAGTGGTGCCGCCCACGACCGCGATCGAGAAGACCACCATCATCAGAGCCGGTTCGACCAGCAGCCCGACCGTCATCTCGCGCGAAGCGCCCATGCCGCCGAACGCTCCCCCGGCGTCGAACGCTCCGATCGCGGTAACGAACCGCGCCAGGGCGAGCAGCGCCAGAAGCAGAATCGCGTCTCCCAGCGGCACCGGCACGATGTCCGTCGGCGCCCACAGCACCGGCATCATCGTGGCGCTGACCACGGTGGCTGCCAGGGCCAGCACCGGCACTACCTGGAAGAACGGGCTGGCGGTGTCGCTCTGCACCGTGCCTTTGCGCAGGAGTTTCCACAGGTCCCGGTAGGGCTGCCACAGGTCGGCCCCCTGCCGGCATTGCAGGCGTGCCTTGAGCTTCTGCACGAAACCGGTCACCAAGGGTCCGAGAAGAACCAGCAGGCCCGCCTGGGCGAGAGCCACTGCGATGTGCGCGGCCACCTTCACGGTTCACCCCTTCCCGAAGAGCAGCAAGGCGACAATGAGCGTCACCAGCAGGTAGCCCACGTAGCCGTGGATGCGACCGGTGCTGTAGGTGCGAATGGCCTCGGCGCTGGCCGATATCCCGCACTTGAGCCTGACGTAGAACATCGTCTCGACCAGGTCGACTACCCCCCCCCGGTAGGCAAGTCGCCGGATCACGTACGGCGAGGCCCCGGTCTCCTTCACAACTTCGCTACTCGGGCGGTAGAGGGCCGCGAAGATCAGGCGGAGCGGCTTGGCAAATGCGGTCGCGGTGTAGTCGAAGCGGCTGGTCGGGGTCATGCCGCAGGTCCAGGTCGGCGCGAGCCGCCACGGCGCCGACCGTGGCCAACTGCGCAACGCCCAGACGCCCGCGGCGACGAGCGCGAAAAGGACCGCCACCCAAGGCATGGAAATCGAAGTGGCCGCAAGTCCGAGCGGGGCGCCGCTGCTCGAGAGGATAAGCGGCCCGCGCGCGATGACAACGGCGCTGGCCCCGACGCCCCCCAGCAGTTCGGCGGTAGGGCGGTCGAGCAGGCGCATGGCGTACCCGGGCACGAGACCAAGGACGATGCAGGCGGTCGCGAGCAGGAGCATGCCGGCAATCATCGGGGCCGGCGACTCCGTGGCGTGCTCGGCATGCGTCGAGCGCGGACGACCGAGGAACGTGACGCCGAAGGCCTTGGCGAAGCAGGCAGCGGCAAGCCCCCCGGTCAACGCCAGGATGGATGCCGCGACCCCGGCAAGCAGCCCCGACGCTCCTCCCAGCCTGGCCCCTCCCAACACCAGGGCCTGGAAGGTCATCCACTCGCTCACGAACCCGTTCAGCGGCGGCAACGCCGAGATGGCCACTGCCCCGAGCAGGAACAGCCAGGCCGTCCACGGCATGCGCCGAGCGAGTCCGCCAAGGTCCTCCATGTTGCGCTGGTGGGTACGGCTGATGACGCTTCCCGCGCAAAGAAACAAAAGGCCCTTGAAGGCCGCGTGGTTCAGCGTATGCAGCAGCGCTGCTGCCAGGGCGAGCGTGGCCAACGTCGCGGTGCCGGGGCCGTTGGCCAACACCATGGCGAGGCCGGCGCCGATCAGGATGATGCCGATGTTCTCGACGCTGTGGAACGCCAGCAGGCGCTTGAGGTCGTGCTGTTGCAGGGCGAGGAGTACACCGACCAGCGCCGAAACGGTCCCGAAGAGGAGCACGGTCCACCCCCAGGACACGGGCAGCGGTCCGGCGGCGGGTGCCAGCAGATCGAAGCCGAAGCGCAGAATGCCGTAGAGCGCCACCTTGAGCATGACCCCGGACATGAGCGCGGAAACGTGGCTGGGCGCGGCCGGGTGCGCCAGCGGGAGCCAGACGTGCAGCGGCACGATCCCCGCCTTGGCGCCGAACCCGGCCAGGGCGAGCATGAACAGCACCGTGCGAGTCGAGCCGTCGAGGTCATGCGCCGCCAGGCGGAGCGCGGGAAAGTCAAACGCCTGGGCGCGCTCGGTCAGCGTCAGGAACACCACCAGGAGCGCCGCGGTGCCGGCGTGCGCCATGACCAAGTAGAAAAGACCAGCACGGGCGTTCTCTTCGTTCCTCGTGTCGCTCACCACCAGGACGTAGCTCGCGAGCGTCATGCCCTCCCAAGCCAACAGGAACGTCAGGGCGTCGCCCGCGCAACACACCAGCACCATGCACCCCACGAAGATATTCAGGGCCGCCGTCTGCACCACCGGCGCGCGTGCGTGCTCACCCAAATACGACGGGCCGTACAGCGCAGCAGCGGCGGTGCCCAGCGCAATCACCAGGAGAAAGAACGCCGAAAGGCCGTCCACCGTCAGAGACATCTCAGCGAAGGGGAACAGCTTCGGCAGCGCGACGTGCAGCGGTGCCGAGCGGCTCTCGAGCACGCCGACGGCGACGGCCGCTATCGCCAACGCCAAGGCCAGCGCAAACAGATGCCCCAGCCAAACCGCACTCTTCTTCATGGTAGCCAAGACCCTAAGCTTAATGCGCATTGGGAAATCGCTTCCCGGGGATCACGCCGGTAAGGTAGCGCCAAACTTGGGGAACGCCAAGGTATGGCGCACCTGTGGCGTAATGCGTCAGCGCCCCCCGGGCGGCAGACCGCCCGGTCATACCAAGGTGAAACTGGCAACGACGCTCCCAGAGCCCGCGAGGACGCGGGCGCTGGGCGCCTTCAGTTTCATGGGAGTGGCGGGT
>Ga0208968_1000554_pt1 | contig 24076 bp, 25 predicted proteins | sample RifOxyA3_FD_184031 | JGI IMG/M metagenome (GOLD analysis project Ga0208968, IMG submission 184031) | Groundwater microbial communities from Rifle, Colorado - Rifle Oxygen_injection A3 (SPAdes) | ecosystem: Environmental > Aquatic > Deep subsurface > Groundwater | place: Rifle, Colorado, United...
AAACAACGGACTCAAAGATGGAAAAAACGAGGCGAGAAAATATTGATCAACTGGCGCTTTACACGAAAAAAAGCGCGAGAAAAATTTAAATACAAAAAGTGTAAAAATTAAGTGGTCGTGGCACTAGGGGTATGTTTTTATCAAACTATGTGGTAGTCGCAAGGCAACATTGCCGCTCAACCTGACGCCATGTTATAGGGAACCAAGGTTCCAGAAAGGGTTTAGAATTGGTTGTCACGCGCAGGTTACCGGCCTGACGTTGAACTTGAGCGAAGAATAAGTTATATTATAACCCATATGGGTCAATAATTAACCCTTACAAGACAGTCTTTTGAGAACTAGAGGGCTATATGTTAAAAACTCTATTGGGTTCGCTCAGCAGAGAACGCATACTCGTCTTTATTGCGGCAAGGGAAGAAGGATACGCCGCGGAAATAACCGAATTCTGGAAATGTCCGGATCGCCCAATCAAACGGGAACTGAATCGTTTGGAGGCTGATGGTGTGCTGATTTCCAAACCGTATGGCCGTACAATAGCATACCAGATGAATCCCAGATTTTATCTGCGGAAGGAATTATCCGCATTGCTGCTCAAAGCCATTGATGCATATCCTCCTGATTTGAAGCAAAAACTCCTTTTCAACCGGCGCAGACCCAGGGCAAAGGGCAAGCCTGTCATTCTTCTGGAAGACCTTGAGAAAAAAGGTGGCACATGAATGATTTAAGCACCCTTTCAATTGGAGAACTTGCAGCTATCATTTGTGAAGCTTTGTCGAAAGAAGGACTGAAAGCCACCCTTTCCGGAGGGGCTTGCGTAGAAATTTATAGCAACAATAAATATGTGACTGGCGATCTCGATTTTGTGGTAAATTATGTCCTGAGCGAGAACCAAAAAGTCATTGACCGGGTCATGTCCGAACTTGGGTTCAATAAGACTGGAAGAATATATATAAACAAATCCGTCGTTTATTCCGTCGAATTTCCGCCTGGCCCGCTTGGAATTGGGGAAGAACTTAAAATTAAGCCTGTTGAACTGAAATTCAAGACCGGCAGCCTTTCCCTGCTCTCGGCTACGGATTCCGCCAAAGACCGCCTCACAAGTTACTTTCATGCGAACGATGCGCAATGTCTTGAGCAAGCCATCATGATCTGCCAGATGAACGAAGTGGATATGGATAATATTCGAAAATGGGCGGAGCGTGAAAAACGGCCTGAAAAACTTAAAGAATTTGAACGCAGACTTTTGGAACAAAAAAAAGAGAAGTAATAAAAGGCACACGGGAGAAAACACTCTGACACTGGGGATTAAATGGTTAGGATTATTATGAATGAGCCCCAGCGCAAAGCAACATTGCCGCTCAACCTGACCCTTCGGCAAGGCTCAGGGCAGGCGCCACGGTTTGGCACTGGGGCTCCAGAACCGATCGCGAACTTGAGAAACGGTGCGGACATGGATTGAAAATGCTGACAAAAATACTGGACATCAAAGAATATCTCACCTGTAATAGGGTTAGTTTTTTATTTAATAGAAAAGAGGTATGGAAAGCACTTAATTCCATATCTTATATTATATCAATGACTTACTTATATAATTGGAAGGCTTAAAACTCATGAATCACCGGGAAAACCATGGCAAAAACTAAAAAACTACCGGACAATCAAATTACCGTTTATCAAACTCCTGACGGGAAAATCAATATCGAAGTGCTTTATGCGAAGGAAAACATTTGGCTTTCACAAAAACGCATGGCGGAACTATTTGGATGCACTGCCGATAATATCTCTCTGCACCTTAAAAATATTTTCAAGGAGCACGAACTCGATGAAGCGGCAACTACCGAGGAATTCTCGGTAGTTCAAAAAGAGGGAGAAAGAGAAATCGCGAGAAAGGTGTTCTGTTATTCATTGGAAGCCATCATAGCCGTAGGATACCGAGTCAATTCTGAACGAGGCACCCAGTTCCGCCAATGGGCAACGACCATTCTACAACAGTATATCCACAAGGGTTTTGCAATCGATAGCGACCGTTTTAAGTATGGGTCTCGCTTCAGTGCCCGGTTTTTTGACGATTTGCTGGAAGAAATCCGGGACATCCGTTCCAGCGAACGAATGGCGTATCAGAAAATCACCGATCTCTACGCCACATCCATTGATTACTCCCCCAAGGCTGATATTACAAAGGAGTTCTTCGCTACAGTCCAAAATAAACTGCATTTTGCCATCACCGGACAAACCGCCGCTGAAATAGTCGCCTCCCGCGCCAATCATGCAAAGCCAAACATGGGTCTTACATCATGGCGGAAAGGGACCGGAAGCAAAATTATGACAAGTGATGTGGCGATTGCAAAAAATTATTTGAACAAAGGTGAACTCGACCATTTAAACCGCGTTGTCAGCATGTATTTAGACTATGCGGAAATACAGGCAATCCGGAACAGGGCCATGTACATGAAAGACTGGACAGATAAATTGAATGCTTTTCTGAAGTTCAGTGAGTATGAAATTCTTACAAATGCCGGTTCAATCAGCCATGAAGTCGCCCTCGCGCTGGCAAGTAAGGAATATGAAATATTCAGGAAAGAGCAGGACAAAAACTACATCTCCGATTTTGACAAAGAAATCAAAAAGATCACGGGTAAGCATGAAAAGGAAGGCACATAAAAAAACCATGAAATATCTTGACGTTTCTTGTGAGGTGTACCTTATGGCCCTAGCGCAAGGCAACATTGCCGCTCAACCTGATGCGCCTGAGGCGCACAGGTTACCGGCGTTGTTGGTTGGTCGCGACACGAAGTCGCGTAAATATATGTGTTGACAATGACTTGCAACACATCAAGCGGTATTGACATTAGACAATACCTGGCATGTTCCTGCCAGTACCCTAGGACAGCATGCTACCTTTGCGCTGATGAAGGGGTGTGAAATGCCGCAAGACAGACCCATGGTCAGGACCGAGGATCGAGAATGGGGTCGATACTACGCGGACTCGGGGATCCCCCATCATACGATGATTGAAGGCTCACGCTTACCATGCTGGCGGAGCCCATTATTTTCTTGGTTTCTCGACAAGAAGAGACTATTTTTCTTGACAGGGAGTTCCAATCCGGACGATGTTTTCAAACCTAAAAATTAATAGCCGTCTGATTTTCTCTGTATTCTTTTTTACGTATTGTCTTCTCATGCTCGGCTGCAGTGGAAACCCCGCAGGTCCAGACCCCGAGGAAGACCCTCCTGAACAAAAATCGCTACCCTGGATCGATTACCTGAAATCACAAATCGGTGTACTGGCGAACAGTATGAACGGGGAAGCCGAGGCGTGCCTCGGAAAAAGATTGCTCCGGCCCATTACCGTGACCGGACTCACCCGTACCGAATATATGACCAATTATTATGAACGGTCAAACAGCACTGACGCCCGTTCGGCGCTTGAACGGGAAAGAATTAATCGCACGCTCGTATACGAAGGTTTTCTTATGCCAGGTGATGATTATTTCTCAGACCGGGATTCGGTGTTTACTAATAACGTGTCTGGTTTCTACGTTCCCGGAACAGATTCTATCTATATAATTATTGCTGATACCGCCATCTCCATACCAAGCTACTTCCGGTACACACTATTTCATGAATACGTCCACGCGATTCAGGATCAATACTATAATTTGACAACAATCTACAAAAAAAGAATACAGCTCACGGACAATGTCGTGTTCTCAGACAGTTACTATGCGACCAATTATCTCGTCGAGGGCGAGGCTGAGTATGCCGCCATACTGCAACAATACAAGGATGCGGTTGGTACCTATCCCACCAGTTTTTATTCTATTAGCGCATACCTGTCTGACTACAAAGGCTTTCTTGATAGTCTTGTACTCGCCGACCACGCCTCCGGGGTCAGATATATCTCAACGCTTCCTTTCTATTGGGCGTATGCCTATGGCCCTCCCGCGTTCAAGCAAATGATCGATAATAACCAGTGGCAACGGGCAGACTCCCTTTTCGCTCATCCGCCGATCAAGTCACGCGAGATTCTCAATGTGGATAATTATCTTGCTCCTTCACGCGAGAATTACATGATTGAGTTCTCGTCATTTGTTGACACATTGTTTCTTACGCGCACCGTATTCGATTATGACGAACTTGGTCAGATAATGACAATCACCCTTCTGCGCGAATGGGGAATCACGGATTATTTTTCCCTGACCCAGAATCTGGTTTCAGACCGCCTTGTCGTTGCCGGTAATGCCGAGGCCGACACACTTTCCTTATACTGGTATTCATACTGGCAGGATAGCCTATCAGCAGCAAGGTTCGCTGAGGCGTATGTTTCCATTTTTGAACAGAAACGAAATGTTGTTGTCATCGACTCGGGCGTATGTTTCGGATTGTCCGATGAAATAACCTTCCATATGGAACAATCTGGAAATGCGCTTATTATCATGGAAGGCTTCCCCTCTGAGGCTGGTGAACGGTATCTCTCTATTCTGAAAGACCTTTCTGTGGTGGCCTGGCCTGCAGGAGCAGCCAAAGCAGGCCGTAACATGGCTACGCCAGCTACCTGTATAGACAAGGGCCAGAGACGCGGATTTTTACCACGCGTTCCAATACGTTGACTCTATCATTTCCCCGGGAACAATTTTTTATCTTTATTCTTCAAAGCTCCATGAGAGGCGCTGACGTCCGAGCGGTAGACTTTGTGGTATATCAAGACAATAGGGTGCAGCGTCTCATACAGGTCTGCTGGGATCCTGGCGACCCGCTGACGCGGGAACGGGAGATGCGCGCCCTGGTCACCGCGGGAAACGACCTGGCGTGCAAAGACCTGTTGATGCTTACCAGGAGCGTCGAGAAGGTCAAGGAATTTTCCTGGTTTGGAAGGTCCGGGACCGTCCGGTCAATGCCCGTGAGGAAATGGCTGATGGAAGCGGAGAGTGATGGGGTGGCCCGATAGCCTGTGCAATTTCGAGGAACTGAACCTATATTTTGTTTTCTGTAGTGTTTGGTTAAAAATGATAAAACCAGAATATCCGGCGGGCTCTGTCCCGCCGGACAAAAATCGCATGTGTTGTTTTTAACCGGACATTGCCCGATACGCCATGGTACCCGGCCTTATTTCAGCATCACCATTCGTTTGGACAAAGTAGTATTGCCGATGGTCAGACGCGAAAAATAAATTCCCGAGGGCATATCGTGCGCGTCCCATACCAGAGAACCGCTGCCGCTGACCGCGGCCTGGCGCACCACTTTGCCGGTGGAGCCGTATATCGTGAGCATACCCTTGCGACCCAGTGTATTGTAGGTAATGGTGGTCGTGGGATTAAAGGGGTTGGGGCTGTTGTCAAGCGAGAATCCGCCCTTCATGTCCGGGGTCTTCTCAACGCTGATCGGCGCCAGCGACCCATAGGCAAGAAGATGGGCGGTGTTGCCGTCCTGTGTCCAATAAGAATTTTTGACCAGTATTGTCGAGTCCTGGGCGGTCCCGCCCGCGTTTTCTCCCGCGCTGATCGAAAACTTGCCAGTGCTGCCCGCGCCTATTGAAGAAAGCAGTACTATCGCCCAGGCCGAAGTAGCGCTTACATTATCGAGGATATAATTGACCTGGTCGGTCACGTCAAACTTAACAAACTGACTATCCAGCAGGGGAGTGTCGGAATTTCCCGTAGGTCTTCCCGCAAGTGCCTGAAAATTGATGGTCTCTTCGGCCCCGGCAATGCCCATGTCAAAACTAAGGTTATTCATGGGATCAAGATCAGCCCATTTGGCGTCATCGGGAAGCGCTTCAATGCTGCCCCACATCATAATGCCAAAGGAAACGTCCACAACGCCGCACCTGACAGCAATGGGGCCTTCGTGGCACAAAGGGCCGTTGCTGCTCCATACGTCCTGGTATTCGCCGCGGATAAAAGCGGAATCAACATGACCGCCGGCATTGGCGATATTGTTCAGATCGCCGGGGAAAAACACACCGCACCAGCCCTGGTCGTCGTTTGTATTTGAACCGCAGCTAAAACCACCTCCCGCATATCCCAAACCCGGGCTGTAGTTTGCTGAGGCTATCTTTCCTTCGTGGACAATAATCCCTTCCGGAAGGTTTGGCCCGCCCTGGTCCTGCAAATTGTACCCATTGGTCAAAGCTTTGTACCAATACACATGAGTACCTGGGACCAACTGGCAATACGTTGCTACATGCATAGCAAACACCAGCGCCACACCCAGCATTTTAGCCATTTTTTCCTCCTTTAAACATTGGTTTTATTTAACGGATTTTCCAAACAACGCTCATCTTGCATTATGAAATAATATATATCAAACATGAGGCAAAAATGTATATTTATTTATAAAAAGTTAGTAAGGTTATAATAAAGTCATACCATTTTATGGAAATGAGATACCTTTCCATCTATAACAAGCTACGCAAAGACATACTTGAAGGTATCTATCCCCCTTCAGCCCAATTGCCGCATCTAACACAGCTGGCCCTTACGCTTTGCTGCTCAAGAGGCACAATAAAACGCGCCATACGGCTATTACAGGAGGAAGGGCTTGTGGTGGGAATCCGGTCAAAAGGCACTTTCGTGCGCCATGGAACCGCCTTGCTTCCTGCGCTGCAACCGTTAAAAAACAGGTTTGGCGTCCTTGTTCTCTCCCTGTTTTCATCGCTTGCGGGTTCCTATTACCAGTATATTTTCAAGGGCATAGAACACGTGGCGAACAAGACCAAAAGCCACCTTTATATTATCCGGACCAGGAACAAGACAATACAGGAGATATACCAGGAGATCCATGCCCTGGGTATCACAGCCCTCATTACCGTGGAACTAGATGACCGGCCTCTCCGGAGGGAGATAGAACGCCTGCGCATACCCATTGTGCACGCGGACCTTTTCGACGCGTATAGTAAAAAACACATGGTACTGCCAAACAACATCCAGGGCGGCGAGCTTGCGGTAAAAAAGCTATTTGAAAAGGGACACCGGCGCTTCCTTTTTCTCCACCCCTACCATACCTATTCCCGGGTGTTCAACAGGGCGAACATCATGCGCTGGAAGGGTTCGTCAGAAGCCGCAAAAAAACTGAATTGCGTCTGCCTGTGGAAAAAAGTTGCGCTGCGGGTGCATGAGGAACCGGTAGTCGCGATAAGCCGCATTCTTGAAAAGCATTCCCACTGCAAAGGCATCATTGTCCCGGACTCGGACCTTCTACAAATAGTCAAGGACGTACTGCTTGAAAAGGCGCCCACCGAGGCCGCGGCCTACGATGTGGTGGCGTTTTCACAGCAAGAACAGCCCACGCTCATACATCAGAAACCGGTCTGGTACTGCACATGGAACGCTGAATACATGGGCCGCCTGGCTGCTGAAATTGCGCTTGGAAAAACGGAAAAGGCGCCGCGCGTCCAATATCTTCCCATGTATCTGACAACGCGGGTCTGACCTTGTGGCTTCCATTGCTCCGCTAGCAAACTATATCATTCGCTTCTAATACCAAGATAATGTTATACCCGAACTGATATAAATAATTAATAACTTGTATTTTTATACCCTTTAAGGTATATTATTAACGAATTAAGTAATATCTATACCCTAAAAGGTATAACATGAATAAAAAACGAAATGTTTTTTCACAATTTTTAAAAGAAAAGCGGAAGGAACTGCACCTGACCCAAGTTGAGCTGGCAGTCAAAGCAGGGGTCGGCCTCCGTTTTGTCCGTGATGTTGAACAGGGGAAAAAAACCATCCGTCTTGACAGACTCAACCAGATCCTTGGACTTTTTGGACATAGCGCCGGCCCGCTTTCTATAAAGGAAATCGAAGATGATGCGGCGCGGTAAGGTCTACGTCAAGTCCCGTTTCGCGGGTATCATCGGGGAGTCTGATGCCGGATATTATTTTTCATACGATCAGGCATATCTTGGCCTGCCGGACGCTGAACCTGTCAGCGTCACCCTTCCCCTCCGGAACGAGCCGTACGAATCAAAGACCATGATTCCCTTTTTTGACGGCTTAATTCCCGAAGGATGGCTTCTGTCCATTACCGCACGAAACTGGAAACTGGATGAAAAAGACCGGATGGGCCTTTTGCTTACCGTATGCCGGGACTGCATAGGCGCGGTACGCGTGGAGGGCGGCAATGCGTAATCAATGCCTTTTGTGCCGTAAGGAATTGGACCCCGGCACGGATTATCATGCTCCATGCAGTAAAGCATTTTTCGATTCCTCACCAGTGCCGGAAATGGACCTTACTCTCGAAAAACTCAAAGAATACGCCGCATATAATGTACTCAACCGCATTTCCGTGACCGGTGTCCAGAAAAAACTTTCGCTTGGTATTGAGAAAAAAGGCGGGCGGTCACGTTTCACCATTGTGGGAATGTGGGGCCGTTTTGTCCTTAAACCGCCGGTTGAGGAGTATCCTTGTTTACCTGAGAACGAAGAATTAGTCATGCGCTGCGCCGCGCTGGCAGGCATACCCATTGTCCCTTGCGGGCTAGTCCGGCTTGGTTCCAGAGAACTCTGTTTTATCAGCCGCAGGATCGACAGGGACAAAACAGGTGCAAAGACGGCAATGGAAGACCTGTGCCAGGTATCGGAACGGCTGACGGAAGACAAGTACAAGGGCTCGGTCGAACGGGTAGGAAGGCTGCTCCGGCGCTACAGCGTATATCCCGGCATTGATGCGCTCGATTTATTTTTAAGGGCGGTCTTTTCTTTCGTATCTGGAAACGCGGACATGCATCTTAAGAATTATTCCCTGATACAGTCACCCCAGGGTATCAGGTTAAGCCCTGCATACGATCTGGTCTCCACGGTCCTGGCCATGCCTGAAGACAGGGAGGAGACCGCGCTGACTATCAATGGAAAAAAATCGGGTTTGGTACGCGCGGACTTCAATGCGCTGGCCGGATCGCTTGAGCTTTCTGTTCGCCAGCGTGACGCGATGTACAGGCAGCTTTGTGTTGCTTTGCCGCGGATGAAGGAATGCATTGAGGATTCGTTCCTGGCGCCGGACCTTAAACAGACAATGGCCGCGCTTGTTGAGAAACGGATGACGGTGTTCCAATAAACAATACGCGGACCGTACGCCCGTCAATACGCGTCAGCCAGGGACCACACCTTCAGGCAATGCCTGAACTCGTCCAAACCCATTGCCCTGCCTGTTCTTACCTCGACAGTCCGCGGCTCGTTGGGGTAGAGGTCGAAATAGTTGTCTGTCGCCTGAAACCGCGACCCATTGACCGTAAACGCGGCCATGTGCTGGTAGTGTTTCGCGTTGAGCGTCAGCGTAAACGCGCATTCACCTGATTTCCTGGCAAAAACGCGCATCTTTTCCTTCTTGAGATCGATAAACCGGGGCGCGGCAAAAAGCGCGGTTCCCTGAGACAATATTGTATCGCTTTTTTTGATATAATACCTGAGATACATATGTTCCCTGCCGAATGTTCCGATCAGGGTTGAAAAATCCAGTTTCTTTCTCAGAAGTGATTTTCCATAGGAAAGCGTGAGCGGCATGGCGCCGCGTAAAAGCACCCTGCCGTCAAGATGATACAGCATCCACCCCAGGCTGGCCTTGAGTGGCTCGGGATTGTCGGACACGGTATAGAGTTCTACTCCCGAAATTGTGTTGATCCTGAAATTATTGCGCCCGGTCTTTTCCTCCCCTACAAGCCGCGCAGACACCAGCACCGGCGCAAAAAACCTGCGGGCAGCATAGTGGAGCGCCTTCCACGTCCCGTCAAACTCGATACTTGACCACGAAGCCACTGGCCAGCAGTCATTGAGCTGCCAGTAGAGCGCTCCCATGGTACGGGGCATGGAACGCCTGAAATGCTCCACAGCCACGCGCATGCAGTGCGCCTGGTTCAGCTGCGACATATACGAAAGCGAGGCATAGTCCTTGGGAAAGGGATACAACTTTGACATATAGTCGAAGATGATCATGTTGCCAGCCCCGTTTTTCTGGTGATTTTCCATGACCGTGCGGAAAATATTGAGATCGCCGGGAGCGGCAAACGCGGCCGCTGTCGCGGGCGAAGGATACGACTGCATGCCAAATTCGGAATAGAAACGGAACCGCGTCTCCTCGTAGGCGCTCACGGGATAGCGTTTGTGCCACACGTCCCAAAAATGACAGTCGCCAGACCCCTCTTCTTGGAGGTGCATATACCCTTTTGGATTGTGGGGTGACGAGGGCCAGTAGTCCGTATCGGGGCTGTGCCTCCTGACAATGGGCGGAAGCAGGCGGTAAAACAGGTCGCTATACGCCTTTTTGTCGAAGACGACCTTTCTGTCCACGGCGATCGCCTCGATCTCGTTGTTGCCGCACCAGAGCGCGAGGCAGGCGTGGTGGCGCAACCGCTGTGTCTGAAAGGAAATCTCCTTTGCCACAAGGGACAGGTAGCGTTTATTACCGGGATACTGGAAACAAGCGAACATAAAATCTTGCCAGACAAGAAGGCCCTTCTGGTCGCACAGATCGTAGAAATCGTCCATTTCATAGATGCCGCCGCCCCATACGCGCAGCATGTTCATGTGCGCGTGGACAGCGGAATCAAGAAGCCCATCATACATTTCCCGGGTCACCGCGCTCACAAAGCTGTGCGCGGGGATCCAGTTCGCGCCTTTCATAAAGACCGGCTTGCCATTCACCACAAATTGGCAGCTTTCGCCCCATGCGTCTTTGCGCCGGTCAAACACCACGGTACGCAGACCTATTTTTTTCTCCCACAGGTCAATTATCCTGTGGCCATCGTAGAGCGACACCTCCACGGTATAGAGCGGATGCGCGCCCAGGCCATTTGGCCACCACAGGTTGGGGTCCTTGATGGTGAGGACTTTGGACGCACCTTCAGCCACCACTGCGCCATTGAACAGAATACGAGTGTAAAAGCGCTGGCGCGCGGAAAGCTTTTTCGCGCACGCGGGCGCTATGGAAAGCGACACCCGGCCCCTGCGGTGAGACTGGCGCAGAAGGACCGAGGCGATACGGTTGGTTGACCAGGCTTCGATACTAAGGGATTTATAGATGCCTGACGTGGCCAAGCGCGGGCCCCAGTCCCATCCAAAAGAACACTGTTCCTTGCGGATGGCGGCGCGGCCTGCCATGACTTCGGACGTGTCCCTGAAATTGGGAGTGGCGCCGGTCTTTCGTATGTATTTCAGGGGGCTTTCAAAGACAATGCGTATATCGTTCCGTCCTGGCCTGAGAAACTTTTTTATGGCAAATCTGAACCCCGCGAACATGGTTGCAATGCGGCCCACCAGATGGTTATTGAGAAAAACAACGGCAACAGTATCAAGGCCTTCAGCAACAAGTTCGATATGTTCCTGTTCCAGAATATGGGCTGGCAGGGCAAAGGAACGGCTGTATTCCCAGTCCTTTTCCTCTATCCATCCAAGGTCCAATTCGTTGGCGCCGAAAAAGGGGTCAGGAATTTTCTTGTTCCGCAGCAGGTCCAGGTGCACGCATCCCGGCACCCGCGCCTCAAAGAACTGTGAAGTTTTCGTATCGCGGACCCGCCAGACACCATCCAACAGACCTCGTAGAACACCCACATGCGCCTCCTTGTTGATGACGAAACCGGACTAAATATAATTGTTGGCCATGGCAGGCGTGAAGCATTGAGACGATGGCGCTGAAAATGTTATTTTATGTCATAAAGGAGCTGGCATGAAACTAAAAAAAATAGCGCCGAACGATTTTATTGTGTCCGTGTCAAAGCAATGGGAAAAAGACTGGCTCCTGCTTACCGCGGGAGATTTCAGTAAAGACGCCTACAACATGATGACCGTTGGCTGGGGCGCTTTTGGCGTCATCTGGGGCATGCCCATGGCAATGGTCCTTGTCCGCCCGGTACGCCATACATACACGTTCATGGAAAAATACGATACCTTTACCCTGTGCTCGTTTCCCGTAAAATACAGGAAGGCCCTTTCCCTGTGCGGATCAAAATCAGGCAGGGACATTGACAAAATCGCCGCATCCGGCCTTACGCCCCTGGCGTCATCAAAGATCGGCGCGCCAGGCTATGCTGAAGCTGAGCTGATCGTTGAATGCAGGAAAATGTACTTTGACGATCTTGCACCGCGGCGTTTTCTGACCAAAAAAGCCCATGCCATGTATCCGAAAAAGGATTATCACAGAATGTATTTTGGCGAGATGGTCAGCATAAAAGGAACAAGTAAGTACTATGTCTAATGTCAGGAATGAGGGCCGAGGTCTGAAGAACGAGACTGTTTTCCGGCATGCTTCGGGTCACAGGTCTCGTGCCTCGCGCCTATCACTCTTAAACCCAGGAGCCTCCCATGCCTCTCACTTTTGATTTTCCCCTGAAAAAACTGAAGACCTATAAAGGAATCAACCCCAGGCCAAAGGACTTTGACGCATTCTGGAACAAGGGCCTTTCTGAGATGCGGGCGGTCAATCCCAGGGTCGAATTGAAAAAAGCCGCGTTCGAGGCGCCCTATGCTGACTGCTATAATATGTATTTCACGGGCGTGGGCAATGCGCGTGTGCACGCGAAACTGCTCCGGCCAAAAACAATCCTGAAACCAGGGCCCGCCATTGTCATATTCCACGGTTATTCCGGAAGTTCAGGGGACTGGTTTGACAAACTGGCCTGGGTTGCCGCGGGATTCACGGTCGTTGCTCTTGATTGCAGGGGCCAGGGAGGCCTTTCCGACGACACAGGCGGAGTCAAGGGATGGACACTGCGTGGACATATTGTGCGCGGGCTTGGTGACAAACCCGAAAACATGACCTTTCGCCAGATATTCCTCGATGCCGCCCAATTGGCCGGCCTTGTCATGAAAATGCCCGGTGTTGATCCCAAACGGGTCGGCGCCATGGGCGGCAGCCAGGGCGGCGGACTCACGCTCGCGTGCGCGGCGCTCGAACCACGGATAAAAAAGGCCGCTCCCGCATTTCCCTTTCTGTGCGACTACCAGCGCGTCTGGGAAATGGACCTTGCGGCAGCCGCCTACGAGGAGCTGAAAGACTGGTTCCGCAGGTTCGACCCCACCCATGAACGGGAAAAAGAGGTCTTTACGCAGCTTGGCTACATTGACGTGCAGCACCTGGCCGCGCGGATCAAGGCTGAAATCATGATGGCAATTGGTTTTATGGACAAGATCTGCCCGCCGTCAACCCAGTTCGCGGCATACAACAAAATCAGGGGCAAAAAATCACTTGTCATGTATCCTGATTTTGGCCACGAAGACCTTCCCGGTTTTGACGACCGGAGATTCAGGTTCATGCGCGGGTTATGACCCTGGCTTTGCCTTTACGCGGCATTCTGCATGGACAGGACCGGCTCTATATTGCAGGAAAAAGCCGGATTCAGGCGTTTTAGTTCAGCGCCCAATATCCTGAGCAGGTCCTTGTCCCTCTGATCATGGCTCTTTTTCCACGCTGAAAGATGCAGAAGAAACTCGTCCATGAGTTTCACATAGACCTCTGAATCAATGCCTTCGCGATGAATGACGTTCTTGTACACAAAATGGAACCATTCGCCGTCAGAGAATTTCTCCACAATATTGAGGTATTTTCCCCTGATGGTGGCAAGAACGTCCTGGTATATCAGAAAATTGTCAGCGATCTTCACCAGGGTCTCGGCGACGCCGCTGTTTTTACCTCTGAGTTTCTGGATATAGGACGCGGCATACATATAATAGGCGCGCGCCCTGCCCTCATACACGTCATTGCTAAGACGGAATGCGTTGTTTGCCATCTTGCTCTTCCTGTGAATATTACCCATGATCCCCAGGGTAAACAGGATGTGGTCTGCCGTATATTTATACAGATTGTACCGTTTCCGGAAATCGAGGTCCCCTTCCTGGAGCGCAATAAGATCAGATTCGTATAAATGCACGTACCGGCCTTTTTCAGCAAGATACGCAGGATCAAGATGGTTGTACAACAGCTGGGCAAGATACATGTTGACGTCTTCGTCGAATTCGAACGAATTGCTCCTGAAGCCTGAATCCATGCGCCCGCGGATCAGGATAGTAAGAAGCTCGTTGAAGGTATCCTGGACCTTATGTTCGCGTAGACTTAAGAAGGGTTGACTTTTCATAAAACGCCCCTTTCTTTAAACGCTTAATCCTTTTATATTAGTTATCGGAATATGGAAAAAATATCTTTAAATTTTATAAAGTTTTTATCTGTTTTACCGACAATTGATTAGAGACCTATGAATTTCCTGATTAATAACTACTCAACGGTATTTTTTGAGAATGTTAAAGGCCTTGCCTTTTTTCTTGTCCTGATTTTTGCCGTTATTTTACTGCATCGGTTCCATAAAGCCAGCAATTAGGTTTGAGTTCAAATTCCGCTTTATCTTCCAAAATTTCAAACGTTTAGGCGGCAAATTAAGGGAAAATTTTTCCATACTCCTTCATATTCTAAGCGTTTTATTAGCACTCTTGCCGCACCAGTAACCTCTTGATAAGCAAATGATTAAAACCATCAAAAAGGGTCTTTTAAAAAAAGGCATGTTGATTGCATATCATCATCTTTTGAGAATGGGCTTGATGGCCCAAAACATAAAACAAAACTTTAAGGTTTTGATATGAAATTAAAAGATATCATCATAATCGCGGCAGTGGCAACAGGCCTCTTCCCCATAGTATTGTTGATCGCCATGTACGCGACCGGATTCCTCAGCTTTTCATATGGCTGGACACCTAAGAAACCAAAGGAAGAAACCGTAAAAACCATAGAATATTCCGCATACCAGGAATCGCTCGCGGTAGTACATACTAAAGCGTTCAAGGCCTTTGAACTGCAACGCGCTGAGATTGCTGAAAAAGAACGCAAAATAGCGGAAGACGAAGAGCGGCTCACCAAGCTGAAAAAAGAGATAAGCATCCAAACCGAAGACCTGAACAAGACCCGTCTGCGCCTCGAGGAACTGGTGACCCAAAGCAAGGAGCTTGAGGACCGCAGGATCAAACAACTCTCCTCAATCTACGGTTCCATGCGTTCAGAAGAGGCGGCGCCCATTCTTTTTACCCTGAAAAACGAACTTATTGTCCAGATAATGAGGAAAATGGGCGACGACCGGGCAAAGGCCAAACTTATGGCGGCCATGGGCTCAATTTCAAAGGAACGGACAGGCGCCATCAGCAAAATGATGGCAAGCACAACAGGAAAATAGAGACTATACATATGAACAAATGCACCATATCAATAGATAAGCTCTTCGATTCACTGCCTGTTGCAAAATGGCCAAGGCGGTCCGAAGGGCTTGAAGCGCGAAACCAGGGACCGGCTGAATCAACAGCCATTGACCAGCCTGTGGCAAACGATTTTAGCGTAACGCTTCGAAAAAACATTGAGAGCAACAACAGCCAAGATCCCAAGGTAGCGGTGGCGAACGAGAACAAGGCTTCAACGCAAGCAGCCCAAGTACTGGGAAAAAGCATTGCTGGTACCACGAAAATCGACCAGAAAATAGACGAAACAGCCGAATCAGTGAAAAAAATGCTTGAAAAGCTGGGCATCACCGTGTCCGCGGAAACCCTGGCAGAGCCTGGCGTGGCAAAGCAACTCCTGGCGCTGCTTAAAAACTTTCTTGAAAAAATAAATTCCGGTGAAACGCAACAGCCAATGGCCAACGACGACCTGGCTGGACGCATTTCAGAACTCCTTGGTAACAACACTGACGTGTCCGTGGAATCCATGGCCGCGCTGCTCACCGGACTCAAGGAAACACTGACCGAACTCAAAAATCTGGTTGATCTTAAGGATTTTGTGGTTGAAAATTCAAAAGGTGAGGAAACAGGCGCAATCCCTATCGCTTCCTCCATTCAGGACACGCCCGCGGCTGATGCGTCCGCGCAAACAAGCGATCAGAAACCAGAAACAGACGCACCCGGTGAACAGACGCAAGAGTCAGCTGTTTCTATACCACAGACCTCGGCCGCGGTTGTTGAAACCAGTGACGAAACAAACACAGACAAAGCTAAGGCCATGCAGTCCGGCACGCAAAAGCCGCAGCCTGAAACAGAAGTCCCCCTGGTCCAGGAACAGGATACGGAAGAAAAAACCACGATTGCGGACAACCCGGCCCCCACAGCGGAAGAAACGTCCGATACTCAGGAAACTGCCAAGCAGGAAAAGCCTGAAATCATTGAGGCTGTGCTAACCGCCGTACAGGCGAAAAACTTGATAAAAGAGACTGCTGGCAAGCACGAAAAAACAGACACACACGTGGCGCCTGAACAGACCGAAGAGCGCGCATCACCCGCGGTTGCTGAAAAGAAGCAAGCCGTTGCAACGCCGCAGGAAACCGCGGCTGACCTGCTGAAACAGGAACCCGAGACCAAGCAGGAAACCAGCGAAGAAAAAAACCCCTTCATCAAAGACCTCGCCGCGCTAAAGGAAGCAATTGCCAATGCGGTTACAGCGCCCAGGACCGAACCCCAGCAGTCAGCACCCGCTGAGATCCTCGCCGCGCGCGCCAATTATAATGCGGCCACGGCCAACACCCATGAAAAAGATATTGTCGGACAGATCATCTCCCGCTTCCAGCTCTTCAAAGGCGCGAATGGCTCGGAAATAAACATCCAGCTGAAGCCGGAACACCTGGGCCAGGTCCGGATAAGCCTCGACATTGAACGCAACATCGTGTTTGCGCGCATGCAGGTCGAAAACGAGAACGTAAAGCATATTGTCGAAAATAATGTCCAGTCGCTTAAGACCGCGCTCGAAGAGAGCGGCATAAAGGTCGAACGGTTCGAAGTCACAGTGGCAAGCGGCGATGACGGCAACAATTTTTTCCGCAGGGACCTGGCTGAACGCGGCCGGCGTATGCGCGGCAGCATGCGCATTTCCCGTTACGCCGGGACCGGCGCTCAGGGTCTTGCAGACGCGGGAACAACCGCGGGACTTGAAACAGGAAGGAAACTGGGCTACAATACAGTCGAGTTCGTAGCCTAACAAAGGACGCACCATGGCAAATGAAATCGAAACAGTCTATTCGGGAGAGGATTTCATCAAATCACTCACCCAAAAAGCCACACCGGAAAAGCTGACCTCCAGCTTCACGCAGAGCGGTCTCTCCGCGACCAATGCCGCCGAACTTTCTTCATCGCGCAGCAAAAACGACCTTTTCTCCAGCCAAAAGACCATGGGAAAAGATGAGTTCCTGAAGCTGCTCACTGTTCAGCTCAAATATCAGGACCCGCTCAATCCCATGGAAGACACCCAGTTTATCGCGCAGATGGCCCAATTCTCAGAGCTCGAAGGCATCACCAATATGAGTAGCGGCATCACGAGCATGGATGACAGTTTTCATAAGAGTCTCACTGTGCAGACCGAGTCCGCTGACGCACTGAAAAATTCCATGGACGCCATCACCAATTCGCTGACCTCGCAGTCAGCTGCCAGCCTTGCCATGAACAACGCGCTTACCGCGGGCCTCATCGGCAAAGACGTGCGCGTCAAGGTCGACAGTCTTCTCATGGACATGAACAACAAGGGTTCCATGGACGCCAAGACCCTCACCTTCCACACGGACAGCCCGGCGAACGACGTGGAGATACGACTGCTCGATGCTGATGGCACTGTGGTGCGTTCAATGAAGGCGAACTCCATTTCAGACCAATACAAAGACGAACAAACCGGCGAATACCGTATTACCCTCGACGCAAAGGACAACGAAGGACAACCGCTCATGCCCGGTGTGTACAAACTTGAGATTGCGGCCAAACTGAATTCCACGCCCATCGACGCCTACATCTTCGAACAGGGAAGCGTGAACGGAATCACTTTTGGCGCTAACGGCACCATGCTCGACGTAAAGAGCTACAATCCTGATATTGACGAATACTATACATCCACCATGCCCATCGCGTCCATTATCGCGGTGAAAGAGCGAGTGGAGAATTAAAGGACCAGGGACCATGGAGCAGAACACCCTTCTGGCGCAGCGGATAGGCCAGGCGCGGCCGCTTACATTCAGCTCGCACGCGCAGACGCGGCTTAAATCGCGCGGCATTGATTTTTCCGCGGAGCTCATGGACCGGCTTTCGGGCGCGGTTGACAGGGCGGCTACCAAAGGTTCGCGCGATTCCCTGGTGCTCATGCAGGACCTGGCCCTTATCGTGAACATTAAAAACAGGACCGTCATCACCGCCATGGACGGCAAAAGCGTTAAGGACAACATATTTACAAATATCGATAGTGCGGTAATTGCATAAATATTAACCGGGGCTGGATCCGGAATAGCCATTCCGGAGGGCTCCTTGATCCGGCGCTGAACGACTGAGGCGCCACACAAAAGGAGGAGTTACCATGGTCAGATCACTCTACTCCGCAATCAGCGGCCTGAGAAACCATCAGGTCAAGCTGGACATCATTGGCAATAACATTGCCAATGTGAACACGACCGGTTTTAAGGCCGGCCGCGTCACCTTCGAGGAATCTATGGCCCAGTTGCTCAAGGGATCGTCACGGCCACCGGGGTTTCAGGGCGGCACCAATCCAATCCAGGTAGGTCTTGGCATGGCTGTGGGAAGCATTGATACGCTGACTACCCAGGGCAATCTCGAGTCAACCGGCCAGATCACGGACCTTGCCATTGAAGGCAGTTCGTACTTCGTGGTCAGCAATGGCGCGGGTAACTATTTCACCCGCTCCGGAGCCTTCCAGTTCGACTCCGAAGGACGCATGGTCAGTCCCACCAACGGCTTCATCCTTCAGGGCTTCCAGGCAGCAGAAGACGGCACCTTCCCTGTTGGCACTGCGGTCGGCGACATCCAGATACCCTTTTCGCAGCAGGCGCCTGCAAATGAAACCAAACAAGTCGAATATGCAGGCAACCTGAACTCCGATAGTGAGGCATTGGGAACAGTATTGTACACCCAGCCTTTCTATCACAAGGTGCAGGAATTCAACACATATGACATTTCCACTGGCACAGGTGACAATGATTTTGGCGCAGCTGGCGCTGACCATGCTGGCGCAGCCGCTGCTATTGGAAACCTTGCCACAGATACCGCTTTTACCAATTCCACGCTTCTGACCGGCCTTCACAATGCTGGCGGACAGAGCCTTGGCATTAAGCTCGGTGATAACCTCAAGGTATCAGCCACCATTCAAGACCTTGGCGGCAACGATGAGACCCTGACAGCCACCTTTGAAGTTGTTGAAGACCCGGCACAGGCGACAAAAATAACTGATACTGAATTCCGCGTTGCAACCCTGTCCCAGCTGCTCATGTGTATGCAGGATTTTCTGACCGGAACAGCCTGGAACAGCGGTGGCGGCTCAAACGCAACTGGCGCGCGGGTTGGCATTATGCCCGATGGTTCAATCCGTGTCGAAAATCTCGGTGTTGCCGACGGCGGTACCAGTACTCAGGACATAAAAAACCTGACCGTAACCAGCGACAGGCCAATATCAAAGACCTATGTGTCAAACGCCTTTTCGTTCAATTCAACAATCTATGCAGACTCGACCGTTGGAGATAACTATTCCAATTCACCCGATGTTATCCTGCGTCCGGCCCTGGCAAGCGACTACATGTACGACTACGAGTTATTTAATGCAGGTTCGCCGGCGGTAGGCATCGGCAATCCGCAGGCGCAGCTCTATACGTCAACAGGCGAGCTTATTGACATTGAAAACGGCGATGACATGATCCTGACCGCGCTTATCGGCGACACGCCTAAAAACTCATCTGGTTTCCTTTTTGACCAGGGTACCACTGACATCAACACTTCTACAACCCTGCAGGAAATACTCGATCAGGTCAGGAACACGCTGAACCTGCCCGAACGCGACGGCACCATCAACAACAACCTGTCAGTATCGGTCAATGCCGTAAACACTGATGACGACCAGATACCTGAAGGCGCCATCGTGATCCGCGGCCAGCCGGAAACCCCCTTCTCCCTGAATAATTTCACGCTGCTTGCGGACAATGCTGATCCCAATTCCGACGCGCCCACGCGCTTCAACGCCAACCTGGTCACCACCCAGCTGCAGGCTGCGCGCGACACCGGCGTCTACGACACCTCAATTGAAGTGTACGATGACTCGGGCCAGGCGCACACAGTCACCATGACCTTTACGCACACGGGCATTAAAAACCCCGGAACGTGGAACTGGGAAATCTCGACCAACGCAGGCGAAACCATTCTCGGCGGCCGCACAGGCAGAATCACCTTTGGTCTCGACGGCTCTCCTGCGTCATTCACGTTCGACGATTCGGGCGTATCCACTATCCGGATCAACCCGAACAACGGCGCGAGGGTCCTGGACATGACGCTCAACTGGGGCGCTCCGGGCAGTCATACGGGAATCACCCAGTTCCAGTCGCCCACGACTGTTGCCGCGATAAACCAGGACGGTTATCCCTCGGGAAAACTGATGGAAATCTCGGTCGACGAATTCGGCGTCATCTCCGGAGCGTTCAGCAACGGCATAAGCAAGCCGCTTGCGCAGATACTCACCGCGGATTTCCGTAATGCCGGCGGCCTTCTCAAGAGAGGCGACTCGATCTACTCAGAATCGAGCAATTCGGGCAATGCCATTCTCGGCATACCGGGTATCTCGAGCTCGGGCAAAATCAAGCCCGGCGCGCTCGAACTCTCGAATGTTGAACTGGCGACCGAGTTCACGAACATGATGACAACCCAGCGCGGCTATCAGGCGAACGCCCGGGTGATCACGACCAGCGATTCCATGCTGCAGGAACTGGTGAATCTGGTGCGGTAAATAATCTGATCCGGTAACGCGGCGGTCCCAAAACGCGGGGCCGCCGCCCTATCCGGACATAGAATGAGAGAAAGGCAGAGCGCATGATCAAGGTAGCGAAACTGAACGGCAAGGAGTTTGTCATCAACGCCGAACTGGTGGAGACCATGGAGTCCACGCCCGACACGGTCATCACTCTGACCACGGGCCACAAGCACCTGTGCAAAGACAGCGTGGACGAGCTCATTGAGCGGATCATCGCCTACCGGAAATCGATCACGAACAGCATCGCGGTCATAGAGAAAAGGACCGTTCGGGACAGCGATTAACATATATTATTAATGCGCCCTCCCCGTTGTCCGATATTATGTAAAGGAGAGAGATAATGGCCGAAGAAAAAAATGCACAGGAGAAAAAAGAACAGGCCGAGGAAAAGCCGGCCGCCGGTGCGGGAAAGCCGAACTATATCATCATGGCTGCTATCATCGCGGGCATTGTCATACTCCAGGCAATCGTCGTGGTGGTTGTCATCAACAGACTGCGGCCCGAAGATCCGGAAGTAGTGGCTGAGCGGGTGAAAAAGCAGACTGAGGAGCAGCAGCGCGAGATAGAAACATCCATGGGCGCAACGCTCGAGTCGCCTATTGATGTACTGGTCAATCTTTCAGGGAAAGACGCGGACCGTTTTCTCAAGGCAGCGCTGGTGCTCGAATTTGAGGCTTCTGCCGAGGGTGGCGGCGGACACGGCGAGAAAGAAGGCGGTGGCGGCAATCCTGAAGTCGAAAAACGTCTGCCCAAGCTCAGGGACATTGCCATTGGCATCCTGAGTTCCTGCGAAATTGACGATATCAAGGACCGTGAGGGAAAGAAAAAGATATGCACCAGGCTGAAAAATGAATTCAACAAGGTCTTTCCCGAGCCAGAAACCATAAAAAACGTCTATTTTTCGAGTTTTGTCTTTCAGTAAGAGGACGCCATGAGCGACATTCTCTCCCAGGAAGAAGTTGACGCGCTATTGTCCGCTGTTTCAGCGGGTGATCTGGGCGGCAGGGCCGAACCCGCGGCAGCGCGGTCCGACGCCGCGGCGCCGGTCGCGGCCACGGTCGCGGACAGCGAACGCTCGGTCCAGATCTACGATTTCAGGAGGCCCGACCGTGTCTCCAAGGACCAGATGCGAACATTGCAGAACCTCCACGAAGGGTATGCGCGCCTCTTCTCCACCACAATGACCTCGTACCTGCGCACCCTGGTCGAGATAGAACTTGTGTCAGTGGACCAGCTCACCTATTCTGAATTCATAATGTCAATTTCCAATCCGAGCTGCATCTATGTCTTTCAGATGGAGCCACTCGAGGGAAACGCCATATTCGAAATCAACCCCTCCCTGGTCTTCTACATGATCGACCGCCTCTTTGGCGGCCAGGGAAAGACCAGCGAACAGAACCGCGAACTCACCACCATTGAGGAAAGCGTCATGGTGAAAATCACCGAACGCGCCCTCTCCGACCTCAAGGACGTGTGGGAGCACATCGGCATTTTTAACCCCAAAATAGTCAACTATGAGACCAATCCGCAGTTTGTACAGGTGGCGCCCCCGGGAGAGACCGTGATCCTCATCTCCCTGGAGGTCCGCATGGCCAATGGCTCGGGCCTTATCAGCCTCTGCTTCCCCTTTATGGTGCTCGAAAGCATCATCGGCAAGCTCTCGGGTGAATCGTGGATGACCGCGCAGCGCGTGAGCACCCGCGAAACGGAAAAAGTGGTCAAAAAAGAGATAGAGAGCCGGAGCATAGCCGTGTCCGCCGAGGTTGGCACAGTCACTATTTCAGTGCGCGATCTGCTCCAGATGAAGAAAGGCGATGTCCTCTGTCTCGACCGTCGCGCTGATAGCAAACTCGGCATCAAGCTTAACGGCCAGCTCAAGATGGAGGGCAAGCCAGGGCTGGTAGGCAGGAAAAAAGCGATCCAAGTGACCAGTTTCATCAATAAAGAGGAGATGACCTATGAACAATGATATGCTGTCTCAGGACGACATTGACAACCTGATCCCCGATGCCGGGGGAGACGGAACAGCGGCGGCGTCCGTCGCCATAAGCGCCGACGCGCTCAAGGTCCCGCTGACGGTGGTGGCCGAGCAAATTTCAACGGTGCTGATCACTGTGCTGGGCAAGGAAATCAAGGTTACCATCAAGTCCGTGGCGCCATCCGACGCCAAAAGGCTGGAACCCTTTGCGGCCGACGCCGTGCTCATCAAGGTCGACCTTCTGCAGGGAGTCAATGGCCCGGTGTATTTTGTGTACTCGAAAAAAGACGTTGCCGTGCTCGCTGACCTCATGATGATGGGCGACGGCAGCGCCGCGTACGAGGAAGACCACAAGGACGCCATTACCGAACTCACCAACCAGATCATGGGCGCCGTGGTCTCCACTTTTGGCACCCAGTTCGAAGAGCATGTGGCCATGGGCTCCTCCTCCATCGAGGATTTCAAGCCAAGCGCGCCCGTGGCCTCCAACAGCCAGTACGCGGAAATGATCATGAAAATCGAGGACGTGAAAGACGCGACCTTTGGCATGCTCATTCCCAATGAAGTTGCTGAAACTCTGATCAAGCTTTCCAGCAAAAAAGCGGCTGCTCCCGCTGCTGGCGCAAAACCCGAAGCTGACGGCACTGCGGCTGCCGGCGGGTTTGACTTTGGCGACCTGGGCGGAGGCAGTGATGCCATGCCCATGCAGAACTTCTCGCAGCCAACAGGCCATCACCTGGCAAACGACAAATCGTCGCAGTTCACATCCACGGGCAATCCGCAGATTGACATGCTTCTTGACGTCACCCTGCAGGTGGCCATTGAACTGGGCCGCACCAATATGTCCATCAAGAAGATCCTTGAACTGGGGCCTGGCTCCATTATAGAACTCGACCGCATGGCCGGCGAGCCTGTTGACCTTCTGGTCAATGACAAGGTCGTGGCAAAGGGCGAGGTCGTGGTGGTTGACGAGAATTTCGGGATCAGGATCGTGAAGCTCATCAGCCCCGAAGAACGGCTCAAGAACCTACGGTAAAATCCTGCATTGCATTCAGGAAATAACAGACCCCCTGAAATAGGGGGTTTTTAATTTTTACCGTACCGCCATATATTAAAACGGGACTTGCACCTGTTTTTACAGGAGTTTAAGGCGCTGCCGGGAATACCACATACAGTCTATTTATTTTTGTCTATCGCTGATTAACACCTAATATGTCAAACACCAGTTTCTGTGATTCAGACAGTATAATTTATCCACACTGATATCTTGCCGCACGCCTCTGGGAATACGGGTAATCACCCATCTGGATTTCATGCAATAACAGCCATATCGCACTTTATTCTGGAAAATGCGAT
>Ga0208968_1000555_pt1 | contig 24040 bp, 22 predicted proteins | sample RifOxyA3_FD_184031 | JGI IMG/M metagenome (GOLD analysis project Ga0208968, IMG submission 184031) | Groundwater microbial communities from Rifle, Colorado - Rifle Oxygen_injection A3 (SPAdes) | ecosystem: Environmental > Aquatic > Deep subsurface > Groundwater | place: Rifle, Colorado, United...
CCAACGCCCGGCCGACCACCAACCGGCCCCTGCCAGACCGCGGGCCACAAGGCCACGTTCAGGCCACTGACGATTTTTTCACGGGTTCTGACGCATTACTCGCTCAGGCCCGTTGGCGGTCGAACTACTTCACGTTACACTATCACCAACCTCAGAAGCAGTCCGCTTCGGGGTGACCGCATCGCGACCTACAGGAGCAATACCGCTAACGCATGGGCGAACACAAACACAGACCCGATGGCACCCTCGATTGCGGTGCCAGACACTTCCCGCAACTCAGTCGCGAACTGGACCGCGAACTGACCAAGACCTTCGCTCGGCTGCAGTATCCCTCGCTGCGCCTGTCCAGAGAACTCCGCCGCGAACTGGTCAACGTTCTGGTCGAGTTTGCGGAGGACATCCATTGCCGCATCGGCATGTGGCGCAGCCTCGAGGAGTACAACGAACGCTTCTTCGGCGTGCGCCTGCCGTTCCTGCCCGCTTCCGACACCGACGGCATCAGTCGCAGCCGTGTGCAGCATCTGCTCTGGGGAACCTGCGAGGCCTTGGTCCCCAACCTGCTGTTGTCGCCGACCCACGCCGATCTGTGCCTGCTCGCCGACGTGACGTCCGCGTTCCTCAGCGAACGGTGTGCCGCCATGCCCCCGGATTCAGCCGTCGCCAGCTTCCTCAGGACCTCGAATGTTCTTGGGTGGGAGGTGAAACGCAAGCTCGTGTGGATGGGACAGCACTCGTACCTGTTCCGCACACTCTGCGGGAACTACGTCCGGGCGCAGGGCGGCAAGGCCTCCATTCCCGTCCTGGACGATTTTCTCTGCCAGCAGACCACCCTCTGGTCAGGGCTTGGTGTCGTGGACATCCTGGCCGGCACTCTGGACATCACGCCAGAGCAGCGGAGCGATTTGCGCGGCTGGTATGAGAGGCATGGGGCGTGCTACAGGGTCGCAGCGGTGGAGCCGCCTTTCGTCAGAGTCGTCAATATGGTCAATGGCAAGCCGTACGCAGTGCGGATGATGGACGAAGACGCGGCCAGATTCGTGGGAGTGAAATGTTTCGTCGGCAGCCTTGTGCCCTGGAACGGGGACTGGTACGCGTCCGGCGAACAACAGGTCTTTTCCGATATCTCCGATGCGCATATCGAGGAGTCGGGGCGTGACATCCTGCGGCGCTGCCCCACCATCGCGTACCGCTACTGCAAGGATTTGTCGGATAAGGCCATGGCCACTATTCGCTGCCAGTTCGACGCGTTCGTCGCCCGACATGGCGATGACCTCGTCGTCTTTCCCGACGGTCTCGCACTGGCCGCCGACTGGCAACGTGCCGGGCGCGAACAATTCGCGGCCAGGTCGCCAGACGAAGTGCAGGCAACCATGAAGCGGCACGGCCTTGAGAACCCCTGGCCGCGTGTGTCACTGCCCGATGCACTCCTGAACCACGAGAACGGCATCGGCGTTTTCGACCACCCGACCCAGGGACAGGAGATCATGCAGAACTTCAATGCCGTTGTGGCCGCCATGCGGAAACGCGGCCGGGATCTGAACGCCACCGACCTGGCCATGCTCCGGGGCGTCATCACCGATCGCGTGATCAGCCCGGAGTACGTACAACGCCTGGTCCGGGACCACGGCGCCGACTCGATCCTGTCGGCGTTCCTGCTCCCACGCGACTGCGGCTACTCCCTGGATGTCCTGCTGCGCCGCTACAAGGGCGCCCACTTCCGCAACCGGTACCCGAACGTGACGTTCACCTGAGCACGCCGCGGCCGCCAGTTCGACACCTCGCCGGCCTTGGCGTGCATGATGCGGTAAATGCCGAAATCCAAGTCGGGCTGGTCGAGCTGAAACAGTTCCTTGAGACGCCGGACCCGTTTCTCGTACTGTTGCGGTGCATTGGGCATGTGAAACCCCTTGCGTATTGTATATGATGGTTATATACTTGGGTGATGGTGAAACCACAGGACATGCTGCGGGAGTGCACCGGGTTCGAGTGGGACGCCGGGAACGACACGAAGAACTGGGACCGGCACGACGTCACCGGCGGCGAGTGCGAACAGATATTCTTCAACCGGCCCCTGATGGTGCGGCGCGACCGGGAACACTCGAGGGCGGAACTGCGGTACTTTGGCCTGGGGTGTACCGATGCGGGGCGGTTGCTGTTCGTGGCGTTCACGGTGCGCGCCACGCTCATCCGCGTGATATCGGCCCGGGACATGACGGCGCGCGAGCGCCAGAGGTACGAAGCATGAAGAAACCAGTCCCAACCTTCAAGAGCGAAGCCGCGGAGCGCGCCTTCTGGCAGACCCACGACTCCGCCGACTATATGGATTGGAGCGATGCCGCAACGCCCGCACTGCCGAATCTGAAGTCGACGACGCGGACGATCTCGCTGCGCTTGCCGGAACCGTTGTTGGACGACCTCAAACGGCTGGCCAACAAGCGCGACGTTCCCTACCAGTCGCTGCTGAAGACCTTCCTTGCCGACCGCATCAAGGCCGAACTGCATCCGGCGAAGAGCTGACGAGTTCATTCAACATGACGGCTGAGCGGATCATCATCAATACCAGCCCGCTTATCGCTCTGTCGCGCATGGGCGCGCTCGATCTGCCCGGCAAGTTGCCCTTCGACTTCAGTTGCCCGCGGGAAGTCCGGGCCGGGCCGGCCGGCATTCGCTACGACCCGGAACTGGTGCGCCATGTCCTCGCTGCCGGCGGCGAGTGAGAAGACGCGCCCGTCCAGCCCCCTTGTGTCCCAACGCCCGAAACCTCACTCCACCCGCGTCTTCCCGCCCCGCCCGAGATCATCGATCACCTGCCGCAACTCGCTCGTTACCGCCGCTTTGGCTTCCGGCAGAACCAAGGGTCAGGCTCTTGCTGGCAGGCAGCCCCCAGCGGCCGGGCGCACATTGCCAAAGGGCGACACAGATAGCCCGTCCCCTTCTTTTCCTCCCACTCTACGGAATCAGGCATCCGACGTCGGTGTCGGGCGTGATGCCCCGCGCACCGGCCTGGATGAGCGCGGCGTTGGCGGGGTGGTCTAAGGTGAAGAGAGGCTTGCCCGCGGCCAGGAGTTCGAGCCCCAGGGCCTCCGTCTTGCTGCCCGGCGCGGCGTGCACGACCAAAACGGCGTCAGCCAGGCCGGCGACGAACCGGTTGCATTGGGCGGATGTCGCCAACGTCGCGCGCCGGACCGTGTCCGGGAATGGCGCCAGGATCAGCAGCCGGCCGTCGGCCACCGGCTTCCGCAGGTCCGACGGGACCCGGGCCAGCATGCCGCGCGCCAGACACCAAATGACGGGGTGCGACGACCGCAGCAGGATATGCCGGCATTCCTGTTCCATGGGGGAATGGAAGCCGCTGATAACCGCGAGGTCGCCCGCCCGGAGATGGCGGCAGAAGTCATACGCGTCGAGGATGAGCTTGCCGGGGCACTTGACAGAACAAAGCAGCGCGAGATTCCGGCACTTCAGAATGTCCGCGTTGCCCAGTGTCTGCATGGCGTCCGTGCTACCATACGCCGGGGGCGATTCGCGCACTTCAGCGGGCAAGAGCCCCTGTTGCCGAGCCGCCTTCATGAACAGGCGCTGCATCTCGACCAGACCGCTGGCCAGGCGCGGCGGTCCGTCGTAGCGGTCGCCCAGTTCGAGCAGGGCGTCCGCATCGGCCGGGCTATACCGGGATCGCCGCAGTTCCTCCGCATGGAACTTTTCCAGTTCGGGGCCGGCCCGCCGCCACTGCTCGACGTAGGCCCGGTACTGCTCGCGCAAGCTCATGCGGGCCATGGGTGTTTCTCCAGGATCCGGCGCGCTTCGTCGACCAACTCGGGGGTTTCCCGCAACTCGCACAGCAGCCTGAGTTGACGCAGGACATAGCGGCGGTCCAACTTCTGCCGGATCGCAACGGTCTCGGCATCGTGCAGGTCCTTGCCGCGCGCCGCGAACACCTTGAGCACAAACAGGTCCTCCGCGGAACAGGTCGGCAGGACGACGCCGGACGCGAATTCGAAATCCGAGGCGCGCCGGATCATCTCGGCCTCGAACGGGAACCCGCCCAATCCGATATCGATATCCTTGCCGTTCGAGGCGCGGACCAGCAGGACGCGGACGCGCAATGCGAACTCCCGCGCGTCCGGCACGCGCCCCGGGAAACGGCTCAGCAACGCATCGATGAACCGCTCCTCATCGCCGAATCCGGTGAACAGCGTGATGTCCGCGTCCAGAGTGGTTCGCATCTCGCCCCAACGCTGCACGGCCAGCCCGCCGATCAGGCAGAACTGCCAGCGGCGCGCCTGCATGAACTCGCACACTTCCCGGGCAGCTTCAAACAGTGCGTTCACTCGAGCAAGTCCTCCCAATGATCGATGCACCAACCGCGGCCATGGAACTCGGCGCCACCCTTACGACTTCCCGTCAGTCCCAGAGATAATGTAGCCCCCTGACCGCGAATTCGTAGCGCTGCCGCCAGCCCCAAGCCCCGACGTTTTCGTCACGCGTCAAACCGGGAATCAAGGGACCGAGTTTCTTGGGGGCAGGCAGCCCCAGCGGCTGGACGCATTCGGTACGCACTGCGTCCCAAATTGGGAACACCCATTGCGGCGGATTCGCTCAGGCCCGTTGGCGGCCGAGATCGGGTCCAGCCAGCATGACGGTTGAGCGGATCATCACTCCCTCAAGTCCTGCATCAGTCCCGACTTCCAGCCCGCGAACTTGTCCTCTTTCACCTGGTCGAAGAAGATCGCGAAGTCATCCGGCGACAGGAAGTAGAAGTGATACCGCCATGGCTCGCCGGCCGTGGCCAGTCTGGCGTTCAGCGTCTCGAAGTGCTTCAGTCCATCCCGGCACTTGGCGCGGTTGCGGTTGGAGTCATCGCCCTCGGCCTTGATCTCGACGACAAGGATGTCGTGGCTGTCCTTCACCCGGACGAAGAAATCCGGGTTGAAGTTTTCGTTGCTGACGTGCGTCTTTCCGGTCCGGGCCGGTTTGTACGAGTACGGGAACGCGTAACCGCCCCGGTCCGGCATCTTGACGAAGGCATCGAACAACTGGGCATTGCTGAACAACATTTCCGAGAAACGTCGTTCTGTTCCTGGCTGGCGAAGTGCACGTTCCAAGGGCTCTTGGGAACCAAGGGACAGGCTCTTGCTGGCAGGAAGCCCCCAGCGGCCGGGTGCATGTTGCCAAAGGCCGACACAGATAGCCCGTCCCCGTTTTTTCCTCCGCATCGTTGCCGGACACTGTGACCGCAAACTCGCGCCGCCCCGGCGACTCAGAACCGGCGTGAATCTCGGGAACGGACGCCCCCGCCTCAGACCTCGAACTCCGCCGACTCCACCTTCAAGTGCCGTGCGTTCTCGCGTACTGCCCGCTGCAGGTTTTCGTCGAATCCCATGGGCGACTCGGCGCGGATCTCGACCGAGATCGTAACGCGTGTGTCAGCGCGAGACGCAAACGGTTCAACGACCTCCAAGACCAAGTCGTTGAACGCCACCTTGGCTTTGATCGGGTCCAAATCGACTTTGGCGTAGAAATGCCGTTTCGCGACGGACTTAGGCGCTTTGTCATCGGTGCGACCACCCGGACTGCCGTCGTGCATAGCCTTTGCCGGGGTGTTGACCTCAGACGGCGTGGGAAACTGAAGCTGGTCCGGCTTGGCCGCCTGCGAGACCAGGCCGGCCTCGTACTGTGCAGTCGCCCCTGGCTCGATCAGCAGGAGCGAGCCGTCGAGGACAGGCGCCGCCCCCGTGCCGAACGAGAACCCGAGATACCGTTCACCGTCGCGGCCTTGAGCCAGACCGAAGAAGTCGCGACCGGCGCCGCCCGCGGTTACCGCAGCGCGAAACGTCTGCTCGTTCCGCAGCCGCGGCAGGTAGAGGTAACAGGTCATCTTGTGCCACACGTCTTGCGCGACGACGTTCGGCTCGTCCGCCTTCCAGAACCAAGTCCTCAGGACCGTGGCGAGGTGGATGGGCGCCCACTCGGCGATGACCAGTTCGTTGTCCAGCAGTTTCGCGTCGAGCTCCTGCACGAAACTCGGCGCGGCAGGCGCAAGCGGGACCATCTCCCAGACTGTTTCGGATACGGCCTTCCCGGGTTTCGCGTCCTGTCGTGGGACCAGCAACCAGCGGTAGGCTTCCCGGACCATTCGCACGGTGGCGGCCTTGGCATCGTCCTGATTGCGTTGCGCCGTCTTTGCCTGGAGGTTATCGAGCACGATGCGGCTGTCCCGGTAGTCGTCGAGGATCGAGCGCCAGGCCAGCACGCTCCTGACCTGGTCCAGGAGCCGCCCGACACACTCCTGGTCCGGGGCGAGGAACAGCAGACGGTTCTGTCGTGCCCGCGGCTGGTCACCACGCTTCTTCAGCCACTCGTCGGCACGGACCGTGGCCGGACTGCGTCCGGTCCGGCTATGGGCTGCGTCCGGTGGGAGTACGACCAACCGGAGCACCGCGTCGTCTGGAATGTCACCGTGGGGCGTGAACACGTGTACCGCGCCGCAGAGTCCGCTGCCGCTCGGCAACGCCTTCTGCAGCATGTCCCGGATGGCCGGGAACAGATCGTCGCGGTCCTGGAACCGGCGTTTGCGTTCCTCCATCTCCCGCCGCAGGTTCGGACGCGTATCAAACCAGAACCGCCGCCCCGCGACGCTGAGGTAGTGCAAGCGATCCGTGAGCCGGTGCAGCGCGTCCTCGTACACGGCGTTCTGTTGGCCGGGCTGCACACAGCCGAGCAAGATGCGGTTCAACTCGACACCGCGCGCGGCCGTCTGCACTTGAGTGACCGGCGCCGACCCAAGAAACACGGTCCGTGCCGCGCGGCGCGCCGCCTGCACGACCCCGAAGCGCGAGTCCTGCTCGATGACCGCGGTCTCCGCGCGCTCGCCGTCAATGTCCTTCTCGACGACCGGCGCCCACCCCTGCGGCAGGTAGTACAGCAGTTCGTTGGCCGTGTCCCCGTCGTAGAGCGGCAGACTCCCGGGCAGGATCAGGAGGTCTTTGTTGTCGTCCTTCCACAACCGGTGGATGACCTTGGCCATGAGCTTGAGCACGCCGCGCGTCCGCTGGAAGTTGTCCAGGGTTGACCAGTCCTCGTACAGCCGCGCGAACACCTCCGGGTGCACCGGGTACGCCGAAAGCAGCCGCTCGTAGTACCGACCCTCCTGCGTCTCCTGCGGGAAGTCCGTGCCGCCCGCCACGTAGTGGTCCGCGAAGGCGCGGCACACGCGCTCGGCCGCGGGTCGGTCCTGAATCTCGCGGAACAACCGACGGCGCACGATCTCGAACGCTTCCTCGGTGGCGACCGGCTTCCAGATCGCGTGGACCCGGCCGAAGCAGTCCTCCAAAGCGCTCAGCGCGCGTTGCCCCTGCACGCCGCCGGCGTGCTGCGAGTCGGGCAGCGAGGCCAGCAGCACCGCCGTCGGGACCGCTTTCAGCCCTTCGGTCAGGGCCTGGATGAACGACAGGTTCGAGTCGAACGTGCCGCCCGTGTAGCTTTTGCCTTCCTCGAACTGGCGCACGTAGGCCACCAGTTCGTCCATGAGAATGACGCACGGCGCGCACTCCCGGAGCAGGTCGGCCAGCAGTTTCTTGCCGGGTGACGTCCCTTTGCGGTCCGAGTCCCGGACCCGTTCGTACGCCGTCTCACCGCCGAGTTGCCATGCGAGTTCGCCCCAGAGCGTGTGTACCTCCTGCGTCCCGTGCAGTTGCGGCTGGTTCGGCGAGAGGCGAATGCCGTCAATCACGGCGACACGCGTCTTCGGCAGTTCAACCACACCGGCACGGTCCAGGATTGGCGGCACAGCCTGCAGTTCGCTTGCCGGCACTCGGCCCTGAGCCAGATGGTATACGGCCAGCATGGTATGCGTCTTGCCGCCGCCGAACGCGGTCTGCAACTGGATCACCGGATCACCGCCGCGCCCGCCTAACCGCCGCACAACGTTGTCCAGCAGCAGGCCCATGCCCACGGTGATGTACGTCCGCTTGAAGAACAGCACCGGGTCCTGGTACTCGTCGCTCGCGGTCCCGTCATGAACCCGCGAGATGTCTGCCGCGAACTCCGCCTGCTGAAATGTGCCCCGCAACACGTCGTCATGCGGGACCGCTACCTCACGCCAGGGCTTCAGTGTCATGGTTCGATCTCCGGTGACTGGGGGGACGGGAACCGGGGAACCACCTTCTGACGAATGGCGCGCTCCCCATGCCGTTCTGCCAGACCTCAGTGGAATACTTTGTCCGGGAATGCGTTGCGGCTGATGGTCAGCGCCTTCCCGGCCATCACCTTCTTCTCGCCGGGCTGGTTGACGTACACACGCAGACTCTTGTTCTTGGGTGCTGTCACGAGGATCGCATACTGGTTCTCTGCCTTGCCAGCAGCCGTCCTGCGCGTTTGCACCAGACCGGTCAACTCCTGGTAGGACAAGCAACAGATCTCTTCCGCCTTGACGCAAACCAGTGCCAGAAAGAGCTGTGGGACAGCGTCTGCGATGGTTGAGAGATCGGCGAGATGGTCCTTCGTGAATGTGAACACAAACTCGCCGAATGCGGGAGTTGGTTCGCCGGCGTACTTCAGGTAGACCGCGATATTATCGTTGATGCGGTACGCGTTCCTCGATGCCTGTCCTGGAACGTTCAGCGAGTTGATGGCCGTAAACTGCGGGTGCTCCGCGATCTGGATCAGTGCAGCGCCGTGGTACATGTGATTGTCGTTGACTCTCATGCTCTTCTCCCTTCTGTACGTTTCCTGGACTTCTGTGCTCTGCTCCGTCTGTCATGGCTTGCTGGCCGCATCTGCGGGTCGAGGACAGACGCCGGCGAACTGCTCTGGCGCCAAACCCAGACATACGACGAACCGCGCGCGAGACTCGTCTTCGGTGGACGCCCTCATGTGATGCACCCGTGTCCTTCTCTCGCTCAACCATCCAGGCCCAGTTCGGGTTGTTCGCCCTTGCGTCCGGTCTGCGTCGCCTCGCGGTCGATGTGGTCCCAGGAGGCGATGAGTTCGTTGTAGGCGCGGGCGTCGTCGGCCCAGTCCTGGCGCTCGCACAACGTGTAGAGACGATAGGCGAGCTGGCGGACCGGGTCAGCGCGCTCCGGCATGCGCGCCAGGAGCCCGCCGGCCGCCGACTCGCCTTTCGTGCGCAACGCCCGGATCAGGTGATGCAGCGCCTCCCAGACCGGCGTGACCTTGTCGCGCTCCGGGTCCCAGTCCGACGGGTACTCGGCCGGACGCAGCAACCGGACCTTGCCGCTGCCAGCCGCGACCACACCGGCGAGCTTCACCCGGTCCACACTCGTACCCTTGGCCCGGGCGAGCACGTCCGCCTGGCCGAACGCGTTCTCGGTCCAGCCATACTCCTCGAACCACGCCAGGCAGAAGCGTGTATCGGCATCGAACGCGTCCGGGTCGCCGGGCAGGTAGCTGTTGATCACAATCAGGGCCGTGTGCACGCTCATGGGCTCGCCGTTCGCTTCGAGCACGGCCCGGTACTTCGAGAATACCCCCATGCCGGGGCCGACCACCGCCTGGGCCAGGTCCACGGCCGCCACTGGCGCGACTGTGCCCACACCGCGGGTCATGTCCTCGATGGCCGGCGGTAGCGTCTCCTTCAACTCGCGGATGAACTCCCGCCGCGAGATAGACGGCGCCTCCACTTCTCGCCGTCGGCAGACCAGGACGATGCTGGAGGCAAGGGCGTTGGTGTCCTGACCGATCAGGCGGCTGGAATTCTCGGTGCGCAAAGGCCAAGTGCCGGTGATGGCAAACCCCGCACGGAGCACGGCGCCGAGGAAGGTCTCCCAGCCGGCCGAGGTTGTGCCGGTCTCACCGGTCTCGGACTGTTTGAAGGCGTAGTAGACGGTGACCGGGAAGGCTGGGTGGGCCCGTTCGGCAAGGTTGCGCAGGGCACGGGTCATGCCGTCGAGGAAGAACACTTCAGCCCGGTCCTTGCCGCCGTGGCGGTAGGGTGTGGCCACCAGCTCCTCGGCCTTGGGCACGGTCATGCCGGCGAACAGGTTGGGGAACACCGACCGCAGCGACCGCCGCAGCCAGACATAGAAGAAGTCCGACAGGTCCGCGTACCCGATGTTGTCGTAATACGGTGGATCGGTGGAGATAGTCTTGGCCACGCTGACGGACTGGCCACGTGCGTCGGCGTGCTCGGCGTGCCCCGGGTAGTCGGATCGCGTGGAAGCAAAGACTTTCGCCATGGCACCGCATAGCCCGTCCACAAACACATTCCAGGCCCCTGAGCTACCCGAAAGGGGATTGGCTTCCGCGAAGTCCCAGACCATGGGGATCGCCTGACGCCCGAATAGATGACGTGGGCACTGCGCGACAGGTTCCCACGCGCTAAGACTGTTGCCAAGGTCAGCCGCCTTGTCCAACACAAACGCCAAGTACACCGCCACGGCATCGGCGTAGGCGGTGGGGCCGGTGCCGCCAGCGTCGAGGCCCTTGCCATCGTCCGCCAAGCCTGCGGATTTCGCGTCCTCAAGCACTTTGGCCCGGGCTTCCTGGACCAGATCGGAGAAGGTGGTCAGGGCCACGAGCTGGCGCGGGGTGAACAGGTCGCCGAAGGTCGCCAGGCCGTAGTTCGGGGTCTTGAAGTCGCGCGGATTGTTGGGCAGCGGCGTCTCGGGTCGCCATGTCGGGCGTGCGGACTGCGCAATCGCCTCGTGCTCGGCGAGCGCCGGCAGGTAGACGCGGCCGCGCGGGCCTTCCGCGACGACGGCCAGGAGCCGCGCGCCCATGCGGCCCGCCTTGCCTTCGGCCCGGATGTGGTCGTAGGTGATCGGCGTGTCTGACATGAGGCACCGGAAAGCGTGGCGTTTGCCTGCCGTGGTTCCTGCCTTCGTCCTGGCCGCGTCAGGCGGGGCGCCGGTCCGGACCTCGAAGCAGTAGGTGTCGCCGGCGATCACGGGTTCGAGGTACGCTTCCTTGCCGGGCTTGGTCGAGAGCCAGAAGGTCGAGATCAGCGGCACGTCGACGTGGCTGAACGCGGGGTTCGGACTTTTCACGGTCCGGGCCCAGAGCCATGCGATGACGGTGAGGTTCTGTGCCTTGCCCTGAGCCCGCGACGACGCAGGCGCTCCAGTGGTCGCAGTCTGCGCGGCCGTGGCATGTCGCCACGTGCCGTCGGCGTTCTGTACCGCCTTGACCTTTGGGTACAGGTGGCCAATGCGCGTGACGGCCTGGTCGCGCATCCAACTGCCGTAGTAGCGCACGTCCTCGGCCAGTCCCTGCGCGCCGCGCCAGGAGCCGCTGGTGCCGCCAACCCGTTCGCGGGCGTCGGGGTTGATCGGTGGCCGCCCCGCGAACTTGGGCGGGATCTCGATCATGGCCTTGTTGATGAGTACGGCCACGGGATTGAGGTCGGACGCGTACGCCTCCAGGCCCAAGCGCTGAGCCTCGAGCGGCAGTGCGCCGCCGCCGGCGAACGGGTCGTGGAAGCCGGGGAGCTTGTCCGGGTCGAACCCTGGCTGGCCCTTGTTCAGCTCACAGGTCTCGCGCCAGCTTCGCCGGATCTCGGCCCGGGCGCGCTCGAGCACGTCCTCGTTGGTGGTATTCTCCCATTTGACGAGGTCGCGGATGATGTCGAACAGCCGCTCGCGTTCCTCCGCAGCCTGGACCTTTGTCTTGCCCTTGCCCCAGCCGCGCTCGCCACCCGGGTCGTTGACCATCTGCGCGAAGATCACCGCCCGGGCCGCCGCCAACGGCCGCCGCGCCCACCACAGGTGCAGTGTGGACGGATGCCCGTGCCGGATCGATTTCTCGCGCGCCGCCGCCACGTTGATGTCGTCCAGCGGCAACGCGACTTCGATCAGTTTCTTGGGCGATCTTGTCATCGTTCATCCTTTACGTGCAACCAAGGCGGTGGTGGCGCTGCCCCCACACCCCCGCCGGGGCGTCGTTGACTCCCCGGACCCCTCGGTGTTGGGCCAGCGGATCGCGCGCCCGCTGCCTCGCGGGCGCACGATCCGCTGGCCGGCGCGACCGGCTTCGCCGGAGGGGACACCGGAGGGGACACACGCCAAAGCGTTTGCGTGCATGCCTTGCGTCATCGTGGCTCCCGAGCGCTCTCCGTTGGCGCGCGGTTCGCGCTTGGAGCGAACTACCTACTCCAGTGTCCCTGTCCCCTGGAACACGACAGCCATACCGTTGAGTCCCGTCAGGGTGATCTGGCCCCGCCGGCCGTCATCGAGTTCGATCTCGCAAGTCCGGTGGTCTGCAAAGGAGAATCCGTGTTCGCCCGGAAGCTCCAAGTACCCGTCCCAGGAGTAGAGCCTCCCCCGGCCAGGGTGGATCTCGATGCAGAAGAACACATCTTCAGCAAGAACCTCCTGCTCACTCAGCAACCTTCCTCGGTACTCGGGCATTGCTCGCCTCCTCGTCTCTCCATTTGACGACGAACACAGCAACCGTCACGGGCCGCAAGAACACCCGCCTTGCCTTCGCACTCCGGGCAAACGTGGAAGTGGCTGTTATCCATGCTGCGTCCGGCGAAGGGCGTGTTGCAGCAGCCGCGATAACTCATGGGGTCACCCGGCAGACATGATCCATCTTCTTTCGGAAATTGCGCCGCAGTTCAGCGTTGGCCGGATCCGCCAACTCCTGGCAATACCGTTCAAAGGCGTGGCAGAGGGCGTGGTGGAAAGTGGTTCGGTTGATGATGAGTTCCTCGGCGGACACGGCCCTGCACAGAGGGCCACTTACGCGTATCAAACTGCGTTTCTTGACCTCCGCCAAGTGCAGGATTCCACAGCGGAATTCGTCATAGATGCGTTCTGCGGTCGACAGGTCCATCTTGAACTCAGCGGCGTCAGCCAGAAACTGACTGAAAACCGACTTGGACTTGCCGTTGGTGTCCAGTCTTCCCTGACGAAACGCACCTAGCGCCTCAACCAGCAAGCAATCAATCGCCATGATGACGAATCCGAACCTTTTCCTTCGTCCCTTCTCATGCTCGATGAGGCGATTCGCGGGCTCGATGTAACGCTCGTAAATCCGACCACGGAGAATGCGGATCGCCTTGTCCCAGTCCTGGCTCGATGCATCATCCAACCTGAGTTTCGGCCATTCCGAAGCATCGGTGTTGGGGGCAATCTTCATCTGTCACCTCCGGCCGGTTGCGCGTCCCGCAGAAGCTCGCTGAGTTCCAGGTTCACGCTCGAGACCGCCCAATCCGGCTCCTGCTTGAACGGTGTGCGCACGTAGTGCGGTCCATCGACGGTGTCGCCGTCGACCAGCACGATGGCGAGACGAAACTTGTCGGCCTGGTTGAGGGCGTAGAGGATCTCGTTGCGCGTGACGGTGATGGTGGTCTGGCCCTTGGCACGGCCTTTGACCTCGATGTGGCGGTCAGGCAGGACACGGCCGTCCTTGGCGGGCGGACGCGACGTGATGTCCCAGCCGCACTTCGCGGCGGAGACGTCGAACACCGCGTTGCCCCGGGCGCGCTCGGCGGCCATGACCGCGTTCATGGCGATTCTCTCGACGGCGGCGCGGTTTGCGAAGTCAGCAACGTCGGAAGATGCCGGCGACGACGAGGGCGATCCGCGGACGGCCAACAGCCCGGCGGGAATGATCAGGGCACGGCCGGCGATAACCGGCGGGGCAGACACCACGTGGCGCATGGCATCCAGTTCGCGGCGCCGCTGTTCGAGCCGGGCCGTCAGATCGTCGATAGTCCGGCGGACGTTGTCGAGCTGGACGCGCGGTTGCTTGCCGGCACTGACATCCTCCTGGAGCTTCAGGTAACGCTCGGACCAGAAGTTGATCTCCCTGAACAGCCGCTCGTGTACGGCCTGGAGCGTGGCGTCGACCTGACGCTCGCGCCGGACCTTGACCTCGGCCAGGTGCTCGGGCGCAAGGTTGCCGGACGCATACGCCAACGCTTGGCTTTCAGCAGCGTGGTTGAGCCAGTCGGCGGACTGCACGTCCTGGACTCGGGCCAGGTCGTCGGGCGCAAGCAGCGCCAAGTCCAAGTGCGGCGCCCAACCGGCGTTGGCGGTCTGGCCGTCGGGCGTCAGGCTCACGAATTGGAGCCGACGCGAGACGGCGCGGTCCGTGTCGGGCGCTGTCCCATCCTTCACGGCGTGATCGATCAGGAACACCGCACGGGCGATCGTCCCCGGATCGGTCGGATCGAGCAGGACGGCGCCCTTGGCGAGTGTGGCCCGATGCTGTTCAAGCACCAAGTCGGTCACCGCCTGCACGAGCGGGTGACCGGGGTGCAACAGCGCGGCCATGGGCTTGAACGGCATCCGCACCTGCTGCTTCTCGAAGCACACCCGTTCGTACCGGCGAAGCACCGGGGCTGTGCCGCCGCGACTGCGGCCGGAAATCTGCCGGTCACGTTCCCGGATGGCCGCCGGCACGTGCGTGATCTCCCAACGACCCGCCTCGCGCGGTCGGAGTTCGCCCCCCAGCGACTGGAAGGCCTGCGCGAAAAAGCTGCGTACGAAAAAGGGTTGAAGCCGGCGGGCCTCGACCCTGTCCATTTCCTCCTTGACGGCAAACAGCCGCTCGGCGGTCATGCTCTCCTCACAGAGCGCGTTGCGCTGGAGAATCGCCACGAGACGAACCGTATCCAGCGCGCCTTCGACCTGCTGTTCGAGCCGGGCGCGGACCGCGGGATCGTCGCCGTACCGGATGGCTTCGATGAGCAGGTCGCGCAGCGGGGTTTCGTCGAACACCTCGCCGAGGATGTCAAAGACGCGTCCGCCAAGTGCGGTGCGCTGCGCCTCGATCTTGGCAAAGAGCCGCTGAAACACATCACCCTCGCGCGTTTCGGCCGCGACCATGTTCCACAGATGACAGACTTCGGTCTGACCGATGCGGTGGATACGTCCGAAGCGTTGCTCGATGCGGTTCGGATTCCACGGCAGGTCGTAGTTGACCATCAGGTTGGCGTTCTGGAGGTTGATGCCTTCGCCGGCCGCGTCGGTGGCGACCAGAACGCGCACGCCGCGGTCGTTGCGGAATAGTTCCTGCGTTTTCTTCCGCTCTTCGCGCGTGACGCCACCGTGGATGTTGACCACCGCCTCCTCGCTCCCCAGCAGGCCGCGGATGCGGACCGTGAGGTAGCTCAGTGTGTCCCGATGCTCGGTGAAGACGATCAGCTTGCGTTGCCGCCCGTCGGGGTCGCGCATCTCGGCGGTGCTCTGGAGCAGGCGGGACAGCTCCTCCCACTTCCGGTCCTCGCCCGAATGCGCCACGACGTGCGCCTGCTCGACCAGCCGTGCGAGACTGGCGATCTCGGCCTCGAGTTCCAGAATGGTCTGGGCGGCGGTGGCCTGGTCCACGACCGCTTCCTCGAACGCTTCGTACTCCGTATCCGGCATCTCGTCAGCCGCTTCCGAGACATCCTCGGGCAGGTCGGACGAGGTCAGTGTCTCGCTCAGACGCGCGCCGCGTTGATGCAGTTTCTCCTCCTGAACGCGCCGCTGGAGTCGGACGCAACGACGTTTGAGCGACTGGTAGATAGCCTCCGGGCTGGATGCCAGCCGCCGCTGCAGCGACGTGAGCGCGAAGCCGACCGTGCCGCGGCGTCCGGCGTCGTCCAACCGGTCGGCCCGGTTCATCTCCTCGCGCACATACTCGGTCACGGCGTGATACAGGGCCGCCTCGATGTCCGAAAGACGGTAGGTGACCGTGCGGGCAATGCGCTCGGGGAACAGCGGCGTACCGTCGAACCGAACCATCTTCTCCTTCACCATGCGGCGCATGAGGTCCGAGACGTCGACACGATGCACGCCGTCGCGGAACTTGCCGTAGAACCGGTCCGAGTCGAGCAACGACAGGAAAAGCTGGAAGTCCTCCTCCTTGCCGTTGTGCGGCGTCGCGGTCATGAGCAGGAGGTGCCGGCTGATCGAACCAAGGAGCTTGCCGAGTTTGAAACGCTTCGTCTCCGAGAGCTTGGCCCCGGCCCAGGACGCGGACAGCTTGTGGGCTTCGTCCACCACCGTCAAGTCCCAGTGCGTCGACTCCAGCTTGGCGAGCAGGTCCGGATCGCGACTGACCTGGTCCAGGCGCGCGATCAGGAAGTCCTGGCTGTCGAAGGGATTGCCGCTGCGCGACTGCTGTTGCAGGTCACGCGAGAAGAGCGCGAATTCGAGTCCGAACTTCTCGTAGAGTTCGTCCTGCCACTGCTCGACCAGACTGCCTGGCGCCACAACCAGAACGCGCCGGGCATCCGCGCGGATGGAAAGTTCGCGGATCAGCAACCCGGCCATGATCGTCTTGCCTGCGCCCGGGTCGTCGGCAAGGACATAGCGCAGGGGCTGGCGCGGCAACATGGACTCGTAAACGGCGGTGATCTGATGCGGCAACGGTTCGATGTTCGAGGAGTGCACCGCCATCATCGGGTCGAAGAGCCAAGCAAGGTTGATGCGATAGGCCTCGACGGCAAGTTTGAACTCCGCGGCGGGTGCGTCGAAAGCCCAGGCGCAGCCAGGCGCGGTGAGGTCAAGCGCGGCCTCGTCCGAACGAAAAAGGAGCCGTTCGCGGAGTCGTCCGTCCACGGTCCGGTAAACCACGATCAGGGCATCGGCGCCCACCGGATCGGCGGCGACAACACGCACAGCCTGGCCCGGCTCGATGCCGGTCAGTTGCGTGTCCTTACGGATATCGTCGAGGCGCAACAAGACGCGATGGCTCCACGGTTGCGGAGTCCGCGCGGTGGGTGCGTAGTCCGGGGCGTTCCGAAGACCGCCTGAAGGCGGGACTACGAGCCGGGCTTTGCCTTGGGCCGGGGCGGCCGCTGTCGGGCGACGTGCCGGGGAATGGCTTGGCCCAAAAAAGAGGGCGCGAACTCCAGGTTCGTGCCTCAACCGAGGGGCTACCACACCCCGCACGAGAAGCACAAAGCGAGGAGAACGCGCCCAAGGGGCGCGCTCCTCGCAGTGCCGTCTCTCGTGCTGAAAAGTGGTAGTTTTCGGTTGAGACGATCAACTGCGATGAACGCAGAAATCGGACTATTCAGTTGTGGGGATCAGGTTATGACCGCGGTGCCGTCCTTCAACGGCCACACCGCAGGTTCATCTCAATTCGGCAGTCTCCTTGTTCGTGCGTGTGAATACGACCATCGCGTATCGATGCGTCTGGGGGTCAGGTGCGTCTGGGGGTCAGGCGCCAATCAGACCTCGCAGTTTCTCCCGGATTCGGGTGCAGACGTCCAGGGCCGCGGCGGCCTCTTCGTGTCCCGCGCTCTCACCCGGATAGCGGAACACCACCGCGGCGCGGCTCAGCAAGCGCAACTCCTCGACCGCCCAATGCCATGTCGGACAGGCGGCGACCAGGAGTTTATCCAACTCCAGAAGGTCATGCGTTTTCGGCGGGATAACACCACGGGCGATCAGGATCGCTTTGATGTGTTTCTCGATGCACTGCTGGGCGTGGAAACAGACTGCGTCGTAGTTGGGGGTCTCCGCGGCCGCGAACTCGCGTGTGGCGGTCGCGAAATCGCCCTCGGCTTTGGCCAGCCATTCTTCAACCACGGCGTTCATAGAGGACCTTTCCATGGTCCAGGGCGTCGTGGATCAGCGGATCGCCTTCCGCATAGCGCCGGAGTGTATCGTCCGGGCGCCGGGCCAGAAGATCGACGCTGAACGGGGCAGCCACCCGGTTGAGAATCTCCAGCGATTTCCAGAAACCTGTTCCCTGGAAAGGCATGATGACCAGCAGATCGACGTCCGATTCGGGGCGGGGCGTCCCGCGCGCGTAGGAACCGAACAGAATGATCCGCTCCGGATTGAACTCGCGCGCAATGCGGTCCGCCAACTCCTGGATTTGGCTGAAGACGACCATGATTCACTCGCTTCCTGGCTATGGTACTATGGCCCGCCGGGAACGTCGCGAGCCAGCCACCCATGGTCCGAATGTAACCCCGCCTTGATGCCGCGGCAACTTCATATCCCCAGACACAGTTCGCCGATGAGACGATCAACTGCGATGAACGCAGGAATCGGGCTGTTCAGTTGTGTGGCTCAGGCGGGGTTAAGCGTTTAGGCTTCTCCTTTTTCGGGTGGCGTGATGCGGTGACCTGGTATTCGGGCACGGACTCGGCGACGTGCAGTGCCGGTGCGGCCCCCGTCTGGTGCTGGCGGGCTGGGGCACAGGCCTTCGCGTTGCGCCACCATGCGGCCAGGGAATCGGGGGACGCGTCGAGCCATTCGCGGCTTTCTTGCCAGAACACACTCACGCCCTTCTCTTGCTGCTGCGTGAGCATTCGGCGCTGTATGGCGTCCTTCATCCGCACACAGTCGAATGTCTTGCGGGTCATGTCAAGTCCCATCCTTGAGCGACCGACGGGATTCGAGAGCACCCGGCTGCTTGGACAGTCTCTTCTGCTCGGACAGCAAACGGCGTTCGACCTTCTTGACGTCCTCAGCAGGCGGTAGAGATTCGGGAACGATGCCGCGATCCACCAGAAGCTTCCGCACCTCCCTGTTGTTCCTTACGTGCTCGTCGGCGATGCCGGGTTCGGTACGCAGATCGCGCTGCTTGACATTGAAGTTGGTGATCTCGTTGGCGAAGTCTTTCGCCTTGATCGTTATGGTCGGCAGGAAGTCGGCCAGTGGCCGGCCCTGGGGCACACGCAGCCTGCCTTTCATGTCCCGAGTGCTTCTGCCACCGAAGAGCGCTACGTCACCTTTGCTGCGGATACGGGCGAAACTCTCATTCTCGCGCAGGCGGTCGAAGATGATTCCGGACAGTTCTCTTTCGGACTGGGTCAACCTTCTGCGTGCCCCGACTCGCTCGGCCTCGGCCAGACGCTTCTCAATCAACTCCTGCTTGCGGGTTTGAACGGCGAAGTAGGTTTGGGCAAAGGCGATCTGGTCTTTGGCGGGATCGCCATTCTGGGCGATAAGGTAGCAGGCGTATCTCGTCAGTGCGATGTCGTCTATCTCCCGCTTGGCGCCAGAGCCAAGATCTACCATTTTCCTGACACCAAGAAAATGGTCCGTCGGGGAATATCCAGCCGTCTCGCAGGCGGTTATGGCCTTGTCCACAACCTTCGCGAAATTCTCCCACTTGGCATAGCCCAAGAGCATCTGCAGATCACGGGCACACCAGAACTCAGTGCCCGTGTCGGGTGCTCTCTGAACCATATCCTCGAAACTGGTGTGGAGTCGGACAACAACGTCTTTGTCCATGGGCCGTATCCTTCATCGAGCGCTGCGGCAAACCGTAGTCCGGGTCAGACGGATCTCAGTGCCTGGAATTGCCCCGTTTTGGTGTCCGTGATGGAGCGGTGCGGTATTCGCCCGGCTTCTCGCCCACGGTCAGGGCCGGGGCGGGTGCTTCAGCGTATGCGGACACCACCGGCCGGCGTCGCGACGGGCGGCGCGGTTTGGCGGTCGCGGTGGCCGCAACGGCCGCGGCGCGCTTCTTCCCGGCGAACGACACATACTTGACGCCTTGTGCCTTGCGCAGTTCCTGCAGGCGCTGGATTTCCGCGAACATGCGGTCGATGTCATACCCGAACTCGGCCGCGAACCGGTCGCGGGCCGCGCGGACTTCCTGAACGATCGGGTCATCTTTCATTTGCGGCCCCGGCTGAGTGTTCGTCCCTGATACGGCTCGACCCGACACCCAAGAGTCAAGATACAACCCGTCGTCGGTCCTGCAAGAATCAGCCGGGGATTGCGCGCCCTTTTCCCCCAATGCTGCCAAGGTTCTGGTCGATGTCACCCTATGGAGTGCGGAGGCAAGTCCGCCACGGGCGGAGCGACACCGCTTTGGCTGAGGCGCATTGCCCGCGCAACGTACTCCAGCCAAAGCGGCGTCGCCGTCCCGCCCGACGGGCTGGACTCTGCCGCCGCACTCCACATACCGCTGTCGATGGCCGCGATTCGCCGCGATACCGACGCGTTTGCCAAGTGCGGCGGACGCGCAGCACCGGAGAACCGTAGTAGCATTGCCCCTTCCCCCCCCTCGACACCGGACACCCGACACTCGATACCCGCCTCGGAATTACAGCAACCGGCTGGCGAGGTCGGCGAGTTCGGAGCGCTCGCCGCGGACCAGGTTAATGTGGGCGTGCAGCGGCTGGCCGCGCATGTTCTGCACCAGGTACGACAGGCCGTTGGAGTACTTGTCCAGGTACGGGTGGTCGATCTGGAAGATGTCGCCGGTGAACACCAGTTTGGTGCCCTCGCCGGCACGCGTGATGATCGTCTTGACCTCGTGCGGGGTGAGGTTCTGCGCCTCGTCGACGATGAAGAAGATGCGGACGAGGCTGCGGCCGCGGATGTAGGCGAGCGGCGCGATGGTCAACTTGTTCTCGGTCAGCAATTCGTCGATCTTCACATGCTTGCCGGACGACTCCGGGAACTGGTCCTTGATGACCGCCAGGTTGTCGTACAAGGGCTGCATGTACGGATCGAGCTTGGAGTTGACGTCGCCCGGAAGGTAGCCCATGTCGCGGTTCGAGAGCGGGACAACCGGCCGCGCCAGAAAGATCTGGCGGAAGAGCTTGCGCGTCTCCAGGGCCGCGGCGAGCGCCAGCAGCGTCTTGCCGGTGCCCGCCTTGCCCGTGATGGTCACAAGCTGGATCTGCGGGTTGGTGAGCGCATCGAGCGCGAACGTCTGCTCCGCGTTGCGCGGCGTGATGCCGTAGGCGGCCTGCTTGATCACGCGCCGGATGCGCAGGGCCTTGGGGTCGGTCGCGGCCAGGGCGGACCGGGCATGGTTCTGCAGGATCAGGTATTCGTTGGGGCCCAATCCTTCGCCGATCAGGCACTCGGGGATATCGAGTTCACATGGCTCCTCGTACAGACGCAACAGCACATCGTCCGGCATGTCGCGGTAGACGCGATAGCTTTCCTCGAGCGTGTCAAGGTCACGGACGTGATCGTTGGTGTAGTCTTCGGCGAACAGCCCGATGGACTTGGCCTTCATGCGCAAGTTCACGTCCTTGCTCACGACGACGACCTTGCGACCGGGGTTCTCTTTGGCGCACTGGTACGCCGTGTTCAGAATCAGGTGATCCGGCTCTTTCCGCGAAAAGTGCGCGGCCAGGTCGGTGTCGAAACGCTGCTCAAACCGGACGATCACCCGCCCCAAGCCCTCGCCGATCGGCACGCCGCCGTCGAACAACCGGTCCCCGCTCAGGTGATCGAGTTCGCGCAGGAACTCGCGCGCGTGGTAGTTCAGCGTGCCGTTGCCCTTCTTGAACTGGTCCAACTCCTCGAGAACCGTGATCGGCACGACAATGTCGTGCTCCTCAAAGCGCCGGATGCAGGAACTGTCGTGCAGGATCACATTGGTATCGAGGACGAAGAGCTTCTTCCTGCTGGCCATTCGTTACTCCTTAAACTTTGAGGCGACAGGCGCGAGGCAGTCGGCGACAGGGATGAGAGAACCGGGAACTCGCGGTGCGAGGGGCACAGGCTGCCGCTCGAGGAAACCGCGGCAGGGGGCGAAGTACGCAGACGAGGACATCGACGGGGGCCCCGACCACCCCCAGCTTCGGCCGGGAAGTGGCGGAAGCCTCGAACCATCGCTTTAGCGGACGGGTTCGCGGGTCCAGTTTAACGATCTCCCAGTCGGTTCCGCCGGTCGCCTCACACGCAAAGCACCGTCGTACTGTTGCTACAATACACCGGATGTACGATTCGGTCCAGAGGCGAGCGCGCGGGCTTGGCGCATTTCTTGAACATGGGTCCCATGAGACTCATGCGCCCCATCGCCCGCCTCACCCCGGCAGGACGAGGAATGGCACCGGCGACTTGCCGGTGATCGAAAAGTAGATGGCGCCGATGATACTCGGAAACACGGCACCGAGGATCTCGCCGGCGATCAGGCCGATCATGAGTGGCTTCAGCTTCTGGTAGACCGTCAGCCCCCCGTACTTGGTGACCAACGCTTTGATCAGCCAACCAATGAGGAACGCGCCGCACATGCGCCACATCGGTTCGGTCGCCCAGGTCAGGAACAGCACCGGGTGCAACGGCCACCAGGTGAACCGCAGCCGGCTGGTGGCGCAGATCAGGACCAGCACCAGTCCGGCGGTCATGGCCAGCACACACGGTCCGTTCGGTGACGAGTGGGCCAGACGCCGCCAGCCGGTGTCGGTGCCGGCCTGCTCCAACGTCCCCTGCGCCGCGAGTTTCCGCTTCACGGAAACCATGTTCTGGAATGGCATCAGCGGCACGGCACGCGAAGCCCAGCCGTCCCACTGCGCGTAGCCGCGGTCGTACTGGAAATAGAGGGTCACGGGCAACGCCACGGCCAGGCCGATGATCACTGCGGCGGCGGCCAGCAAGGCCATCCGGCCGATCCGCAACGACCGCAGTTCCAGCATCTTGAACGAGTTGGTCATGAACGGCATGAGCGACTCGCGCGGGTCAATGACCAGCACCATACTGACCATCATCAAGATGAGCAGCACTTCAGGGCCGAGCGCGCGCGACCCGACCAGGCCCCAGATAACGGTGCACGGAAAGAAATACGGCTGAATGTAGAACATGCCGGTCTCTGCAATCAGCCGGCTCATGACCACGTAGAACAGGACCAGCACGCCCATGTAGAGTACCGAGAGCTGCCAGTCCACGCCGATGGACACCAGTTGCCCGCAGAAAATGACCATGAACAGCATGAACGCCCGGAAGCTCCAGACCTCCGCCTTTTCGACCTCGTCCCGCGACGTCAGGCCTACGGACCGGCGCAGAACGGAACCGAAGAAGTGTCGTCCGCTGTAGAGGACGGCCAGGAACACGCCGAGATTCGCACCAAACAGCAGGAACGTCTTGGGTTTCACGCCGGTGTACCAGGCGCTGCCCTCGTAGATGTTGTCCACGGCCACGCCGTACCCAGCCAGGACTCCCGCCACAATCGCCCAGAGAAACGGACCAATGCCCACGGAAAACGCGACATCGGACGGCAGGAAATACGCCAGGCCGATGACCGTGAAATACAGCACCGGGATCAGCAGACGCGTGCCGCCGCCCTTCTGGAACGCCGGAAATGTTTCCGCGAAGCCGGCCAGGTTCAGCTTTACGGGAATCTCGAGCAGGTAGTCGGGGAACCACTGGAACGCGTAGTTGTTGAGGTGAACCACGAAAATGGCGAGGGTCCCGATCCAGAAGAGGCGGTTGCGGAACAGGCTGGTCGAGGCCTGGCCCTCCGCGGGCAGCAACGAGTCGGCGAACTGCGCGATCGGATATGGCAGGTGCTCGTAATGCGACCATTGCCGATGCAGCACGACGGACAGGGCGATCGTGCCGAACCACAGCGCCAGGATCAGCGGGATCCAGAACAGGAGCGTCTGCGTCCACGCGTACCATGGAATTTGCCCAAACCCGATGTGTTTCTCCCCGATGCCCATGCCCTGAATGAACCCGGTCAAGGCCTCGTCCTCGTTCTGCGACGGGTCGGCCAGCATCCGCTTCGGCGCCATGGACACCACGCCCTGCTCCGACCAGCCCGGTTCGACCTTCTGGTAGTGGTGCGGCAGCATCAGCGACGTGGTGAACGTGCGCAGCAACCCCGACGCCGGAATGCAGCACGCCGCCAGGGTCAGCGTCATGGCCACGGCCAGTTCGCGCCCGGTCATCGCCCAGCGCTTCAGGAACGGATTGACCAGGATGACGAACAGGATCAGCGCCCCGTACACGGACACCGGCATGTTGTTGCCGACCAGGTACGTCTGGCGCAGAATGTTGTCGTTGATGTAGTTCAGGCCGCAGATCGTCGCAGCCCCAAACAGACCGAGAAGTACAGACCGCAGTGTCATGCCGTGTTGCGCCCTTTCGCGGTTCGCGTCGCTCCAGCCGGGGGGAGCCTGAGTTCGGGGACCAGTTGTCAAGTTGCTGCTTTGTTGAGTTGTCAGGGGGGAACTCAGCGCCCGACCCTCAGCAACTCAACAACTCAGCAACCCACAACCCGACGACCTCGCTGGTGCTGTGGACGGAGCGTCATAGCATAAGCCGCCGGGCCACGGGCGGCAAGTGGCGGGCTTGGGGCAGCAGGGCTGTTTCAAGATCTGGCGCCGCGTCTCGGAAGCCCACGCCTCCGCGCACACCTGGTAGGGGCGGCCTGTCCTCAG
>Ga0208968_1000559_pt1 | contig 23975 bp, 23 predicted proteins | sample RifOxyA3_FD_184031 | JGI IMG/M metagenome (GOLD analysis project Ga0208968, IMG submission 184031) | Groundwater microbial communities from Rifle, Colorado - Rifle Oxygen_injection A3 (SPAdes) | ecosystem: Environmental > Aquatic > Deep subsurface > Groundwater | place: Rifle, Colorado, United...
AGTTACGAATTTATCTAAATTTTCCAGATAGATATGCATCCTGCTATCTGCCCGGAACAAAGACTTCCCGTCAAAAAGTTACATGCGATTGCCCTGGAACCGAAGCCAGGCTGCCGGAACTGCCGGTTTCTCCGGAATAGCTCAGGAGAAAGGACTGAATGGCTTGCTGGTAGGCCTTCATCGCTATGTCCTGCGTCACGGTAGAGCTATACGCCTGGGTCTGGTCAGTGAGTTCTTTTTTATTTTCCTGACTGGTTTCGATCTCTTCAGCCGTCAGAAGACCATCCTGATCCGTATCAATTTCGGAAAACATCTCATCGGACAGGACGGATTCTTCAGCACTGATTTTTCCGTCTCCGTCGGTATCTTCTGTTTCAAAAATGGATTCGATGCTCATGGGTTTTGAACCCATGCCTCCGCCTCCGCCCATGCCGCCCATGCCGCCCATACCGCCGCCACCTGCCGGGGGTCCATTGGCCAGCATTTCTTCAAGTTCTTCCAGTGTGAGCGTTCCATCCGAATCCGTATCGGCATCGGTGAACATTTCTTCCGTCAGGCGGGTCTCTTCGACGCTGAGGACCCCATATTCATTGGTATCCTCGTTTTCAATGAGGGTCGCGGCATCGGGAGGAGCGGGCGGGGTAAAACCGCTGCCCTGCGAACTCTGCGTTCCTAAGGACGAAAAGAGAGACGCATAGGCATAGGATTGTCCGATTCCCTGGATATTCATTTTTTAGCCTCCTTAATGATAAGTTAAAAATTAATGAAAATTCTTTCGTTCAGATCTATTTTTCCATAGGCATCACCTTCTTTCTTCAAAAGCATAAAATTCTTGCTGAAGCAGGTATTTCAAGAAAGATACCAGGACCCGGACCAGGTTCTTTTGGCTCTTCATTTGTCTCAAAGGATTATTCCGGCCTGAACCTGAAACTGCCGGGATAAAGCAGATACCGCTCCCGCAGGGCTTCTTTTGGTGTTTTATGCTTGAGTGTTCTCTGGCAAAGCCGGGTATTGTAAAAGAACAGATACAAAAGGAGCCGGTTTTTAAATTCATCAAGACCGCCAATGGAAATCAAAGCCTCCCGGATCATGTCCCAAGGCCTGGTCTTTTCCATGAGGTCCCGGTTTATGGAAGGATGGGAATCCGGTGTAACGGGAAAGGGGCGTCGGGTTTTGCACAGGTTATGAATAAAACAGGCGTGGGCTTCATGGGCAAAGGAGGTGCCGGAAAGATCGATCAGGTCCTGAGCGCACATTCCCAGGATAGTGGCCGGGAAATGGGCGTATAGGGCTTTCATAAAACCGCAGGGGTCGCTCAGATATGCATCGGAGGTGAATTCAAGGTGGACAAACCGGCTTGAACAATCCAGAGCGATATGAATGAATTCGCCGTTTCTGGTTTTTGCCGTATCCGGCAGCCGGATCACTGAATAATACAGTATGCTCCCTTGGTAATCCGGGTGGACGGGCAGAGGAGCCGGCCGGGAGATTCCATACCGTTTCAGGCACCGTTTCAGGCTGGATCTGGCATAGTCAGGATAAATAAAGCGGCGGACAATGGCATGAAGATCATCTAAACCTGACCTCAGACACAGGCGGATCAGGACCACCATGGTTTCCTGCAGGGGGGTCAGGGCGGTAGGGAGCCGGCAGGGGACATGGGACCTGTCATAAACAGAGTCTCTTTTTTTCCATTTCCGGACCGTGGTAGGGCTGACCCCTATTTTTTGGGCAAGCTCTGCCGTGTTCAGGTGAGAATCGGTCTGGATGAGGGCTCTTTGAGCCGGGGTGGTTTTTGCGTTTTTATGAAGATGGATTTTCATGGATGAGATTTTAGCCCCGGCCAACAATCAGGTGAGACTTTTCCGGGAAAATATTATTTTTCTTTGTGAAAACAGGAATTCGGCCAGGCCTGAACCGGCAGATTTTTCCCCCTGGTATATGGAATAAACGACCATCTCTCATGGGGTCATATTAACCCCTGGGAGGTATTGTTCAAGAACCCGGTCAAATCTTCACGGTTTCTCCATATTTGAAGGGTCGGGAGTTTTGATATTTTAGGCCTTCCCTTGACAAAAAACCGTTTCAGGCCTAATGGAGAGGAATGAAAAAGGAAAACAATAAAGGGATTCAACGGCTGGTCAACGCCACCCGGTTCACCTTCAAGGGAATCCGGTCGGCCTGGTCCAATGAAGAGGCTTTCCGGCAGGAAGCCCTTGTTCTGATTCTTGTCATCCCGGCCGGGCTTTTCATCGGAGAAACCTTTGTTCAGAAGGGATTGTTCATCTGTGTCTGGCTTTTGGTCCTGATTATCGAGCTTTTGAACTCAGCCCTTGAATCGGTGGTGGACCGGATCGGCTATGAAAAACACCCCTTGTCCGGCCAGGCCAAGGATATGGGGTCGGCCGCCGTATTCATCGGGATCTGCATGTCTTTTATCATCTGGGGTTCCATCATTTGTGAACGCTATATTTTCTAAATTCAACATCAAGGGGCAATGGATAAAGAGGGCCGTGGTGAACCGGTATACGGCTTTCATCGGGTTTCTGCTCGGTCTCACCTGGGCCATGAGCCTTATCGGCGGGATGCCGCCGCTTCGTCTGGCCTGGCGGCTGGAAATTCCCTTTATTTTATGCCTGTATTATTATTTTAACCGCATCACCCGGCCATCCAAATGGCAGCCGCTGGTAGCAGCCCTTCCCATTGTTCTGGTCTATGGCATTTTTGAAGCCAATTTCATGTCCCTGGGAAGACTGTTGCGCATCATTGAGATCAAAGAATTCCCGGAATTGCTGAATGTCCTGCCTGTTTGGATCATCATTTCCACCGGGGTGATTTTCAGCCTGTCGTTTATCGTTTTTATCAAAAATCTGCAATTCAGCCGGGTTCCCGGCATGATCCTGGGGGTACTGCCTTTCCTGTTCCTTGTGCTCATGGTGGAAGCGGCCCCGGATTATTTTCTCTTGGCCTTTGAAAGGGTTCAAAAACCGGTAACGGAATGGTCGGACATCCAGAGCGCCGAAGACAACGGCCGGATCTGGATGATGCTGTATCATGAAGCCAAACGGAATTCCAATCTCAAAAAGATAGCCGATTATCAGGATGACCCGATTTTTATAAAAAAGACGGAAGATATTGTTACCCGCCTTCAATTTCTTGAAACCCGGAAAAATGTTCATCTCATTGTATTGGAAAGTTTTGTTGACCCCGAACTGTTTAAGGGCCTGTCTTTTTCCCGGAAACCCATGCACCCGGATTTTGAGAAAATTTTTAAGAAACAGGGCTCCCTGAGCATATCCCCGGTTTTCGGCGGCGGAACGGCCCAGGCGGAATTCGAACTGCTTTGCGGGGTGCCGGCCCTTCGAAAAATGTCCGGGATGGAATTTGATGTGTTCACCGGAAAAGAGACTTACGCCCTTCCCGCCCTACTTGCAAAGGGCGGGTATTATACCCTGGCCACCAATGCCTATAAGCCGGATTTTTTCAATTCCATCAATGCCTATGATGGATTGGGATTTAAAAAAAGCTATTATCCGCAAGAATATGCTTCAGGCCGGGACTCCTATCTTTCCACCGGTGATGTCACCGGGGAAAAATACATGTTTGACGGGGATCTTTTAAAACAGAACCTGGCCTTTATCCGGGAATGGAAAAACGCAAACCCCGGCGTTCCCCTTTTCAATTATGTCATCAGCATTTACGGCCATTTTCCCCATCAGATGAATGCCCAAAAACGGCCCACCCTCATTGATGTCAAGGGCGCCATCAAGGACGGGCATCTCGAAAACTGCATCAACCAGTTCTATTACCGGACCCAGGCCCTTGCCGGATTTATCAATGACATCAGGGAGCTGGACCCTGAAAGCCTTGTGATTTTTATATCCGACCACCTTCCCTGGGTTTACGGGCCCGAGACCTATAAAAAACTGGGCTATGCCTCAGGGGTTAAGGATTTCGAGTATATCAACCGGGTGTTCTTTTTTGAGGACGGCCGGGCCGTGCATTATGATAAAATCCATCATTATGATATTCCGGATCTCATCCTCGATTATATTACCGGCAAAAACCATTGCAAGGATTCCCCGTGTAGCTTCAAGACACCGAAAAAACCGGTTGCTAAAGAAGAGTATGAGGGAGCCTATATGACCATCATGGCCAATGCCATGAAATAAATGGAAGATATCCTTGATGAAACCCTATACCATCGCTGCGTTATGGATCATGCTGAGTCTGCCGACGGTTGCCGGTCCTTTTTTCGGACCACCTGCCCTGGCCGGACAAAGCAAGCCGTCGGTCACCGGGATATCTGAATCCACCCCAGCGCCCCAAAGGTTTGTGGTCAGGGGATCGCAGATCTTTGATGTACAAAAAAAGGAGCCTGTCTTTTTCAAGGGAATGGGGTATTCCCCCTATCTGTCCCATGAAACCCCGTTGAAGGGAGACCCTCCGGGCAATGACGGCCGTTACAGGGAGCACCTGGGCCTGATGAAGGACATGGGAGTCAATTATCTTCATGTCTTTCCCATGAAAATGCCCTCCCAATTTTTTGAGGAGCTGGATAAAACCGATATGGTCTATGGCCAGGATATCTGGATCTGGGCCTATGAACCGGATTTTTTGTTTGAACCCTTTCTGGCCAAAACCATGGAGGATATCAAGGCGGCCATTGATCATGTGTATCAGGTGGGCCGTCCGGACCGGCTGGTCTTGTTTTCCATTGGCGACGAATTTCAGCCCGATTCCGTGGTCCGGACCGATACCCGCCATCCCGAGGTCCGCAGTTTCAAAGGCAAACACCTGACCGTCACAAACCGGACCCCCACGGAAATCGCCCTGGCCCGGCTCATCGACGGGGCCATGGACTATGAACTGACCCGTTACGGCCGGCGGCACCTGTATTGCCATACCAGTTATACCCATATCGGCCCCATTTCAAACCGGCCCGATATCGAGGTACCCAAAGCCAATGTCATCACCCCGGATCTGGGGGATCTGGTCTGCCTCAATGTCTATACCTATGCCAACGGGGTCCGCACCTCGCCGCCGGGGTCCGTCACCGGCACCCCTTACCAGGGCTACCTGGAAGAGCTGACGGCCATGACGGACAAGCCCGTTTTCATCACCCAGGTGGGCCTTTCCACCTCCCCCTTTGAACCCAAATCCTGGGTGCCGGGGTTTGGCGGCCACCGGATCCAAGATGTGCCCGGGGCCTTTGAGGCCATCTGGAAGGATATCCGGACGGCCAAGGGGAAGGAAAAAATCTGCGGGGTTTCTTTTTTTGAACTGAATGACGAATGGTGGAAGAGCGGTGAAGATCCCACCGATTCCACCCGCCATGAGGTGGAAGACCCTGAAGAATGGTTCGGCCTCTATGAAGTGGGGCCGGACCGCCGCCTGAAACCCAAGGGCCGGATCCCGGACACCATTAAAAAGTTGTACCGCAACCCCTGAAGGCCGGGCCTCAGGCCAGAGGCGGCGGAGGCGGCGGTTTTATGCCCAGCCTTACGGCTTCCCGTGCCGCCTTGACCGGGATGCTGCTTTCACAGGGAACTCCCACCTGGCAGAGGCCGCAGCCATAGCCCTCGAATCCATAGGTTTCCTTGACATGTTCTCTGGAACGGACCAGATGCTGCCTGCATTTTTCCTTGTCGTGCCCGGCTTCGGTGATAGCGTGGGCAGGGCACCGGTCAATGCATTTGCCGCAGGTGCCTTCGGCAAAAAACAGGCACCAGGCCCGGTGGTCTGAATAGAGCCGTTCCGTTGGCGGGAGGGAGATTTTCGCCACCACGGACCCGGTCCGCATGGCCTTTCCCTTTTGGGTGATGAGCCCGTCACAGAGCCCGAAGGTGCCGAGACCGGCCGCATGGGCCGCATGGCGTTCGGACCAGGATGAGGCATAGGAAAACCGCTGGGATTGGACAATGGTCCAGTTGGGGGTGAGCATGGGGGCCACGGCCGGATATCCATTGTCCTGAAGGGTTTTCACCACATGGCGCCGCAGGGCTGCATTGAATTCTTCTCCAAATACCCTGATCCGGGCCCATTCTTCCGACGGATAGGTTCCGGATTTACGGTTGGAGTCGCGGACTTCCTGCCGCTGGGGCAGGACCCAGGAGATCACTGTGAGGTCTTCGGCATTGGCCGGGGTTTGCGAACAATTCTGGTGAAAGACTTCCCAGGGGGTCCAGTGAAAGGGGCCCACATATTCCTTATACTGCTGCCAGATGGGGTCGGACCCGGATGCAAATCCCACCAGGCTCTGATCCCAGGCCGGGGCCTGGTTCCGGGTCTGCATGGTATTCAGGGGTGATTCTGCCATAAAATCTTCAATCAGGGATTGAAGGGTCTCCTTTGTCATCTTGATTTTTTTCGTCATATGCCGCCCCTTGTTTGTATGGGTGTCCTTAATAAAATGCTTTCAGAAGGATAACCAGAGTTTTGGTTTCAATGCAATAAAAAACCGATTGACCCTTTATGATGAGAGGGATAATATCAGCTTTTTATTCATGAACCCAAATTATCGAGGCGCCTTTGCTGTTTTCCGACTCCCATATTTTAATCACCGGTTTTATTGTTTTTTTTGCACGAATCCTGGATGTTTCCATCGGTACGGTCAGAACCATTGTAACGGTCCAGGGAAGGGCCGTGGCTGCTTTTTTTCTTGCCGTCCTGGAAATTCTGATCTGGATTTCCGTTGCCGGAACCGTCATCAGCCAGATCCATGACAGGCCTGAGCTGGCCGTGTTCTATGCCTTTGGCTATGCCACCGGCAATGTCATCGGTATCCTGGTGGAACGAAAACTGGCCTTTGGTCTGGTTATTTTCAAGGTGATCACATCCAGTTCCGGGCTTGGAATTGCCGATGCGATCAGAAAAAAAGGCCAGCCCGTGACCGTGTTCAGGGGCGAGGGCATGAACGGACCTGTATCGGAGCTCTATATGGCCTGCAAACGAAAGCGCTTGAAATGGATATTGCCCCTGGTCACGCGCATGGACCCCAAAGCCTTTTATATTATTGAACAGGCCCGGGATATGCGAAAGGGAATGATCCCGCTTACCGCCGCTTTAAAATGGACCGGGAAGGATAAATGATCCGGATCAGGTCATGGCGGACAGCAGACCCACGGGTTTTGAATTCAGGACCCTGCGCGAGGCCATGAAGGCGGTGCCCATGGAAATGAACGTGGTAAGGCCCAGGATCATGAGGGAGGCCTTAAGGTCAAATTTCCAGAGGCTGTCAAAAAAATACGCGGCAACGGCAAAGGAAAACCCGAAGCTCAAAAGAATGCCGGACAGGGCAGCGCTAAACCCGGTGAAACCGAATTCCAGCAGGGTAACCGCCCTGACCGCTGCATTTCCTGCCCCCAAGACCTTGAGCAGGTTCATCTGGTTCTGATTTTTCAGGGCTTCATGGCGGGCAATGGAAAAGATCAGGACCAGTCCCGCTGCAATGGAGAACCATGCCATGAATCGGACGGACACGGAAAGCCGGTCCGAGATGGACAAGATCTTGCCGGCCAACTGGGTCACGTCAATGACCGATACATTGGGAAAGGCCGTTGTGATTTTATGTCTCAGGATTTTCCGTTTTTCTTCCGAATCATGGGAAACCGATGCAAGAAAGGTTTTGGGCGCATCATCCAGAACCCCATCCTGAAACAGGAGAAAAAAATTCGGCTGAAAGCTGTTCCATCGTACCTTCCGGAAATTCACCACCCGGCCTTTCAGGGAAATTCCCTGGACTTCGAATTCCAGGATGTCCCCCATCAATATCCTGTATTGCTCGGCAAAGGAGAGTTCAACGGAAACCTCAAAGGGGGTTTCAGATTCAAAATCCCAGGGTGTTTTGGACAAAGGGCTTCCCTCAACAATGGTTTCCGAGGCATCCAGGGCTCCGCGATGGGAAAAATTAAATTCAAGGCGGCGGCTCCGGCCTTCCCCATCGGAACGGGTTCCGGCGGCCGGACCTGAAGCCGGAGGCAGGTCTGAAAAGGGCGCTTCGTTGACGGAGATGATCCTTCCCCTGACCATGGGCGAGAGATTTGAAAGCTCGGCCTTTTCCTGTTGGATCAGGTCTAAAAAGGGGTTCTTTTGCTCCTCCTGGATATCCACCAGGAAGAAAGCCGGAATTTTCAGGCCCTGGGGTCTTGAAATCTCTTCTTGCAGGCCCTTTTGAATCTGGGGGATGACGGAAATCAGAAAGGCGCCCATGGCCATGCTGACAAAACAGGACAGGGAGGCCCATTTGTTCCGGAACAGGTTCCTGAAGGCGATCTTTCCCACCACAAACCGGGTGCGGGAAAGGATCCGGCAGCCTGAAAAGACAAGTCCTCCCATGGCGGACAAAAGGGCCAGGGCAAGGGCAAAGCCGGCTGCAAAAAAAACAGTGTCCCGGACAGATCCGGCCACATAAAAGGACAGGGCGAAAAAGGCGGCCATGGCCGGTAAAAATCCTGCACCCCGGAGCAAGGCCTGCCCCAGGGAAAAGGGGCTGTCCTCACGGATGTCCCGAAGCAGCATCAGGGGTTTGATCCGGAAAATACGGACAAAGAGGGGAAGACAGAAAACAACGCTTCCGGCCATGCCCATGAAAACCGAGACCATGAGGGTGAAAGCATCGGTGTGAATAGGGAGGCCGGCGGGGATCAGGCCTTTAAAAATAAGGGGAAAGGCAGGGATCAGGGCCTGGGAGATCGCAATGGCCAGACCCGAGGCAAGGGTTCCCATGACCATGAGTTCCGAGCTGATTGAAAGATAAATCCCGGTCTTTCGGGCGCCCAGGCTCAGGAGAATGGCCATGTCCTTTTTCCTGGAATTGAGATAACCCCTGAACAGGTAAGCGGTTGCAATACCGGAAAGAAAAAGGCCCGTCAGGCTGATGAGCCCCATGAACCGCGTGAAATACCCGGTGACCCGGCTGATGCGGCGATTGGCATCCCGGATATCATGGATGCGGAGGCGGGGCGGCCCTGGAAAGCGTTCGGAAAACCGTTGCCTGAGTTTTTGGGTCAGGCCGGCCGCATCCGTGGTCTCCTTGATTCTGAAAAAATAGGAATACCTCACCCTGGAACCGAATTTGATCAAACCCGTGCCTTCAAGCTGTTTGATGCCCATATAGAGTTTGGGGGCAAGCTCAAAGGAGGACAGGGAGGTTTCCGGCGCTTCCGAGAAAATATCCTTCAGTTCAAAGGCTTTGCCCCCAAGGTTCAAAACCGGAGCCCCTTTTCCGGTGTCCCCGAACCCAAGGGTCCGGGCCGTGTCTTGGGTCATGAAAACAGCGGCTGTGTCTTCCAGAATCCTGACCGGCGTTTGGTGTAAGAGCTTGAATTTACCGTAGAGGGGATACATCTCATCAATGGCCATGATTTCAACCAGCCGGGCATCGCCTTCTGCCCCGGCCATGGTATAAAACCGGATCAGCCTTGCCTTTCCGGCATCCTTTCCCAGGACCTCATCGGCAAGAGCCAGTTCTTCAAGGCTTAACGGAGCGTTGGCGGACAATTCAATGTCGGCCGTCAGAATTTCCTTTAAATTCTCATCCATATGCCGGTCCAGGGACCGGCCAAAGGAAAGGACGGCAATAAACCCGGCCAGCCCCATAGCCAGGTTTAATATGAAAAAAAGGGTAAATCCCTTGTTCCGGATGAGCTGCCGGAGGAGGGTCCGTATCCTGAACATCAGAGAAGGCATCCTTTTTCAAGGGTTAAAATTTCCCGGCATTGGCCTGCAAGGGCGGGGTTGTGGGTGACCAGGATCAGGGTTTTGTTTTCCTTTTCAACCAGATCAAAGAGCAGGCGGGCTATTTTTTCCCCGGTTTCGATATCCAGATTCCCTGTGGGTTCGTCGGCCAGGAGCAGGGCGGGCTTAACCACCAGAGCCCTGGCAATGGCCACCCGCTGGCATTCGCCGCCGCTTAATTGGGCCGGGAGATGATGCCTTCGATCCTGGAGCCCCACTTTTTCCAGCATGTCATGGGTCAATTCCCGGATCTTTTTTTGTTTCAGGATTTCCAGGGGCAGGCTGATATTTTCCTCTGCCGTCAGATGGGGCATCAGATGAAACTGCTGAAAAATGATGCTGGTTTTGCCGGCCCGGTAACGGGACAGCTCCTTTTCCGCCATGGCGGCAATATTTTTTCCCTCGAGCATGATTTGGCCTGAATCCGGGCTGTCCAGTCCGGCAATGAGAGAGAGCAGGGTGGTTTTTCCGCTGCCGGACTGGCCGATGATGGCCAGGGTCTGCCTCCGGTCCAGGCTGAAGTTGATGTTTTTAAGGACGACAAGACTTTCGGAGCGGGTTTGCCGGTAGGATTTGGATACATCGGACAGTTCAAGGATCATGGCTTCTCCAGAAGAAAGGGAAGAACGTGGGCGGCAATGATCCGGTGGCCCTGGGCATTGGGATGGATACCATCGGCCTGGTTCAGGGAAGGATTACCGGCCACATTTTCCAGCAAAAAGGGGATGAATTCAATCTGATGCCGCCGGGCCAGGGAAGGGAACACCTCCCGGAAGGCCTTTGTATATTCAGGCCCGTAATTGGGAGGGATTTCCATGCCGGCCAGGATCACCCGGATCCGGTTTTCCTTTGCCAGGGCAATGGTACCGTCTAAATTTTTTTCCATTTCATCCAGGGACAGGCCCCGCAATCCGTCATTGGCGCCCAGGGCCAGGACAAGGATGTCGGGTTTGGCCCGTAAAAACCATTTCAGCCTGGAGACAGCTCCGGCAGTGGTTGATCCGCTGATGCTGCCGTTGGTGATGGTGATATGGTGCATCTGTTTGTCTTCCAGCATTTTTTGAATCAGGGACGGATAGGCCTCCCGAGGCTCCACCCCCAGCCCCGCCGTCAGGGAATCCCCGAGAAAGAGGATGCGGACCGGTGCTTCGGCGCTGAAGAGGGGAGCAGAAATCAAAAAAAGGAAAGAAATCCAAAAAAAACGTTTCATGGGCTCAGTCTCGCATAAAACAGGGTTTCAAGGCGCCGGACCTCTTTTTTCCGCTCCGGGGCCAGAAAATGCCGGTAAAGCGGGTCGTCCGGAAGAAGCGGGATTTGCAGGACATCCCTTTCCAGGATGGACAGCACCTCCACGGACACATCACAGGACGGATATCCCTTGTCGTCGATGGGAATGGTCTTGTCCGGTTTCAACGGCACGATATTGTTGATGTCCACCAGCCTGAAACCCGCATCCTTCATTACGATGAGATTGCCGATACCGGCAAGGTCCGGGATATAGCCTGAAGAATGGATCATCTGCCGGGTTCTTTCAACAAACCGGCCGATGTTTTCCCGGACTTTTTTGAGCCAGGCCGGGTATTCCATCCGGATTTCAGACAGGGAGGTGAACATATCCTTGAGGGGCGCTTTGATGGAAAGCCGCCAGGGGTCGAGGATTTCTCCTTCGACATATTCCTGGAGGCCGCAGAGAACGATTTCCCGTTTCCCCCGGAGGGCATAATCCACCATGAATTCCTCTGATGCGGCAATGAGATCAGGGCCAAGATGGTTTAAGAGGACCCTGTATTTCTGGATTTCCGTTAAAACCGCTTCTTTTGATGCAAACCGGTTCCGAAGAATTCTGAACATTTTTCGAGGCATGGCCCGGGGAAATAGCCGGATACCGTCGATGATCTCCCCTTCAGTTTCCTTTTCCACATCCCCTGCAGACAGAACCTCAAAAATGAGGGAACGAAGTCCGGACCGGTAATACCTGCGGAACAGATAAGGGCCCGAGCCCTTGATAAAATTCAGCCCCAGCACCTCGTCCCCGGAAAGGACGGTTCTGTCCCTGATATCCATTGCCTTGTCCATGGCTCAAAAGCTTACAGGGTTTCCCGGCAATTTACAAGCATGGGGAATGAAATGCGGATATGGATGGGGGCCGCACCAGTGAAAGGTTATGCCGATTTCTAATTTATCATTTTCAAGCATACTTATGTTTTTGGGCCCGGCCCGGAACCATAAATGCTTTGAAATTTATAATCTCCATGATAAAGTCATTCCATGCTAAACTTTCTTGATAAAATTCCATACTCCGTGCTGATCATATTCACTGTCATGATGCTTTTGGCACCACTCAAACCGATGCCCCATGTGGTGGAAAAAATCCTTATACTGAAAAATGGTATGCTGCACAGGCCGATTGATATCTTTGACCTGTTCTTCCACCTATTCCCCTTGATATTGCTGATTTTAAAGATCGTTAAGGCTCAAAAATGACAGTTTTTGAATCCCTATTCCTTTACAATAGCCCTTACTTTCGCCAGGGCTTCACTTACCACTGAGGCCGGGGCCTTTTCAGCAAACTTCAAACCTCTTTCCACAAAATCAATTGTCTTGACTTGGTGGCAGAGGACAGCACCAGAAATCTTTTCTCCGGTTAAAGTGACTTCAAACCCATGCCCCCGGATCCGGCTTGTGACCGGGACTACCAGGGCCAGCAGGATTTTTTTATTAAAAACCGCCGGAGAAAGGACCAGGGCGGGCCGATGTCCCATTTGTTCGTGACCGGCTGCTGGGTCAAAGTCTGTCCAGACAAGATCCCCACGCTCAGGGATATACTGATTTTTTCCGGTTCTTTCCGCCATTACCATTCCTTTCCTACAGGCTTGTCGTTCAACCATGCCTTGTCCTCGGCATCCAAAGAAATAGCCATAGGGTCACATTGGCTCAAAAGCTCGTCAAGAGTATATTTTTTTTTCTCCCGGACCGGGGTAATAATAATCCTGCCGTCTTTCGCCTCAATGGTAACGGTCTGATCTTTTTCAAGCCGGATCATATCAGCGATTACTTTTGGTATCCTGGCTGCCAAGCTATTACCCCATTTTTTAATAACCAGTTCTGTCATTTCGCTTTTTCCCTCGAAAGTTTTAACATTGTATAAACACACTATAACATAAAAAGGCATCGTGTCAACAATGTATAAACTTTTTTGAGTTCATGCATTTTAAACCATCCTCCTTCTTTGGCTCCCATATCCTTTAGGTAAATTTCTGCTGCTTCAATCTTTTTGAAGAATAAGGATTTTTATTGACAGGATTTACAGGGATAGTCCTCCTTACAATTTTATCGTTGGAAATCAGGTCTAAAACTATAGAAGTCCACACCTATTAATCCCGCCCTCATCTACATTTCTTATTTCGTTCGCCTGCCTTCACCTATAAAATTCATCAAGGTATGATTTAAATTCGGTAAGTATAATTAACAGTATTGGATAATTTGCTTGACAAAAAGCTATCGATATATTGTTGATCATTTTGATCACATCTGCCAACGGTCACTATCTCATTAGGGTGGAATCAAATAATGACAAAGCGCGTGAAAAAGAAAATCGGTCGCAATGAGCCCTGCCCCTGTGGGAGTGGTATTAAATACAAAAAATGCCATGGTCGAAATTCAGCTAAACCATTAGGCCCCACACCTGATCAGATAAAAGCTATGATGGAATCACACAAGGCAACAGAAGCACGCCGGAAAAGCCAACAAGGCCATGGAAAGCCGATAATATCCACCGAGTTCCAAGGTTATAGGTTTACAGCAGTTGGTAATAGACTTCACTACTCTAAGAAACATAGAACTTTCACCGACTTTCTCGGTGACTATATAGGAAGTGCAATCGGAACAGAATGGGGCAATGCAGAAATAAAGAAACCACTGAAAGACCGTCACCAGATCTTGCAGTGGTATGATGCAATCTGTAACTTTCAGAAATTAAATATGCAAAAGCCTAATGGACAAATTCAGGCAATGCCCTTGAATGGACTTCTCGCGGCTTATTACGGCCTATCTTACAACCTATATCTTCTACAGCACAACGTGGAGCTTCAAGAATACTTGATTCAAAGATTGAAACGAACTGATAGCTTCTATGCCGCTTATTATGAAACATATGTCGCAGCATGGTTCATCCTTGCCGGTTTCGAACTACGTATGGAAAACGAGCAAGACCCTACCAAAACGCACCCCGAGTTTATTGCTACGCGAGACGGCCAAAGTTATTCCGTCGAAGCAAAAACAAGACAACCAAACAAAAAGCACCTTGATGTAGGAAACCAACTCTACAAAGCGCTATGCATCGAAGCACATCATCCACGGGTAATATTTATAGATATGAACGTTGGTCCAGATATGGACTTTGAAAAATTTGCTAAGGAAGCATCTGATTCCGTTCGTAGTAGAGAATCAAAACTAAAGACACATGGGGAGGCTGCCTCGCCTGCTCATATCTTTGTCACCAATCAGCCCTACCACCATGCACTTGATGAAACACAACTACCACGAGTTTGTCTTGCTGTGGGGTTCAAAATAAACGATTTCGGGTACGGGGCTAAATATACCTCCTATACTAAAGCCTACAAAGCTCGAAAAAAATATACTGCTCTAAACGACGTTCAGAAGGCGATGGCTTCCTATAGCATACCTATAACTTTCGATGGCGAGATCCCGGAGTTCGCTTTTGGTAAAGCTGATCGAAGGTTCAATATTGGAGAACGTATCGGTGTGACTGATGATGTATTCATGACTCTCGAATCCGGAATAGTCAGCGTGCCAGACCGAACAGCATATCTTGTCTTGGTTGATGATAACTGTCATAGTCACATAGCCCCAGTGAAATTATCCGATGAAGAGGTGGAAGCATACAAATCTCATCCAGAGACATTTTTCGGTCGAGTAGTTTCGGTTTCAAAAAACACTGAGGACCCCATAGAGTTATATGAATTTTTCCTTAACGGTTACAAAGACACTACACGAGATAAGCTTTTAGAGTTTATGAGCAGTTCTCCTGATATCGAAACATTGAAAACACTGCCTGATGACGAATTGCATTTCATTTATGCTGAGGGTCTTACACAGACAGCGATGCGTAATAGAAAACAATAATCGGTATCTCTACCCGCTTTACCGGTTTTGGGATGTGTAATCATCAGGCATTTGAGTGTTTGACATTCAGGCGCCGGTATTTTATTGTTCAGGCCATGGGTTTCAGGAAAGACCAACCAGGGGAAAGAAAATGAAAATTCTTGTCATTGATGACGAAAAACCGACTCTTTCCATGTTCAGGCTTTTTTTGACCGCCTATGGGTATGAGGTGGTTACGGCGGAAGACGGTGAAAAAGGATTGGCCCTGTTCCATGAGATCAGGCCCGGAATTGTGTTTACCGATTTGAAAATGCCGGGCCTGGACGGACTTGAAGTGCTGCGAAGGATTAGGGCGTCTGATATTCCTTCGGAGGTCATTATCATTACCGGCCACGGGGATATGGAAAACGCAGTGGAGGCCCTTGATCTGGATGCCTCGGATTTTATCAACAAGCCCGTTGAGCGGCATGCCCTGAGTTCGGCCCTGGCCCGGGCTGAAAAAAGAAGGCAGCAGCAGAGGGATAACGCCTTTGCCTTGTCGGAAACACAAAAGGACGGGGACCTCATCTTTTCTTTAAAAGGAAAATTGAGTGAGTCGGCCCGGCCCCTGTTTTTGCCCCTGCTGTCTGCCGTGAATCCGGACCCTGAAAAAGAGAGAATTCTTTTTTTTCAGGATGATTTTTCCATTGATAAATCCGGTATTGCCCTTTTGATGGACGTGATACAAAAGCTGAGGCAAAAAAAGACGCCCATAGTCATGGAAAATCTGTCCTATAATTATCTCAGGATTTTTCAAATGGCCGGGATGGATAAATTCGCCGTCCTGAAAGAAACATTGACGGATGATTAGACCGTAAAAAAGGATAGTCATGACAGGTCCATACGGCCCTCCCCATATTGCGGATGCCATTAGACGGCCAAGGCTTTTCAGCCTTTTGGATCAGTATGCTCACCGGCAGAATTTTTTTATCACCGGCCAGGCGGCCCAGGGCAAATCCACCCTGGTGGCCTCATACCTGAAAGAATCGGGAAAAAAAATCCTCTGGTATCATCTTTGCCCGGATGACAATGACGACGTCAAGCTTTTTGACAGGCTTGCCTCCGGGATCAGATATCTTTCAGGTGCCGGACCCGGGGACAGTGGGGAATTTTTGCCGGTAACGACCCTGGGTGCCGAGAAGGGGTTGTTGCGGTATATTGAAGGCCTGACCCTGACCTTTAAAGATCTGCCCTTTCCCCTGATCATGGTTCTGGATGATGCCGAATGCCTGGACGAATCATCGGCCGGGTTTGAGATGATCAACACCCTTTTGAATACCCGGTTTTATCGCCATAAATTTTTTATCCTGTCCCGGACCATCCTGCCCTTTCGCCTTCCCCGGCTCAAAACCGAACATCACGGGTTTTTTCTGAAAAATGAAGATCTCTCCTTTACCCTGGATGAAACCGAGGCCTTTTTCCAGGGTAAATACGGGGGAAAGGCCTTGGATATTGAAAGGATTCATAAAATAACCGACGGCTGGGCCGGGGGGCTTATCCTGGTTTCAGAATCCCTGCGCCGGTCCGGAGGCGTTTCAAACCTCCCGGAACGGGTATCCTCGGAGGCCTTTGATTATTTTTCCCGGGAGATTTACAAGACCCTGTCCGAGCCGATCCGCGAGTTTTTGAGAATTACCGCGGTTCCGGATATCATTGATCTGGATATGGTGGCCCATATTTCAGAACCCGTAGATGGCCTGGCCGTTTTAACGGGACTTGAAAAAAGGAACCTTTTTATCCAGAGGATAGAGATCCCCGGTCTGGGCTCCCGGTTCAAATATCATAACCTGTTCCGGGATTTTCTGCTCCAGGATTTAAGGCGGACCCTGCCCCCGGAAGAAGTGAACGCCCTTTATCATAAGGCTGGCCGGATCTCCTGGGAAAAAAAAGACCCTGAAGCGGCCCTGAATTATTTTATGAAAGCCGGGGCCTTTCCGGATATGATCCGCATTCTCAGAATCAAGGGAGCGGATTATATGATCCAGGGAAAGATGTCGGGCCTTGAGCGATGGATTTCCTGCCTTCCGGATCAGTTGGTCAGGGATGACCCCTGGCTGATCTTTTTTTTGACCATGACCCGCCGGATCAGGGGCGGGAAAAAAAATATCCGGGATTTTCAGCGGGCCCTGACCCTGTTTGAAGAGATGGGGGATATCCGGGGTATCCTGCTGGCTCTGGGGTATTTGATTGAGGCCGCGGTCTTTATCCGGGAGCCTTCTTCAGTCATTCTCAAATGGATCCAAAAAGCCGAGGGCTGTCTGGAAGCCATGCCGGAAAAAGAAAGGTTTACCTGGGCCCGGGGGCTTTTGTGGCAGCAGATGGGCCTTGGGTATATGGCAGGGGACGGCAATATCCCCAAGGGGGTTTCCGCCTGCAGGAATGCCGTTCTCCTGGGAACCAAGATCAATAATCCCGATCTCGTGCTTCATGCCTCCATCACCATGGCCTTTGGTCATGTTCAGGCCGGTGATTTCGCCAGGGCCCGGCGGTTGCTGATTAAAATTCAGGGGATGACCAGTGAAGGGCGACATCCCGAGTTCAGGGCCTTAAAAAATATTGTGGACATTGATTTTGCCCTGAAGAGCGGCCGGTTTGATGATGCAGGGGCGCTTTTGGTCAAGTCTGAACAGGATATTGAAAAATTTGGATTGATATTTCTGTATCCGAGCCTGGTTGAAGCCGGCGCCTTGTACCGGGTGTATACGGGCCGGTTTGATGAAGCTTTCCAGATGGCGGATCATCTGAATGATTTTTCCATCCTGGAGGGAAATGATTTTTACAAGGGCATTGCCCACCGGGTAAAGGCCTTAAGTTTTTTTAAACAGGGACAAACCGAGGCGGCGGCCCGGGAGATCGACCATGCCCTGAACGCCCTGGATCAGTTGAGGAAAGGGGATATCCATCATTTTCTGACCCAGCAGTTAGCCGGGGCCATTTATTTTGAAGCCGGGGATTCGCTGAAGGCTGAAAGCTTTTTAAAGCCTTCACTGGAATATTTTGAGCGCATTTCATCGGACCTGAATTGTGCGGAAAACCATCTGATCTCCGGGCTGATCGCCTGGGAGCAAAAGGACAGGCCCAGGGCCCTGGGCTCTATCCGGCGGGGCCTGGAAATCGCCTGCCGGGAAGAGTACGCGTTTTTTCCCCTGGTCAGCGGGAAACTCCTGGTCAGGGCCGTGGTGATAGCCATGGCCCTTGAAGGAAATTTTCCAGGGGAATCCCTTATGCCCGGCCTGAATCTTAAGGAAGATCCCTCCCGGGTAATGGATGAAATGGGAAGGATTCTGGCCTGGATCAGGCCCGGGGAAAGAGACCGGGCCCTGGAAAACCTGAGACCCTTGTATAAACATTTATTGCCTCCCATTCGCATTGAAACCCTGGGCCAGTTTAATATTCTTTGCGGCCATAAGGTGCTGGACAACAAGATCTTTGAGGGGGCAAGGCCGCTTCTCCTGCTCAAATCCATTGTGCTTCACGGATCAAGGGATATTCCCAAGGAAATCCTCATGGATGATCTATGGCCCGAGGCAGATACGGCGGCAGGGGAGAAAAATTTTAAAATCAATCTTCACCGGTTGAGAAAAGCCATGGAACCCGACGTGAAAAAGGAATTCGGATATTCCTATATCATCCAGAAAGCAGGACTGGTTTCCCTGGACCCGGCCCTGGTCACTCTGGACGTAGAAGAATTTCTGGCCTTGAGCATGCAGGCGGCGGAAAATGAAAAAAACAATAAATTGGACAGGGCCCTTGAATTATATGACAGCGCGGCAGAACTCTATAAGGGCGATTATTTTGCCGAGGAACCTTACCTGGAATGGATTCTCAGGAAAAGAGACCTGCTCAGGACAAAATATATAGAGGTGCTGGAACGAAAAGCAAGGCTCCACGAAGAACTGGATCAGATCCCAAAGGCTGTGGAAACCTGGCAGCATATCCTGGATATGGAGCCCTATTCGGAAACAGCATATCAGAACCTCATGATCCTGTATGCGGATTCCGGCCAGAAAAACAAGGCCAGGGAAGTGTTTGAGGAATGTCTCCTGGTGTTTAAAAATGAACTGGGCATTGAACCGGATAAAGCAATATTTAATATTTATGATAAAATCAAGTCCCGTTAAAAAGCCTTTACGGATGAACCGGTTTCCATTAAAATGCAAGGCCATGCACCTTGTAAAGGAGAATTCATAGACCCATGCTCTCCAGGCGGACACGATATTCCATTCAACTGGCGGTGATTTTATCCATATTTTTCTTTGTTCTGTTCAACCTTGTCTTTAAACTCATTGTGGACCTGCGGTCCGAATCCATGCAAAAGGAGGCTGAAGAGGCAAAAATACAAAGGGAAAGGCTGGCATTCACCGTCCATATCGAAGATCACTACGAGGAATTGCAAAGGCTTTATCAGGCCAAAGAATATGAAAAAGCCATTGAGATCATCAAACTTTTTAATGTCCATGAAAAACCGGATTATAAAAATCTGCCTGAAATCAAAAAACAAATCCGGCTGGTCTATCTCAAGAAAAAGCTCGATTTTATTCCGAAAATTCAATTGGACGAGTATATGCAGTTGTCAAAGGATATTGATATTGAAGAGGATGATTCCACTGAGGTCTTCATCCGGACCCCCAGGTACGGCCAGTATTTTTATACGTCAAATTTCCCTATCCATCTCGAGGGCGTAGCCCTGTCGGTCCAGGGGGATTTTTCCGACACCCTGGTCTGGACCAGCAGCCTGGATGGAAAACTGGGCACGGGCCAGAAGATTGACGTCCGGCCCTCCATCGGTGAGCACGAGATCACGGCCACGGGCACCAACGGCAGGACCACCGGTTCAATGACCACCCGGATTTACATCGAACGAGATCCGGATTTTTTAAAACAGCATATCAGGGATTAAGTTTTTCCATTTCCCGGACCAGCATTCCGAGATCAGGCCGGAGATTGATATCCCCCACATGAACGAACCGAATGACGCCTTTTTTATCGATGAGGACAATGGCCCGTTCTGCCGTACCGTTGGATCTTAAGACCCCATAGGTTTCGCTCACGGCCCCATGGGGCCAGAAATCCGATACCACATCAAACCAGAGCCCGCCCATGTCCCTTGTCCAGGCAAAAAGCGTGGGCAAAGGATCCGTGCTGATGCCGATGAGGACGGTGTCATATCGGCGAAAAATGTCTTCGGCGATATTATACCCCGGCCACTGGTCCGAGCAGACCGGGGTCCAGGCCGCCGGAATAAAGCTCAGCATCACATTTTTCCGGCCGATATAACTGCTTAAACGAACCTCTTCACCGGTGATGGACGTCAGGGCAAAATCCGGCGCGGTATCGCCGGTTTTAATTTTCAGCACACTGTCAACGGGTTTCAAGGTGCCCTGATCAAAGATTTTATTTCCAAAGGCAATGGATTCGCAGAAACAAGGCCCTGCAATACCGAACCCCAAGAGGGCAATCCCAAGAAGGGTCATCATAACAAATTTCATGGCGCCGTTTTTATCCCTGAGTCTTTTAAAAGGGTTTGAAGAAAGGCTTCCGGAGTTTCAATGGCCTCGGTTCCTGAATAAAAAACTGAAAAGCCGTTGTTTCCATCCAGGGACAGGCAGAAAAAATGGGGAGTTCTGACCTCGCCGATTTTTTTGTGGATGGAAAAATCCGTGTCGCTGAAAAGGGGAAATTCTATGCTGTATTTTTCCCTGAAAAATTCCACTTCATAGGCGGAATTGCCGGCGCCGATGCCGATGAGTTTTACCTTATCCTTGAGTCCGGGTCTGGATTGAATCAGTCGGAATACGGCATTGATATTTTCGGCTTCACGCTGGCAGACAGGGCAGTACATGGAAAAAATTTCAACAATGACGACTTGAGCCTTGATCTGTCCCAGGGAAAAGGGTTTGTCTGTTGAAAGGCCCAGGTATTGGCGATGAACAGCATTATCCGGTGCCGGCAAAAGAAAATCCAGACGCCCGGCAGGTTCTTCACTCAATACCGGGGCAGGGGAGAAAATAAAACCCGGGAAAAGGAAAAAGATCAGGACCGCCCACATGACCCGGGCCATCCTATTTTGATGAATGATACACCTCATTTTTGCCTGCTCCTTCATTGGCATACCCTTTTTCCCTTGCCTGCATGTCAAGGTGAAGGGTTGCAACCAATTCAAGATTGGGGAAAAATTCCCGGTCCATCTGCCGCAGATCCACCACTTTGATAAATCTATGGCAATGGTCGCAGAGCTTGACCCGGTATTCTTTTTCCTCTTCATTGAAAAAATAGTGCTGCATGTCTTTTTCATTGTTTTTGCAGAAAACGCACCCCATTCTGCCGGATTTCCATTCATGGCGGCAAAAGGAGCAGTGCAGGTGCTGCCCGCCGTCCTGGTCAAGGGAGGCCAGGTTCGGAGGGTTGCCGCAGACGGGGCAATAGCCTTTTTGAAGTTCGGGCATACCGGCCAGATAGATTTCAAGCTGCTCCCTGCAGGTCCTGATGCTGGGTGCCATGCTCAGATACCCGAAAAGGGAAAGTTCATTCACCGGTACATCCAGAAGCTGGGAAATATCCTGGAGGGATTTTTCATGGCTGTTGAGAAGGGCTGAAAACAGGGCTTCAAGATCAAAGGCCGCTTGAGACAGAGATCTTTGCAGGAAACGTGCATTGGCGGACAGCCCCGGCGCCAGGTCCTCGGCAAGCCCGCAGATATCGGAAAAAGTCCGGGTGGCCGCCTTCAGATCAATGAGAAATTCCGACGGGTCAATGAGGGGCAATTCGTTTTTCTGTTTTATTTTCAGAAGATCGGGTTCAATCATGATGGGCGGCAACTGGATATCTTTGAGACTTTCTTCCTGGACCCTGAACACCTCTTTGTAAAAGTCAAGAATTTCCCGGTAGGCAGGTCTGATATTGGTAATGGTTTGTGCGGTTTGACTCAATTGTTCTAAGGTCTTCATTTTTATTATCCTTGAAAACCGCCCGGGAACGATAAATTCCCGGGCGGTAGGGGTCAGTGTGCTATACCCGCATCATTTTTGCTAAGGGGCCCATCATTTTACGAAGGGCCACACTGCGGCTTATGCCGCCTTTGCCTGAGCTTGCCACGGCATAGTCGGAATAGTATTTGGGATCAAAGGCCACCAGATAGATCACGTTGACCTCGTCCGGGTTCAGGAGCATGGCCTTGGGAAATTTTGCCTTAACGGTGTCAAGGCGGCTTTTGGCCATGGCCAGCATTTCTTCCCGGTCCCCGAAATTCATGGCGCCGGTGGGACAGGTGGTCACGCAGGCCGGTTTCAGGCCGTTATGCACCCGGTCATTGCACATATCGCATTTGGCAAGGGTGCCGTCTTCGGCTTTCCTGGGAATATTATACGGGCAGGACCCGATAATCTCATCGGCCGTCAGTTTTTGGGTTTCTTTGGTGTATAGAATCGCCCCGGTGGCCGGGTCCTGATAGATGGCATCCTCATTGAATGCCGTTGCCAGGCAGGGCGCATCCACGCAATGCCGGCACTGATCCGGGAAAAACAGCCACTGGAGCTTATTGTCAATGATCTCTTCCCTCATCCGGACAAGCTTGTATGTGAAAAAGGAGAGATCCTGGGGATTCTGGTGACTCCCCATGTTTTTGGTTTTTTCAGCCGGCAGGTCATGCCATTGCTTGCACGAAACCTGGCAGCCCCTGCACGCCGTACAAATGGTTGTATCGACAAAAATTGATTTGGTCATGGTCTTCTCCTTTAAAGCTTTGCCACATTGACCATAAAGGCCTTGGTTTCCGGAATCCGGGTATTGGGATCACCGGCTGAAGGGGTCAGAAGGTTGGCACTTTCTTCCGTTCCCGTTTCAGGCCAGCGCCAGCCGTAATGCCAGGGAATCCCCACCTGGTGAACCGTTGCATATCCGATCTTAAACGGTTTGAACCGTTTGGTCACAATGGCGGTGCATTCCAGGGCGCCCCTGGCGCTGGACACCTTTACCCGTTCACCGTTGGATATGCCTTTCAGTTTGGCCAGTTCTTCACTCATTTCAACAAAAACATTGGGCTGGAGTTCCAGGAGCCATTCCTGGGGCCGGGTCATGAGACCGGTCTGCCAATGCTCGGATACCCGGTAGGTTGTTCCCACAAAGGGGAATCTCGGGTCGCAGGTGGCATGGGTGTCGGCCTTGGTGCCATAGACAACAGCCGTGGGATTCACCATCTGGGAACTGAATATATTCTTTTCAACCGGGCATTCAATGGGTTCATAATGCTCGGGGAAGGGTCCGTCCGCCAGGCCGGGGCCAAAAATCTGGCCATGACCGTGAACCGTCATGATAAACGGATGTTTGCCGTCCTCCCGTTTGGTTCCGTCCGGATTCTGAAGGGGAAACCATCCGCCGTCGGGGACGTCACCCACCCATTTATTGGTTGTATATTTGCCGTCTTTTTCCTCTCCGGCAAATTTGACCACCCAGTCTTTTTCATCATAGGGACGGCCCTTGGGATCCACCGAGGCCCGGTTGTAGATAATCCTTCTGTTGACGGGCCAGGCCCAGGCAAATTCAGGATAGAGACCGATATTATTGGCCGCATCCTTGTTGCTTCTCCGGGCCGCCATATTGCCTTTGTCCGTATAGGAGGCGCAGTATATCCAGTTGCCCGAAGAGGTGGACCCGTTGGATTGCAGAAAGGCAAAACTCGGCACCAGGGAGCCTTTTTTGTAAACGGTTTCACCCACTTTGACATCTTCCAGGAAATACCCGTTGATCTCCTCGGCCACCTTATGGGTGTCAAAGTCTCCATGGGTATCATAATCTCATTTTAAATTCAGGATGGGTTCTTTACATATCCCGTCGGTTTTATAGGCTTCTTTTAACCGCCAGCCAGCTCCATGATGATGTCCCCGTCCGGACGGCTGTTGCCCAGGGGTTTGGGACCCTGGTACCGCCACTGCATCCACCGTCCCGAATTGCTGACGGAGCCTTCCTTTTCAACGGAAACCGCTGCCGGCAGCATGAATACTTTTGTCCCGATTTTGGAGGGGTCCATGCCCGGACCTTTCCAGAAGGACCCGGTTTCATTGTCAAAGAGGTTGACA
>Ga0208968_1000560_pt1 | contig 23916 bp, 19 predicted proteins | sample RifOxyA3_FD_184031 | JGI IMG/M metagenome (GOLD analysis project Ga0208968, IMG submission 184031) | Groundwater microbial communities from Rifle, Colorado - Rifle Oxygen_injection A3 (SPAdes) | ecosystem: Environmental > Aquatic > Deep subsurface > Groundwater | place: Rifle, Colorado, United...
GCTGGGTTTCTTCATAAGTTACTTCATAGACTTCCCATTCTTCCGGGAGATGTAATAAACGGTTGAATAATTCTTTCGTTTCCATATCTTTAAATTATTATTTTCACACTATTAACGGTAGAACCGTAAAAGGAAAAGATTCTTATACAATAACTTAATCAGATATCAAACATAAGGGTGGCATTTTATTGATACGAAGAAGATGTTGCTGTCGAAATAATTTTTATTAAGTGACAGTAGGAGTTTTGATTTTAATAAAAATAATTTCATACATCCACCCTAATTGGAATGATATACGTACATATATATTGTTACAATAGTTGGGCAAAACCGCCTTTCGTGTTTGTTCTTCAACAAGCGCAGGAGTTAATCTTGCGCCAAAAAACTCAAAATATTAATCAAGGAGATGCATCATGAAACTCGTATCCATTATCTTCATCATCACAACTCTGATGTTAGTCATGGGCTGCCAAAAAGCAGTGGACACTGCAGCCGAGAAGTCAGCAATCAAGGCCGTCCTCAATAATTACATACTAAGTATTGAGAACGAAGACATTGAACTGTATGCCAAAATCTTCGTTCCCGATCCAGATATGGTGAATTTCGGTACTGGCGCTAACGAACGCATTATCGGGTGGGATACTCTGAAAAAGGTAATTGAAGACCAAAATGCTGCCTTATCAGAGACCAAGATAACTCAGAGTGATGTCACCATCAATGTATCGCCAGACGGACAGTTTGCGTGGGCTACATCCCTCTGGGACTTCAAAGCCACGATGGACTCGCAAGTCATGCAGCTGCCAGTTCGCTGTAGCTGGATTCTGGAGAAACGAGGTAATGACTGGAAGATTGTTCATTTTCATAAGTCAGTAGGAGCAGCATGGTAAGATAGTCACTATCGTAGTGGACATAGTCGCACTAAAACTGTTCTTCTGTTAATGGTCTGTAGCAAGCAGTAATTTTTTGGAAAATAAAATCCTGCAGCAGAAAATAATGTAAAATTTATTGCTGTTAATGTTCCAAGCGGCGTATACTTCTATAGAATACAAGTTTATCCCGCAAGAAGCGGGGCCGGAAATTTTATTGATACGAAGAAGATGATTTTACTGCGGTGAAAAACAATCTCACCCTGTTTGCCACAAAGTTATTTTATAGAATTTTGCTATTGAATGATTGACTTTGAGAACAATTATTTGCAATTTCCTCTTAGCTTTTAATCTCTACTCCGAGGGAGCAAGAAACCGGAGTTAAGTTACGGATACCTACAGATTAAACACACAGAATACTCTCCCGAAGCAGACTGCTAATAATAAGATATTTCTAAATCATTGGAGGTGTTATGATAACTCTAAGGACATCACTTTTATGGTTCAGCTTTATGAAAAATGGTATTGAAACAATAAAAAAAAGGAGAGACTAATCACAATTGTACTTAACATTTTAATTGCAATTGTTTGCTTGGCAATTGTCATGCTGATATTAAATCTTTTATGAAGTTTTTATTAACAAAATCAAACGAAATAAAATGTTTGAAATATGTGTGTTCTCAGGTTTAATTCTTCTTTTAACAATTGACTATTACGTTAAAAGAGGTGAAAAAAAATATAACGAGTGATTAAAATTCCTTGGGATACATAGCCTTGAAAGGAGGAATCTATGCAAAGGCAAATATTACTTTTAGCAGCAATTTTTATACTTTTTTTTAACACTTATTCTCAAGATTTTTGGCAGCAAACTAATGGACCCTGCGGTGGAAGTATTCGTTCACTAGCAATAAATCAAAGCGGTTATATTTTTGCAGGAACTTCTAACGGAGGAATTTTTCGATCCACAAATTATGGAGATAATTGGACTGAGGTAAATAGTGGATTATTGGATACTAATGTTGGGAATTGGTATTCAAGCACCAATGTTAGAGCTTTGATAGTCAGTCCCTGGGGAATATATGCCGGAACTGAAGCTGGGGTTTTTCGCTCTATAAATAATGGAGAGAATTGGGTTGAAACAGGTTTATCTGCTGGTTATATCAGATCTTTAGCAGTCAACTCCAGTGGCCATATCTTTGCTGGTGTTTTTTGGGGAGGAGTTTATCGCTCTACGGATTATGGAGATAGCTGGACTCTTTTAAATAATTTTTATAACTCTACTGTTTATTCATTAGCTATCAACGATAGCGGACATATTTTTGCCGCATCGGAATGGAATGTTTATCGTTCCAAAGATAATGGAGATACATGGACCCAAATAAATAATGGTCTGTATGGAGCCGCTGATTATCTCTCTTTAGCAATCAATTCAAGCGGATATATCTTTGCTGGAAATGAATACAACGAAGTTTATCGCTCCACGGATAATGGAGATAGTTGGACACTAATAAATAACGGTATAGCAGGTTATAGAATAGATGCTTTAGCAATCAATTCAAGTGATCACATTTTTGCAGGAACTCAAGATGGTGGTTTATTCCGATCTACAAATAATGGAGATTATTGGACTCAAATAAATAATGGCTTAACAAACAAATGGATTTGTTCTTTTGCTATCTATCCGGGCGGTTTCATTCTTGCAGGAACTAATGGAGCAGGTGTTTTCAGGTCTATTGATAATGGAAATAATTGGGTTCAAATAAATAATGATTTGAAAGCCAGTTGGGTTCAGTGTTTTACGGCTAATACAGGTAATGAAATCTTTGCAGGGACTGGTGGTGGAGGAATTTTTAAATCGGGAGACAATGGGAATAGCTGGATTGTAGCAAATAATTATTTGAAAGGTCTTGATGTAAAAACAATAACAATCAATTCAAATGGAAATTTATTTGCAGGTACAAATGAAGGGGTTTTCCGTTCAATGGATAATGGAAATAGCTGGGTTGAAATAAATAATGGTTTAACATATCCTCGTATTGCATCTTTAGCCACTAATTCTAGTAATAACATTTTTGCTGGGGATGAAGTATACGGTGTTTTTCGATCTACGAATAATGGAGATAGTTGGACTCAAGTAAAAAATGAGTGGATTTATTCTTTAGCAATCAATAGTAGCAATCACATCTTTGCCGGGTCCTACAGTAGAATTTATCGCTCCACAAATAACGGAGATAATTGGGTTGAGCTAAATAATGGTTTAACAGGCTCAATGGTTGGCTCTTTAGCAATTAATTCGAAGGATCATATCTTTGCCGGAACCTATGAAGGCGGAGTTTTTCTTTCGACAAATAATGGGGACAATTGGACTCAGATAAATAATGGCTTACCAATTGACCCATTTACTAGTGATATTTATATCCTTTCTTTAGCAGTCAATTCAAGCGATCATATATTTGCTTCAGTTGAAGATGGGGGAGTATTCCAGTTTACAGACATCGGAGAAAACTGGGTTGCGGTAAATAATGGTTTACCTTTTAAAAATCCTCTCTCATTAGGGATTAATTCAAGCGGTTATATTTTCGCAGGAACCTCTGGAGGCGGAGTCTTCCGAAGTATTAATCCCACAGTTTCTGTTGAAGAAAAAAATAATTTTACACCGTTAGAATTTTCATTAGCTCAAAACTACCCCAATCCGTTTAATCCAAGTACAAAAATCAAGTATGCCATTCCTGGTAATGTAGAGACACGCCATGGCGTGTCTTTACGAGTTTATGATGTTCTTGGGAATGAAGTCGCAACACTTGTAAATGAAGAGAAGGAAGCCGGAAGTTATGAAGTTGAATGGAACGCTGTTGATAAATCAAGCGGAGTGTATTTCTATCAATTGAAAGCTGGAGAATATGCGAATACGAAGAAGATGATTTTACTTCGCTAGTACTTTGGAGAACACGCTTTACTCAGATAAAAACAACCTCTCCCTTCGTCCCTCCTTAGTTCCACCAAAGGCGGATAAAAAGGAGAGGAAAACAGGGGAAGGTATAAAATTCTTAAGAAACTTTTAAATATCTAAACAGTGCCTCCGCAACATTTTCTCCGTCCATAGCAGAGGAAACGATTCCTCCAGCGTATCCTGCCCCTTCACCGCAAGGGAATAATCCATTTACCTGGGGATGCATGTATGTTTCCTTGTCTCTGATAACTCTAACTGGACTGCTTGTCCTGCTTTCGGCAGCAACAATTATTGCCTCGTCGGTTACATATCCCTTCATTCTTCTATCAAAAATTATTAATGCTTTTTGCAGAGTTTTACGAATTATCGGAGGAAGAAGCTGATGAAGCGGTGATGCTGTTAGTCCGGGAATGTATGATGCTCGTGGTAAACTTTGAGAGTCTTTCCCCTTTAAAAAATCAGTTACTCGTTGCGCAGGAGCACTTTGAGTTTTATTGGCCCATTCAAAAGTCTGCCTTTCATAATCCTGCTGGAATTTTAACCCCGCAAATGGATCTTCGGAATCCTTCTTTTTCCAATCACGAGAATTGACTGAAACAACCAAACCGGAATTAGCAAACGGCGAATTTCTTTTTGAGAGAGACATACCATTAACAACAATTTCACCCGGTAAGGTAGCAGCTGGAACTATTATTCCACCAGGGCACATGCAGAATGAGTAAACTCCCCTTCCATCAACTTGAATGCTTAAGCTGTAACTTGCAGAAGGTAAAAACTCATTCTTCTCTTTCGTATGATATTGAATTTCATTTATTAAAGCTTGAGGATGTTCTATTCTAACTCCCATCGCAAAATCTTTGGCTTCAATTTTAATATTTTTTTTATGAAGTAAATAAAACATATCTCGCGCCGAATGACCTGTTGCCAGAATTACGCAATCACCCAATATTTCTTTTTCTTGGTCAGCAACAACACCTAGTATTTTTCCTTCTTTGATTATTAAATCAGTAACTAAAGAATTGAAATGAACTTCTCCCCCGTTTTTAATTATTGTTTCTCTCATTGCTTTTACAATTAGAGGAAGCTTATTCGAACCAATATGCGGATGTGAATCGATCAAAATATCTTCCTTGGCTCCATGCTGTACAAACACCTGGAGGATTTTCTTAACATCTCCTCTTTTTGTAGAACGGGTGTACAACTTCCCATCACTATAAGTACCTGCTCCACCTTCGCCAAAACAGTAATTGGAATTTGGATTAACAATATGATCCTGCTGAAGCGATCTTAAATCCTTTCTTCTTGCTTGAACATCACCACCGCGTTCAATGATAATAGGTTTTATACCAAGTTCAATTAATTTGAGTGCAGCAAACAATCCCGAAGGTCCGCTTCCAACGATAATTACATTTTCTTTACTTCGAACCGGTTCATACTTAAGCTTGGGATATATTTCCTGCGGTTTTTCGTTTATGAAAACACGAGTTAATACTCTGTAAACAGCTTTGCTGCCTCTTGAATCGATAGATCGGCGAATCGGAATAGCAGCAGTTACATCGCTTAAATCAAGTTCCAGCAAGTAAGCTGATTCGTTAGCAAGATAATTTTTTTGTGCAAGAAATTCAGGAGGAACTAAAATCTCTATGTCTTTGATCATACTTATGTCCCCTACCTATGAGGAAAAAATTATAAAAATTAGTGAATTAGAATAAACCCTTGACCCAGCCGCCATCTATATGGATCGTGTTTCCTGTAATATATCCGGCTTGATTCGAACATAAAAAAGTAACCAAAGCACCAATTTCTTCGGGGCGAGCAAGTCGATTCATAGGGACTTGTTTTGCCATATCCGCTAAAACTTCTTCATGTGATAAACCGGAATGTTTGGCTCTGCCAACTGCAAGATCGTAAAGTCTATTTGTTAAAGTGTATCCCGGTGCTACATTGTTCACGGTAATATTGTACTTGGCAAATTCGTTGCTTAAAGATTTTGCAAATCCAATTACTCCGCTTCTAAATGAGTTAGATAAAATAAGATTATCGATGGGTTGTTTAACAGAAACAGAAGTGATGTTGACGATTCTCCCCCACTGCTTATTAATCATGCCGGATATAGCCAAATTGGTGAATCTTACCGCACTTAAAAACACCTGCTCAAATGCTAAAATCCATTGTTCTTCACTAAAATCTCTAAAGAAACCTGAAAGGGGACCACCGCAATTGTTTACCAGAATATCAATCTTGCCGAATTGTTTTACAACCACATTAAAAGTGTTTTCAATATCCGCAGATTTGTTAAGATCACAAACACTCCAGGAAATATCCACACCGTATTTTCGTTTAAGATCATCAGCTGTGCTTTCCAAATCGACTTTTGTTCGCGAACATATCGCAACATTACATCCCTCCGATGCAAGCTCTTCAGCCACTGCCTTTCCTATTCCTTTGCTTGAGGCAGTAACTAATGCAGTTTTTCCATTAAGTCCTAAATTCATATTAAGATAATTATTTTAATACTAAAAATATTTATTTATTCATCGCAAGAAGATTTAGAACCCCAACTCTTATCATCATTACAGCAATTGCTGCTAAAAATAATGAAGCAACTTTTGCAAATGCTTTTGAACCTCCATTACCAATTACCTTCAATATCAGTTTAGCATTTAGGAGTACTAACAATACAATTATAAAATTTAAGACCATTGATAGAATTGTAGGTATGTAACCAAAATTATCAAGCAAAATAAGTATTGTGGTTAATGCCGCCGGTCCCATGATTAAAGGAACACCCAATGGTACTACACCAATATCAGTTCCAGGATTTCTAACTTTTTCTGAAGAGGCAATTATATCGTTGATAGAAAGTATGAGTAATATTATTCCGCCGGCAATTCTAAAATCATCGATTGTTATTCCAAGAAAATTCAGAATAAGCTTTCCCCCAAAAAGAAAAATTAATGCAACAGCAAAGGCGGCAAGAACAGCTTCGAACACTAATTTTTTCTTAGCATTATCAGATATCGAATGAGTATAGCCAAGAAAAATCGGCGCAGTACCAATGATATCGATAGCAACAAATAGAGGGATAAAAGAAAGTAAAAATGTTTCTAAGTTCATCTTAAAAAAATACAATTCATTATAAAGAATTCTTATCTAGAGAGATGCCGTAAGGTTCACACTTTCTTTTAGAGATATTACAATTTCACTAGTATCGAGTGCAATAACAAGCTCCTCGTTAGTCGGAATTTTAAGAATTGCTACTTTAGAACCCTGAACGGAAATAACTTCTTCACTGTTCTTATTCTTTGAATCGTCAATCTGTATTCCAAGGAATTCGAGATTTCGACAGACTTCCTCTCTTACTTCTGAAGAATTTTCACCAATTCCGCCTGTAAAAACAAATGCATCTAAACCGCCCATTGCCGCAGCATAGGCACCGACATATTTTTTAATCCGATAACAAAAAATTTCGAAAGCATATTTCGATCTTTTATGATCTTCTTTTATAGCAGCAAGAATTTCGCGCATATCGCTGCTCTCACCGCTAATACCTATCAAACCGCTGTGCTTATTCAGCAAAGTTCCCGCTTCATTAAGCGATAAACCCTCTTTACCCATGATGTACAAAATCAATGATGGATCCAAATCACCGCTTCTTGTTCCCATCAGTAAACCTTCAAGCGGTGTAAAACCCATAGTCGTATCAATAGAATGTCCTTTGTCAACTGCAGCCATGCTGCAGCCATTCCCAAGATGAGCGGTTACAATTTTGAGTTCATCGTATTTTTTACCTAATATTTCTGCAGCTCTCTGTGAAACAAATCGATGTGAAGTTCCATGAAATCCGTAACGCCTAATCTTATGCTTTTTGTAAAGTTCATAGGGAATGCCGTAAAGAAAAGCCTTAGGAGGCATCTTTAAATGAAATGAAGTATCAAATACTCCTACTTGTGGTTTACCCGGAAGAAGTCTCGTAACAGCTTGTATTCCTTTTATGTTGGGTGGATTGTGGAGTGGAGCTAATTCAATATTATCTTGTAGTACACTAATAACTTCGTTTGTAATTAGAACAGAACCCGAAAAGGTTTCCCCACCATGTACAACTCGATGACCAACTGCATCGATATCATCCTTATCATCAATTACACCGTGATTTTTACTTAGCATTACACCAAGCACATATTCAATTCCCATTTGGTGATCGAGAATTTCACCTGCAATCTTTATTGTATCACCATCATATCTGGTATGACTTAGAACAGCTCCGCTCATACCAATTCTATCAACTACTCCTTTTGCAAGAGTAACTTTCTCTTCGGTGTTTATAAACTGATATTTTATTGATGAACTGCCGCAGTTAAGAACAAGTATTCTCATGTAATCTTAGTAACCTAAATTGTTAATAAAAGAAAGTTGAATTAGTCGAAAATTATTTTCCCATTTTCATCGTACTTATAAAATCCTTCACCGGTTTTGCGGCCAAGCTTCTTTTCGCGAACAAGCTTTCGAAGAATCGGGCAAGCACGGTATCTTGGTTCACCGAGAGTTTTCCAAAGTGTTTCCATCCACGCAAGCACTTCATCAAGTCCCATCATATCGGCCATTTCAAGCGGTCCGTATTGAAAATTGTATCCTAGCTTCATCGCAGTATCAATATCTTTTGCCGTAGCAACATCTTCTAATAAAATATGCATTGCTTCATTAAGCAATGGAACTATTGCTCTCGTAGTTACAAAGCCAGGATACTCATAAACTTCAACAGGAGTTTTACCAATGCGTGCTGCAAAGGATTTTACAATCTCAACTGTTTTGTTTGAAGTGTGAAGACATTTTACAATTTCCACAACAGGAATTTTTGGAACGGGATTTAAAAAGTGCATTCCAATAATCTTATCCTGCCGTTGTGTTATTTCAGCTATTTTACTTAAACTGAGTGTGGACGTGTTAGATACGAAGATAATATCTTTACGTGCAGCTTGATCCAACTTCTTGAAGATTGATCGTTTAAGTTCGTACTCTTCGTCAACTGCCTCGATAATCAAATCATAATCGTTAATCTTATCGAGATTCAACTCCCAAGAAATCCTGGCCATTATAGATTTTTTTTCAGAGGATGTCATTGCCCAGCGTTTAATTTCTCTATCAATGGATTCAGCAAGAGAATGTTTTGATTTACGTAGATGCTTCTCATCCTTTTCTACAATAAGAACATCCATTCCTGCAGCAGCGACAGTTTGAGCAATTCCTTGTCCCATAATTCCGGCACCAATTATAACAACACTATTAATATTATCGTCATCGGAAGCTACAAATGTTTTTTCTAGAAGGTCTTCAAGTTTCAACTTTTCATCCAGCATCTAAGTACTCAATTATTTTTTATTAAACTTTAAATTAAAAATCTTTTTTCTGCAGTAGATAATCGCAAAAGAACAGGGTTAAAATTAGAAATAAAAATGACGACAAAACAGGCTGAACATCGCCTATCGGTTTACCCTGACCTAAGTTCGAATTTATTGTTCCCATCAATTCAGAAGTTTTAGGAATGAAATAATATACTCCATCTACAATACTTTTTAATACTTCTTTACCGGTTAATGTTTGTAATTGAAGCTTAATAAAATGTATAGCCGGACTTAATATTAAAAAAATAAAATATGCTATCATCATTCCGGGAACCGAACTTCTGAATAAAATTCCGAATAGAACTACAACTGAATATAAAATTGAAAATGTAAACGTTATTACCAATATCACAATAGGGAAATTTAAATTCCAATAAGAAAATTTTAATGATATAATTATCCAAGCTCCGAGAATAAGAAATGAGATGTTAATAAATACAACAAGTGTTCCACCTAAATATTTTCCAAGTAAAAGTTGTGTCCGTGAAATCGGTTTAGACAACAGCAAATCTATATTACCTTTCTCTAGCATGATTGGAATAAAACTAGCTGAAGAAAATATTGCAAGCAGAAGGCACAAATTGGATAGTGGCGCCGTTATCATTAACTGTATTTGAATTATAGCTTGTTCCAGAACAATTTTATCACCCGACGGATTCATGCTCGACAAAATAGAATCGGTGTTAATAAGACTAAAAACAACTGCAAGTCCAATTAAAAAGACAACCGATATAGCTGCAAAAAAAATGAAAACCTTTCGGGCAAAAGCCTCTCGTAAAGTATACCAGGAAATAATAAGAATATTATTCATAAGTTATTTTTCTTTTCGGCTTCATTAATTATACTAATGAACATTTCCTCCAAAGAGCTTTTCTTCTGAATTATCTCTTTGATGAATAAGTTCTTTGCCCTCAATGTATCTATCAATTTATTTAGCTCCGCAGAATCGATAACTAAAGCAGTATAACATTCATCCCTTATTTGCGCTAAATTAAACTGCGTGGCAAGATTGAAAAATATTTCATCATCAATCTTATTTTCAAATTCAAATAAATATTCGTGTTTCTTTTCAGTTAATTCCTTAACAGTTCCTTCACGAATAAGTTTTCCTTTGTTTAAGATTGCAACACGATCACTAACCATTTCAACCTCCGAAAGTAAATGGCTGTTCAGGAAAACGGTTTTATTTTTTGTTTTTAGATTTAAGAGAATATCCCGAATCTCTTTTCTTCCGATAGGATCAACACCATCCGTTGGTTCATCTAGGAAAATCAATTCAGGATCATTTATTAATGCTTGTGCAATTCCCAGCCGCTGCATCATTCCTTTGGAGTATGCCTTAACTTTTAGGTTCTTCCATTGACTCATCTTAACTAACTCAAGCAGCTCATCAATTTTTTTATCTAGGCGCAATCCATCCAAACCGCTCAGCTTTCCAAAATATTTCAGAGCTTCTCCACCACTTAAATATGAAGGGAATTTATGATTCTCGGGAAGATAACCGATACGATATTTAAGCTTGTAATTTCCGGTATTTTCATTTAGTATTTTCGCTGTACCTGAAGTTTGGAAACAGATTGACAGCAGAATTTTTATTAGTGTTGTTTTGCCTGCTCCATTAGGACCTAGTAAGCCAAATATACTTCCGGCTGGAACAGCAAGATCTAAATTTATTAATGCATTAACTTTGTGTTTCCGAAAAAATGAAGTGTATGTTTTAGAAATGTTAGTTACTTCAATAGCATTCATAAATCGAGCAGTTCAGGTTCTTATTAAAAATTCTCGAATTTTTTTCTTTAAATTTACTCAAAAATGCTATGACTTTTGAGCCCATCACTTGCAGAAATTTCCGTCTTCACTTCGCTTTGTCCAAAATAAACATGAACTAGTAAAAATTCTTCCTAAATATTTATATTAGACTGATTTTGAATATCACTGAATTCAATACCCTTTCAATTTAATTCTTAGCTTCCCCTTTTAATAGAGAAATTTTACTTTTGTCAGAAAGGATTTTAAAAACAAGTTACACCACAATTTTTAGAAATTAGATTATAAGGTTGAATGGAATGACCTTATAATGTTACTAAGATTACTAATTTCGGACATTAAATCAGCAAGTGAGTAATTGTTTTGTGAAATCTTAGTAAAATAATAACCTAATGAGATACGACCTTATCACCTTCTTTCTTTTGGATACAGTACGTAATACATTTTAAAATTAAAGCAATCTGAAATTTATTTTGTACGAATAAGCTTCACTCAATAAAGCAGAGTTTTTCAATTAAGACTTAATAGTATATTTTTGATGTGAGATACTAATTTTAAAAATGAAATCGTTAGAAGCGCTTAAAAAATATTTCGGTCACTCAAAGTTTAGACCCGGACAAGAGGAGATAATCAACTCTATCCTTCAAGGCGACAATGTATTAGCTTTATTACCGACCGGTGCTGGTAAATCAGTATGTTATCAGATACCTGCATTAATTGCCGAAAACTTTTCCATTGTCATTTCACCTTTAATAGCACTGATGAAAGACCAGGTAGATTCACTCAATAAAAATGGTGAAGTAGCTGCATTTATTAACAGCACCTTAGAATATTACGAAGCTGAAGCTATTCTTCAAAATATATCTTATGGAAAGATCAAAATTCTTTATGTCGCTCCCGAAAAATTAGAAAACTTGTCCTTTGCCGAGAGAATAAAAAATCTAAATCCAACTTACATTTTTGTAGATGAGGCACATTGCATAAGCGAATGGGGTCACAGCTTTAGACCAAGTTACCGAAACATCAATGAGTTCACCAAGTTTATCTCAGTCAAGAAAATATCCGCCTTCACAGCAACCGCAACCCCCGAAGTTGTAAAAGACATTGTCGAGCAGCTCGCTTTTAAAGACGCAAAGATTTTTGTTCGCGGCTTTGAAAGGGAAAATCTTTGTTTGAATGTAATCGTTACAAAAAAGAAAAATGAAAAATGTCTTGCATTAATTAAGCAATATAAAACTCCGGCGATAATTTATACATCCTCACGAAAAAGTGCCGAAGATGCTGCACAATTCTTAAACATGCATCGCATTAATTCCACATATTATCATGCAGGTTTGGCAGCAGAGCTTAGAAAAAAAATCCAGGAGGATTTTCTAAATGATAAAGTGCCCGTTATAGCGGCTACCAATGCCTTTGGAATGGGAATTGACAAAAAGGATATTCGGCTTATTATTCATTACAACACACCCGGCTCAATCGAAAATTATTACCAGGAAATTGGACGTGCAGGACGTGATGGAAAAGAATCACACATTTTTCTTCTTCACGATGAACGCGATATAAAAATTCAGGATTATTTTTTATCAAATTCACATCCCGATAAACAATTAATTAAAAGCATTTACACAGCTATTTGTGATTTTGGAAGAGTTGCCGAAGGAAATATTTCGAGCAGTGAAATTCCTATCGATCCGGACTTCTTATCAAAATATTGTAAACGTGAAGTAAGCCGCGGTTTACTTTTAACTTCAATAAAAATTCTTGAAGGTTCAGGTTACTTTAAACTGATTTCAGACTACGAGAGAAAATCTGAAATTCAAATTATCATGGAGAAAAATAAGCTCAAGGAGTTTATTAAGAACTGTCCGCAGGATAATCTTAAAGATGTTCTACTCATTATGCTGCGGGATTTCGGAAGTGAGATTTATTTCAAAAGTATCAAAATCTCCCAGAGCGATTTGACAAATAAATTTTCTATTACTGAAAATGAGCTGGATGAAATTCTATCCTTGCTTGACACTATGGGAATAATTGCTTTCAAAAAAAGTGCGGCAAAGGATAATGTGATTCTAAGCTCTCCAAGAGTAAATGCTGACAAGCTTACATTGGACTACAAAAAATTAAATGAAAGCTATTTGTATGGTCAGAAGAAAATTGATTCGATGGTTCAATATGTTTTTACACGTGAGTGCCGCTTTAAGTTCATCCTAAATTATTTTGGAGAGAATCTTCCCGAATACAAATGCGGAAAGTGTGATATTTGCACTTCAGGAGAATCTTATTCGGAGGCAACTATAAATTATTTAGAAGAAATTATTTTGCAGACTTTACTTGAAAGCAAAGGCGGTTTAACACAAAACGAGCTGATAAGAATTATTTACGGAAACACGAGAGATGAAACGAACAAGAAAATTTCAACTTTTGGCACGTGCAGCAATCATGAAATAAATGATTTAAAGATGATTGTTATCAATCTTTTAGCAAAAGGAAAAATAATTCGCGGAGACCATAACTCAAGAAAATTTTTTCTTTCGAGTTCTGTTCAAAAAGAATTACAGCCATCATTTTGGGAAGAAGATAATCGGAATTACCATTATGAAGAAGATTTAGAGCTTTACAATCTGCTGCGGGAAGTGCGGAAGAAAGCCTCGGAACGTTATCTTCAAACAAGCTATTTAATTTGTCCGGATAATTTATTAAAGCGGATTTCTACAGCTAAACCAACAACAAAGAATGAGCTGATGAATATTCATGGTTTTAACAGCAGAATGTTCAACAAAATTGGAAATGAACTGCTGCAAATAATTACGGAGTTTGTTGGTAATCGTACAGAAATAAAACAAGCAGTAAAAAAAATTCCTACAAGCATTAAAGAAACTTATGAACTGCTGAGAAAGGGATTTTCACTGAAAGATATTTTCTCATTGCGGAAATTATCCGAGGAAGTTATTTCAATGCAGATTGAAACTATTTTGGAGTACGATCCGTCTTTAGAAATAGTAAATCTTTTTGATGTTAAGCTTAAAGAGATGATTGAAAATGAAATGGCTAAAGGTTATTCCAACTTGAAAGAACTAAAAAGCAGGCTTCCTTCACAAGCAAGTTATGCAATGATTAGGATTTGTATTGCTAAAAATAAAACTACTTCGCAGATTTCTTCCTCTTCTTTTCGAGGTTAGCAATAGCTTTTGCAAAAAACTTCTCCCATCGTTCTGAATCCTGGTTATAATATTGAATAGTTGCCTTGTAATCCTCAATGGAAACATTGTGCTTTACCAGGACTCTCTGCAACACTGTGTCACTGGAGAGAGTTATCCCTGAGATAGTTTCCTTTGCAATAATTATATCCGTATAAATCTTAACAAATTTTTCTTCTTCAATAATTTTATTTTGATTGCAACCAAATGAAAAGTAAAGTGTGAAGACAAGAAATATTAATTTGAAAGTGGAATAAAAATGTTTGATAATCATTTCATCAATTCATCTTCTTGCTGGCTTCAAAAAGAATTTTCTTCTCGCGGTCAGTTAAATTTTGGTATCCACTCTGACTAATTTTATCCAATATTACATCAATGTCTTCCTGGGTAATTTCTTTTTCTTCCTTTCGCTCATTTATATCATAAAACTTTGCATCTTCGGTTTCCGGTTTGCTTCGCTTAAACCTGTCGGCAACGCCGCCAAACGGATTAAAGGGCTTCTTTGTTGTGTAAGAAGATCTGCTGAAAAGATTTTTAATTTCAGCGTGAGTATTCTTGTCAGCTAAGATAAAAACTAAACCTGCCAAAGCCCCGCCAAGATGTGCAAGATGAGCTATCCCGCTGTTTGCACTATCAACAAGCATAAATTCCATCACAATCAAAAATGTAATAAGGTATTTTGCCTTAACCGGGATGAAGAAGTAAAGAAAAATCAATCTGTTTGGAAATAGTAAAGCAAAAGCTGCAAGCACACCATAAATTGCACCTGAAGCACCGATTGTTGGTGCGGCAATTCCGCCAAGCAGAGGTGAGATGAACAAATGACACAAGCCTGCAACTACTCCACATGTTAAATAAAAGTAAAGAAATTTTTTGCTGCCCCAGTAATTCTCAATTTCAATTCCAAACATCCAAAGGGAGAACATGTTAAATAAGATGTGAGAGAAACTTCCATGCATAAACTGGTATGTGAAAAGCTGCCATGGATAAAAAGACCACTCAATTATTTCAGTTCCGATACTTCCAGCAGCATAACCGCCAAATGGAATGAGAGCAAAATATTTTGTAAGAATATTTGATAGTGTCAGACCCGATGATGCGGCAATCTTTTCTCCGAGTATCTGAATAAGAAAAACGACACCATTAATTATCAATAAGTTTTTAATAACCGGAGGAAAAAAACTAAATCCGCCAAAACCTGATGGCCTATAATAATCGCTCACTAAGCGTTTCCTTTAATTTGTAATTTGAATTTATAACTTGAATCAAGCATTTGTTAATGCATCTACTCCAGGAAGAACTTTTCCTTCAAGAAATTCCAATGAAGCACCGCCGCCAGTTGAAACATGAGAAACTTTATCATCCAACCCGGTTTTGCTTATGGCAGCGGCTGAATCGCCACCGCCAATAATTGTTACTGCATTCTTAGAAGTTACATCCGCTAAAACCTGCGCAATTGCAAATGTTCCTTTGGCAAAATTATCCATTTCAAAAACGCCCATTGGTCCATTCCAAACTATCGTTTTAGAATTTTCAAGCTCTTGCTTAAATAATTTAATTGTTTCGGGTCCTATATCCAATCCCATTTTATCAGATGGAATAGCGTCTGCTTTTACCACCATGGAAGGCGATTCATTCTTAAATTCATCTGCAACAATAAAATCAACAGGAAGCAGGAATTTTACATTAGAATTTTTAGCTTTCTCTAAAACTTCTTTTGCAAGAACAATTTTTTCTACCTCCAAAAGAGATTTCCCAATTTCTTTACCTTGCGCTTTCAAAAATGTGAAAGCCATTCCACCGCCAATTAAAAGCTTATCAACTTTACCCAGCAAATTTGAAATAACATCAATCTTACCTGAAATTTTTGCACCGCCAAGAACAGCAGCGAATGGTCTTTGTGGATTGGCAATTGCTGTTCCAAGATAATCCAATTCTTTTTGCATAAGATAACCTGAAACGCAAGTTTTAACAAATTTTGTTATGCCTTCAGTTGAAGCATGTGCACGATGCGCGCTTCCGAATGCATCATTAACATATACATCACCGAGTTCAGATAATTTTTTTGCGAATGCTTCGTCATTCTTTTCTTCCTCTTCATGGAATCTTAGATTCTCAAGCATTAAAACATCGCCACTGTTCATTTTATTAACAAGAGATTTTACTACTTCACCAATGCAGTCTGGAGAGAGTATTACTTCTTTACCCAAAAGTTTGCTGAGTCTTTCTGCTGCCGGCTTTAAACTGTACTTAAGATTAACTTTTCCTTTCGGTCTTCCGAGATGGCTCATCAAAATTGCTTTACCGTCTTCTTTAATTATTTTATTAATCGTCGGTAAAGAGGAAGTAATTCTGATATCATCTGTGATTTGCAAATTTTCATCGAGCGGAACGTTAAAATCCACTCTAACGAGCACTCGTTTATTTTTGAGATCTACTTTATCAATTGAAAGCTTTTTCATTCATTACCTCATGAAAGAAATTTTAAATCTTGTTGGTGTGAATCCGTTTTTGGGAGAATTATTTAATAAAGTGAGGGTGACCAAAAAGTAATTATTCAATTAAAAAATCAGCGAAAATCATTTAAAATCATTGTCATCAGTGCCTGCCACTATGTGGTTCCATTTATTGATAAATATTACTTTTTGGTCACCCTCAACAGAAATATGAAACTACTTCTTAGCAATCTTTAGCAGCAAATCAACAACCCTAACTGAATAACCCCATTCGTTATCATACCATGAAATCAATTTAAAGAATCGTTTTTCGCCCTTGAAGTTATTTTCAAGTGTTGCTTTGGAATCATAAATCGATGAACGTTCATCCTTTATGAAATCAGTTGAAACAACTTCCTCATTCGTATAACCTAAAATACCTTTTAAGTAAGTTTCAGAAGCTTTTTTCATTAGCGCATCAATTTCTTGGATTGAAGTATCTTTTTCCGATCTGAAAGTAAGATCAACAACGGAAACGTTAGCAGTAGGAACTCTAAAAGACATCCCCGTGAGTTTTCCTTTCACTTGAGGAAGCACTTCTCCAACGGCTTTAGCTGCACCAGTTGATGAAGGGATAATATTTATTGCGGCAGCTCTACCGCCTCTCCAATCTTTCTTGGAAGGACCATCAACTGTTTTTTGCGTTGCAGTATATGAATGAATTGTTGTCATTATCCCGGTTTCAACACCTATTCCCTCTTTCAATAAAACATGAACTACCGGGGCGAGACAGTTGGTTGTGCATGATGCGTTTGAAATTACATGATCAGTAGCGGGGTTATATTTCTCATCATTTACTCCAATTACAAAAGTTTTTAATTCACCTTTACCCGGAGCAGTTATAATAACTTTTTTTGCACCGGCTGTTAAATGCCCTTTTGCTTTTTCTGCTTCTGTAAATAAACCGGTTGATTCAATTACATAATCAACTCCTAAGTTTTTCCATGGAAGCTGTGAAGGTTCTTTTGAAGCGAGCAAACATTTGGTTTTATCACCATTTATTGCAAGAACATCATCATGATCTAAGCTTGGGTCACTCTTTTCTGTTGAAAGAGTTCCATCAAATCTGCCATGTATTGAATCATATTTTAGCTGGTATGCAAAATACTTTGCATCATTAGTAATATCTACGATTGCAACAACGTCAACTTCTTTTCCAATTAATTTTTTTTCCGCAATTGCCCGGATTACAAGTCTGCCTATTCTGCCAAAACCATTTATACCTACTTTAATCGCCATTATAATATCTCCAGTTTGATAAATAATTGTTTTTTTGATAATTAAAATTAGCTAAAGACGGTTTTAATATCAATGAACTGTGTGATGGGACAGCCGTAAATTGCAATAAATATTGTGGATGGTTTGAATTATTCCTTCTCAATGATTTGATTTTTCTCTAGTATTTTTTCTCCTATAATTTTGCCATCCACGTCATAAAAGATCCAGCGGCCCTCGCGGTTACCTTTTTCATAATTTCCTTCTTCTCTAAGATTTCCATTCTCGTAATACCATTTCCATGAACCATCAGGCAAATCATCATTAAATGTACCTTCGGACTCAACTTGACCCGTCTGATAATAATAAGTCCATTTTCCCTGGTTCAAATTGTCTTTTATTCGGCCAAGCATTTCAAGCTTACCATTTTTAAAATAAGTTTTAAATTCGCCGCTTTTCTTTCCATTTATAACTTCGTATTTAATTATCTTACCTTCAATTGTATCTTCGACTACACCTGTATATGTTTTTACTTCGCCTTGCTTGAAGATTAACCCATCTTTTATGATTATTTCTGCTTTAGGTTCCGGCATCCTTTCACAAGATATGAAACTGAATATGAAAACGATGCTGTACAAAAGTATAGTTAAATTTGAACATCTAAAAATTGAAATCATTAAAGTATTGCCTTCCTCTTAATTAAGGTTCTAAATTGAAACCGGAAAGTGAGTATAATCAGAGGTAGTTTGAAGTACATTTTCATTATCTCTCTGTTAAAATATCAATTTTTCTCTAATCTGAGAAGCATTGCTCGTTTTTCTTAGTGATGAAAACACAATTGAAGAAATTCTCGCCAAATAAAGAAATAACTTTGGTTTGATTTTTGTTAATTATTACACGAGTTGACAGTTTGCGAAATGGAAGCAAACTGAACATCTATAAACAAAATGACTTTTAGAAAGATCAAAGAATTTTATTAAATAATCAGAGGAGAGTTCATATACGTTATTTTGCGTGATGAACTCTCTTTTTTTTGTATATTATTAATGGTAATAAAAAACATGGAGGTAAAATGTTAGGTAAACTATCTATCGTTTCATTTCTTATTGTAACTATTCTTGTAGGATATTCTTATGGACAGGATAAGAAAGCAAATAGTTTCGTAGGCGTTGATGCTTGCGGAATGTGCCATAAGACAGACAAGCAAGGTAAGCAATTAGATATTTGGAAGAACAGCAAACACTCACAAGCCTTCAAAACACTTCAAACTGAAAAAGCTGATACTATCGCAGCCGAACTTGGTCATAAAACTCCTGCGGCACAAACTGAAGCTTGCTTGAAATGTCATGCTTCCGGATTTGATGTTGATAAGGCATTACTTGGAGAAAAATTCAAAATAGAAGATGGCGTTCAATGTGAAACCTGCCATGGTGCAGGATCAAATTATAAATCATTAAAAGTGATGAAGAACAGACAAGATGCAATTGCAAATGGTTTGGTTGTGCATGAAAAAAATGATGTATTCTGTACATCTTGTCATAATGCTGAAAGTCCAACTCATGTTGACTTTAAATTTGATGAAATGTGGGAAAAAATAAAGCACCCAACACCAAAAACAAATTGATAATTGCAGTTTCCTAAAAATTTAGGATTAAAATGAAAAAAATACTTCTCGTACTCAGTTTAGTGCTGATTGCACAAAGTTTCATTTTACCTCAGAATATAAACGGACGACTCACTTCGTCCGTTTATAGTTTTGAGCGATTCAGTATCCCCGGTGTTTCCAATACTTATTTGCGAGCTTATGAACTTGTAAGCCTAAATATCAATCGGGATAATTATTCTTTAAGGACTTACTTCAATTTTGAAACCGACATTTCTAAGGAATTGAAAATCGATCCTCGATTAAGAGTTTATAATTTCTTTCTTGAGGCAAGAGATGTATTCGATGTACTTACATTCCGTTTAGGTCGCCAGCCAATGATAAACAATGTTGTTGGAGGTTTGTTTGATGGCGTTAATGCAAGTCTTGCTAAAAATGATTTCAAATTCAATGCTTATTATGGAGGAAATGTTCCGGCATATCAAAAATTTGAAGTGACCGATGATTGGGGTCATGACTTTATTCTGGGTGGAAAGGTAACCACAACAGCTCTTAAAGATTTTAGAATATCACTCGGCTATGTAAATAAGAATTTTAAGCCCCAGGAGTACAATGCTGTAAGATTGGATGAAGATCTAAATCCTATCACGGTTTTAATTCGGAATAAATCTAACCAGTACCAATTTGCTTCTGCCGAAGTATCTTACGAAATGAAAAACTTTTTCTCAATTGATACTCGATATGATTACGATGTGAATTTCAAGAAAACTTCAAAAGTAGAGTTTTACGGAAACTATGATCAAATAAAAAATTTAAGATTAAATGTTTATTATAATTACCGCGAACCCAAAGTGAGATACAATTCCATCTTTTCGGTTTTTGATTACGGCAACACTCAGGAAATAGAGGCCGGCGGAGATTACACCTTCTACAATAATCTTACAATTACAGGAAAGTATGGTTACGTAATATATAATGAGGAGAATTCACAGCGGGCAACAATTGGATTAAGCAGTAATTATGGCACTGTATCTTATAGAAAAGGAATGGGTTATGCCGGCGAACAGGATGCAATTTCTGCTTACACTGCTCACACTTTTTTCAATGGTCTAGTTACTCCTTCTATCGGATTATCTTTTACATCATACAAATTATCAAAAGACAGTGAAAAAAATGACTTGATGACATTACTCGCTGGCTGTAATGTTAGACCATTCCGAACTTTGTCTTTTGATATTCAAGGACAATTCATGAATAATAAAATCTATAAAAACGATTATAGATTTTTATTCAAACTGAACTATTGGTTCAACACAAATTTATAAGCCGTAATATGAAGTTAAAATACTACTATCTATCGTTTTTACTTCCATTATCAGCCTTCTTGATATTTGCAGCATTCACAAATAAAAAGAATGATGACTTTCATTCAGGTAATGAAGAAGTAATAAAGTTTTCTCACAAGCTGCATGCTGAATTGACCGACTGCAAAACCTGTCACTCAGCAGTTGTAAACAGCATTTCGCTTACAGATCGTCTCTATCCTAATCATGATAATTGTAAAGAATGTCATGAAGTAGAAGATGATACGCAATGTTCAACGTGTCACTTTGAAGGTAAATTTGAACCGCTTGTTCAATCCAAATCACAATTGATTTTCAATCATAAGTTCCATATTGCCGAAAAGAATATGGAATGTCAATCATGCCATAAGGGTTTTGAAGCAGTTGCTTACAGTTCCGAACTTTCAAATCCACACCCGATGATGGAAGATTGCTACACTTGCCATAACAACAAATCATTTGCTTCAAATGCCTGTGAATCGTGTCATATATCTACAACGAACTTAATTCCTCAGAATCATAAAAGCGCAAATTATATAAGCTCACATAAATTTGCAGCCATTGGAATCGACGCGAATTGTCAGATGTGCCATAATATCAATAACAATTCATGTCAGGCTTGTCACGTTGCATCCACAGGAATATCAGAACAAAATCTTGCTGATGATTTCTATCAACCTTATGCACCGGGTAATTATATTGATGGCGCAAAACAGCAGCAGATAACTCGAGTTCACGAATTAAATTACCGATTCATTCATGGAATGGACGCAAAAGGTAAAACAAGCGAATGCCAAAGCTGTCATCAAATTGAAACTTTTTGTGGCAGCTGCCACCAATCAAACGAAAAAGATTTCGCGCTTGGCGGAATACTTCCAACTTCTCATCTAAAATCTGGTTTTTCTACTATCGGTGTGGGAACAGGCGGCGGCGAACATGCTTCATTAGCAAGAAGAGACATAGAAAGCTGCATCTCCTGTCATGATTTTCAGGGAGCAGACCCAACTTGTATAACTTGTCATCTCGACAGTGATGGAATTAAGGGTACTAATCCAAAAACACATCCGGCAGGGTTTATGAAAGGTGAAATGGGAGACTGGCACGATGATCTTGGCTCAATCTGTTTTAATTGTCATACAAGCGCTTCACCACAATCAATTGCAGGAATCGGCTTTTGCGGTTATTGTCATGGTTCAAAATAAAAGTGAAAAATAATGGGATCAATATGAATAGAATAATCACTTTAATTTATTTAGTATTTATCTCTTCGTTGATATTCATTGGATGCAGCGAATTAGAAGATAATATTACTACAGTATCTAATCCAGGAATTCATGGAGAAGGTGTAATGAACCTAAATTCTCCAAATTTTCACGGAAATTATTTTGATAAGTGGAAATTTAGCGATTGTCAAAATTGTCATGCAAGAAATTTCCAGGGCGGATTAACTCCCGTAAATTGCGCTGATGCAAATTGTCATCCTGCGTTAAATATTCATCAAGATTCTTCCGGAGTATTCAATCAAAGCTCTTCTAATTTCCATGGAAGATATCTTCAAACGAATAGTTTCACAGATTGTCAGCAATGTCATGGTGAGAATTTAGCGGGAGGGCTTAGCAGTCCTTCTTGTGCAACATGCCACTCAGCTATTAGTGTCCATAAAACCGGAATAATTGAGCCAGCTTCTCCGAATTTTCATGGTAAAAATCCTTTAAGCGGAGAATTTGTAAATTGCCAATCCTGCCATGGAGAGAATTTTACTGGAGGAATTAGCAGTCCTTCATGTGCAACCTGCCATTCAGCAATAAGCATTCATAAAATTGGAATAATTGATCCAAGTTCACCAAACTTTCATGGAAAGTACCCACTGCCTAATGGTTTTACTGATTGCCAGCAATGTCATGGCCAAAATTTCGCTGGTGGAAATTTAAGTCCAACCTGCATTACTTGTCATTCATCTATTATCGTACATAAAAGCGGAATAAGCGATCCAGCATCTCCTAATTTTCATGGTAAAAACCCATTAACCGGTGAATTTGAAAATTGTCAACAATGTCACGGCGCTAATTTCACGGGTGGTTCAATCAGTCCATCATGTGCAACTTGCCACACAGCAATCAGTGTACATAAGAGTGGAATAAATGATCCAAGTTCAGCTAATTTTCACGGTAAGTATTTAGCAAATAATAATTGGAATCTTCCTAATTGCAGCCAATGTCATGGACCAACCTATTCAGGTGGAACTCAAAGCCCAACTTGTCTTACTTGTCATAGCCAACCCGGCGGACCTGAAGCGTGCAATACTTGTCACGGTAATTTTAATGATCCAACTAGAATTGCTCCTCCGCAAGATTTGAACAGTAATACTGTAACTACTGCTAAAGGAGTAGGTGCTCATGAGAAACATCTCTACACTAATGTATTTGGTAAAACAGTTGAATGCGAAACCTGTCATACCGTTCCTCAATCACTAAATTCTGTTGGACACTTAGATGGAAATTTACCTGCCGAAGTTGACTTTAACGGATTAGCGATATTCAATATTGCTGGTAATGCAAATTATAATTCTTCAAACGTTACGTGCGCAAATACTTATTGCCATGGTAATTTTGAGTTCCTTAAAGAGTCTGCAGGCATGTATGGATCAGTTAATGGTCAATTTGCTTATTCAGCACCAAAGATGGAAGGAAACAAACGCAGCGTAATTTGGAACAAAGTGGACGGTAGTGAAGCACAATGCGGAAGCTGTCACGGACTTCCTCCAACTGGGCATGTAGATTTTGGCGGACTTAGTACTTGTACTAATTGCCACTTTGGAATCGTTAATGCACAAGGTCAAATAATTGATAAATCGAAACACATCAATGGTGTTAAAAATGTTTTTGGGTATTAAAAATTAAATTTTAATTTTCTAAGAGCCGCTCAATTGGGCGGCTTTTTTTTATTAATTTGGTTCTACCGTTAATAGTGTGAAAATAATAATTTAAAGATATGGAAACGAAAGAATTATTCAACCGTTTATTACATCTCCCGGAAGAATGGGAAGTCTATGAAGTAACTTATGAAGAAACCCAGCAA
>Ga0208968_1000564_pt1 | contig 23716 bp, 16 predicted proteins | sample RifOxyA3_FD_184031 | JGI IMG/M metagenome (GOLD analysis project Ga0208968, IMG submission 184031) | Groundwater microbial communities from Rifle, Colorado - Rifle Oxygen_injection A3 (SPAdes) | ecosystem: Environmental > Aquatic > Deep subsurface > Groundwater | place: Rifle, Colorado, United...
CCGATTTTTCTTGGATTGCCCGCTACATCTTTGGTACTTGAGTTTGCTGCGTTATTTCCGGAGTTTATACACAAATCACCTCCACCGCCGGTTGTGTTAAGTGATAAATCTGTTTCACTTATAAAGGGACTTTCTAACAGGTTGATATTTCCAGTTCCTGTGTGACCCCCTTTTACAGCACAATAAGTAAAACCACCGGCCCCAGTAATGAAAGGGTTGTAAGAATTAAAACTGTTTTTATTCCAGAATATGCAGTTAATGAAATTACTTGACGACCCGGCAACAGCCTCACTGCCAGAACCAGCATAATTATCACTAAAAGTACAGTTAGTGATAATACAAGACTGTTGGGCAAAAGCCCCTCCACCTTCGCGAGAAGCTGTATTCCCTAGGAAAAAGCAGTTTGTAACATATAACTGACCCGGAGATACACAAGCTAAGATGCCACCACCATAATCGCTGGATCCATCCGCTATTGTTAAGCTTACCAGTTTGGATGGTGTCGAAATATTGAATACTCTGCATACTTTATTGCCACTGATGGTGATTTTTTTGCCGGTCCCATCAATCGTGAGGGATTTTGAATTAATCACTAATTCGGATGACAAGGTGATTTTCATATCTGTGGCAAAGGTGATAATTCCCCCTTCACAAATGTTATCTATTGTCCAGCGCAGTGATCCGGCTCCTTCATTTGCTGAGGATACAACAGTGTAAGCATTACCAAAACAAGGGCTTTCATAAGCTCCTAAGTCTATTGTTCCTTTTTTCCTTGCATTACCTGCTACATCAAAACTTGTCTGATTGGCATCATTATTTCCGCTTCCAATACACAAAACTCCTCCATCGAATATAGCGTTGAGGGTCAAGTCCGTCTCACTTTTAAACGGGATTGATTTTAGCAAAACCATGCCGGTGCCAGCGCCTTGTCCTGTATATCCACCTTTTACAGCACAATATGTAAAATTCATTCCTGTTTTTTCTACGGATATTTCCGAACTGGTACTATTCCAAAAAACACAGTTTGTAAAGGAGCCACCCAAAAAGGCTCTCGCCCCACCACCCAAACTGGCAGAATTACCGCTGAAAGTGCAGTTCGTAAAATTACCGCCATATTTAGTACTCACTCCTCCGCCCTCGGATGCGGACGTATTTTTACGAAAGGTGCAGTTTGTAAAATCGCCGCGCTCCCAAGTTACCGCTCCTCCACCATTGGATGTTGCAGTATTACTGCTAAAGTCGCAGTTGATGAATGAACCGCCAGAATCGGCTGTGGCCCCACCGCCATAATCCGCTTGATTCCCGGTAAAGGAACAGTTGTTCAAGATTCCACCCTCGCTGCAGAAAACACCTCCACCTGACCATACTGCTGAATTGCCACTAAAAGAACAGTTGGTAAATGTGCATCCTTTGTCGGCATAAGCCCCCGCTCCTCTATAGGCACTACTCCCACTGAAAACACAGTTTGTAACATTCAGGATTCCTCCGTTGTCCGTATTTCCCAATAATCCGCCCCCATTGTCGAAAGTGTTGGCATTTGTTATTGTTAACTTTGTTAAATTATAGATCTTTCCGGTAACTCCGGTAATATGGAGCACCCTGCAAACATGATTGCCGCTGATCGTAATATTTTTGCCCGTGCCATCCATATTCAGGGATTTCAAACCTATAACCAGTTCTGTTGACAAGTTGATGGTCATATCAGTGGCAAATGTGATGCTTCCCCCATCGCAGATGTTATCCATAGCCCATCGCAATGTACCTGTTCCGTTGTCTGCATTGTTGTTGACTGTACAATTTTGACTACAATAGTCTGACTCATAAGCACCCAAATCGATGGTAAATATTTTTCTTGCATGCCCTGCAATATCATACGCTGTCGTGTTTGAAGCATCATTGCCCCTGTTTAGGCATGGGGAACCGGAGGAAAGCAGATAGTTATCCGCAAAAAGGGGATCATTGTCAATACAATTAGTAGTGGTAAAATTTCCCGCATTATAAACAGAATTCGCATAACAGGAATAATTCAATGAAATAGTACTGCCACCATATAAATATATTTCGTTGGAGGTTCCGCTTTTCTCATTTCCCCAGAAGATACAGTTATTGAAAGTGCCAGAACCGCCATCATATGCAAACAGACCTCCTCCGCTATTGGATACACTATTGTTTGCGATAGTAACATTCGTAAATACAGCATTACCGGAGTAACGGAAGTAAATCCCCCCACCATAAACGGAGGTATTTTTTGTAATCAAACAGTTTGTAATTGAGGGCGATGAATTCACTATATACATGCCTCCTCCATCCCAGGCACAACTGTTATTCGAAATCTGGCAGTTTTCAATGCTAATATTACTTGATGATAAATAGATACCTCCTCCGGTAGCTTTAGCATCTGCATTATTTGCGGAATTTTCAATTATTTTGCAATTCTTTATTTTAAAAACATTGTTGTCTGTGTATATCCCCCCGCCTGAATGTTGATGTCCGTTGCCATTTGCACAACCTCCCCTTATGGTAAAGCCATCTAAAACCGCAGTAGTATCCAATCCTAATCCTGAAGGATGGAAAATCACATGATAGGAGTTATCATCAGTATAATTTTTAATACCTACTTCTCCACTTAGGATGGTTGGATTGTTTGCATAATTCCGGGCTGCAGAAAGCGTTTCACTACCTGTAAAGCCACCATATATCCTGACTCCCTTTTTCAACTGGAATGATGCCGTACGATCATATCCATCTCCTGGTTTATAAGTGCCTGAGGCAACCCAGATCTGATCTCCACTCAAAGCTGCAGTGATAGCCAATTCCAGGGATGTGTAGGCATTTGCCCAGCTGGCGCCGTTCTTGTTACCTGTTGCCGCTTGATTTACATATACAATGGATGCATTGCTCTGATAACTTACAACCAGTACGAGAAGTAAAACAGATAAATGGGAATGAAGAGATTTCATAATTTTTGGTTAGTTGGTTTTTATACTTTGGGGAAGTATAAAGGTGAGATATTATTTTGAATAAAAATTAGACTTTTTTGAATATTAATTACAATTACTAAAAAAAAGAAATATTAATGGGTTATTTACCAGAGGTTTCGTGATTCTTTACTGTGCAGGTGATTATTTTAAGCAAGAGATTTCCCGGCAAAGAACCTATTTCTCACGAAGGCTAGACAGCTGTGCTTCGTTTGTGAAAAAGTTCTATTTGATTGGTGAGAAAGCGGGCATCAACTGGTGAGAAGCTGCGATACATTTTCAATACGAATATCTTTGACATTGTGGAGAAGAAAAAAGAAAACCCGAAACCAGGTGGTTTCTGGTAGATTACATAAGAGTCGCTCAGCAAAAAAATGCAGCCATAAACAAATAACTGGAAAATGGAAAAACAATTGAATGCATGGGGTTTAGCCCAGTATGGGCAAAATATTGGTAGCCCGTGGCAAGTGAAGCACGTACATCGCCCCGGGTTGTGGCGAATGGATGAAACCCGTCCGCGACAGAATGTTGTTCAAGGTATAAACCTCCTTTCGGACGCCTGCCGGCCGCAGGCAGGGAATGGGGCAAGTCTCAAACAAGCAGTTACATAAAAGGTAAGGCCTGCTATTTTTCAGTGTCACCCATGTGCAGCAATTCAATCTTCCATGAATTGTCAGCTTGTTTTTTCCATATCATGGTATAATTCCCCTGCGATGTTCCAACGATTGAATCGTTTCTTTTGACGTCCAGTGACCAGTATCCTGTCTGGAAAGCCATTTCGGATGATGCCCCGGAAGCAAGTTTAGTTGTTTTGAAGTTGGTCATCCGGGGCAATTGACGACTAACCCAGTTTTTAACAATCGAATCTTTCCCTGTCACCTTCCAGGCACCGGAAAGAACAACTGCATGGTCAGTAAACATGTTGGCAACTGCATTTTCATCACCGGCATTCCAGCCATTATTCCAGTTTGAATTTAACGAGTCTACTGAAACAAGCTTTGCGTTTGCTTCAGAAGTTACCGGCTTGTTGTTTGAACATGAAGAAATTAACAGTCCAATACTTAAGGCAATCACAATTCCACTCAATTGTTTTAATTTCATAAGATTGAATTTAGGTTAAAAAATACGCATAAACAGATATAAAGACATTAAAGTATAAATATAATTATTATTTATACTATTCATCTACACTTCAGAATTATTTTAAGATAAACGGGAAGATTTAAACAGTTTCATAAGGATAGTGAAAGTCCAAAGCAAAAAAAGTGTCCGTTACGGAACACTTTTTCTTTTGAGCGGGAGACGAGATTCAAACTCGCGACCCTTAGCTTGGAAGGCTAATGCTCTATCAGCTGAGCTACTCCCGCTTTTGATTGATGATTGATGATTGATGATTTATTATTGGCGATGAAATTCATCATTTATAATTCATCATTCATCATTTCCTTGTGGGGAGAGCAGGATTCGAACCTACGAAGGCGTACGCCAGCAGAGTTACAGTCTGCCCCAGTTGGCCACTTTGGTATCTCCCCAATACAAATTCAAAACTTCCAATGAGCCGAATCACAGATTCGAACTGTGGACCCCGAGATTACAAATCACGTGCTCTGGCCAACTGAGCTAATTCGGCAAAAAAAAGTGGGTAAGCTACCTGCATCGCACCGCTCAACTGTTTACCCTTGCTGCCTTCCGACCCTGGGGGAATTCAACAGGAGCTAGTCGTACAGGACTTACCCAGCGACAAAAGTAGAAAAATTTGACATACCCGCAAATGAAATCATAGCCCCCCTGTAATTTTTTTGAACTCGGACAAACTAACCATTTAGCGATCAATCAACTATTGCCTGAAAAAAAGATAAACTTTATTTTTTGGCCCATAAAATGAGCGCTCATAACCGTGCTGTCAATAAAATCAGATATATTTGTTTAATAACTAATCAAAAAACACTATGGAACAAAAATCAACTTTTTGGAAATCAGCAATGGTTTACGGACTTTATGTCGGTATCTTTTTAACGCTTTATTCTGTTGTTATGTATGTTTTAGGACAATCGCAAAATAAGAGTTTAGTGTTTGTCCCATTTATTCTGTATGCTGTGTGTATTGTTTTGGCTCAGTATTATTACCGAAACAACGAACTGGATGGAACGATAACTTACGGACAGGCAGTAGGTATTGGTGTTGCTGTAATGTTTTTTAGCGGAATTATTGCCACATTGTATAGCCTGATAATTTTCAAGATTGATCCAAGCCTGCTTGACCAGATCAAAATTGCCCAGGAAGAGGCATACCTGAAAAATGGAATGAGCGAAGAAATGATCGAACAAACGATGGAGATGTCTGCAAAAATGATGACTCCGGGTTGGATGGCAATCATGGGATTATTGAGTTCTGTATTAATTGGAACAATCATATCTTTGGTCAGTGCAATTTTCATTAAAAAGCAACCCAACGAAGATGCTTTTGAAGATGCAATGGACGAACTAAAAACTGAAGAATAAAACCAATGGATATTTCCGTAGTTGTACCTCTTTTTAATGAAGTTGATTCACTTCCCGAATTAACCGAATGGATTGATAAGGTAATGAATACCAATCTATTCACTTACGAAGTCATATTAATTGACGATGGAAGCACCGATGGTTCATGGGAACTCATCGAGCAAATCAGCCGTCAAAATCCTTGCATTAAAGGAATAAAATTCAGGCGCAACTACGGAAAATCAGCTGGTTTATATTGTGGTTTTGCTCAGGCTGAAGGCGATGTGGTAATTACCATGGATGCCGATTTGCAGGACAGTCCGGAGGAAATACCGGATTTGTACCGCATGATTACAGAAGAAAAATATGACCTTGTTTCAGGTTGGAAGAAAAAACGCTACGATCCGGTGCTTTCGAAAAACATTCCGAGTAAATTTTATAACTGGACAGCCCGCCGAATGACCGGAATTAAAATTCACGATTTTAACTGCGGATTAAAAGCCTACAGGAAACAAGTTGTTAAAAGCATTGAAGTATATGGCGACATGCACCGTTACATACCCGTTTTGGCCAAATGGGCAGGGTTTAAGCGAATTGGCGAAAAAGTAGTTCAGCACCAGGAACGCAAATTCGGAACTACTAAATTCGGAATGGAGCGTTTCATTCGCGGGCCACTCGATTTACTATCCGTAATTTTCATCTCGAAGTTTAGCAAACGTCCAATGCACTTTTTTGGTGTATTTGGCACACTTACTTTTATGGTGGGATTTGCCGCTGCAGTTTGGGTAGGCGCCCAAAAACTTTATCTTACCCTCAACAACCAACTGGCCCCCCGTATCACCGAAAGTCCCTATTTTTTCCTGTCACTAGCTGCCATGATTATCGGGACACAATTGTTTTTGGCCGGATTTCTTGCCGAACTGAATTCCCGTAATTCCTCCGAACGAAACTCGTACCTGATTGACAAGAAGACGGCATAAGGCTGGCAATTTGTGATTGGTGATTGATGATTCCCAAACAAAAAAGGGGAAAAGACGTTATTTAAGCAAATGTTTATCATCTATGAACGACCATACCTCAAAAATATATCGTGATCTTACTTCAGGAGAAGAAATTGTAAATAGCATTACCCACGGAATCGGGGCTTTGCTTAGTGTTGTTGCTTTGGTAGTGCTTATTGTGGTTGCCGGTAACCACGGCGATGCATTGCATCTGGTAAGTTTCTCCATTTACGGAAGTACACTCATTTTGCTATATTTGTCATCGACCTTATACCACAGTTTTTCAAGTCCGCGCATTAAAAATCTGTTTGCCCGTTTCGACCATGTTTCAATTTTTCTGCTCATTGCCGGAACTTACACGCCTATTTTACTTACAAGTATTCGCGGAGTCTGGGGCTGGACATTGTTTGGCATTATTTGGGGGCTCGCGCTTGTCGGGGCGGTAATCCGCTCGATTTATCTGCACCGGTTCAGAAAATTGATGGTTGCAGTTTATCTGCTGATGGGCTGGATGTTCGTTATTGCCGGCAATCAGGTTTATTTGAGTTTGCCATCAATTAGTCTTACATTCCTCATTTTGGGGGGAATAGCATATTCAGTTGGTGTCATTTTTTATATGTGGAGAAAACTACCATACAGTCACGGAATCTGGCATTTATTTGTTCTGGCCGGAAGTGTGTTGCATTTCTTTGCCATTTATTTCAGTGTAAACTTAAACTGAAATTCTCCTGATAAAATCGTTGTTGTTTTTTATTACTGACACGTTTAATGGTAGCTTTGGCGTATGAATGGCAATTTGACGACCCGCAATCAGGATCTTGTTTTTAGTGAAAGTCAACGACAAATTGGCAAGGTACTGTTCAAGTTTTGGCTTTTCGATTGCATTAATGAAAGTTGTACACACAAAATTGAATTCAGTACTTCTCAAAAGATTGGCCAGATCGCCGAATGGCAAGCTTTGCCCCAGGTAAATGCACCTGAAACCGTTTTCTGCAGCCAGAAAATTAAAATACAACAATCCAAGTTCGTGCAATTCTTCTTCTTTCAGAAAAAACAACATCTTTTTTTCTGAAAGATGATTATCGAATTTTGCTGCTTCAACAATCAGGTGGTTTCGGATCAGGTTGGAAACGAAATGTTCGTGTGCAACAAAAATAGAACCTGCCTGCCACAACAAACCAATTCTTTCGAAAAAGGGGAAGATCACATGTAGAATGGTTTTTGAAAAACCGTTTTCCTGAATTATTTTCTTCAGAAGTTGCTCAAATCCAAAAGTATCGAGATTGACGGTGTGAAATAAAAGCTGATCAATATTCTTCTCAGGATCTTGTAGATTTTTGTTTTGCCGAAGTACTTCTGACTGAAGTTTTGCATCATCAAAAGAAGCAACATTCGAAATTTTATATCCGTTTTTGATCAGCATGGCAACATTCAGTATTCTTCTGACATCATCGTCGGTATAAAACCTGATGTTGGTATCAGACCGGTTCGGATCGAGAAGTTGATACCGTTTTTCCCAAATGCGTATGGTGTGGGCTTTAATTCCCGACAAATATTCAAGGTCTTTGATAGAATAGTGAGTCATTCTTTGTGATATTTTTTAACGCTTCAAACAAGCAAAATTTGATTTTGTTTTAAGTTTCAATAAAATAAATAAACAAAACAATTTCGACCGGGATTCGTTTCACTGTATCTGATTGAAAATTGACATTTTGGAACTTGGAACCTGAAATGCTATCTTCGTGCATCTCTTTAATTAAATCGGACTAACAGTAATCAAGAATTTGGACAATACCCAACACATAGAGTCGCTCTGTAAAAAAATAAGCCAGAATTCGGATCAGCAGGCATTTAAGGAATTGTACCTTGCTTATTTCGACCGGCTATATAAATTTGCTTTTTCCATCCTTCACTCTGCAGAATTTGCAGAAGAAGCTGTGAACGATGTGTTTCTTAATATCTGGCAAAAAAGATCAACACTGAAAAGCATCACCAACCTGTCCAGTTACCTTTTCATTTCAACAAAAAACACTTCATTTAATTATCTCAGCAAATTCAGGAAAGAAAGAAATACTTCGCTCGACGATGTTTTGGTAAGGTTTGAGGTTGACGAACTGACTCCTGAAACTGCCTTTTTTACTGCCGAAGTGCGCAACGAAATTGAACAGGCCATTAACCAGCTTTCGCCAAAAACAAAACTTGTTTTCCAGATGGCCAAAGTGGAAGGGATGAAATACAAGGAAATTGCCGATATTTTGAATATTTCCGTCAACACCATTGACAATCATATTGCCACTGCGGTGAAAAAACTTGGTCATATTTTAAAAGACCTCACAGCAGAAGATAAAAATCTCATTCTATTTCAGTTGTTTACAAAACTCAGAAAAATTAATTTAAAATAATCTGCTATTCAACTGGTAGATTTTTCGCAAACGCAGGTCTTTAACTATGAATTTCAGAATACAATGGAAACCATTTGGAGCATAATAGGGAGAAAATTAGGGGGTGAAGTTTCCGTTGAGGAGGAAATTGCGCTGAATGAATGGCTGAATACATCGACCACAAACAAGCAAGTATATTTTCAATTAAAAGAACTCTGGGACCACAAACAAGATCAAACAAACAATTCGCAAGGAATTGCGGCGTACGACAAGTTGATTAACCGAATTAAGTTCGCGGAAGTAACACAAACGCAATCCAGGGTTCGACAAATTTCCTTCCGGGTTAATCAATTTGTTAAGTATGCCGCAATTATCTTTTTCATCCTTTCGTTCGGCTATCTGGCCTCTTATTACATCTCAAACGAGAGCTCCACAAAAGAATTTTGTACCATTTCAGTACCGAAAGGAAATAAATCGGAAGTTATATTGCCCGATGGAAGCCGTATCTGGCTGAACAACAACAGCAAGCTGACCTATCCCAAAAGATTCAACAGCAAGTTGCGCAAAGTAGAATTGACGGGTGAAGCATATTTCGAAATTAAACCGAATGCAAAAGTGCCTTTCGTTGTCCAGACTTCCGATGTAAGCATCAAGGTTTTGGGAACAAAATTCAATGTAAGCGCTTATCCCAACGATAAAGTTATAGAAACCACGCTTATCTCCGGAAAAGTAACTGTCCGGTCAAACGAAAATCCTGAAATAGAAAATGCCCTTGTGCCGGGTGAAAGTTTGTCTTTTGATAAAGTGAACAACCAGACTACGAAAAAACAGGTCGATACAAAATTCTACACCTATTGGATGAAAGGCGAATTTGTTTTCAGGGACGAGAAATTTGAAACGCTTGCCAAAAGGATTGAACGCATCTACAATGTTGAAATAACTTTTCAGGATGCATCGCTGAAAGAAAAAACCTACACTGGTGATTTTAAGGTTGACGATAATATTTATACCATTCTTGAAGTCATCAAACGATCAACTTCTGAGCCAATCGAATACATCACCGACCGGAACAAAATTATCATCAGAAAAAAGTAGAGAAAATAGTAAAAAAAAAAGTACATATTTACAGGAGAATTATCTGGGTGGAAACTTCCTGTATTTATGAGAGTAAGGCTTCTTTTGTCCATTTTTTTAATCTTTCTTTCTGTGAATTTATTTTCGCAGGAAAAAACTATATCCCTGAATTTCAGAGATACACCGATTGAACGCATCATTGCTGAAATTGAACGGCAAAGCGGATTTCGCTTTTTTTACGAACAATCCAGCATTAACCTGACTCCCAAAACATCCATTAAAATAAAGAATGCTCCCATCCGCAAAGTACTTGGACAATTGTTTGCCAACTCGTCGTATTCCTACCAAATAATCGATCGTCACATCATTTTGTCTCAGGAAAAAGTAATTGTTCCTGAGAATTTGAAGGGCAATTTGTCTCGCACCGTTAAAGGATTTGTGACCATCAATGAAAATGAAAATATTCCGGGAGTAACCGTAATCATTAAAAATACTTACACCGGAACAATAACCGACCGCAAAGGATATTACCAGATAGAACTTCCTTTAAATGCAGACACTTTGGCATTTTCATTTGTGGGCATGAAAAAAAAGGAGGTAATTGTAGGGCAACAAACACAGGTAAATGTAAACCTCACCCCTGAAATTTTGAATGTTGACGAAGTGATCGTTATTGGTTATGGCGATCAGCGCAAATCTGACCTGACCGGAGCGATTACTTCAATAGAGGTGGACGGGGTGCGAAGAATGTCCGTTTCGGGCATCGACCAGGCCTTGCAGGGAAAAGCAGCAGGAGTGCTGATTACCTCCACATCGGGATCACCAGGCGGGGGAACTTCCATCCGGATTCGCGGAATTGGTACAGTGAACAACAACAATCCGCTTTTTGTGATCGATGGAATCCCGACAGACGACATTCGTTTTCTGAATGTGGGTGACATTGACAATATTGAAATTCTGAAAGATGCCTCAGCAACTGCTATTTACGGAAACCGCGGCGCAAACGGCGTAATACTGATCAATACAAAAAAAGGGAAACCCGGCAGCCCGGTTATAACAGCCGATTCATACATTGGTGTCAACGAGGTTTGGAAAAATCCTGAAATGGGCGACAGCAAACAATTTGCAACCATCCACAATCTGGCAGTAACAAATGGTATCAAAAGTGAAGGTGCCAATGCATACAAATACATTGAAGATTTTAAAGACCCCAACGTATTTACTGGTGGCACCAACTGGTGGAAACTCATTACCCACAAGGCATTTGTACAGAACCACCATTTTTCCATTTCCGGAGGATCTGAGGTAAACCGCTATTTGATGAGCATTTCAGCATTGAATCAGGATGGGACCATCAAAGGATCTGAATTCGACCGGATTACATTCAGGGTTAACAACGAATATCAGCTTTCGCCCAAATTTAAAGTTGCTTTCAATACAAACATCAGTCAGGCGCGAAGACTCACCATACAGGAAGACGATCTCGACGGGGGAATTGTATTTACGTCCATTGTGCTCGACCCGATTACCTCTGGCGGCGAAAGGCCGGTGAATGATCCGATCCGTGTCAAATATGGCGAATTCTCCAGATGGTACGAATCAATTTACAGTAATAAATTTAATCCGGTAGCGCAGATCGGACGTTCGATGAACAAATGGACACAGCTTCGCTTCTTCGGAAACATTTCATTTCAGTACGAATTGTCCAAAAACCTTTCGTATCGCTCCACTTACGGAATGGACAACCGTCGTTCCGACTTCGATAATTTCATACCAAGTTACTGGATGGACTCCGACTCGAAAAACGATGTTAATCAGGTTCTCAAAGAATCAGGCAAAAACTTCGACTGGGTGTTTGAAAATATGTTGACCTACAAACGCACGTTCAATAACAACCATGACTTTACCGCTTTACTTGGGATGACTGCCGAGGCCGGAAACTTCGATATTCTTCAGGCTTCAAAACGGAATGCACCCGGTAATGATGACTATCTAAGGTATTTGAGTGCTGCAACCACCGATCCGAATGTTCAGGGCGACATCTCCGATTATGCCCTGATTTCATACCTTGGGCGTATCAATTATGCTTTCCAGTCAAAATATTTGTTCACTGCTTCGGCCAGGGCCGATGGTTCTTCAAAATTTGCGGGTGGCGAAAAATGGGGCTACTTTCCTTCGCTGTCAGTGGGCTGGCGCATTTCGAGCGAGAATTTCTTTACTGAAAGTAGTCTTTCAAGAAATGTGGATGATTTTAAAATACGGTTGGGCTGGGGACAGGTAGGTAACCAGAATATATCAGACAATGCCTTCAGGACATTGATTGCAGGAGGAAATTCCAGAAGATATTTGTTTGGTCATTCGCTTGTGCAGGGTTACGCCCCCATCAATATCGGAAATCCGGGTTTAACATGGGAAACTACTGAATCGACCAATCTTGGCTTCGATTTTACTTTTTATAAGAACAAACTCTCCGGAAGCATAGATTTATACAACAAAAAAACAAAGAACATGCTTTTACGGCTGCCGGTTCCTTTATCGACCGGTTTGCCGGGTTCGCCCTGGACCAATGCCGGCGATGTTGAAAACAAAGGGATTGAGCTAAATGCCACCTACCACAATAAGTGGGAGGAGCTAAACTACAGTGTAAACATGAATGTTTCTACTTACCACAACCGGATTATTTCATTGGGCGGTGGTGAGCCAATCATGGGCGGTGAACAACGGCTTGGCTATACCACTAAAACAATGGTTGGGCATCCGATTGGCGAATTCTTCGGCTACCTGGTCGAAGGTGTTTTTCAGAATCAAAAGGAAATTAATGCAGCCAATGCCCTTTCTTCCGAAGGAGAATACTATCAGGATATTTTGACCAGGCCGGGAGATTTCAAATTTAAAGATTTAAATGGCGATGGCAAAGTGACCGGCGAAGACCGTGGTTTTATCGGCTCCCCGCATCCTGATTTTACTTATGGCTTAACCTTTACTGCCGATTACCACCAGTTCGATATCAGCATTTTTCTTCAGGGAGTTCAAGGCAATGATATTTTCAATGTTTTCAAATACTATACCCATCAGAACACCGGGTATTTTAATGCTCCGGCCGATATGTTGCAGAAAGCATGGCATGGCGAAGGAACCTCCAACTCACAATTTATGATCTCGGCAAGTACTGCCAATAATAACCTTCGTGCATCGTCATGGTACATCGAGGACGGATCATTCCTGAGGATTAAAAATTTGCAGATTGGGTATAATATCGGAAAGAGGTTGTGTCAGAAATTGTCCATTTCCTCCTGCCGTATTTATGTCGGGGCCCAAAATCTATACACCCTCACGAGATACAGTGGGCTTGATCCGGAACTCGCCGATTTGAGCGGCAGCCCTTTGAATTCAGGAATCGACTTTGCAAAATATCCGCAGGCAAGAACCATTCTGACCGGATTAAGTGTAAAGTTCTAAAAACAAAAAAAATGGACAGACGAATTTATATACTTCTATTGCTTTTCCTGATGCTGGGTATTGCCTGCAGCGAAAGCTTTATTGACAAGCCTCAACTCGCTACGCAAACAACTGACAATTTCTATAAAACCGATGATGATGCCATTAAAGCAGTTACTGCCGTTTATAATTATTTTCAGCAATACGATTTCGAAGTCAGTAAATTTGAGTTTGGAGACATTGCTTCCGACGATGCCGAAAAAGGAGGAGAATCAGACAATGACCGTCCGTTTGTAAAAGACCTGGAATATTTCAGGAGCCGTTCCGATAATTTCTCGTGCCGATCCATGTGGAGTGTTTGTTTTACAGCCATTTACCATGCCAACAATACAGAAACACAAATAGCAAAAATAAATATGGATCAGCAGCTCAAAGACCGGCTGATTGCCGAAGTTCGGTTCATAAGGGCACATTTTTATTTTTACCTGATCAATATTTTCGGTGAAGTTCCATTGGTAACCAAAACCCTTTCACCCAACGAATACCATCTGCCCAAAGCATCAAAAACCGCCATCTGGAATCAGATTGAAGATGATTTGATTTTTGCGAAAGAACATCTCCCTTTAAAATCAGGCTATGCGAAAGATGACCTGGGACGAATAACAAAAGGGACAGCACAAACTTTTTTGGCAAATGCATACCTTTTTCAGAAGAAATGGGCACTTGCCAAAAAGGAAGCCAAAGAGGTAATCCTTTCAGGAGAATACAATCTTGAACCTGATTTTCAGAACTTGTTCCAGATTCAAAAATCCGACTTTGGTATGGAATCGGTTTTCGAGGTTCCCCATATTTCGACCAACACCGGATGGGGCGACGAAAATGAGGGAACAGTGGTCCCGGTATTTTGCCGTAGCCGCAATGCCGGAGGTTGGGGTTTTAACTGCCCGACCCTTGATTTACTTAATGAGTTCGAACCGGGCGATCCCCGTTTGGTGCATACCATACTGTTCGACGGCGATGATTTTGAAGGCGAGGTTCAATTCAATCAGTATAGTCCTTCGCACTTGCATTCCAGAAAAGTTTTTTTAGCCCCCTCAGAGCGGGTCGGTTTCGATGCTTCGGATGCCCCGTTTAACATGAAAATAATCCGTTATGCTGAAGTGCTGCTCATACATGCCGAAGCCGCCTGCGAAAATGGCGATCTGGAAGAAGCGCGTTTGTCGCTCAATCTGGTCCGCAACAGGGCACGACAAAGCAGTGCGGTTGATGATAAAATAACCTTCAAGAATGTCAACAAATACCTGGTCACAAAAAACCAGTACGAGCAATACGATTTCGTGAAATACAATTATTGGGAAGCAAATAACGACCTTGCCAATCTGCTTCCTGATGTGACCACCAACGATCAGCAAATACTACGAAATGCAATCAGGCACGAACGACGCGTTGAACTGGCCATGGAAAACAAACGGTTTTACGATATCATCAGATGGGGAGAACCTGAAACCCATTTTCACCGTTTTGCAGCCAGATGGGAAACCGGTAAAGGCGGACAATTCAGGAAAAACATCAACGAAGTATTTCCGATTCCGCAGGATGAACTGGATTTGAACCCACGAATGACACAAAATCCGGGATATTGATCTGACTAAAACAGATAGTTTAGTCCCATGTAAAATCCGGATTTTCCGTCTTGCTTGTCGGCAGCCATACCGTAATCCATTGCAATCACGAAGTTTTCGTTCATGGCGATGATCAAACCGGCACCGTATGAGTAGTGCATTTTTTCGGCTGCCCGTTTTATATAATCACCCGGCAATCCGAAAGTTGGATTTGGATTGACCGGAATTTTTTTCGTAACCCGTCCAAAGTCAGTAAATCCATTCAAGCCAATGTAAAAGTTATTTTTAATGAAATTGAACCGGACAACTTTCCAGCGTGCTTCCACATTTCCATAGAAAATGCCATCACCTATAACGCGATTTCGAAGAATTCCCCTTATTGTGGAAGCTCCGCCAAGCCCTTCAGAAGTAGCCCCGGTGAGCAACGAAGTAATTACCTGTGATTGATAATAAAATGGAACAGTACCTCCCAATGTAGTTTGGTAAGCCAACCGGTAAACCAGTGATAAGTTATCCGGAACCAATGTAAAATATTGCCGGTGGGTTAGGCTTAACTTGGAAAACGAACTTTCTGCACCTAAAATTTTTGGTGATGCTTCGATAACAGCTTCTGTCCAGACTCCTTTCATCGGATTTGGCTGATTGTCGCGGGTATCAAAAACGATCCCGCCTTTAAATGTGGGTACAAATCCGCCATCAACTTCATCTCCTGAAATAATTCCCCAATCCTGGTATTTTTCGTACAAACCGGGTTCCTTGGCAATTGTTGGCAGTTTTTCTTCATCGTCTTTACCCTTGTTCAGTTTGTCAATATTCACAGAACCGACCTTAAAATTCTGAAAATTCCAGCCCGTAATCCAGCGAAAATTCTCTCCTGAAAGTTTACCCTGAATATCAGCTTTAAAGCGGAATAATTTCCGGTCGTATTTGTAAAACATCCTTGATTTATAATCTTCAGAAGTATCGTCAGCCCAATCAGCCTTGTAAACGGCTTCGTAACCGTTGAATCCGTAGAAATCGTAGGCCATGTCGGAAAGGTAACTCAAATCGAAAGTAGTCTGCAAACCCTTGATGAGTTGGTCCGAGTCGTAATAAATCCGGTTTATTCCGCTTCCCTTGGTGAAACGCGATACTTCGAAATATAGTTTATGATTGTACTTCGGATACCGGCTGCCATCGCCATAATTGTAAATATCAACCAGAGCGCCGTACTGAAATCCCAAATCTGTGTCGAAAGTAACTGCGGGCAACGCCCCGAAATTCCAGTTTTTCTTGATCAGTTCATCTTTTTTTTCAGTTTGGGAGAATAGCCCCAGCGAAAGGCAAACACACATTACGGAAAGGAGATTTTTTTTCATAGGTTAAGAGTTTGATTAAAACGAAGATATGAAAAAAGATGAATTAGTATTCATTTATTTTTATTCAATATAATATTTTCTCTGCAATTAATCTTCTTTTTAAGTTATATTTCATAATTTTGAACGATACGAAAAGGTCGCTTCGATTGCTGAATATCATTGAGAAAAAGCATTTAAATGCAATCATTTTCAAAATATTACGTTTAAAATAAATTTCATGTATATTAAACCAATACTCATCCTCGCTTTTCTTTCGCTTGTGCTTTTTGCCAAAGCACAAGACCGTATCATTACCACCCAAAACGATACGATTAACTGCAAAATCAGTAAAGTAACTTCATCAAACATCTTTTTCACACTTAAAACCGGGAGTGTTCTCACAAAGGGAAAAGTTGACCGGAGCAGTGTTTTAAGCTATTATTCCGGAAATAGTGAAGTCGGTGAATATACCGGTTTTACGGCACCAGCTCCAAGTCGATGGCGGTTGGGTTTGTCCGGTGGATTAAATTACCTGACCGCAAGTTCATCTGAAGCAGAAACCGCATTAGTTCAGCAAGGTGTTACAAAGCAGGATGCCGAATCGTATTACAACGATTTAAAACTTGGGCTGAGTGGAGGAGCCGATTTGCATTACATGGTTACTAAAATGTATGGGGCTGGATTGATCTATAAATTTTATTCCTCAAATAGTATGATCGAAACCTTTTTTGATCCGCAGGATGGCGTGAACCTTATTTTTGGGCAGATGAACGAGAAGATATATGTACATTATGCAGGTGTGTCGTTTTATTCCGAGCAGTTCATGAGAGCAAATCCAAGGTGGAAATTTAGTTCTTACTATTCGATGGGAATGGCATTTTACCGAAATGAGGCCATTGTTGTAAACACACCGTTTCTTTTAACCGGAAAAGCTTTCGCAACCAATCTGGATCTTGGCCTGGAATATTTTGTTTTCCCAAGAATTTCAGCAGGAATCAATATATCCTACTTTTTATCTTCACTGAAAAAAGTTACACTTAACGACGGAAATTCAACGACTGTTCAGGAACTGGAAAAGGAAAACTATGAGAATATTTCGAGGCTTGACCTATCAGTTGGAATCCGTTTTTACAGATAATACCATGACAATGAAAAACTACTTTTATTTCAGCATCATTGCTCTTTTGCTTGCTTTTGCCGGATGCAGCGATGATTTTCTGACTTCAAGAAACAACTCGGTTTACCAACTCGATACGATTTATATTTCGCCGGTAAGCCAGAATTACGCCGGTCCATTATCGCTGCCTGTTGATGTAACTGAGCCATATACAATTGTTATGCAGCCAAGTTGCATGACTTTTTCTTCGCAAAAAGGAAAGTTTACCAATGGAATTACCAACCTCGAGTTCTCAACTGATATGAGCGATTATTCAGGAAGGACTGGTTTTATAGGTCAACACCTGGTTTTGTACGTCGAAAATGTTGGTGCATTGGATTTTATAGTTTACATCGGTTCACCTGCTAATCCCGGCGGAACAACCGAAGATGGACCGGTTTTCGAAATAACAAAGGCTACCATTGATTTAAAAACCGATGAATCTCAGACTTTTACCATCAGCAATTCAGGAATAGGAAACCTTACTTATCAGTTTAAAGATATCCCGGCATGGTTGGCAGTTTCTGATATTCAGGGAGTATTGTCTCAGGGCCAGTCAAGAGACATTACTTTGATTGTGAACCGAAATAATCTGGAAGAGAAGGAATACACTGCGATTGTTCAGATTCAGACCAATTCACCTTTGGGAAGTTTTGGATTGCTGGTAAAAATGCAGGTTTCAAACCTCACCAATTCCGACAACACAAAAACTATTCAGGGACAGGTTACCGATTCAGAATACAATAAAATTACCAACCAGCTTCTGGTAACCACGCAAATCCCTAATCAGTTGATTATTTTTAGCACCACTGACAATACTCAAACCATTATTCCCCTTGATAAATCGCCCAATTGCATCAGTATTTCCGAAGACGGTAAAACGGCAGTAATCGGATATAACCTTGCTGCGGTAAGCAAGGTCGATCTGCAAACCAAAACGCTGACCAAAACGATCGATACCGATTGTATCCCTTTCGACATTGTGCTTGGTGACAATAACTGGTGCTACCTGATGCCCGAAACCGGCAATACCGAATATCTCCGGAGTTTAAATCTGGAGACCTCGCAACTGGCAAAGTCAACAAAATACGGGCAGATTTATGCAAAAATGATTATCCGGAAAGTTCCCGGAAAGCCATATTTATTAGGTTCAAACACCCAGGTTTCTTCCAATGGCTTGATCATGGCCGACATCAGCAAGGGGATTGCCAGAGATACGATGCCCTATTGGTTTATCGACACCAACAATTTCTGGTTATCACCAAAAGGTGACCGGATTTATACCGGGGTGAAAAACATCCACCGGACCCCGGTATTCTCAACCACTGAAACCTATTTTTATAATCTTGATATCATTGGAACTCTAAAGCCACAAAAAGACAACATTGTTTGGATTGACCATTGCGAAGCTACCAATAGCATTTTTATTGCTGAATCTTCCAGATATTACGAGTCGGTTCCATATTCAATCATTGAGCAGGTTGATGCCGGAAACTATAACTTTAAAAAGGGGTTTGAGCCCGCAAAATATGTAACGACCATTAACGGCACCAAAAGTGCGTACAAAACCATTGTGAAATTTGTGTTTGCCAATAGCAGCGGCAGTCAGATTTATGTCGTAAAAAATGTTCTGGAAGAATACAAAACCCAGGCCTGGTCGATGGAAGTGATTCCTTTGAATTAGAAACAGTTCTTCAATATTTTTTAGTATTTTCGGCGCCGGCAGTTTCAAAAATCATTGAAATCGATTTGTGAAAGAATTTGTGCTTTTGACTCAGCCACCTCGAACCTTCTAAACCAATTGAATTGAAACATTTCTGCTTTTCCATAGCAGTTGTCCTGATGCTAACTTCAGGGAATCAACTGATTGCCCAAACTTCAGCCAAGGCTGTCAGGGTAACTACTCCTCCAACCATCGACGGACACATCAATGAAGCGGTTTGGGAACAGGCCACCAAAATCGACCAGTTTGTTCAGCGCGAACCCAATCCCGGTCAGCCTGTATCCGAGCGAACCGTTGTTTCTGTCTGTTACGATGATCATTTCCTGTACTTTGCAGTGAAATGTTACGACGATCCCGATAAAATTACCGCAAAGGAAATGGCCCGTGATGTGAGCCTGGGAAACGATGACCGGGTACAGATTATTCTGGATACTTACCTTGATCACCGCAACGGTTACTGGTTTCAGATTGGGCCACGCGGTTCGATTGGCGATGCGCTGATCAGCGAAAACGGTGCTTCGATGAACAAGGAATGGGACGCTTTGTGGACAGGAAAATCAAGCATCAACGACGAAGGATGGGAATCAGAACTGGCCATTCCGTTTAAAACCATTGGCTTCGATCCCGACAAAACTGTTTGGGGAATGAAGCTGATCCGCAACATCAAACGAAAGCTCGAAGCATCCTACTGGCCGGTTGCCAACCTCAATACGCACCGTTTTCAGATTTCAGATTCAGGAACACTGGAAGGGCTCGAAGGAATTACCCAGGGAATCGGGCTCGACATTTCGCCTTATGCGATTGGCGGAATGAACACTAAAAATGGAGAAACCAACAAATACATGGCCGATGCCGGGCTGGATATGTTTTACCAGATTACACCCAGACTGAAAGCCTCCCTTTCGATTAATACCGATTTTGCTGAAACTGAAGTAGATGACCGGCAAATCAACCTCACACGTTTCAACCTGCACTTTCCTGAAAAACGCGACTTCTTTTTGGACGGATCGAACTATTTCAAATTCGGAATCGAGGGCGACGACAACAATCCTTACCGTAATTCGATTGTGCCGTTTTTCTCCAGAAGGCTGGGACTCGACAACTCCGGAAACATGCTTCCGGTGCGGTATGCAGCCAAAATAACCGGTTCGCAAAACAACTGGAACATCGGGATGATGCACATCAGCGATGAGCGCGATTACGGCAATTCGCAACTTTCAGTCGGACGGATCAGCCGCAACATCGGCGCCCAATCGTCAGTTGGCGTGATCGGAACATGGGGGAACGCACTTTCGACCGATAAAAACATGGTTGGCGGATTCGATTTGAAACTGGCGACTTCCAAATTTCAGAAAAATAAAAACATCGCATTCACGCTGTTCGGGATGATTTCGGATACACCCCTCAAAAACGAAGAAAATAATACTTCATGGGGAGCCGACATTGCTTTTCCGAACGATTTTTTATACTTCGGACTGGGCCATTATGAAGTGGGTGAAAACTTTGTGGCAGGCATCGGTTTTGTTCCGCGCACTGGTGTAAAAGCCTCTTACGGAAATATTTCCATCGGTCCGCGGCCAAAAATTAAAGGAATACTTCAGGTAAAAAGCGGTGGCGGATTTAACTACCTGACCAATTTCGACCAGGTGATGGTTACCCGCGTGCTGAATATCCAGCCTTTGGGAATCCGGTTTAAATCGGGCGAAGAATTTACTTATTCGTTGAACCAGCAATACGAGCTTTTAACCAAAGATTTTAACATTTACCCCGGATTTGTGATCCCACAAAATGCCTATACTTTCTGGTATCAAAACGTTCAGTTAATTTCCGCCGGAAGCCGCAATCTGGCAGGTTCGGCAAGTTTCGGCTCGGGCGATTTTTACAATGGCCGGAAACAGGACATGAAACTGACAGTGAATTACAAAGTGGCTGTTCCGTTGTTCATCGGCGCCAACTATTCCGTCAACCATGTTACTTTGCCTGAAGGTGATTTTACCGCGAAAATCTACCAGTTGAATATGAATATTCTGTTTAGCCCGACAGTAACGCTTTACAACTATTTTCAGTACGACAATGCCAGCGAAAAGATGGGTTGGCAGTCGCGTTTTCAATGGATTCTGAAGCCCGGAAATGAAGTGATTCTGGCCTGGACATCAGGCTGGTCGCAACCGGCAGAACGTTTCATTATGAATGAAAGCGCTTTAAGGCTGAAGCTGAAATACAATATCAGGTTTTAGAAAAGAGTACGTAGAAGTTCATCGCTGATCTCCTGCATAGCCACCAGCGAAAGTTCAGCAAAATCCTGAATCGGGATACCGATCATTTCGCATTCCATAATCGTCTCGCGGTTTACAGAAGCTGCAAAAGCTTTTTCCTTCATTCGTTTGGTGATCGATTTGGTTTTTACCGAAGCCAGTTTTTTATCAGGATAAACCAGCGCGGTGGCCATTATTAATCCGGTGATGGTTTCGCCGGCTGCCAGAGCATGTTGAAAAACGGTGGTTCTGGCTTTCCCTGTTGCCATTTCGTTGTGCATCACAATGGCATCAATTGCTTCCGCAGAAAGCATTCCATCGAGCATTCCCGCGGCAAACGGACCATGTCGCAATGAATCTCCATTCGTAATTTCCACATCAATATCGTGCAACAAACCTGCCATCCCCCACTCTTCCGGGTCCTTGTTTAATTTTAGCGCGATTGCCCGCAAAACGGCCTCGCTGGCCAGGCAATGTTTGATCATGTTTGCATTCTGAATGTGCAGATTCAAAAATTCAATGGCATTTTCACGTGAAATCATGTCAGTAGTTCTATTTTTGTTGCTGCAAATTAGCAAAAAACAAAACAAAAACGATGGCTTTCGAAATTGAACGTAAATTTCTGGTTGATACCAATAAATGGACTCCAACCGATGCTGGCACCAGGCTCATTCAGGCTTATTTGGGACTCGATCCGTTGCCTGTCGTGCGCATCAGGATAAAAGGAGAAAAGGCATTTTTAACCATTAAAGGTCCTTCAAGAACCATTTCACGACCTGAATTTGAATATGAAGTTCCGGTTGAAGATGCAAAGGAATTGTTGAAACTGGCTATTTCGGAACCTGTGGAAAAAACCAGGTACAAAGTTCAGCACGAAGGATTTGTTTGGGAAGTCGATATTTTTTCAGGAAAGAACAAAGGATTGGTCATGGCTGAAATTGAATTAGAATCTGAAAATCAGCATTTTTCGCGGCCTGATTGGCTTTTGAGGGAAGTTTCGGGCGACGAAAGGTTTTACAATTCATACCTTTCCGAACATCCGTTTCAGGAATGGAGCGATGGCATGGCCTGATTTTTGAAAGGCCGGACACAACATGATTTAAGAAATATCGTTTACCGAATAGCCAATAAACCGATTATTTATGCATTTGAAAAATCTTATTGCAGGATTATTCATCCTGATCAGCCTTTCCACTTTTGCTGAAACCAATTTCCTCACACGAAATAATGAAAATACCCAACTCCGCGTTGACTCCGTTCAATTGGGTATCGATTACCTGAAAAAGTATATTCAGCCAAACGAAATGTGGCATTCTGAAAATCCTGAAATAATGCGCCTTGTAAAGGGATTGGTTCATTTTGCAGAGAACGAACGCATCGACAGTATTCTGGTCAGGCTTGACCGGTTTCAGAATCAAAAAGATGCCAGGTATATTGACCGTTTGCCCAAATATGTAAGCGATTCGCTGCAAGTGCCCGGATACCTGCCGTATTCAAACATTCTGGAAAAGATGAAACGGCTCGACCGTGAGATTTGGAATGGAGTGGACATGAGTACAATTCCTTTGCCTGAAAATTTAAGCCAAACAGTTAAAAAAGGCCAGGCAATTGCACCCGGCGATGAAAAAGCCATTCTGTCGCGTACAGGAATTGTATTGCCCGATAGTTTGAAGAATATACATGCAATCCCGGATTCGCTGATACACTCTGCCAACGATTTTAACCGGATAAGAAACCGCGACCAGGCACGCAGCCGTTTGCTTGAAGAAGTGCGGGTGAATTACAACAATAATTTGCAGAAGGCCAATCTTGATTCAGCAATTATTGCATACAGAAAATATGCGGTACGTGTATTTTCCGACTCGCTGCAAAGCAATCTTCGCGATTCGCTTCAGTTGATAAATCAACAAATTCTGGTTAATTACAACGATTCAATTGTCCGGTCGGTAAACGATTCCATTAATCTGTTTGTCCAAACTTTGCAGCAATACGCTCAAAACGATTCGGTTAGCATTTGGATACAGAGTTTATCGGGAAAACCTGCGCAAGTTTGGCTGCGGAACAACAAACGATCGGCTAACCGTATTTACATTAAAAATCAGCAAAACGATTCACTCGCCATCAGGCTTATGAACCTCGACAAACATTCGCTTGGGATTGCCATTGACGATGATGTAACATTCAACAGGATAGCTCAGAAACAACACCGTGATTTTGTGTTCGATAAATTTGCTCCGGAGCAAAAATTAACCAAAATCAATAAAAGATACC
>Ga0208968_1000570_pt1 | contig 23375 bp, 14 predicted proteins | sample RifOxyA3_FD_184031 | JGI IMG/M metagenome (GOLD analysis project Ga0208968, IMG submission 184031) | Groundwater microbial communities from Rifle, Colorado - Rifle Oxygen_injection A3 (SPAdes) | ecosystem: Environmental > Aquatic > Deep subsurface > Groundwater | place: Rifle, Colorado, United...
TCCCTGAAAATCAGGATCGACCTCCATAATTTGCCTGTCATCGGGTCCGATTTGCCTTTTCGGTGTACCATCGTCATTAAATTCACCAGTGTATTTTACCTTGATCATTCCTACATTACCACCTGGTTCCAGAATACTCAGATAAGGATCGTCTTGTTGCCATAAGCCTACTCTTTCGTAGTCATAAATCGAATTTATGCTATATCCAACGAACCAGGCGTTTCCTTCGTCTCTTGTCTGTCCCGATGCAAGGGCAACCAGCTCGTTTTTGTTTGAATACAGGTTAATGCCGGCGTCCCATGTCCATCCGTTTACATCGTCAAGAATAACACCGTTGAGTGAAAATTCCAACCCTTTGTTTTGAGTTTCCCCGATATTAGCTGTGTAGCTGCTTACTCCGGATGTTCGGGGTAAACCAAGGTTTAACAAGAGATCTTTGGTATTTGTAATATAATATTCAATAGTACCTGAAAGTCGGTTTTTCAGCAAAGCGAAGTCCAAACCATAGTTAAATGTTTCAGAGTATTCCCATCCTAATGCTGGGTTGGGCAGTTCGGTTACATAGTACCCGGTGGCGTATGTAGCATCACCAAAGTTATAATTTCTGGAACTTAAAAGACCAAGGGTTTTATAAGCGCCAACAGCCTGGTTGGAAGTTTGCCCGTAACCTGCGCGAATTTTCAACCTGTCAATCAAAGTGACACCCTGCATAAAAGACTCATTCTTCATATTCCATCCGGCTGATACAGCAGGATAGGTATGCCATTTATAGCCTTCTGCCAGTCTTGAGGAGGCATCCGTGCGGACCGTAGCGGTAAGCATATACTTGTCACTGTATTCGTACATCACGCGTCCCATATACGAAATTAAGCCGGTTTTATTATAGCTTCCATTGTTGGCAGTAATTTCACCAAGAGACTGCCCAAGGCTGTAATATTGGAAATCCTTTGAAGGAATACCCTTTGCATTTGTGCCCGAGTCAAAGAAAGTGCTTTGGTCGGCTTCGTAAAGTGCAACTGCATTCACCCGATGTTTATCGGCAAAAATACGATCATAGCTAATGAGGTTTTGAATGTTCCAGTGATATCTGTGCGAATTGCTGATAGAAGCAGTTGATTCCGTAGTTGGATTGTTACTGTTTATGCCCTCTGCGGTATAGCTTCCGTTGTTCGACTGCATAAAATCCAGACCGATCGTGGCACGATACTTCAAGCCTTCAATCCCCGGGATTTTTGCTTCGCCATATATTGAGTTGTATGTTGCATATCCCCTGTTATGGCTTAACCATTCATCCTCTAATCCTTCAACAACATCTCTCGTAATGGTAAACTGGTCATCTAACGGCATTCTTATGGATCTTTTTAACGTACCGTCTTCTTTATACGGGTCGGCAATAGGCGACATGCTTAAAATCCCGTACAATCCTATCTGGTTACCTTCAGTGAAGTTATAGTTATTGTTTGAATTGAAGCCGAAGCGGAATAATTTACCTACTTCCTGATCAACTGAACTGCGCAAAGTATAGCGGCTGAATTTGTTAGTTGGTATTACGCCCTGATCCTGGAGGTAGCCAACGCTGAAGCTGTAGCTGCCAGTGGCAGTGCCACCGGAAAGACCAATGTCGTGGCTGGCCTGATAACCGTTTCTGAAAAACATGTCCTGCCAGTCGGTATTTACATCGTCAGATTCATCCGGCCCGTTTGTGAATTGGCCTCTTGCTGCTCGCAGAGCAACAAATTCCGGCCCGTCCATCATAGGGTATTTGGAAAAAATTTGGTTCTCACTCTGCCGTCCATTGTATGTTATTTTTGCCTTTTGTCCTTTTTGCCCTTTGTTGGTAGTAATAATAATGACACCGTTGGCGCCACGTGAACCGTAAATGGCAGTTGCCGAAGCATCCTTCAGGATATCCATACTCTTGATGTCATTGTTGTTAATTTCGCTGATAGACCCGCTAAAGGGGATACCGTCGAGTACAACAAGTGGGTCATTGCTGGCAGTCAGCGAACGCGTACCGCGAATACGGATTTGCATTGACGCACCCGGGCGGGTTGAGGTTTGCGCGAACTCCACACCAGGCAATCGTCCTTGTAAGGCTTGTGAGAAATTAGACGATGGAATGTCGCGTAAGGATTCTCCGGATATTGATGCAACAGAACCCGTCACAGCTTCTCTCCGTTGGGTACCATACCCAATTGCCACTACTTCTTCAATTCCAATGGTTTCCTCAGTAAGAGTAACATCAATTGTTGTTTTACTTCCAACAACAATTTCCTGCATCTGCATCCCTACAAAAGAGAACTGTATAGTTGCATTATCAGGAACATTTGGAATTGAATAATTTCCGTTGGTATCGGAAATAGTCCCGTTAGAAGTGCCTTTTACCACTATGGCAACACCCGGCAAGGGTTCTCCGGAACTGTCGGTGACTTTACCGGAAACAGATTTTTGCTGCTGATTTTCTGAAACTGAAAAATCCTGCTTTTTTGACAATACGATTTGCCGTCCGTCAACTTTATAAACTACATCGGCGTCTTTGAACAAAACACTCAGAACATCTGTGATTTTGGCATTTTTTACCTGTACATCAACAGTTCGGTCAACATCAATGACCGTTCTGCTGTACAGAAAATAGAAATCCGACTGGTCTTCAATTTGTTGCATTACTGTTTGAACAGACGCATTTTTCAAACTAATCGACAAGGTCGTGTTTTGCGAATAGGAAGTTCCTGCTATACTTTGCAGGACTACCGTCAACAGAATTACAGTAGTTAGTTTCATGTACAACAAGGTTTTTTTCATTCCTGGGGAAAATCTCCAGGGAATGATCATTTTCAACTTTTTTTCCATAGTTTTAAAGCGTTAAGTATTAATATTAAATATGGGCTGCCAGTGAACCTGCGAAATTCCTGGTGGCCTTTTTTTATTTCGTCTTCATAAATATTGTACGTTGTATTTTTGATGGGTTATTTTCCTTTTTAAATTCAAATTTTACAGGTAGGGCCAATGAGATCATCCTCAGTGTTTGATCTAACTTTTCATCCCTAAAAGTTCCTGTTAACAGGTAGTCGTTAAGTGCCGGATCGGTTAAAATTATTTCAACATTGTACCAACGCCCGAGTTTTTTTATTGCTATTCCCAATTTCTCGTCTGTAAAAATCAATTTTCCGTCTATCCATGCAGTGGCATTTTTAGTTGCAATATTTTTTTGAACTATCTTTTCGTATTGCGTATCGAACTGAACCTGTTCTCCGGGTTCTAATTCAATAGTTTGATGATTTCTTTTCAGGTTAACTTTTCCCTGAAGTAGTGTTGCTTCGAAGTACTTGTCGGCCACATAAGCATTCAGGTTAAAATGAGTACCGGTTACAACGGTAGTCATCATCGGGTTGTTAACTATAAAAGGGTTTTGCAAATTAGATTTTACTTCAAAATAAGCTTCTCCATCAATATAAACTTCCCGGTTTATCCCGGTAAACTTTTCAGGATAACGAATGGTGGTCCCATCATTTAACCAAACCAGCGTTCCGTCCGGCAGTTCAATTTTGGTGCGTGTTCCGGGTTTTGTGTAGATTTCGCGCACCGAAGCGGTAGCCAGTTCATTTACAATTTGTCTGGGATTGTAATAAAGATAAAGTGAAAGCAACAGTATTGGTAGAATTAGTATGGCCGCAAATCTTGAAAAAGCGATGTAAACGCGGGAAACTCCGGGGCGTGGATTTGTTTTTTGTACCTGCAAATGATTATTTTCGCTTTTAATCCGGTGATGTACCTGATGAAGTAATTTATCAAAATCGGGTTTTGTTCCAGTTAAATGAATACTTGAATTTGTCCATATTTCACCAAGAATCTTCCGGGATTCAACATCGTTCTCGTGATTTTTCAACCAATTACCAATCATTTCTGATTCTGTGTCACTGGTTTTTCCTTCAAGATATTTTTTTAGTTCCGTGTAATTCATAAAGAGCTATTTCTTGCTTTTTACTATACTACGAATTCAAATACAATTAACCCCTACGTAAATTTACGAAAATATTTATTTATTTTCTAATTAATTTATAATGTGATTATTAGATAATTTGAATTAATTCAGGAGGTAGTAGTTTTGCTTATAACCGAAACATGATGAAATAAAATAATATGCCAGTAATCTGGTGTTTTTCAAGTTTTATGCGGAGGTATTTAAGTGCAGAGGTCATTTGATTTTCAACGGTTTTGACCGAAATTCCTAACTTTTCGGCAATTTCTTTGTTCGAAAATCCCTGTTCGCGGCTGAGTATGAAAATTTCTTTGCGTTTTTCCGGCAATTCTGAGATCAATTGATTGGCCAATACTTCAATATTTCGAAATTCAATTGAATATTCAGTTTCATTACTTGAAAAAGAAGTCGTATTTAGAAATTCAACAATTCGCCTTTTTTGCGATTTTTCCTTTCGAATCCATGAAATAGTTTCGTTGTAAGCTACAGAAAATAAAAAAGATTTAAAGGAGAGATGTTCGTTGATCTGAGCCCTTTTTTCCCAGACTTTCAGGAAAACAAGCTGTGTGATTTCTTCTGCTCCAAAAGTTTCGCGCGCAATGCTCAAAGCAAAAGCATAAAGACTTTCGGAATATTTATGAAACAAAGCATCAAAGGCGAAAAAATCATCCCTTTTTAAGCATTCAACATATTCTTTATCCTCTTTATACTGCATTTTAGGGTTCAATAAATTGAAAGAACAAATAAAGGTAATTTTATTTTGTTATTTTCTTTCGTTTTTATTGTTGCCCACTTTACTTGAAGCGTGGATGAAGTGAATGAATTACGCCCAGTTCCCATCGCAATAACCGGATTTCATCCAGGGAAGGTTTTCGTGGTTGTAAAATGGAGTGAGTTGCATGGCCATTTCCTTCATTTTGGCTTCTTCCATTGGCTTGAAATTACGAAGTATTTCAAGATTCGATTTGACCACCTCCAGGCTGTCCATTCCAAGCACAATGCCATCGGGGCCTTTCAGCGACAAGGCATACCGAACCAAATCTTTGGGGTCAAGTTCTTTGATGGTTTCTCGAGGACGGATTACTTTCATCAGCATTACTCCCATGCCGTTGGCTTTTGCTGCGGGTATTGCCTGTTCCTGTCTTTCTTGCGGATTGGTAGCTTTGTTGTAATGGTTCATAGCCATTAGCATACTGTCGAAAATGCCTTTTTCGGCCATAAATTTCATTGCTTCGGCTTCGGTGTGACCGGAATAACCGATAAATCGGGTCACTCCCTGTTCTTTTAATTTGCTGATAACATCAATCAGGCTGCCCTTTTCACTGAGTTTAGCCATATCGGGCGACTGAATATCATGGATTTTAAGCATATCCACGTGGTCGGTTTGCAAACGTTTCAGGCTGGCCTCAATCTGCCGCATAGCTTCGTCAGGGTCGCGACTGGTGACTTTCGTTGAAATGAAGATTTCATTGCGACGGCTTTTTAGCACTTCTCCCAGGCGTTCTTCGCTGGTAAAACCCAGCTTTTTGTTGTCGTATGCCCAAGCGGTGTCCCAGTAATAAAGTCCATTGTCCAATGCGTAATTCAGAAGATGGAATGCTTCTTCAGCACTTTCGATGGTACAAAAGCGGCTTCCAAGACCGATGGCAATGCGTGGAATGCGAACTCCCGTTTTGCCGAGCATTGCTGTTGGCAAACCTTTGGCATCGTATGCCGAACTTGATCCGGACATCCGGAATATATTGCACGATGGCAACAATCCTGTACCAGCTACCAATAACCCTGTTCCTTTGATAAATTTACGGCGCGAGAAGTTTGAGTTTTCCATTGTTTCCATTTTTATATTTTCAAACAATCTGACAAGATAAATAGTTTTTCAAACACATTCGTTGTACCCAATCTTTTCAGCTTCAATTTCAACCAACAGATCCTCGCGGCAAATGTCGGCCCGAACAAAACTCAGGGGTACTTCTCCAAAATGATTCCGGCAAATTGCTTTGACAACCGGAATGTCAGCTTCATTTTTCACATAAACGCGCACATAGGCATATTGATCGGGAACGATGGTGAGTTTCGGGTAATGCAATTTCAGGTTCTTTCGATCGGTGAGTAACTCAATATGATCAATCGTAATTCGGGTTTGTTTTTCAACATCATTCAAGCCAATGGTTTCCTGTCCGGCAATGGAAGCTGTTCCGGAGATAAAAACCCGTGACTGATTTTCGCTGATCATCAGTTTTGCCCGCTCAAACTGCGGAGGCTGATTGTTGGTCTGGTGTTTCTGCGGTTCACCCTTTAAAACGGTTTGTCCGTATTCATAGGAATCCAGTTGTTCAGGATTGCTGAGGGAGATAATTTTTAGGTTCTCATCGCCGGTAACCGCCAAACATTCGATGTTTACCCCATGATGTGCAACACCGATTCCGGTTGCTGCCGGAAAATCAGGCGCAGTAAGATACCTGTAATAATAATCGCCGCGAACTTCGTTAAAGAGCTGGTAGTTTTGCCGCAACTGAAGTTCTGTTTCTTCAAACCCGAAGATTTGTTCCACATAATTCCATTGCCTGACGATCTGATCAAAACTTAGTCCCAATTGGTGGAAGGCAGTCAGCAGTTGCCTGAAAGCGCTTTCTGCGGATTCAGAAATTGTACTTTCAATGGTACTGCCTTCAATTCCGGCAAACCAAAATTCAGATTGGCCTGAAGCGGAGAGCTTGCAGTAGTGAACGAATCCAACCTGACCATATTCCACCTGCACGCTGGCCGAGTCGGCAAAACCGGCTTCAATCATCACCCGGTTGGGATTTTCAGGCGATTCAGATAAAATGCTTACGGGAATTCCGGTTTCGGAAAATGATTGTTTAATTTGAGTTGAACGCTGACGAAATTCAAATGCGTTTTCAGCAGCAATAAACACGCGTACAATAAATGCTTTTTGGATGGATTGTCCGGCTGAAAATTGTTGGAAATTTGCAAAACAGCACGTCCACTGTGCGTCAAAGCTTCCCGCACAATCGGGTATAAAAGTTCGGTATTGAGGTTTAATCATTGTGTCTTTTTGAAGTTGACTTATTGCAATTTCAGGTTTTCTACCTGTTTGCCTTTGTTTTCCAAAACGATTTTTTCGATGTCGTTCGGATCGATCTCCACTTTCCCGGTTATAAATTCAGGAATATTGAACGATTGCATCATGTTCAGGTAAAAATCCGGATTTTCCTGCGGCAGCAGAAAGGGTTTGCGGGCGATTCCGTTTTCGCCGATGTAAGCCATGAAAGGGCTGGTATAAAGGCCGTCGATGCGGCGGCTACTAAAGACAAACCAGCGCGAATTGGTTGCCCATGAATGATAACTTTCGGTGTCCTGGCTGTTTACTTCAACCATCGGACGGCTGTTTCCGGTTTGAACATCAAATAAATACAAATCGGCTTCCTTGTGCCAGATGGAGAAATTCCCGTAATCGATCAGGGTAAACAGGATGAACCGGCCATCAGGCGAAGGACGCGGAAAAGTGACACTTTTATTCAGTGCAGTTGCATGAAAAAGGGTATCGATCCGGTCGCCAAAAGTCCCATCTTCAGGATTAAAAGAAATGCTGCAAAGATTGTATCTGACCTGGTTGTATTCCTCAGGCATTTTCCGGGAAGCGGAACTGCAAAAGTAAAGCGTTTTTCCGTCAGGTGAAAAAGACGGGAATGTTTCGAACATATTGTCCTGCATCAAAAGCTCATTGCTGATGGCCCGGTTGTTTTTAATATCATAAACAACAACATCGGAAGCCCCGTCCACCACTTCAACCCTTTTTTCTTTGGTTGCATGAAATCCCTGATGGGTATTGTTGACCGAATAGGCGATGTAGTTTCCCGAAGGATGCCAGTAGGGATAAACAAAGTTTGAAATTGTTTTTTCAGTTTTGGTATTCAGCAGGCTTATCTTTCCGCCTGTCATTAAAACCGTTCCACCTAGTTTGCCCCTGATGTGCAGGCTCATTTCCTTTGGATCGGACTGCCGAAATGAATGACAGTTGACACAACTTCCCGGAATGAGCGTGTTCTCTACAATCGGCGACTGGTCGAAATTTGAAAGGTTTCGCTGATAAATGCCCATTTTGCTGTAAACTTCGTAGCCGGGAGCAATCAGGCGGTAAGCCAAACCGTAGTCGATGGCAGTTTTGCTCACATGTACTGAAAAGGGGGCAAACTGGATCCATTTGTCTTGCTGCTCAATCGAAACCGTTATCCGGAGGCTGTCACCTTTGGAACTGCTGAGCATTTGCGCCCATTTGCCGATCGGAATGGAAATGTATTTTTTATCCTGAACGTGGATCACTTCCTTGTTTCGTCCTTCAATAACGGCATCAATGGCTGAATATTCATCGTTTACCTTAAAATTCAGCGGAGCAATGTTCTCCGGAATGGTCACTTCGGTATAATCAGGAAAAATATCCGGTTTTTCGTTCCGTATTTCTGAAGGCACCACCCGTTCGTTGCAGGCTGAAAAAGTCAGAAGCCACAAGCCGGAAGCCAGAAGTAAGTAAATGGAAGATGCCCGGCCGAATCGTGATTCCAGTTGCCGGAAGCCGGAAGCCAACATCTCTGTTTTTATATTGAGTTCATTAAATGTCATATAGCATGATATCAAAGTTTATTTCCTGAAATTTAGATAGTACCAATAGGAATCAGAGAACTCAGCACGCAGGCTGGGTTCCGGATCCGATGACCGTCCGGATATTGTCCGGAAAGCCTGAAAGCGCTGTTTGATCGCAGGATTTACCGGATAGGGAATTTCCTGTGTTGGGTCGGTATTGGACATGACCCAAATATAGATCAAGGCTTCCTGATAACTTACAGGGATGGACTGGTAATTTAGCGATTCGCCCAAGGGTAAATATTGCCGGAAATGCTCCAGGTCTTTTGACAGCAACGTGTAAGCCATCAGATATTCATATGCCATCCGGTTTGTTTTGTTTTGCATGAATAAAAGTCCAAGCATCATGTCTTTCTCAGCTTCACTGAAAAGAAAATCTTCCTTCGTGCGGCATTGACGCAACCAACCCCATTCAGAATGCTGTTCGATCAGTTTTTCGTCTTTCATGGTTTGAAGTGCTTGTTTTGCCCAACCCCGGTAATAAAAAGTCTGTTGCAGCAGGTGTAAATACTTTCCGGCAACAGCGTAATTGCCATTGATCAGGTTGGTCTCCGCCAAGCGCTTCACCGAGCGCACACTTTTCTGGTAGTCGGGTAAAGCCTCCATGGCTTCAAAAGCATAGCGTTGCGCCGTATTTACAAATCCCAGATGATAATACACCTCGCCTGCAATCATGGGTATGGTATAGTCGCGGGTAAAATCCGGGAGCAGGCCACCCACACCATTCTGGTAATAATGAAACATCCGGTCGGAAAGCAATCCCTGCTTTGCCAGTGCCAGATTTAAACAGGTTACCGAAAGCGGTCCTGAAGGTGATTTTTTATCGGCAAGCTGAATCACCCGATCCCATTTTCGCATCCGGATATTAAAATCGTATGCCATCACTTCTTCCTTTTCCATATCAGCCGATTGGCTAATAAATACCGATCCTCCAACAATCAGCAAAAATATTTGAATACTCAGAATGAGTGAGGCTCTTTTTGCCTGAAGACGGGCTGACAGAAAACGAAACGCAAAGGGAATGAAAACAATCAGGAATCCGATTACTCCCACAGCCAGCGGAATATTTACAGGGAAGCGGTAATAATTGGCTCCGACCCAAACCTGTTGCATCGGGTATTGAAGGAAATATGTTTTGCTTAGAATCGGAAAAGCCAGGGCGAGCAGGATACCGGCAAGAGCCAACAATGCCAGCTGATTTTTTTTCATTTCCCGGGTGGTTAGTTCTCTTGAAATTGCAAACAGCGGAAGCAGCAAAAAAGCACCTCCGGCAAGCCAATACAGCAGCGGAATTGAAATCAGTAAAAATGAAATTCGAAACGGAATTGAATTGAATAGGGTATAGGCATGAATCCAGGCGGTCACGAGCAGCATGGCCGCAACACCTCCAAGCAGGTAATTCTCGTCGCAGAGCAGTCCCCAATAGAGCAATGACGGAATAAACGTGATTGGTACGAACAACGGATTCACACCCATCCGGCGCGAAACAGACCAAACCGCCCGCTGCAGGAGCGTCAGCATTGATGCAATGACAATTGCTCCTACCCAGGAATAAAAGAAAAACTGAGTGAAGAAATTCCCGGCGTAATCGCTAAACCCACCTGGTTTTTCCATCAGCTGAAAGAAGTAGTCAGCAGTGAACAGGAACATTTGATACTGCTCCTGATAGTTCAGGTGGAAGGGGTAGATAAAAGCAAAAAACAGAAATGCGATTACTCCGAATGTCAGTGAAAGCAACTTATCGATTGAAAATATCTTCATTAAAAAAAGGTTATCACTTAAGTTGTAAATTTCAATAAAAATCAAAATTTATTATTGATTAATTATTGGCTAAAGTATTGAAAATTAACTGAATATTCTATTTATTTCACCAGTTCAGCCTCCTGATCCCAAAACACCCGTTCGATATCCCTGGCATCAAATGGCGTCGGGCCATCAGACAATTCAGGAATATTAAACGATTTAAGCAGGTTGTCGTACACCGATGGATCGCGCTGCGGCAAAACAAACGGTTTGTGCGCTTTTCCCGTTGAATCGATGTAACAAAAATAGGGTTTGCCGTAAATTCCATCGTCGCGTTTACTGGCAAAAACAAACCAGCGGCTGTTTGCCGACCAGCTGTGATAGGAATCGGAATTTGGCCCGTTAACCACTTTCAGACTGTCAATTTTACCCGTTTCGAGGTTCATCATCTGCAAATCGGCTTCGCGGTGCCAGATCGGGAAAGTGCCGTAATCAGCCACGGTATATAGCAGGAACTTGCCATCGGGCGAAGTTTTCAGATGACAAACCGATCCATTCATTTTTTTTGCATCCCAAAGCGTATCAGCCTGTAAGCCAATTATGCCTGTTGCTGCATCGAAACTTGTCCGGCAAATGCTGTATTTCAGTGACTTGATGCTGTCGGGCAAAGGTACGGCAGGCGCCACGCAGTAATAAATCAAGTTTCCATCGGCTGAAAATACCGGAAACGACTCAAATGCGGTGGAGTCGGAGAGGAACGGACGAGTGCTTGTTTCATTGGTGTCGAAGTTCAGAACGATTAAATCCGAAGCGGTATCGTACACTTCCAGGCGTTCGCTTTTATAAGCATGAAGTTCCGGAATGATGATGTTCGTGGAGAAAACTGCATATCGCCCGGTCGGATGGAAATTGCCATAAACAGCATTCGAAATCATGTCGTTGTCCTTTGTGTTTATCTTTCTCAGCTTGCCATCTTTGTTCAAAATAGTACCACCGTTTTTCCCCCGCAGATGAAACATGGAAAGCGAAGCATTTTGGTTGCCATAAATGTGACAGTTCATACAACTTCCATCGGTTAAATTATTGTCAGCAATCACCCGCTCATCAAATGATTCAATGTTCCGCTCCACAATCTGCAGTTTGTTCCAGACTTCATATCCGGGTTCAATCAGGCGGTAACTAAGGTAAGGGCTTATCGAATCGATTTTTACATGCCAGTTAAATGGGGCATACTGAATCCATTTTCCATTTTTTCGGGCAGTCACCCGAATGCTCAGGCTTTGTCCTTGTTCCGATGCAATAAGTGACTTCCATTTTTTTACCGGAATCGAAATTTTTCCATTTCCCCTGGCAGTTACAGAGCTGTTGCTGCCTTCAATTAAAACGATCATTTTGTCGGTCGAATCGCGCATCATGAAATTCAGGGGCGCCACATTCACCGGAATGGTTACGTCGGTGTAATCGGGATAGATGGGCGGAAGTTCATGGCTTATCCTGACGTCTGCAGGACCGCTGCACGCCATCAGAACTAAACCTGCAATTATAGAAAGAATTGTATTTCTCATTGCTTTTGTATGGTTGCAAAATGATAATAGAACCAGTAAGATTGACCAAAGCGTTCTTTCAGGGCGTTCATATCCCCCTTTGTTTGTTCGTACATTTTGGTATAGGCAATAAAGTCCTTCATCTTTTGGGGATTGATGGAATAGGCAGCAGCCTCATCGCCGGAAGCCTGTGAAGCGAACAATTGAATTAACAGGGTTTCACTGTAAACCAACGGAACTGGCCGGTCAATCTGTCGGGCATATTGATCGTACGCTTTTTTAAACGCTTTCAAATCCTTGTCCAGCAGGAAATGACACAGCAAATAATCGAGTGCGATCCTGTTTTGTGGATTTTGCTCAATAAGAAACTGGAGTGAAGCCACATGGTCGTTCGATTTTCGCAAGGTGTCGGTATTTGGAATCTGCTCCCGCTTTTCGGAAAGCCATTTGGTCGGAACAGCAGCATGGTTCATGATCTGCCGGCTTTCTGCCCATTTCTTGTGGAACAGGGTTTTATTGAGTATCCGCAAATATATGTCTGACGCGGCGGTGTCTCCGTTAATCAGGTTGATTTCAGCCAAACGTTTGATCATTCGTGAACTTCGCTGATAAGGCGAAAATGTATTTCCAAGCATGGCCGAATGTTGGGCAAGGTTCATGTCGCCCATCAGAAAAAAGACTTCATTGCTCACAAAGATCGATTGCCAGCTTTCCTCCGGCATTACCGGCAATATCAAACCATAAAAAGACGGCTGATAGTATTCGAGCAGATGTTCGGGCAGCACTCCGTTTTCTGCCAAAGCCATGTTGGTGAAGTAGGTGGCTCGCCTGTCCTTCAGATTGTATTTTTGCGAAAGTTCAATCACGCGATCGCTGTTTCCGAAATAAGTTTCACTGTCCAGCGACAGGATTTTTTCGAGCCTGAAATTGGCATTTACCGATAGTCCACCAATCAGCAACCCGATGAAAACCAGGGGAACAGCAATGATGATCAATTTCGGACGATTGAGTTCAAACCTTTTCAGGAAAAAAACACCTGCCAGTGTAAAAATAAAAGCGCCGGGCAAGAGTAAACTTTGTACCTGAATTGCAGGGTAAATATAGGCTTGCAAGGTGGTGAGCAGATAATAGTGCCTGAAGGCCAGAGGAATCGCAACTGCCACGGCACCGGCAACAATCCATTTGAATAAACTGAATCTTCCCAATTTCGTGTCCCGGGCAACAATCAGTAACGGAAGAATAAGAATCGACATTCCGGCCAGCCAGTAGCCGATAAAAATTAAAATCGGGCCTGAAGCCAGTGAAAGCCAGCGGTTCGAAATTAAGGTGTAAATCAGGAATAGCAGGAGGGCTGCAACAAAGCCAATGGAAACGGATACGCTGTGTACTATTTCGCAGTGAAGAATCCAGTCGGCAATAACAGGCAGCAATGCCCAAACAGGTGCTTTGCTTGTGGACGAAATTCGTTTGATGACGATTGAACCGATCAGCCATTCAAGCAGAAATATCAGGGAAAGCACTGTTGCCCCACCACCACGGAGATAAAAAAACTGAGTGAGGAAATCACCGGTATAGCCAGCCAGCCATGCGGGTTTGTTGAAATAGGAGAGAAAATAATCAGAAGAAAAAAGGAACAACTGTATCTGCTCTTTGAAGAACAAATGGTACGGATAGAAGAATTGAAAAAACAGGAAACTTGCACCAACAAGGCCTACGGGTAATATCCAATCGATTTTTTTTTCGTATTCCGCCATTCAATCCGGTGGTTAATGATCATTTCAGATTCAAATTCTTTTTTTGTTCGGGAGTGAAAGAATTACCCATTAATTTGGCAACAAATTTTCCAACAACATTGTCGTGATTGTTGCGCGCAAAGTTATAATGAAAATCAACAATCCTGATATTTAGTGAGTCAGCCGTCTGTTTGATTGCTGTTTGTTCTGAACTGTCAGCGATGTTAAACTTTTGCTTCAGCTCTTCATGGAGATAGTCAGCCATCAGTTTCTTTTCTTTCCAGTATTGAAGCGAGTCGTTGAGTGCTGTGCCGCGAACCATGCTGTTTGTGCCAATCCTGACGGTTAATTCTCCCGGCTCTTTTACCACAAGCAATTCCTGAAGGTTTAAACGCAGTGCCGGTTTTGGTCTGATAATGTATATTTCTGCGGAATTGGCTACTCCTTTTATTTGAAACATTCCATTTACAATGAAGGCAGAATCCACTTTTTCTTTTACCGCATTTTCCAATGGAACCAGATAAATAACCTCGCCGTCGTATGTTTTGTCGGGCAACTGACCTTGTATCCTGAACTGGTCATCAGTCTGGCAACCGGCCAGGATTAAAAATAAGATATAAAAAATGCTTCGCATAGTATTGAATCAAACAGTAACCGGCAAAAATACAAATAGTTAACGAAAGAAGAGGACGGACTTTATGCCCGTCCTCTCTATCATTCAATGATTTTAAATCTCTTGATTATTTAGCCTTAAACATCCAAAACCAGGCAGTTCCCCAAGAACCTGCACCAGGTTCAGGAAATGCAAGAACAAGCTTGTCGGCGTCCAATTTTAGAATATCATATTCATAAACTGTTGCGCCTCCGCCGTTGGGCTGAATTCCACACAGAACACCAATGTTCTTGGTTTTTAATTTTCCTTTTGCCCAAACTGCGCCACCGTCGTCCATTGTCTTTGCAGACATGTCAAAAGAGAAAGAACCTTTTACTGAAGAAGCATCGCTCTTGATCTTTGTAAGCGAAGAACCGCCTACCGCGAACACCATTTCAGCACCGGCACCTTCTCCGGCAGCCTGTCCATTGATGTCTTTCAGTGCAACCTTCCACCATCCCGGAGAAACATTGCCTTTGTAGCCACCGTTGCCCCATACCGCACCGGCCTGGGTATCATCCCAAACCCAGCTTTTTTCACCGGATCCACAAAGTAAGCCCCATTCTGCAGGGACGTTAAGCAGTGTGTCGATCTGCACGGTTATGGTTTTTGTAATGGTTGTTCCATCGTGATTTAATCCGGTGAACACAATATCATTGGCACCCTTGAGTACCAGCATAACTGTTGTCTTTGTACTTGTTGTTGTACCGTTCCCGTAATTCCATGAACTCAGGCAACCAACCCCATCGCTGTTCAGTTCAATACTATTCGATTTTTTACCATCAACCATTACCGGAGTTGCTGAGATTTGCAGATCGTCGGCTGTTATTGCGCCTGACAAAACATCTCTGTTCTCTATCGGATCGCAGGCAACCATCATGATCGAGGCTGCCAGGATGGAATATATAAATAACTTTTTCATATCAGATTTTTATTAAATGGTTATATCTTATTCATTCCAGCTGACAAATACGGCAGAAGCATCCCAACCTGGATTCTGTTTCAAGACCCCGTTTGAAAGATCTATTTCAGACTGAGGAATTGGCATGAAACCCTTTGTTGCATCATACCTGGCAGCATAACCTGCACCCTGGTTTTTCATCGTTGTAGCAACACCACGATTCCAGATATCTGAACCGAGCTGATTCGAAAGCGCTTCTTTTGCAATCCCCCAGCGGCGGATATCGCTCCAGCGTGTTCCTTCGAAAGCAAGTTCCCAACGACGTTCGTTGCGAAGTGCATTTACAGAATAGCCAACTTCTGCCAGTCCTGCACGGGCGCGAACTTTGTTCATACTTTCTGCAGTACCCTTCAGTTCTGAGTGCATCAAAAGAACATCAGCAAAACGGATGATATTCAAATCCACTTCATGACCTAACTGAAAGTCGTCAGCAGCACCATCACCGTAATATTCCGCTGAAGAGGTGAAACTATTGAACAACGCTTTGATTGAGCCATCTGCTTTGTATGATTTCGCACCAGTTGTTGCAATAATTTTCTTCTGGTAAAAACCAGATTCTTCCATCAATTTATCGGCGCCATAAACATAGTCAGCCGTTTTTGTACCGTCAAGGATTGAAGCTTCACGACGTGGATCATTTGGCTCGGCAGCTTTCCATTCATTCCAAAGTTTAGGGCTCACAGGACCTGCTCCCCAACCTTGTCCGAAGGGAAACATGTTTTTAAACTGATCGGCACCACCATGGCTGCGTATTCCAAAGTGCAGCATGTACTGGTTTGAATATCCAATGGTAGTTCCCCAACTTGCCAAATGCGAAAATTTAATTGCAAATACCTGTTCAGGATTATTGCCATCTTTCACCCATGCCGGAGCATCTTTGGCATAAGGATAGTCTTTCTTTGAAAGTGTATTGGTATAAGGCCACAAACTACGGAAGTCTGTTAGCAAATCGTTGCCGCTGTTTGCGATACAATCCTCCAGGCCGGCAATCACTTCAGCTTTGGTAACAGAACCAGAGATGTTGCCATCAGCGTCCATCAAAGGAAGCGCTTCTTTGTTGTAGAATCCTGTGTAGAACAAATAAACGCGGGCCAAAAGTGCCTGAGCAGCCCATTTGGTAACGTGTCCGTTGCCTGAAACTGTTTCATTCCATTTTTTGTCAGGCATAATACTGATGGCTTCTTTTAACCCGGCAGCAATAAAACCATAGACTTGTTCAGGAGTTGCCTGGGCAGGATATTCCTGTGCTTCAGCTACTGTACCCGGAACCTTTGTAATCAAAGGAATATTTCCGAACAACTCTGCCAATTCGTTGTAAAAATAAGAACGAAGGAACAGGGTCTCGCCTTTCAGCTGATCTCTCAACTCTTCATTTTCCACTTTGTCAAGGTTGGCAACAGCCATGTTGGCACGGCTAATTCCTGCGTAACGATCGGACCAGAAGGTTTTGAAACGATCCATGTTGGTGTACAACAAGTGGTCGAGAACCTGCATGTCCTTGTCATTTTCGCCACCACCGCCGAAACGATCGTCTGAAGCCAATTCGGCTGCATAAAAATAAGTGTTGGCGACATTGGCCACCGGCTTGTTTAAGGTGGCATAAACACCCGTTACCATTTGAATGGCATCAGCTTCGGTGTTGGGGTAATTTCCGGTATTCTTTTTAGTATAGCTCTCTGTGTCGAGATAGCTCTCGCAACTCGTAAATAAAAGAGCAGTCGCTGCAAAATATAATATCTTTTTCATATTTATACCCTCATTAAAATTTAAGATTAACACCAACCATAAAAGTTCTTGGACTTGGGTAATAACCTAAGTCAATACCTGATACCCAACTTTTATCGTAACCATAGCCAATTTCAGGATCCATTCCTGAATAGTTGGTGAATGTGTAAAGGTTTTGGGCTGTAACAAACATACGTGCCTGTCCAAACGGCATGTTACTGAAAAGCTTCTTGAAGTCGTAACCCAATGTAAGGTTCTGAATTTTCAAATAATCGCCATCTTCAATATAGATGTCAGAAATATTCTGCCAGTTGGTATGGCTACCTGAAGTCAGACGTGGCAATTTATTGGAAGTGCCTTCACCGGTCCAGCGACCAAAAATTTCAGTCGTATAGTTTTGTAGTGGAGAATCGGCGAATGAACGGTATGATTTGGCAATCTGTTGTCCAAATGCTCCTGTTCCGGTGATATTTAAATCAAATCCTTTGTATGCAAAGTTCAGGTTTAATCCCAGGGTAAAATCAGGATGCGGATTACCAATCATTGTACGGTCGTCTTCTGTGATCGTACCACTGTTATCCGTATCCACGAAGATAAGGTCACCAGGCTGTGCGCCTGCATATTTGGCAGGAGTGTTGTTTACCTGTTCCCAGTTCTGGAATACTCCGGCAGTTTTGTAGCCATAGAAATATCCGATTGGAAATCCTTCCTGTGCACGGTACATTTCTGTTGTACCCTGACTTAGTACGCTTCCATCGCCGTGAATAATGCCTTCAGCATTTGCAATACGTGTCACTTTATTCACATTGTGAGCTAAATTTACCGAAGCACCATATTGCAGTTCGCCTGCTTTGTCATTCCAGTTCAATGCAATTTCAAAACCTTTGTTTTCAATATCGCCACCGTTGACTGAAGGAGCATTCAATCCCCAGACAGCAGGAATAGGAGCAGTTACAAGCCAGTCTTTCGTGGTTTTCTTGTACCAGTCGAAATTCAGGCCAAGGCGTGAATCAAGAAATCGTGAATCAAAACCAAGGTTCAACTGTTCAGAAGTTTCCCATTTTACCTCCGGATTGGCCAAAATATCAGCATATCCGCCAACTGTTTGAGTTAACTTGTCAGGGGCAAAATAGTAGCCATTGCTTGTATCAAAGGCGATGGTAGAAAGATACTGGAAGTTATCAATGGCAGCATTGCCATTCTGACCCCAGCTGGCACGGAGTTTCATGAAATCCATCCAGTTTTGAGTTGATTCCATAAATGATTCATTGGTGATAACCCAACCGGCAGACATTGAAGGGAAATAACCCCAACGGTTTCCGGGTGCGAAGTTCGATGAACCGTCGGCACGCATGGTGAAAGAAGCCAGATAAGTTTCTTTGTAGTTGTAGTTGGCACGTCCGAAGAATGAAGCCAGTGAACCCGCTCCCCATGGTGATCCGCCTGCACCACGCTGTGCAAGTACTGTTGGTTTCGTATTGTCAACCCATGCATTGTCAAACAAGCCCGGAAACATAGAATTATTTCCACTTGCCCTGACGTTTGAACCCATTCCCCATTTTTCAACAGATTGACCAACCAAAACATCAAACTGATGATCGTCGGCAACTATAAATTTGTAGGCCAGTGTGTTATCCAATGTTATATTGCGACCAGAACTTGCATTTTGATAGACATTGTCCATCGTTACATTGGTATTGTTTGACAAGTGTCGGATTCCATCATACGAACGGTAGGAGGAGGCAGTCATCTTATAACCAAACTGAGATCTGAAAACCAAATTCCTGATTGGTTGGATTTCAGTATAAGCACTTGTCTGAAGCGCATAGTTTTGTGAAAGGTTCAATCCCCAGTTAGAAAGAGCAGTTCCTGCAAGCGGGTTCCCGGTATTGCCATCAAAGTTCCAGCCATTATCCCTCTTGTCATCAAAGTCATAGAAATTGCCATCAGCATCGTACGCAGGGAGCAGCGGATTTCCAGTCAGAAGGTTATGAATGGAGTTGCCATAGATATTGCCGATTGCAATACCTGATTTGGTGCTTGAATTATAATTCAGCGTCTGACCAATTTTGATTATATCAAAGTCTTTCGCTTTCAACAAAACATGATCTGAATTGATACGGGCAGTATAACGTTCATAATTAGACTGAACGGGTTTCCCAAGAATACCTTCCTGAGAAGTATAGGAAAATCCCAATGAAAATTTAGACTGATCGTTGCCACCTGCCAGATTAAAAGAGTGATTTTGCATTGGAGCAGCTTCGTTATATGCCTCTTTCATCCAGTTTGTTCCCTTCCATGAACCATCCATAACAGAGTTGTAAAGGGCTTCAGGAAGCAGGTTTGCCCAGTCGTAAGTTGGATTCGCTTCATTGTAACGGGTTTCATCCATCATCGACATATATTCTTTGGCATTTAGTAATGCAGGCATTTTAGCTGCATATTGAGCACCATAGTAGCCATCATAAGTAAGCTGAAGTTTTCCGGCTTTACCTTTTTTTGTTGTTACCAAAACAACACCGTTGGCAGCGCGCGCACCATAAATTGCGGCTGAAGCTGCATCCTTCAGTACGTCGATGGATTCAATATCTGATGTATTCAATGCGTTGATATCGCCACCGGCCACACCATCAATGACATACAAAGGTGAGGATGAACCAATGGTACCCAAACCACGGATGGTTACCTTAAAACCTTCACCCGGCTGGCCAGAACTCTGTGTGATCTGAACTCCGGGAGTCTGGCTCTGCAAAGCGCCCAAAGCACTTACCGAACTCATTTTTTGAAGATCGTCTGCGCCCACCTGAATGGTTGCACCTGTGGTCAGTTTCTTTTTCTGAACACCGTAACCAATTGCAACCACTTCATCAATATCAAATGATTCCATTTCCATGGTAATATTGATGGTTGTTTGATTTCCAACTGCAATTTCCTGTAATTTCAGACCAATAAACGAAAATTGCAAAGTTGCATTTTCAGGCACATTTGAAATTGTATAATTACCATTTGTGTCGGTAATATTTCCGTTCGAAGTACCTTTTACTACTACCGAAACACCCGGAAGCGTTGCTCCTGAAGAATCTGTTACTTTACCCGTAACAGATTTGCTTTGTTGCGGTGCAGCATTTTGTTTCATATCAGCACGTGAAAGCATAATGTGCCGATCGTTGATAGAATATGACACTCCGGCTCCCTCGAAAAGAATTGGAAGTGTCTGTTCAATACTTTTGCCTTTTATCGCAATACTCACCTTGCGGTTGAGATCGATGTATTCGGCACTGTAAGCGAAACGGAATTCGCTTTGTTTCTCAATAGCTTCCATCACATCTACCACACGGGCGTCTTGGAAGTTCAGGCTGAGTTTGGTTGACTGGCTGTAAAGGCTGGCCGAAACCTGCATCAGGCCTACAAAAAGAAAAAGGAACGTAAGTCGCATAATTCTAAAGAATTTTTTGTTCCAGTTCCGGGGCATCATACCTCGGATACTCGATTTTTTTTTCATAGTTTTGAATGAATTTGTTATTAAAAAGTTTCATCATTAATTTGATGGGCATTTGACCGGGGAGCGTTGCTGCGCTTTCCGGTTTTTTATTTTTAGTTCATTGGTTTCTCGGGTGGTATTTTAATTCAATCACATTGTCGTGTTGAATGGCATCAACGGGAGTAATTTTTTCAATCAGACTCAGAATGCTACTTAAATTTTCGTTCTTGATGGTGAAGGTAAATGGCAGATTTTTTAGTTGATCATCGACCACAAATTTTTGGTTATAGCGTTTTTCAAGTTTAATGACCAGTTCGCTCAAAGGTAGATTATAAATATTTATTATTCCGTCTTTCCAGGATGTATATAAGACGGTGTTAACATTGGAGAGGGTAAGTTCTTTTTTATTCTTATTGAAATTGGCCATTTCACCAGGCTTCATCTCTTGTTTGAATTTTGAATGAGAGGTCGATGTTAATTCTACTTTCCCTTTTTCCAGCACAACCTGAATGAAGTTTTCTTCGGGATAAGCCATTACGCTGAATTCGGTGCCCAACACTTTCACCTTTAAATCTGAACTATTCACAATCATGGGCAGTTCTGCGTTTTTATGCACTTTGAAAAATGCTTCCCCAACCAAATCAATGTCACGGTTAGTTGCTGAAAATTGATTATTGTAACGGATAGTCGATCCTGAATTGATCCACACGATTGAACTGTCAGGTAAAACTACTTTCGAGATTTGTCCGAATTCGGCTGCAACAGTTGTATAAATAAGTTGATTGGATTGATTTGGCTGCGAGATGTAAAATAAAAGTGACGGAATTGAAATCAACAAAACAAGAATGGCTGCATACCTGAAAAAATTGAGTGTTCGTTGCGTCCGCTTTAAATCTGATTGCATCCGGCCGAATAGATTATTCTGAATATTGTTCCAATTCGTCTGAAACTCAGCAGGTATTTCTTCATTTCTGATCTCGTTCTTCCATTCGTTTTTAGTCGATTGAAATTCAGCTAAATGATCCGGTTTCCGAATCCAATCCAGTATCTCTTTTTGTTCTTTTTCAGAACTCTTCCCCGACAAGTATTTCTTAATTATTGATTTCATCCATTGAGTGTTTCAGGAGTAGTACACAGAAAATATAAAAACCCTACCTCGTCGGGAGAAATCTATTTCAGCATCATCGCAATCATAACTGCCAGAAGAGGGAATTTCAGTAACATTTCCTGACGGATTTGTTCTTTGGCCTGATGCAGGTGTTTTTCAACAGCTTTAACTGAAATACCCAACTCGTCTGCTACTTCCTTGTTTTTTTTCCCTTCAAGTTTTGATTTGGTAAATACAATCCTTCGTTTTTCAGGCAATTTCTCAACCGATTCACGAATTGCAACGATCAATTGTTCTTCAAGAGTTTTTTCTTCTTTCCCGATAAAATCGAGTTGATAAAGATGCTGAAGCTCGTTTTCCCCAATCGAATCAATTTCTTTTTCAATGGTGTGGAGTTTCTTATCACGAAGGTAATTCAGGCATCTGTTCCGGAGCATTACAAACAATAAACTTTCAACCGATTGTGAAGGTTTGATCAATGATCTCTTTTCCCATAACTTTATGAAACACTCCTGAACCAGATCGTTCGCCTGTTCCGGGTCATGAATGAAAAGCCGGCAATAACCTATCATACGTGGAAATGTTTGCTTAAACAACTCCTCGTAAGCTGCAGGATTCCCTTCTTTTAACTTTATATTTAGCTGTGAGTTTTCCACTTACCGCAAAGGAAATTATATTTTTCCTTTTCCCTGCACTGAATTTCAACAATTTGCCGGTTTTAACTGTTCTTAAGCAATCAACAATAAAATTTATCCAACTATGAAACCATTTGTTATTCTTAGCTTTTCAATTTTTTTACTGTCTGGATTATTCCTTCTTTTTCAGGGATCAGCTCCTACCAGTTCTGAAAATCATTCAGTTCCCCTTTCTGCACAGCCTTCGGCTCAGGATAATTTTCTGAAGTATTGCGCCGGTTGTCATGGTACAAAAATGGAACGTTTTGCGGGAAATACCTGGGAAGCATACAGTGCCGGAAATGATTTGAGTCCGGTCATCAAATACGGAATACCGGTTTTGGGAATGCCTTCGTTCGAAAAAGCTTTTTCGGATGCTGAGATGAAAGCCATTTCAAACTATATTTTAACCGAAATAAAAAGCAAAAAGGAAATTCCTGCGGTGACGAAATTTCCGGCAGTGGTGCGTTCGAAACATCAGGCATTCCGTATCGATACAGTTGCCAAAGGGCTTGATGTGCCCTGGGGAATTGCGTTCCTGCCTGATGGGGATATGCTGGTTACCGAACGTAGCGGACAACTGTTCCGTTTCAGTGGTGGTAAATTAAAAGCAATAATTTCCGGAGTTCCTGAAGTCTTGGCTCAGGGACAAGGGGGTTTGATGGATGTAATACTGCATCCTGATTACAAAAAGAATGGCTGGATTTATATTTCGTATTCGCAAAAAGCAGTTGATGGAAAAGGTGGAAATACTGCAATCTTCAGGGCGAAATTAAAAGATGACAAATTGGTGGAGCAGCAGGAATTATTCAAGGCGTTTCCAAATACAAACTCTGGCGTACATTTCGGCTGCCGCATGGTTTTCGACGACAAGGGCTATTTGTTCTTTTCTGTTGGAGAACGGGGCAACAAGGAAAATGCACAAACCCTGACCAATCATTGTGGTAAAATACACCGCATTTTTGACGATGGCCGCATTCCACCTGATAACCCATTTGTAAAAACTACCGGAGCCATGCCAACCATATATTCTTATGGTCACCGCAATCCGCAGGGAATTGATATTAATCCGGAAAACCGCCGTATTTACAATAACGAACATGGCCCTCGTGGTGGCGACGAAATAAACCT
>Ga0208968_1000578_pt1 | contig 23200 bp, 26 predicted proteins | sample RifOxyA3_FD_184031 | JGI IMG/M metagenome (GOLD analysis project Ga0208968, IMG submission 184031) | Groundwater microbial communities from Rifle, Colorado - Rifle Oxygen_injection A3 (SPAdes) | ecosystem: Environmental > Aquatic > Deep subsurface > Groundwater | place: Rifle, Colorado, United...
CGACTTGCCTGTCCGGACAAGCAAGCAAAGAACTCGGCAACGGTCATTCCGAATATGTATATCAACGAACAAAAAACACATCTCTGCGCGCAACTGTATTACACACAAAGATGTATTCTTGTTACAAGTGTTTTAAAGGTTTTTGAGTTTAATTATTTTGCCTTTTTAGCCTTAATAATTAATCACATATGTATTCGCATGGGCGCGTTCGTAGCGCGCTATTCGCATGCCACAACTCGTACTGTCCATCTTAGCAAACTTACGGATACTGTCAAGTCCGGTTTATGCCTCCGCCAAAACCGCGTTTTCCAGCTTGACTATCCGGATTTCATGATTGTCCGCTACGCCCTTTTCCGCCTTTTTATCCAGCATTTTGTCCGTTTCCCGGAACCTGTCCTTGATTTCCACTATTTCCGATTTTACATAGTCCATATCTTCAGCCAAGAGATCAACTTTTTTTGAAACATCTGACAATCCCTCGCCAAAAATCTCAAAATCGCTCCGCATTTTTTCCAGCATAACATCAATATGTCTTTTTATATTTTCTTCTAATTTCTTATTTTCTTCGTTCATAGCCATATTTTACCACAAGCTTATTTTCCGTCAATCTCAAGTTCATTGCTCTTGCAAATTTTGGCATATTCTAACGCGCTTTTCCGGATAGTCCGGACTTGGGTTTTGTAGTCCACTTCGATAAGCCCAAATCGCGGCCAAAAACCCCTATCTTCGACAAATTCTATATTATCCATAAGGGACCAATAAAAATAACCGCGCACATCCGCTCCTTCTGAAATAGCTTTATGCACCCAAAAAAGATGACCCTTGATGAATTTTTCACGCTTAGAGTCATCGGCGTCCGCGATACCGTTTTCCGTAATATAGATAGGCAAATTATACTTGGCCACTTTTTTAAGAAAATAATAAATCCCTCGCGAATAAATGTTCCAACCCAAATCAGTAAAATCTTTGCTTTCATGAAAAGTACTGTCAAATATTCCCCAAAAATTTCCACCCCACTTCCAGCCCAAAGTTACTGAGCGATAGTATTGAAGACCTATGTAGTCCGACTTATTTTCTATTTTCCTGAAAAAATATCCTTCCAAGCTGTTCATTATTTTAGCCAAAATCCAGTTCCAGGGATATTTTTTATAGCCTTGCCAATAGTTTACCGAGTAGGCCGTCCCCACTTTGGCAGATTCAAGATTCTTGTGTATCATTTCATAGGTCGATTTATGCGCCTGGGTTAAATTATTCATCGCCCTTCTTGCTAAAAAAATATTTTTTCGTCCTGGCGGCTGAGTACCTTTTAGATAACTCAAAGAAACATAAACAGTTGGCTCATTTAGAATCACCCAGAATTTAACTTCCGGAAAAATACTGATAATTTTTTCCGCATAGCGAATAAAATATTCAACAGTTTTCTTGTTCGTCCATCCGCCAATATTCCTTATCCAAAGAGGATTGGTATAGTGCCAAAGCGTCACAAAAGGTTCAAGCTCTTTATTTTTCAAGGATTTCATTACATCTTTATAATGTTCAATTTCTTTTTCGTCGAATTTTCCCTCTTCCGGTTCGATGCGGCTCCACTCAATTGAAAAACGATGGGCGTTGTGTCCCAGTTCTTTCGCCGTATCGAAATCGCTTTCATAAAGATTATAATGATCGCAAGCCGCTCCGGAAATATAGTTTTCTTTTTCGAACATTTCCGGAAATTTTTCCTGCTGCCATTTCTTCCACTTGCCTCCGGCTTCTTCGGCTAATCTTTCAGCATTTTCCTTTTCCCACTCGCTCCAATCGTTATGAACATTTCCTTCGACTTGATGCGCTGAAGTTGCCGCCCCCCACAAAAAACCATCGGGAAATTTTAGTTTTTTTGTCATAAAGAAATTATAATTTTATATCTCCCCTATTCCGGACTATTCATATTCGGAATGTTAACTCCTGAGGGCATATTTTCCGGTATTCCTTGCGACATACCCTTGGGCATATTGGCGCCGCCCGGAATATTCTTCATCAGGTTTCTCATCATTTCGCATTGATCCGCGAAAACCACATCCGTCGGAATGGAAAAGTCCGCTCCACCGGCTTCTTCGCATTTCACATCCATCGCGTCTTCAAATGTTTTTTCACCGGTCGGATCGGGAACGTTTTCAGTAATTTTTTCACTTTCCGTATCCGGCAAATCTTTTTCCAATTCTTTCATACAAGCCATATCAACTTTCGTCCCTTTTTTCTCTTTTTCCGACCAGCTATACATTGTTTCGCCGTCAAAAACCATCTTTTGCGTGTTACCCGCGATAACCGACTCTGTCATATATTTTTTCCCGTTGACATAGGTGATCGTTTCCATCTCCTCGTTTCCTATTTTCATTTTGTATGTGCATTTCATTTCCCTTCCCAATCCCATGGCGTCTTTTATGGAACCAACCACTCCGCTTCCACTTTGGACTTGCTCCTGCGCCATTTCCCGGGCATTTTTGGTGTCGGCATCGTCTGAGTTATTCACCGCCTTATTTCCGCACCCCACGAGAAGAAGCACCCCCGCCGCCACCGCGGCAATTTTCATTGTTTGTTTCATTTTTATATTGCTTTACCCCTTCTCTCTCTTTGAGACAAAAAGGGCATATTTAAAAAAATTATTTCGAACGGGCGCAGACTTGCGAAGTCTCGCACCTTTGCGGGAATATTTTTTTGAAAGACGAAAGTTTCTCCAGCCGAGGAGCGACATTTTAGAGAACGTTTAAACATCATCTGAAGTTTTCATCCCGACTTAGTAAGATAATCTTTTGATTTCAGACAATGCTTTGTTTAATTATCTCCGCCTAAAATTTCATCAACCTAAGGGATGAAAATTTGGGCGGAGGGAAAATCACATTCCATAAAATATATTTGAGTGATTTTCCCGTAGCTAGATATGCGTTGTTATGTGATGTAGCCAGAAATTTCTTCTTCCTTAATGAAGTTTTTTGGCAATTTTACATTCCGGCAACCTTGAAATTGGTCTTCACAAAATCAATCAACATATTCTTTAAATCTTGCGGAACTTCAGGATTGGAGGAATAGAAAAAGGAATATTTGGCGCTATTAGCTAAATGCCATTTGGAATTGGGACATTCTGCCAGATCAGGAGTTTTATCGCAACCAACCGTTTTTGCTATTTTCTGAGCACTTGCTAAATCTCTTACTCCGATAGAAAAAACAGTGGCAATTTTAGGAACTCCCGCAGAGGGAAGCTGGAAGAAAATATTGGCACAATCTTTACAATCTGGGGTCGGCTCATTTTCAACAGCAACTGTATATTTTTCCCATCCCTTTGGCAGAGTCAACTCAAAACCGTAAGTATCATTTTTGTAAACGATACCCTCTTGCTTAGGTTGTTGATTGGGAACATTTTGGGGCTGACTCGGTTGCTTTTGGGTTGGTTGCGATTGCTGGGCTACCGGTGCGGGTGTTGTCAATTGATTTTGTGTTTGTTGCTTGCCGCACCCAGCCAACAAAATCACGCCCAACAGTACCGAACTTGACATGATTACTTTTTTCATAATGATTGATTTAAAAATTATTATTTCAAACAAGTTATTCGACCTGTAAAATTGCCAAAAAAATCTTAAAAAATAAAAAGGAAATTTCTGGCTATTTTACACAACTCGTTTTTATGCGAACTTAGAGCATTGCATTTCAAGACTCCTTGCCTGCCGATATTATAACAGCATTCAAGCTTTCGATCAATTTGCATTTCTACCGTACCGGCCTGATTTGGATGTTCTCGGCAGCCAGACTGCCGTCGGGGTTAGTCTTGCCGTTTATCATAACCTGCTTGCCGTTTTCCAAGTCCGCCGAAGATCCTTCCGCGGTTTTTCCGATTGAAGTGGAATCGGAAAAATATATTATCTTTGATCCGCCCTCCGGAGATTTGACCGTAATACTCTGGTCATCTTTGGAAATTATTTCCCCGGTCGCGAAAACGCCGTTTTCCCCTCCTTGGGACTGTCCCACTCCCTGCGCCGGACGCTGCCCGCCCTGGATTCGTCCGCCTTGCCCAGAAAAACCGCCACTTCCGGATCTCCTTTGCGTTTCTGTTTTGTTTTTTTGATAAACCGTACCGCCAAAAAAAGAAGCGGCGCCGACTATAATCGCGACAATCGCCGCGATGGCGATGTTTTTGTTGCTCATTGTTTTTTTGATTAATAATTATTCATATCTTAACGCATCGATCGGACTCATCGCTGCGGCTTTGCGGGCGGGATAAAAACCAAAAACGATCCCAATCGCGGTCGAAACTCCGAACGCCAAAAGTACGGAAGCAAGCGAAACTTCCATCGACAAACTGAAAAAGCCGGAGAGAGCCAGTGAGGCTGCCCAACCTAAAAGGACGCCCATAATCCCGCCCAAAAAAGTCAAAGCCACCGCTTCCGACAAAAATTGCAAATTTATATAAGCCTTTTTTATTCCCACCGCTTTTCGCAAGCCAATTTCGCGCGTCCTTTCTGTCACAGTCGTAAGCATCATATTCATAATGCCGATTCCTCCCACCAATAGTGAAATTCCGGCAATCGATGAGAGCAGAATTGTAAACGTGCCCGTGACGCTGGAGGCCGTGGAAATAATTTCGTTTTGGTTCATTATGCGAAAATCCGCTTCGGAAGAATCGGAAATGTGGTGACGGGCGAGAAGCAACTCTGAAATTTTATTTTGGACGGAAGCCATCAAATCCTGGTTTGCAACCGTAACGCTTATATCATTGATATAATCTTCCCCGGAAAGAAAATACTGGGCGGTAGAAAGCGGAACGTAAACCACATCGTCTTGATTATTAAAACCCGATCCGCCTTTCGCCTTGGCCACGCCGATGATTTGAAAATCCAGCTTATTGATCCGTATTGTTTGCCCAACCGGATTCACGTTTTCTCCAAAAAGTTCGTCTCGGGTGTCCGGACCGACAACCGCGACTTTGGCGGAACTCTTCGTTTGAGCGTCGGAAAAAAACGATCCGGAACCCATCGCGACATTCCGCACCGCCATATATTCCTTAACTGTTCCTATGACTTGAGTGTTGGTGTTGTTGCCTTTGGCCGTCAATTGATAGCGGCCGGTAGACGACGGTGCTACCGCTTTCACGCTTGAAATTTCTTTTCTGATCGCGTCCGCGTCGGCTTCGGTCAGCGTTTCGGAACTGCCGCCTCCTTGACTTACTCCTCCGACCCTTTGCGAACCCGGCATTATCATAATCAAATTGGAACCGATGGCTTCAATGCTGGAAGTAACCGAGTTTTTCGCCCCCTGGCCGATGGCAATCATCGCGATCACCGAAGCAATCCCGATCACAATTCCCAAAATCGTCAAACCCGACCGAACCTTATTTCCCGCCAAAGACCAGACTGTTTCTTTAAATAAATCAGTAAACATAAAAAATTTAATAAGTTTTATCACTTTCTATCAATCCATCTCTCACTGAAATAATTCTTTTGGCAAACGCTGCTATTTCTTTTTCATGGGTAATTAAAATTATAGTATGTCCCTTACTGTTCAATTCCCGGAAGGCTTCCATCACGACACGGCTGGTTTTGGTGTCGAGATTACCGGTTGGCTCGTCAGCCAAAATGATTGATGGATTATTGATCAGCGCCCGAGCGATAGCCACCCTTTGCATTTGCCCGCCGGAAAGCTGATTGGACAGATTATGAAATTTATTTTCTTCCATTCCCGCATAACGCAAACATTCGTGGGCTTTTTCTTCGCGTTCTTCCTTTGATTTTCCCGAATAAAGCAAGGGGAGCATAACATTCCTCAAAACCGTGGCCCTGGGAAGAAGGTTGAATGATTGGAAAACAAAACCGATTTTCTCCCTTCGAAAATCGGAAAGCTCGTCGTCGCTGAATCTGGCGACGTCCTTTCCGTCAAAAACATAACTTCCGCCGGTCGGCGTGTCGAGAGCCCCCAAAATGTGCATCAGGGTCGACTTTCCCGATCCCGACGGGCCGATTATGGAAACAAATTCCCCTTTTTTTATCTCGAAAGAAACGTCTTTCAGCGCCGCCGTTTCCACATCGCCATTGCGATATATTTTTGTTAAATTTTTACATTCAATCATATGGATTTACGAACCACGAAATAAACGAATTACGAAAATACGAAAATAGTTGTTTTAGCGTTTCGTAATTCGTTTATTTCGTAGTTCGTAATTAACGTCCGAATCCGCTCACCCCGGGAATTCTGACATTGCCGCCGGAGCTTCCTGAGCCGGAATCGGTGGATGCCTCAACGCTCAAATCAAGCGTTTCCGTAACAACTTTGTCTCCGATATTCACGCCGCTGATAATTTCCGTGTTTGTATCATTGGATGCTCCGGTTCGAACTGATTTTTGTTCCAAAGCAGAACCGTTCAAAATTTCCACATACGCATTGCCACCCTCGCTTTTCACGGCGCTGGACGGCACCATCAATATGTCTTGTTTTACGTCAGTGATGATTGAAGCGGAAACGCTCATGTCCGGCTTGATCCGCGCGTCGAGCGCTTCAAAACCGATGCTCACGTTATAACTGACCACTCCTTGTGTCACCGTCCCCAAAGAATCAATTTTTTCCACCTTGCCGGAAAAATCCGTCCCGTCCAGCGCGTCCATCTTAATTGTTACTTTTTGCCCAATCGCAACCTTGGCGATATCCACTTCATTCACTTCCACCTCGGCTTTCAAAGTTTCAATGTCTCCGATGATAATCGGGGCGCTGGCATTGTCGGCCGAAGATGTCCGACTCAAGTCATCGCCGTTTTTGACATTTACCCCCAGCACCGTCCCCAATATAGCCGAAACAACTTTTCTTTCAGAAGCATCCGCTTGCGTATTTCTATAATCCGCCCCGCTGGCCGCCAGATTCTTTTCCGTTTGGATGATTTTCGATTCCGCCAGATCAACTTTATCCTTTAGCACATCCAACTCTCTTCCGGTATAAGCATCCCCGTCATCTTCGTCCTCATCCTTGGCTTTTTCATAAACCGCTTTGGCATTGTCCTTGTCAATTTTGGCCGATTCCAAGGAATTCTTGGCTGATTCATAAGAAGCGGCTGCTTTGGATACGCTCACGTTCAAATCATTGTTGATAATGTTGAAAAGAAATTGACCGCTTTCCACTTTGTCTCCGACGGCTACCGCCAAATCCGCGACTGTTCCGGTAATGGTCGGATCAATCGTTGACTGGTTATCGACGATAATGTTTCCGCTGGCGGAAATGGCGCTGGTTAGCATCCCTTTCTCCGCTTCCGCGGTTACGTATTCAATTTTTTTTTCATCGGAATTGCTTTGACTGTACCAATAATAGCTTCCTGCTAAAACCAAGACAGCCGCAACCGCGAATATTTGCTTCTTTTTCTTCATCTGTGAAATGATTATCCGATTAAGAATTATAAAAACTACTCCTCTCTCAAATCACTCTCTCCAACCGAATCCACCAGCTTGTCGATGTCCACAAGAGCCTTATTGGCATCTTCCTTATTTTTAACACTCTGGGAAACATCTTCCGCCACGAGTCCTCCGCCATTCAAACTTTCTCCACTTTTTTCTTTTTGCCCGTTCTCTATTTCCTCCTTGACTATCGAACCGGCCAGGAGAACTGATCCCGCGAGAAGAATCACAGAAAAAACAATGATACCCCCTTTTTTAATAATTATATTACTTTTCATGTATTTCGCGCAGTCACTTGACGCATTAATCATTTATTTTTTCAATTTGCGCCTTTATGCCTTCCCGCAAAGTGTCGCGGTAAAATTCAAGTGTTTCGGCTAATAAATTTCTTACTTTTTCCCGCGCTTCTTTGGCTTCATCTGAAATTTCCAGCATTTCAGACTCGCCTTCGCTACCAGATTCCAAAACTTCAATATAAACATCGTATGCGCTCATAACATCTTCTATTTTCGATTTAAAAGAAGCAAGATTACTTTCGATTTCATCCGTATTAATGTTTTCCGATTCCAGAAATTCGATTATTTTCTCCACTCTGTCCGCTATCCTTCCAAGACTTTCTCTCTTTTCCTCTTTCATCCTTTCAGTCATTTCCAATTTAACGCCTGCTCCGGCAAACCCGAGTTTATTCCTCTGTCCGTCTGATTCTTTGAAACTTTTATTCTCCTCTCTTTCGTTACTGTTTTTTTTCATACCCGGACCAGGATCTTTCCGCATCAATCCTCTTTTGAACTTTTCCATCATTTCTTTGCACTCATCTTTGGAACGCCCGGTTTTTTCCACACAATCTTCTATTGTCGGAACTGGACGATCACCGCTATTTTCCGCTTGAACAGCTTTCGCCCAAAAAATGAGCGAAGTCAAAATTCCCAATGATAACCCCGCTATAATAATACTCTTGTTGTGTTTTTGCTGCATAATTTCAATCAATAACTTGTGCGTTTATTTATACACCCGCAATAAATCCGCACGGACTAAACTGTAATAAATAAGCATACAAGTTTAAAAATATTTATTTTGTCAAAAAAAACTTGCGTCGACGATATATTTTTTATGATTCGCACAATAACAGCGAATGAATACGTAAAAAATAAAAAAAATTGCAAAAACTCCCAAAAAAATGGAAGTTTTTGCCGAAAACGCGCTATTTTTGCTTTTGCTCGTTTTTCCGTCCCTCTTCAAAAGATCCGCCATTATGTCTTCCGCCATGATTCATACCACCGCCCATTCCCATCAGGTGCGCCATGTCAATTCCATTTTCCTTAGCCCATTTTTCCAGCGCTTCCCGCTTCCCATTCATTTCGGCTCTTTGTTTTTCCATTTCCGCTTTTCTTTCTTCATCGGAAAGATTCCGGTGCGCCTCCCTGTTTTTTTCGCGTTCCTGCTCAAGTTCCGCCCTTTTCGCGATAATCAGCTGCTTTTGCGTTTCGGTCAATTCCCCCTTTGACACCGCCTCGCTGAGCTTTTCTTCCGAGTTGGTTTTCATCCGCGTTTGCTGCTCTTGGCGGTTTTCCTCAAAAACTTTTTCAACTTCATCTTTGTTAAGCCCGAATTTTTCCGCTATCTTTTCAACAAGAAAAAATCCCCTTCCATTCTCCGCGGCGTTGGCGCCGCTTATCCCTTTTATTCCGTAAGCTCCCGCGCCCAAAACAGCCGTAAGAGCTAAAACTGAAACAACAACTTTTTTGCTTCCTGTCATTATATTATAGCTTAATGATTATTTCGGGACTGCCGTTTGGCGCATGCTTCCAAATCAGCCAGCGTCCCCCGCGATTAAGCTATACGAAAGATAATTTGATAGTTTGCAAAAGCGCGCAACGTAAAACATGAAGCGTAAAACGTCAGCTGGAAGAATTACCGATTATCCCTTGGATACCCCATGGGAAAGTTACCTTCTCCCGGCATCATTTTTCGGCGACCGAAATCGCCGGAGGGAAATGAATGGATAAATTCCGCCCTGAATTTCCTATCTCCGACCTTTTCTCCAATCACTCCTACTTTCATACCTTCTTCCAAGGGCTTGTCTATTTTCATTTCCGTATCGGGAAAATACCGCACTTCCCAAATTTCATCTTCAAAATTTATCAGCATAAAATAGTCCGGCTGAAGCTCGCTGATTTCTCCCCCCAACATCCTCCCGTCGGGACGCGACCATCTTTTTTCAATGGGAAAAGCCAAATTGCGCTGACCCGGGATCCCGCGAAAAACACTCCCCCTCACCCCCTCGTTGATTCGGGACATATGCAAAGTAATTCCCAAAATAGAAATGATCAAGACTCCCAGACTGGTAGCGAAAAGCACGCTATAGCGATATCCCCTCTTGGTTCGGCGGATAGCCAAAAACCCCGATACCAAGGCAAGAACGGAAAGACCGATCCATAAATACGGCGCGGTCATCGCCAAAAGAAATATAAACCGCCCCAGTCTGAGGTGATGAAAAATTTCCGGCCTGATATCCAGAAAGTTGAAAATTATAAAAGAGAAAAACAGCGCCCCCAAAAACAAAGTGCCGCCCCACGCCAGCCAGAAAAGATAGCTTTTCCAATTAAGCTTCCACCGGGATTCCGGCACCACGCGCTCCTCCCTTATCCTGTCAATTATTTTTTTCGCCGGATTCTCCATATATTTACGAACTACGAAATTAACGAAATACGAAACTCTGGCTATTCTCTTATATTATCTAATCTCAATTTATCTGATGGCATTTGCCAGTATACGATTAAATTTATTCTTACCTTCACTTCGTATTTTTGTATTTCGTATTAATTTCGTATTTCGTAATACCCTGTTTACTTGCTTCTTCCAAAATCATCTTCCGACCCCGGCTGATGAGAGCCGCCACCGTTCCTTTGGGCAATTCCAAAATATCCATTATTTCGCTATAATCTTTTTCTTCCAAAAAACGCAAGATCAGAACTTCCCGATAGTTGAAAGGCAGACCGTAAATAATTTTTTTTATCTTATTCAAAGAATCGCTAGCCGTCAATTCCCTCTCAATGTCCAAACTGGAACGCAGAACTTTGAGAAGTTCCTCATTTTCCAACTGGAACACTGCCGGCCTTGATTTTCTTTTCCTGATTTCGTCTATGACAGTATTTCTGGTTATTCGGTAAATCCAGGTTGAAAATCCCATCGAATCATCATAGTCGTTCAAATACCGATACACCTTTACGAATACATCTTGGAGAATGTCCTCAATATCCTCTTGGGAAAAATAAGAGGTTCTTCGAACAAAACCAAAAAGGCGGTTCCAATACCGATCGACAATGCCGGCGAACCCGTCCGGATTCAGCTTTGCGGCTGCTACTAATTTCTTGTCAACATCACCGCCATTGAAATCTGCCATGGATTGCTTCGATTCAAGTTTCTTTTTCTTATGATAGTTATACGTCTGCGCCCTATTTTGTTTGCACGGCACCCCCCCTGGCATCCTTAAAACTTTTCCAGAAAATCCATTTCCTCGTCCCGCTCAGGATGGAAAACCACTTCGATTTTTTCGTTTTTCGGATATTTTTCAAGATCAGCGAAGTTTGCAATCCAATCAAAGCTCAATAATAACCCAGAAGAAACCAATCCAGATTTCGAGAATAGGCGTGTATTATTTTTCCTGAAACAATTAAGTATCCAGGAAACAGGAGCCGCGCCCCAATACGATTTTTTGCCAAACCGCACATATTTTATTCCGTATTTTCTGGAAAGCCTGAGCGAAATCCTGAAATATGGAGAAAAAAAATGCGCGTGCTCGTGGGAATTTATGCCGTCCGGAACCTTTCCGAAAATTTTCCTGAAATTTTCAAGCTGGCCTTCCCATCTTTTTTCGATCAAAGCGGGACCGGTTTTTCCCAAAAAGTAACCGCCGATGAAAACCGCCGCCCGCTTGATCACGCCGTCTTTCAATTTGCGCTTGGGGTCGATGCCGTTTCTCAAATCGACGTGCGCGTCCAGCTTTACTCCGGTTGCCCGCAGGCTGTCGGCGTCTTCCTTCCGAATAACTCCATGAGACATTACCGAAACCCGGTCGATTTTCCCGGTTCGAGCAAGCTTCAAGATATTCTCATTGGCTTTTTGGCTTATGCCAAAATCATCCAGTGAAAAAATGATATTTTTTTCTTTCATCCGCGTAAATATTTTTAAGTTTAGTCTTCCACATAATACAATCTAGCACTTTTTTAAAAAAAGACAAACCGTTGCGCAAGGCAAAGTGGACATTTTCTCCGAAAATTGCTACAATCAGATTGCTCAGATTGTTCTGCTCCAGCCGCAAAGAAATAACCAACTAACGCGCAAAATTATGAAATCGATTTCCATTGTCATTCCCGCCTACAACGAAGAAAGAAACATCCGGCCCGTCTATGAAAAAGTGGCGGAAGTTTTCCTGCCGCTCAAAGGCAGCTATACGTATGAAATCATTTTCATAAACGACGGGAGCAAAGATGAAACCGGCGAAGAGATAGAGGCGCTGGCCAAGGAAGATGCCAACGTCAAATATATCGACTTTTCGCGCAACTTTGGCAAAGAAATAGCCACTACCGCGGGACTCCACCGCTGCTCCGGAAACGCTTGCTTGATGCTGGACGCCGATTTGCAGCATCCCGCGGAGCTCATTCCCGACTTTATCCGTAAATGGGAGGAGGGATTCGAAGTGGTCATCGGGATAAGAAAAAAAAACCAGAGCGATTCGCAAATCAAGATATTGGGTTCCAAGCTTTTTTATAAAATTTTAAACGGAATAATCGAAACGGAAGTCGTACCCAATTCCACGGATTTCCGTCTTCTGGATCGAGCTGTAATTGATGAATTTAACCGATTCACTGAAACCGAGCGGATGACCAGAGGGCTTATTGATTGGCTCGGATTCAGGCGCGCCTACATCCATTTCAAAGCCAATGACCGCCTGCATGGAACCGCCAGTTACAGTTTTTGGAAACTCGTGAAACTCGCTTTGAACAGTTTCATTTCCCTCAGTCTCGTTCCGTTGAAACTGGCCGGCTATTTGGGAATTTTCATTACGATATCTTCCGGCATTGCCGGCTTCTACATAATGGTTGGGAAGTATTTCTTCCGCTGGCACTTCGCCTCAACTTTTTCCGACGCGGAAAACCTGGCCATCTTTATCGTTTTTCTGGTAGGAATTATTTTGACTTCCATCGGACTTATTTCACTCTATGTCGCCAACATCCACAAGGAAATTCTCCACCGTCCAATGTACGTCGTAAGAAAGCACACTGACTCTTCCGGCATTTAAATTCAATATCCGCTAAACACAAGAAGCTCTACAATCCGTGGGCTTTTTTATTAGCCACGTGCTCCTCAAAGGTTCTGGAGAAAACCGTTTCCTTGGTATTTTTGTCAGTCAGAAAATACATAAACCCGGTTTTTTCCGGATAGATGGCGGCGGTCAGTGCCTTCTCTCCCGGATTCCCGATCGGACCGGAAGGCAGCCCCTTGTAGCGATAAGTATTATACGGCGTATCCGCGTTAAGTTCCTCTCCCTGATGCTGATCCTTGTCGTCTTGGAAATAATAACTCAAAGTCGCGTCGCTCTGGAGCGGCATATCGGTAGCAAGGCGGTTATAAAAAATCCCGCCCACCAGCTTCATATCGCCGGCCGACATTACTTCTTTCTCAACGATGCTAGCCATAATCAAAGTCTCGCGCACGCTCTTCCCTTGCCTTCTTATCTCCGCCTGGAATTCCGCGGTCAGCTTTTCGTCGAAATTATTAAGCATCTTGGAAATGATGTTCTCCGCCGTTTCGTCTTTTTTAAGAAAATAAGTGTCCGGAAAAAGATAACCTTCAAGATTCAAAACTTTATCTTCTTTCAAAAATCCGTACTGTTCGGTAAATCCTTGCGGTTTTTCGACTATTTTCAAAAACCCTTCTCCATCAAGCCCCAAATCATTGAGTTTGTCCGCCATTTTTCGACTGCTCCAACCTTCAGGAAAAGTGACTCGAATCGAATCATCCCGCTTCTCGGTAATAACCGCGGCAATTTCGGGAATGGTCATCGATCCGGACAAGCTATAATCGCCGGGCATAATTCTGCTGAGTAAATCATGCGAACGCAGATAATAGTAGAAATAAATTTTGCCGAAAATAAGTTCCGCCTTTTCAAGATTAGTCGCGATCTCCGTGTTCCCCTCCCCTTTTTTTATTTCAAATAGAACCTGCTTATCGCTATTTCCGTGGGAATAATAGACCTGGTAACGAAAATAAAAAACGCTGGTCACGATGACCAGAAATGCGACAGCTGATATCAGTGCTTTCTTTGACATTTGTTGTGCGGCTGAATTTCTAATTGAAAATGTTCCCTAGAGTCCCAGCACTTGGATAATTACATCTCTTTTTCTGGCGCCATCTGTCTCAACGAAAAAGACGCTCTGTTTTTCCGTGAGCATCATTTTTCCTTTTTCAATCGGAACAGTTTCACTGATTCCCAAAAGCATCACCTTGCAATGTGAATGTCCATTGCTCCGGCCGTCGGAAGCCTTAGCGCGATTAAGCTCGAAAAGATCGTGCGAAAACCGGTCGGAAACGGGCACTAGGCGGTAAAGCGTCCGCATAAAATCCTGAATCAGCATCGGCTCGTTATGATTGACCGACACGGACGCCGTGGTATGCGGGGAATAAATCAGCACTTGCCCCTCCCTGATCCCGGACTTGGAAACTATCTCGTCCACTTTGTCCGTAATATCAATAAACTCAATTTGGCTTTGACTTTCGATATTTATTTTTTGTTTGTAAATCTTCATAGTTACGAAATACGAACTTAATACGAAATACGAAAATACGAAAAATGACTTATTTTAACATTTCGTATTTCGTTGATTTCGTAGTTCGTAAATTATTTAAATACTCCGCTTACCGCTTTCACGACGCGCTTATCCAGCGCTTCTGGCATAATCTTACCACTGGTCGGATTTTTTATCAAACCGGCAATCGCTTTGGCCGCCTTAATCTTATGTTCGTCTGTGATTTTTTTAACATTATTGTCCAGCGCGCCCCGAAATATTCCGGGAAAAACCAGGACGTTGTTGATTTGATTGGGATAATCCGACCTTCCGGTGGCGACAATTCTGGCTCCACCCGCCTTGGCCCGCTCCGGCATAATTTCCGGGACAGGATTGGCCATCGCGAAAACAACAGCGTCTTTTCCCATGTTTTTTACATCCTCTTCCGTAATAATATTAGGCGCGGAAACTCCGATAAACACATCCGCCCCGCGCATGGCATCCCGAACGCCGCCCTTTAATTTTCGCAAGTTGGTAATTTTCGCCATCTCAACTTTTATCGGATTCATATTATCTCTTTTCTCATAAATCGTTCCACAACTGTCCACCATAATAATATCTTTGGCGCCGTATTTCAAAAGCAGTTTGGCCGCGGCGATTCCGGCTGCTCCCACTCCGGAAATGACAATTCTGATTTTTTTGATATCTTTTTTCACGACTTTCAGCGCGTTGATAATGCCGGCTAAAATAACCACGGCTGTCGCGTGCTGATCATCATGCATCACGGGAATATTCATTTCTTTTTTCAACCGCTCTTCGATTTCAAAACATCGCGGCGCGCTGATATCCTCCAGATTTATTCCGCCGAACGTTGGCTCGAGACTCTTGACTATTTTTATGATTTCCTCCGTGTCTTGCGTCGCCAAAACCAATGGAATAGCATCCACTCCGCCCAGTTCCTTGAACAGCAAAGCTTTCCCTTCCATCACCGGCAAAGCCGCCTCCGGTCCGATATTGCCCAGCCCCAAAACCGCGCTGCCGTCGGAAACGACTGCCACGGTATTTTTTTTGATGGTATAAATTTTCGCCAGCCTCTTGTCTTTGGCGATCGCCCGTGAAACCTCCGCCACCCCCGGCGTATACAAAAACTTGAGGTTATTCTTCGTCAATTTAACCTTGCTCTTGATCTCAATCTTCCCACCGAGTTTTTTAGATAATTCTATTGAATTGGATTCCATAAAGATTTTACTTGGACATCAAATGTCCAAGTGATTTTTTTATTTTAATTTCAATATTTTATAAACACTGTTGGCGGCGATGGATCCTTCAGCGGCGGCAGTGAGAACTTGGCGGAATTTATTGGAACCGGTAGTAATGTCGCCAGCGGCAAAAACTCCCGCGACGCTCGTACTCATATCCGGATTAACTTTTATATAATTTCCGTCGTCCGTTTCCGCGCCCAGTTTCTTAGCCAATTGCACTCCCGGCTCCGAACCGACTTCAATGAAAACTCCATCCACGGCTATCTCTCCCCGACCGTCGTATTCTTTGTCTAAAATTATTTTTTCCACTTTTTCATTCCCTCTTATTTCACTCACGCCCGTATTTTTTATAACTTCTATGTTTGGATTGGCGTGAATTTTTTCCAGCCAAATCGGCTCGGCGTTCATTTTTTCGTCTTTGTTTATGAGATAGGTTTTTCGGGCATAGTCAGCCATCTCGATCGCCACCACTGCCGCGCTGTTGCCTCCGCCGATGACCGCCACGGTTTTATCGCGAAAAAAAGGCGCATCGCAAGTCGCGCAATAGCTGACGCCTTTCCCGACATATTCCTTTTCGCCGGGGATATTCATTTTGCGATATTCCGCTCCCATCGCCAAGATCAAAGCTTTGGCCTGATATTTTCTCCGGGAAGTTTCCAATTCAAAGAAATCATCCGCCTTTTTTATCAAGCTGACTGATTCATTTTTCACTTTTGCTCCATAACTCTCAGCGTGGTCAATAAACCTGGAAATCAAAACCTGACCGGCAACGCTGGCATCGCCGGGCCAATTTTCAATATCGGCTATCTCGCTCATTTGTCCTCCTGATTGCGCTCCTAAAACCAAATGATCCAATCGATATCGCGAAGCATAAATGGAAGCGCTCAAACCCGCCGGTCCTGAACCGATGATTATCAAATCGTAAGTCTTATCCATTTTCATTATTTGTCAACTTTTAAAACATAAAAAACAAGTTACCAATCAAATTCCAAATTACAAGCACCAAATCCCAAATAAATCACAATTTCCAAAATTATAAATTCAAAACGGTTTTAAAAATTTGATATTTGTTATTTTGAATTTATTTGGAATTTGTAATTTTGGATTTGGGATTTGAATATCTTTTACATTTCATCACCTGAGTTATTCCATCAACTACAGCTTATCCAGTTCTTCCCTCAACGTTTCTTTGTTCTGCACTCCCGTGAATTCTTTGACCACGATTCCACCCTTGAAAATCTTAAGGCTGGGGATGGACATAATGCCATATTTCTGGGCAGTCGCTCCGTTTTCATCTACATCCAACTTTCCAATTTTCACTTTGTCTCCCATTTCAGTAGCCAATTCTTCCACAATCGGCCCCATCACCTGGCACGGTCCGCACCACGGCGCCCAAAAATCCACCAGAACGGACTTGTCGCTTTTTATAACCTCGCTTTCAAAGTTTTGATCGGTAAATATTTTTGCCATAAATTATCTTGATTTGCTAATTATGGTTTTGCCATAAAAAACAAACTTGTTAATTAAAAATTAGAAAAACTCAAAATTCAAAATCACAAATTCCAAATAAATCACAATTTCCAAAATTATAAATTCAAAACGGTTTTGAAAATTTGATATTTGTTATTTTGAATTTATTTGGAATTTGTAATTTTGGATTTGGGATTTTATCGGATATTTGTATTTTGAAATCGGAATATACATTCCGCCAATAGAAGCGCCTTCAATATAAATTTCACCCTCCGAACCTCCTCTGTCTCTTCGCGTACTCATCCAGCGCTTGGCGAAATTTTTCTTCGTTGAAATCGGGAAACATTTCCGGTGAGAAAAAAAGCTGGGAATTAGCTGAGTCCCACATCAAAAATCCGTCGCTGTTGTGCGGCTCTCCTCCGGTCCGGATCATAAAATCCACGGGCGGAAGAGCGGCCGTCATCAGATTAGTCTTTATGATTTCCGGGGTGATTTTTACATCCGAAGAATATTTTCCGGCAATTCTTTCAATGGCGAAACGCATATCGTCCGTCCCGGAATAGGCCAGCATAAAATTCAGCATCTTTTTTTCAAAATGTTTCGTTTTTTCAATCAACTCGCGAATTATCTTTTTTAAAGTTTCCGGAAATTGCTCCTCCCAATGCCCTATGATATTAACTTTTGTTTCGTTTTCGTAAATTTTTTTCCCTTCCAGAACTTTTTTAAAATATCTTTTATAAATATCCAGCAAGGCCACTTTCTCACCCATAGGACGCTTGGTCAAATTGTCCATAGAAGAACCCCAGAAAGAAAAACATTTTACTCCTTTTTCTATGGCTACATCAATCAGTTTTTCGATATTTTTTGCTCCCTCTTCATGCCCTTCCCAAGGCTCAAGCCCTCTTTCTCGCGCCCAACGGCGATTACCATCGGGAATAATGGCGACGTGTTCGGGAATATTTTCCAAATTATTTTCCATGATAAGTAATCCTGCGATTTATTTTTTTACGACTCACAACCCTCCGGTCTGCAAAGACGGTTTATCGCTGCCGGAACTCATACTGAAATATTAACTCAAAAACAAAAAGCAAGCAATGCTGTTAAGCGCCGCTAAACGCTTCGGGAGACCATATATCGCGCGATTCCTTCCAAAAATTCCCGCGCTTCGGAGTTTTCGAAATCAATTTTTTCCAAAGCTTTCAAAGACTCGCCGACAAACTTTTCCGCCAGCTTTTCGGAATATTCCAATGACCCCGTTTCCCGGATGACTTTCCTGAAATCTTCCAATTCCCGCTCGCCTAAATCTTTCTTACCCAAAAGTTTCTTGATTGTTTTTCTCTGATCCCCTCTGCCGTTTTTCAGCCCCTTTATCACTAAAAGCGTCTGTTTGCCTTCAATTATGTCCGAACCGACCGGCTTGCCCAGTTTTTTCTCTTCACCGTATACTCCCAAAATATCATCCTTGATCTGAAAAGCCTTTCCTAACGGCAATGAATATCCGGAAAATCCGTCCAGCATCTTTTTGTCCGCTCCGGCTAAAATAGCTCCCAAGTGCAGCGGCCCTTCGAAAGTATAGCGCGAGGTTTTGCCTTCATGCATCCGAAGAATTTCCTTTTCGCTAGCCCGCCCTTTCATTTCCAATATTACGTCCAGCATCTCACCGGGAATGGTAACATAAACAATATCTTGCAATTTGTCCAGCGCCCGTATCAAAATTTCCGGCGAAAATTTCGCGTTGAAAATTATTTCATTGGCCATGGCCGCCGCCATATCGCCGGCAATCATCGCCATGGAATTGCCAAAGTGCTCGGCGTTTTTCCCCGGCGCGATCCGGCGGCCGATTTTTTTGTATGTTTCGTGCAAAGTCGAAACGCCATGGCGCGTAGCATCCCGATCGATTATATCATCATGTATAAGTAAAAATGAATGAATCAATTCAATTCCCATGGACGCTTCCAAAATTTCTTTCCCGTCTTTTCCGCCCGCTCCGAGATAGCCGTAATACACCAACGCCGGTCGGATTCTCTTACCGGAAGCCAGCGTAAAATCAGCGATCAATCTGATCGCCTCTTTAGCCAGCGGATCGACTTTCCCCGCCTGCTCCATTTTCCGCTGGAAATACTTCTTCATCTCCGGCTCCAGCCTTTTTTTGTAATTTTTCAGAAGCTCGATAGCTTGCATAACTGTTTTTCACTCCCCTAAATCGGATATTCGCGATACGCGCTACCATAAATCCGCCTGTAAATAATATACTGGAAAATCGGAAGAATGTCGAGAGAGAATCACTTCAGTTAAGTAATTAATTACGTAATCAATTATTTACCCTTATTCCTTTCGCAATGCCTCCGTCGGTGTTAGAAAAGAAGCTTGGCGGGCGGGATAATAACCGAATATTATGCCTACCAGCGCCGAAAACCCGGCGCCAATGCCAACTGACCACCAGGTGATGGTCAGCTCTATCGGATAGCCGAAACTTGCCGCCGCGATCTCTCCGCCTTTTGTGACCAAAAATCCGGCGGCCAGACCAATGATTCCTCCAAGAACAGTAAGAAAAATAGCTTCGAATAAAAACTGTCCCAGAATGCTCGAGTTCCGGGCGCCGACCGATTTTTTGAGGCCGATTTCAAACGTCCGCTCCGCCACCGCCACGTACATCACATTCATAATGCCTACACCGCCAACAACCAGAGAAATAGAAGTGAGCGCCAACAGCAAGGCGTTAAGAGCAAAAAAGACTGTGCCAAGAATTTCCAAAACTTCCACAATAGAGCTGACCGCGAAATCATCATCGTCTGGATTGGAAATATCGTGCAGTTCCCTCATTTTGTCGGTCGCTTGAGCCATGGTCAGATCAAGCTTGTTCATATCCCTTATTTTATATATTCCTTCCAAAATATAATCAGTGCCGTCCAGTTTCTTCTGCGCGGTTTCCAGAGGAAGGTATATCAAATCGTCAAAATTCATAATACCCATCATCGTCCCCCGGCTTTTGAGCGTTCCGACAACCTTGAACGTCTTGCCTTTTATCTTGATGCTCTGTCCGATAGCGGAAGAATCGCCAAAATAATATTCCTTGATGCCCGATCCTAAAACGGCCACTTGTTTCAAGCTTTTGTCGTCTTCTTCGGAAAACATCTGGCCTTCTTCCAAAATAACTTGCTGATCCGCCTCGGCAACTCCGGCGGTAACCCCTAAAATCATAGTCTGCTTTTTCTTTTCTTCGAAAGTGGATATGTGTTGGGAAAATGTCATCGCGTACCAAGCTCCAATGTTATCCATCTTGGCGATCCTTTCGGCGTCTTCCAGTTTGAAAGTAGTGATTGTGGTTCCTCCCGCTTGTCCCGTGGCGTTGGCGCTGGAAGTTTTGGAAACTTTGGGCACTTTCACTTCTATGGCGATTATATCCGAGCCAAACACCGTCACCTGCGTTGTGACATAATTTTTTACGCCTGAACCAAAAGACAAAACCAAAATCACCGACGCCACGCCGATCACTATCCCAAGAAGCGACAACATCGTCCGGGCAATGTTGGATCGGAGATTTTTGAAAGCAAGTTTAATTGAAACGAATAGATGATGCATAAAAATAGATATCTTCCTCATCCTTCTCGCCCGTACTCGGGACAGAGAGGGCTCGGAGCAATGTTCGCGAATGTTCCCTCTCCCCAACCCTCTCCCGATTACGGGCGAGGGGGCTGTTTTTTACTCATACCGTAGCGCTTCCATAGGAGATATCCGCGAAGCTTTGCGGGCAGGATACATCCCGAACAATATTCCGATTCCAATAGAAACCATGGCCGCCACAACGATAGACTGCCAGGAAATTATAAAAACCCAGGAATATTGGAGCGCTTGCATAATCAAATAGACAGCATAGGATAAAATTACTCCCAAAACTATCCCGACAGCTCCGCCAAAAAATGAGATGGCTGCTGATTCAATCAAAAATTGCGCGAGAATATCGGCGGTTTTGGCGCCGACCGCTTTTCGCAGTCCCACTTCGCGAATTCTTTGGTTAACCACGATAAGCATAGTATTCATAATCCCCACTCCGCCAACCGCCAGAGAAATTGCTCCAATCGCCAGAAGAAAATAGCGAAGAACGTCGGTGATATTTTTCACCATTTCCAATGCCTGTGCCTGGTCGCGAACCGAGAAATCATCGTCCGTCGGGTCATCAATACCATGCCGCTCGCGAAGAGTCGTCTTCGCATTAGCGATAGCATAAGGAATAAGCTCGGCGCTTTTCGCCTTGGCACGGATAAAGGCGATGTGATTGATACCCAGTATCAAATTTTGGGCAGTGGCTAGCGGAATGAAAACCGAATCATCCGCGCTGGCCGTCCCGAATCCGGCAGCGCCTTTGGATTTGAAAACTCCGATAACCGTGAAATTTTGGTCTTTGAGCTTGAAGACGCGCCCAATCGGATCCTCATTCAAAAAAAAATCGCGAACAATATTCTCCCCGACCACCGCCACTTTCGACATATCCGTTTCTTCCGTTTTATTCAAGAATCGTCCTTCGGCAATTTCAGTATTTTCCACGTTTATATAGCTGGCCGTCGTTCCGGTAAAAGAAACCGTGAGACTTTCTCCCTTATATTGAGCCGTCTGGGATCCCATGACATACCCCGCCGCGTCCTCGATTTCCGGTACTTTTTTTCCTCCCCGCAACGCTTCCAAATCTCCGTATTTAAGAGTCGTCACCTTGATACCCATCGCGGCCGCCGGCGGACCCTTTTCGTCGGACGCTCCCGGCAAAATGCCGATTAAATTTGATCCAATCCCGCTGACTTGATCCAAAATGAGAGCCTGCGCGCCTTGTCCGATAGATATGATAATAACCACCGAACCGACGCCGATTATGATTCCCAAAATTGTCAAAAAAGAGCGGAATTTCGCCGCCAATAAATTCTTGTAGGATATTCGGATAGGATCAATGATTCGCATAATAATCCTTCTTATCCTTATCTCCCGTAATCGGGAGAGATGTCGCGTACTCGCGACAGAGAGGGCTCGGGGTGGTATTTGCAAATGTGCCCTCTCCCCAGCCCTCTCCCGGTTACGGGAGAGGGGGCACAATAAAAAGAATTATTTCAACAACTGTTCTTCTCCATCCGCCACCCTCCTATTCTTCACCGGATCATCGGCGATAATTTGACCGTCTTTCATATAAAGTATCCTCTGGGCGTGTTCGGCGGTGTAGGTTTCGTGGGTAACAAGGACGATAGTATGTCCGTCGCCGTTTAACTTTTGCAAAATTTTCATCACTTGGAGTCCTGACTTGGAATCCAAGTTTCCCGTCGGCTCGTCGGCAAAAACCACATCCGGATTATTGACCAATGCTCGCGCGATCGCCACCCGCTGTTTTTCTCCGCCGGAAAGTTGGTTGGAAAGATATTTTTCCCGATGTTCCATCCCGACCGCGACAAGCGCGTCCATAACTTTTTTTTCATTATTCTTGTCAGGCTTCTGGTCGTATAGTAACGGAAGTTCCACATTTTCATAAACACTGGTGCGTGGCAGAAGATTAAAAGACTGAAAAACAAAACCTATTTTCTTATTGCGGATTTCCGCCAGCGTGTCGTCGTCAAACTTGAAAGTATCCTTCCCTTCGAAAAAATATTTTCCCTCCGTCGGACGATCCAGCATCCCGAGAATCTGCATCAAAGTCGATTTCCCGCTCCCGCTCGGTCCCATAATCGACACAAATTCGCCTTTTTTGATCCTAAAATCGGCGTTGCTTAACGCTGTGGTTTTCACCCCTTCGTTGTCGTAGATTTTACAAAGGTTTTGGACTTGAATTAAAGCGTTTGACATAAACAGAAGATAATGATAAAAATAGATAAACCAACAACAGGAGGAAAGTATGATAGAATATCTCAGAAAAAAGCGTCTTGAGGAAGCAACTTTTATGGCAGTTCTTCTCAGCGACCTGTTGGAAAACGCTGGCATAAATGCCAGCCCAGCACTTGCGGAGCGCACCCAAAAGAAGATTGGTCACCTTCGAGAGAAAGCTAGGGGAATTCAGGAAGCTATAAATCACCCTGAGCTGGTCTGCATGTAAATCTTATATCCCCCCCTACTTTTCTCCGCGCCTCCAACCCAGACTCGCGCCCAGCGTTACCGGCCGAGTCTTTTTTTATTTTGAAGGATAATTTTCCTTATCCCTCTCTCCCGTAATCGGGAGAGATGTCGCGACGTACTCGTCGTGACAGAGAGGGCTTACTGGCTTGTTGCAACAACTCCTCTATTTTCAAAAACACTCCTTCTAAATTAT
>Ga0208968_1000582_pt1 | contig 23118 bp, 23 predicted proteins | sample RifOxyA3_FD_184031 | JGI IMG/M metagenome (GOLD analysis project Ga0208968, IMG submission 184031) | Groundwater microbial communities from Rifle, Colorado - Rifle Oxygen_injection A3 (SPAdes) | ecosystem: Environmental > Aquatic > Deep subsurface > Groundwater | place: Rifle, Colorado, United...
ATTTATTTAATTATTTCAATAGGTTATTTTTAGTTACGAATTTATCTAAATTTTCCAGATAGATATGCATCCTGCTATCTGCCCGGAACAAAGACTTCCCGTCAAAAAGTTACATGCGATTGCCCTGCCGGATGTGTTGAAATCTCTTTACAGACTCTGGAAATGTTGATACGGAATTTCTAAGTTTTTTTTAAAAACCCACATGGGCGCATAGGCCCCCATGCTTGAGAAATATCCGGATAGCAGCATCATTAGCCGGTCTCCACGGGGAGGTGATCATGGTGAATCAGGGTTTTCAAAGGCGTCCGACTCCATTTCAATGGATAAAAAACCGGTGCCTGTCCTGGTTTTTCCGGGACGGGTGACCCCTTAACATCCGGCCGTTGGGTTCAACTCCCGCTTCTATTGAAAATAGATCCTCATTTTGTTTTCGATTGTTCTAATCTCACTTCTTCTCATACACTTTTGGTCTCATTTCCAAAATCCATAATAGGGACATCCTGGAAATTGACGCAGGCGCCCTCATGCTCCTGCCTGCGCTTTCCACGATACCGGTAGTACGGTTATTCAATTTTGCCTTTGCCTTCCAAACGGAGGGTCCGGGTATTTAAAGGAGAACACAGATGGGAATTACAACCAAAGAATTCAACAACGAGACCTTTGAAATCCTGGAACACGGAGAATCACCAGGGTTCAAGAAAGCGTTTCACATTATGATATGCGTGGCTGTCGGCTATTTTATCTATATCCTCGCCGGTTCGCTTTGATGAAAGGATCAGACAATGAAAAAGGAATTAACGATTTTTGATAACCCGAAAAATATACGCCGGATTCATATGGTTTTTTTTGCGGCCCTTGTCCTGGTATTGGTTGCCGAAGCCTTTGTAGACATGCACGGTGAATTCCATATGGAAAGTTTTTACGGGTTCTATGCGGTATACGGTTTTATTTCTTATGTCTCACTCATCGTGATTGCCAAATTACTGAGAAAAATACTGATGCGAAAAGAGGATTACTATGATGACTAATTCAATTCCCACTGCATTTATTCTTATTGTCGGTGCTGCGTTTATCCCTTTTCTACGAGGAAATATATTACGGGCTTATATGCTGGCCCTCCCGGTAATGGTTCTGGTCGTTCTGATCAATATGCCGCAGGGTAATTTCCAGACCTTTGAATTTTTAGGCTATGATCTTATCCTGGGCCGGGTGGACAAGCTTTCCCGGGTTTTTGCGCTTGTATTCACCCTCATGACCTTTTTAGGAATCCTGTTTGCTTTAAAAGTAGAGGACAATCTTCAACATATCTCGGCCCTGGTCTATACCGGATCTACCCTTGGAGTTGTGATGGCCGGAGATTTTCTTTCCCTTTATCTGTTCTGGGAAATCATGGCGGTTTCTTCCACCTTTTTGATTCTGGCTTCACGGACCAGAGCCTCACGGGACGCTGCCTTCCGGTATATCATGGTCCATCTGGCCGGCGGTTTGTCTCTGCTGGCCGGTATCGTGCTTTATGTCCATGAAACCCATACCCTTGCCTTTGGTTTTATCGGGCTTAACAGCCTTTCTTCCTGGCTCATTTTTATCGGGGTCGCCCTGAATGCCGCAGCCATACCCCTCCATGCCTGGCTGCCGGATGCCTACCCCATGGGAACGCCCACCAGTACGGTATTCCTGAGCGCATTCACGACAAAATCGGCCGTGTACCTGCTTATCCGGACCTTTCCGGGCACGGAACTGCTGATGGTGATCGGTGCGGTCATGGTGACGGTTCCGATCTTTTATGCGGTTCTGGAAAACGATATCCGCCGGGTCCTGTCCTACAGCCTGATGAACCAGGTCGGTTTCATGCTGGTCGGCATCGGCATCGGCACTGAACTGGCCCTGAACGGGGTAGTGGCCCATGCCTTCTGCCATATTCTTTACAAGGCTCTCCTGTTTATGGCAGCCGGGTCCGTTCTGCAGATGACGGGCAAGATCAAGTGTACGGAAATCGGCGGGCTTTATAAGACCATGCCCTTGACCTGCCTCTTCTGTCTGGTGGGGTCCGCTTCCATATCCGCCTTCCCTTTGTTTTCCGGATTTGTTTCCAAATCCATGATCGTTTCCGCCTCGGCCAAGGAGCAGATTTTCCTGCTCTGGCTGGTCCTTCAGTTTGCCTCCACCGGCGTGGTGGATCATGCCGGCATCAAGGTGCCCTTTTTTACGTTTTTCGGCCATGATTCCGGTATCCGGGCCAAGGAGCCCCCCCTGAACATGCTCCTGGCCATGGGGGCCACGGCCTTTCTCTGTGTGGGATTGGGAGTTTATTATCAGCCCCTGTACAACCTGTTGCCCTTTGCCGTGAATTATGAACCCTATACCGGCGCCCATGTTGTAGGGCAGCTTCAATTGCTGATGTTTGGGGCCTTTGCCTTTACCCTCCTGATCCTGTCCGGCTATTATGTGCCTGAAGTCAAAAGCCGGAACCTGGATGCGGATTGGATATACCGGAAACTGGGGCGGCTTTTCTACCGGGTGCTGGATCTGCGCCTGAATGCCGTGAACCTCATATCCGAGAATATTGTGGTTCAGTTTGCAAAAGGGATTTCCGGCTTTTTTCAGAAATTTACAACCCATACGGCCTTGTTCTTTGCCGTCAATTTATGGCTGGTCCTGGGGTATCGGAATCAGCATCTGGCGTATAAAAAGGAAAAACTTTACAAGGAGATGACCTGTGGCGCTCTTCCCATCGGCATTGGGGCGGTGGTGGCAATATCCTTTGTATTGATTGTATTTTCATTTATCTGAAACGGCTCCGACATCATGGGCAAATATCATTAAAACCACGGGTTGCCGGACTCATGTCAGGGACCGGCAACCCTGCTTTGTTTAAGCGGCCATCTCGGCTCAAGATCATAATATTTCATAACCCGCATAAAAATATGATACAAAGCTGTTGTGGTCCATGGTTTTATGATATATCTTCCCCGGAAAATGGTACAGGGATGCAAGCGGAGGGGAATCGTCCGAATGGCTCTGGAAAGAGTTTAAAAATTTAACGGGATGCTCATGGAAACCAATTTACGGATAGACCTGCCGTTCATAAAACAGTATGCAAGGAAAAAAAATTCATTTTTGACCGGACGGTTTGGTGACCTGAGCCTTTACACCGCCTTGCAGCCCATCTTCAGCATTGCCCACAAGCGGGTGGTCGGGTATGAGGCCCTTTTAAGGGTTAAAAACAGGGAATCTCAATGGATCAGTCCCGCCCCTTTATTTGAAAAAACCGGAAATCCGTTTGCCGCTGTCCATCTTGACCGCCTCTGCCGGTATATCCATTTGAATAATTTTCTGAATCTGAAGGATGATATCAACTGGCTTTTTTTAAATGTATCCCCGGTCACCATGAGCAATGCACAGACATATGGGCCGTTTTTCAGAGACCTGATCGAATCCTTTCATTTCCCCGCCCACAGGATCGTCATTGAAGTGGTGGAACACCCCTTTGATGACAATGATTTTTTAACCGAGACCGTCAGGTTCTATAAAAACCTGGGATGCCTCATCGCCATAGATGATTTTGGGGCCGGCCACTCCAATTTCGACCGCATTTGGACACTAAAGCCCCATATTGTCAAACTGGACCGGTCCTTTTTGATCAAGGCCTCAATGGAAAAAACCATCCGCAGCCTTCTTCCGGGAATCGTATCCCTGCTTCACCAGGCAGGGTCCCTGGTCCTGATAGAGGGAATTGAAACACGGGACCAGGCCGTCATTTCCATTGAAAGCGATGCGGATTTTGTCCAGGGCTTTTATTTTGCCAAACCCTCCACCGGAATTTGTCCCTCTTTTGAAACGGAATTCAAAGGATTTGACTCCCTCCAGGAACAATACAAAACCCTGACATCCAGTGAAGATTTAAAATTTCAGAAAAAAATAAACCGCTATAAAACTGCTTTCACCAATGCCGCCACCTGCCTTATGGACGGTCTTCCCTTTGAAAGAGCAGTCCGAGACCTTCTTTCACAGCCCTCGGTGGTCCGGTGTTATCAGATCGGCGCAGACGGGATTCAGATTGGGAATACCCTTGTCTCCCAGGCTCTTGAATCCCATAGAAACGAGTGCTATAAGCCGCTGGACGATGCGAAAAATGCAGACTGGTTCAGGCGCCACTATTTGAAACGGGCCCTCCTTCATCCGGGCCAGCTTCAAATCTCCCGGCCCTATTTGTCCATCACCGGCGCCCATATGTGCATCACCCTTTCCATGAAATTTTCAAACAGGGATCAGGAGGCAGTTCTGTGCTGCGATCTGCTGGCCTGACAGGCATCTCATGATATAAATTTCCAGGATATCGCCCAGGTGGAATTCAGGGCTTGTTTTAATAAAATATTTGGTGCAAGATAATACCGGTTTTTGAAAGGCCCTGTTTCAATCCCCGGATTTCCGGTCCGGCATAGGGGCTCTTGATTCTAATGATAAAGCAGAATGGTGAATGGCACTGCGAAGAATTGAAAAGATAACGCGGTCCCGCCTGCTGTGGTTTTTGGCTGGACTGGCCCCCCTGGTGCTGTTTACGGCCATCATGCTGATCTTGTTTATTCAACAGCAGGATAGGGCCGTAACAAACCTGATCAATGAGGCTGCCGACAGCGCCGCCCTGGTGGTGGAGCGCGCCATTGGCGAACAGACCGGTCTTTTAAAGGGTCTGGCCGCTTCCCATGCCCTGGATCAAGGGGATTTCACGAATTTCCGGACCGATGCCCAAAGGATCTGGGAATTGCACCCTGAATGGCGCACCGTCATCCTGACCAATGAGAGTGAGCCCCTCCTGAATTTGCGGTTTTCCCCCGGCGCTCCCATCACCCCTTTACGGGATTCGGAATCCTTGAGAACGGTCTGGGAAAGCAAGGCCCCCTTTGTGGGAAATCTTTTCAACGGGTTTGTGGCGATCCGGGTGCCTGTTATCAGGGACAGCCGGATGATGTATACCCTTGTTGCGCCCACGAACCCGGATGTTTTCAGGATTCCGCTTCAGGTTTCAGAGAAAACCGGTAACTGGGATTTCATGGTGGTGGGCAGCGACGGGATCGTCATCTCCGCCTCCAGCCAGGCTCCGTCATTCCAGGGCAAGCTTTTGGATCAGCAATTCCTTCAAGGCCGGGAAGGTATCCTGGCCTTGTCCGGTATCCTGTATTCCGCACCGGTCAGGGTAAATCCCGGCAACTGGCAGGTGATTGTATTCGCATCGGAAAAACTTGTTGAAGCGCCTTTTATTCAAAAACGGGTGATTGTGTATTGGGGCGCTGGATTTTCAGTCCTCCTGGCCGCCGTCATGACCCTGATATTCAGTTCCGCCTGGGTTGCCGGACAGAAAACCCTTGCCCTGCGAAAGCAGATGGAAGAGATGCAGGAGGCCCAGCTTCGGCAGAAAGAAATGATCAAGGCATCAAAGGTCGGCCTCTGGGACTGGGATATTGTGAGCAATCAGGTCCGATATTCCGAGGAATGGAAAAACCAGATCGGGTATGAGAACCGTGAAATTGAAAATGATTTCAAAGAATTTGAAAAACGGGTCCATCCCGATGACCTGGAGGCAACGCTGGAAAATGTGAGACAGAGTATTTCCCAACTGCGTCAGGACTATAAGACCGAATTCAGGTTCCGCCATAAAGATGGTTCCTACCATTGGATACTGGCCCAGGCCTCCATCATTCCCGATGCAGCGGGCCGACCTGTCCGGATGATCGGCTCCCACCTGGACATCACCGAACGCAAAGGGGTGGAGGAAGCCTTAAGAAACAGCCGGTCCCTGCTCAGCACATTGATCCGGACCATTCCGGATCTGGTCTGGCTGAAAGATCCGGAAGGCGTCTATCTGGCTTGTAATTACCGGTTTGAATGTTTTTTCGGGGCCAAGGAAAAGGATATCATCGGAAAAACAGACTATGATTTTATGGACAAGGACCTGGCTGATTTTTTCAGACATCATGATAAAGAGGCCATGAAAAAGGGGGGGCCGAATACGAATGAAGAGGAAGTCGTTTTTGCCGATGACGGGCACCATGAAATCCTTGAAACCATAAAAACACCCATGTATACGGATAAGGGCCTGCTTGCCGGAGTCCTGGGCATCGGCCGGAATATCACCGGGCGCAAGCGGTCCGAGCAGGAGAAAGAAAAGCTTCAGGCCCAGTTGATCCGGGCCCAGAGGATGGAATCCGTCGGACGGCTGGCCGGAGGCGTGGCCCATGATTTTAACAATATGCTCAGCATCATCATGGGCAATGCGGAAATGATTCTGGACGGCATGACCCCGGCCGATCCTTTCATGGATCAGTTGCAGGAAATCCTTACGGCGGCGGAACGGTCCGCCGGTCTGACCCGTCAACTGCTGGCCTTTGCCCGGAAACAGACCATTGATCCGAAAATACTGGATATCAATGAGGTCCTGGAAGATATGCTGAAAATGTTGCGGCGCCTGCTGGGCGAAGACATTACCCTGGCCTGGCGGCCCGGCAAAGACTTGTGGACGGCCAAGGTCGATCCCACCCAGATGGACCAGATTTTTGCAAACCTGTGCATCAATGCCAGGGATGCCATCCAAGGGGTTGGGAAGATCACCATCGAGACTGCCAATACCTCTTTTGATGAAGCCTATTGCAGGGATCATATGGGTTTCAATCCCGGTGATTATGTCATGATTGCCGTAAGCGATAACGGTTCGGGCATGGACAGGGAAACCCTGGAACATCTTTTTGAACCTTTTTTTACGACAAAGGAAGTCGGAAAAGGAAGCGGCCTCGGGCTGGCAACGGTTTACGGCATAGTGGATCAGAACAAGGGTTTTATCAATGTCTACAGCGAACCGGGTCAGGGCAGCACCTTTAAAATCTATCTTCCCAGACAGGATGAAACCAGGGTATCCACTCCTGAAGAGGGCCTTAAGCCGGCTCTTCCTACAGGGACTGAAACCATCTTATTGGTGGAGGATGAGGAAGCGATTCTGGGAATGACCAAGAGAATGCTTGAGCGGCTGGGGTATAGCGTATTAACGGCCCATACGCCCGGAGAAGCCCTTGGCATTGTTGAAGATCCGGCTACAGGGGGGATTCATTTGCTCATGACGGATGTCATTATGCCCGAAATGAACGGCCGGGACCTGTCTGAAAAGATTCTCAGTCTGCACCCCGGCCTCAAATGCCTGTTCATGTCGGGGTATACGGCCGATGTCATTGCCCATCACGGCGTTCTGGACAAGGATGTGCAATTTATCAACAAACCCTTTTCCATGCAGGATCTGGCCGTTAAATTAAGAACGGTGCTGGGTCAATGATTTCGATTCCGGGTCAACGGGCGCTATCCCAGGATAAACAGCTCGCCATAGGCGGGCTTGATCTGAAACAGGTCTTTGAGCGGAAGGTTGAGGACATGGCAGAGAATCACCCGGATCACGCCGGCATGGGTGACAAGCAGCGTTTTCCCTTTTTTCCGGGCCAGTGGGTTGAAAAAGGGCAGAACCCGGTCCGAGAGGTCCTGAAAACTTTCGCCGCCTGATGGGCGATAGGAGCAGAGGTCTTCCCCCCGTTTGATAAATTCTTCAGGATAAAGCGCCTTGATTTCCTCAAAGGTTTTGCCGTCCCAATCCCCCATATGGATTTCATTCAAGGCAGGAGTATGGATGACCGGCAGGTTTCCGGCGATGCGGCGGGCCGTGTTGCCGCAGCGCTGAAGGCGGCTGGAATAGACGGCATCCAGGGGAAAGCCTGAAAAAGCCTGTTGCCAGGTGCGGGCCTGGGAAAGGCCGGTATCATCCAGGGGGACATCGGTGGCGCCGATAAAGCGTTTTTCCTCGTGACCCTGGATCCGGCCGTGCCTTAACAGAAAGATCAGGGAATCCTCATGGGCATATTCCTCGAATGGGTTTTCCGGCGGAAGGTTCCATTCCGGCCTGTATGAGCGGCGTATTTTCATGGGGTTTCCATGGCCATTGCCGGGTCGTAGCAATGGCCGTTTTCAGGATCAGGTTTTGGTTATTTCCCGAAGCTGCAAGAAGGAAACCGGCAGGTGCCGCAACTGGAGCAGAATCCCCCGTGGCCCATGCGGATAATATCCGCCTTGGTCACGGATTCCCTGGCCAATAGCCTGGGCACCACCAGATCAAAAATAGAAGCCCGGTGGTACATAACACAGCCGGGAAGGCCGATGACGGGAATCTCATGGATATAGGCCAGCATGAACATGGCACCCGGCAGGACCGGAGCCCCGTAGGAAACAATTTGGCCCCCGGCGGCCCTGATGGCGGCGGGCGTCAGATCGTCCGGGTCCACGGACATGCCGCCGGTAAGGGCAATCATTCCAGCGCCTTCATCCAGCATGGATTGTATGGCGGCCACGGTCATGGTCAGATCATCGGACACAATGGTTTTTTTCAGGATACGGCTTCCCAGGGCCTCGAATTTTTTTTCCACCACGGGCCCGAATCCGTCTTTGATCCGGCCGTGGTAAACTTCGGACCCGGTTACGATAAGGCCCACATCCACTTTTGCAAAGGGCCGGATATCGATGAGGGGAAAATATTGCCCGCAAATGTCTTCAGCCTCGATGATCCGGTTTTCATCAATGGTCAGGGGAATCACCCTTGTTCCGGCCAGTTCCTGGCCTCTTGTCACCATTTGCCCGGTATGGAGGGAGGCAAAAATCACATCCGGCACGGAATTCAATTGCTCAAGACCCTCGACGTTGATCTTCAGCAGGCCCTGTTCCAGGGCTTTAAATCCCACTTTGCCTTCCTTGGGGTCACTGAGGGAAATCCCGTTTCCAAGAGCGGCCCTTGCGATTCTCAGGGCCGCCTCGTTTTCATGGATTTCACCGTTGAGACCGGCCACATAAATATGCTGTTTTCCTAAATCCAGGAGGGCTTCCACATCGGCCTGGGTAATAACATGCCCCTTTTTAAACCGGGGCCCCTTGAAAAGATCGGGCAGGATCTGGGTAATGTCGTGGAGCAATACCTTGCCGACGGCTTCCTGAACCGGCACAGCCTTGACCTGATCTTTTTCATAATATTTCATTTCAGCGCTCTTCCTTTTTATTTAATTTCTATCCACCCAGGTTGGGGTTGATAAATTCGATCGTATCATTTTCAAAAACAGGGTGGTTGTCATAGGCTGAAGGATAAATGTATTTTCCGTTTTGTTCAACAATAAGATGAGGGTCTCCTTCTTTTGCCCATTCAATGAGCGCTTTAATGGTCATTTCTTTCGGGATGGTTTCCTCTATTCCGTTCAACTGTATTCTCATGATTCAAAGCCTCTTGTCAGGGTTAGAAATTTGCCCGCATGCCTTGCATTGGGGATTTGAATTAAGATTAACGCAGTGAATTCTCATGTCAAGGCCGGATATGCAGACCATCCGGTTTTCAAGGGGTTTCCCGATTCCCAGGATGAGTTTAAGGGTTTCCATGGCCTGGAAGGAGGCGGCCATTCCCGCCGCAGGCCCGACAATGCCCGAAACTCTGCCCACTGGGGCATCTCCTCCGGTGACGATACACTCAAAGCAGGCGGTCCGGCCCGGCACAAAGCTGGAGATCATGGCGTCAAAGCCCCGGACCCCGGCGTAGACAAAGGGAAGCCCATGTCTGAGGGAGGCCCGGTTCAGCACCTGCCGGGTCTCATAATTATCCGAGCCGTCCACGATAATCTCCACCCCGTCCAGCAGGGCGTCGATATTGGCGGAAGTGATCCGGGTCCGGACCGGGGTTACCCGAATTGTTGGGTTTAAGGCTTTCATGCGGTCGGCGGCGGATATGACCTTGGGTTGGCCTAAAAAGGCTTCGGAATGAATGATCTGGCGGTTCAGGTTGCTGGGTTCCAGGCTGTCGTGGTCCACGATCTTGATATGGCCGATGCCTGCCGCCGCCAGATAAAGGGCGGTAACGGATCCCAGCCCGCCGGTCCCGGCGATCAGGACGCCCGCGTGGGCGAGGCGTTCCTGACCTTGGGGACCTATTTCGGGAAGGATGGTCTGCCGGACGTATCTTTCATCCATTCCTGTCATCTTTATTTGATCTTGTTCTTTTCCTTATATTCCTGGATGGCGTTGTATACCCGTTCCGGTGTCAGGGGCAGTTCATTGAGCCGGACACCGGCGGCGTCGTATACGGCATTCAGGATAGCCGGGATGGTGGGCATGATGGCGCCTTCGCCCACTTCCTTGGCTCCGTAGGGGCCGTTGGGTTCGTCGCTTTCCACCACAATGGCTTCCACATGGGGCATATCCATGGAGGTGACGATCTTGTATTCGGCCAGGTCATGGTTCAGCACCCGGCCCTGTTTGTCGAAAATGACTTCTTCATGCATGGCTTCGCCGATGCCCATGGAGACCGATCCCTGCATCTGGCCTTCCACCGAGGTCAGGTTGATGGCCTTGCCGCAGTCGTGGGCATCGGTGATTTTATCAATGGTGACCTGGCCGGTTTCCATGTCCACGGTAACTTCTGCCACCTGGGCCGAACATCCGTAGGCCGGGGAGGTCCCCACTGCTGCGCCCTTGAATTTGCCGCCCAGATCATGGGGTTTGTATTTTCCGGTTCCCACGATGGAGCCCCGTTCAAGAAAGGCGATCCTGGAGGCTTCTTTAAAGGTCAGTTTTTCCGAGGCGGGATTATCGATCCAGCCCCTGTGTTCCTTGATATACCGGGTCCTTAGTCCTGAAAAATCCGGGGCCGCGCCCTTGAATTCAATAAACCCGTTACGGATGTCCATATTCTCCACCGGCACTTTCAATTGTTCGGCAAGGACTTCCAGCACCTGGCGTTTGGCGTGCTCGGCCGCATCCTTGGTGGCATGGCCCGTCATGAGGGTCTGGCGGCTGGAATAGGCTCCCAGGTCCACTCCCATGTCGGTGTCGCCCGAGGCCAGCCGGACGTTTTCAAGGGGAATCCCAAGGGTTTCAGCCGCAATCATGGCAAAGGCCGTATCGGATCCCTGGCCGATTTCGGCGGAGGCGGTATACACCAGGGCCGTTCCCCCGTCTTCCGTCAGTTTGACGATGACGGTGCCGTGCCAGGTATCGGACCGGTAAATGGGATAGCCGGCTCCGGAGACAAAGAACCCGCAGGCCATGCCGATGCCCTTGCCCTTGGGCATCTTGCCTTTTTTATGATCCCAGCCCGAGCCTTTCCGGACGGCTTCAATGCATTCGGACATGCCGAAGGAACTCATATTCAGATCGTTGCAGGTGGTGTCCCCGGTTTCCATCATGTTTTTGATGCGCAGTTCCAGGGGGTCCATGCCGATTTTTTCGGCGATCATGTCCAGTTGCTGTTCAAAGGCGGCCCTTGCAATGACGGCCCCATGGCCCCGCTGGGCCCCGCAGGCCGGTTTGTTGTTGTAGACCCGGTAGCCGTCATAGCTCATATTGTCCAGTTTGTACGGTCCGCCCAGCAAAGAGCCGGTGTAATAGACCGTGGCAATGCCGAAACTGGTATAGGCCCCGCCGTCCAGCCAGCATTCATGCTTGATGGCCATGAGGGTGCCGTCTTTTTTGGCGCCCGTGGTGATGGTATGGGAGAATTGGTGTCTGGCCCTGGCCAGCATGAAGACCTGGTCCCGGGTATAATTCATTTTTACGGGTTTTTTGGTTTTCCGGGCCAGGATGCAGCAGGCCAGTTCCATGGGGTTGGCCGCAGCCTTGATGCCGAACCCGGCGCCCACATAGGGTTTGATCACCCGGACCTTACCAACATCCATGCCCAGGACCATGGCCACAGTGCGCTGAACATAGTGGGGCACCTGGGTGGAACTGGTCAGGGTCAGGACGCCCAGGTTGTCAAATTCGGCGATACATCCCTGCATTTCGATGAAGGCCCCGTCCTGGCGTTTGTTTTTCATCTTGGTGGTGATGATGATATCGCTGTTTTTCAGGCCCTCTTCCACATTTCCGAATTCCTGGTGGACTTCGGCGCAGAGGTTTTTGGGGGAGCCCTCATGAAGCAGGGGGGCCCCGTCTTTCATGGCCTCTTCAATGGTCAGCACCGCCGGCAGGATTTCGTATTCCACTTTTATCAAGTCTACGGCAGCCAGGGCAATATCCAGGGAATCGGCTGCCACGGCCGCAATCTCATCCCCCACATAACGGACCCTGTCAATGGCGAAAACGGTTTCATCATACCGGGCCGGGCTGACCCCATATTTAATGCTGCCGGCGTCCTTTGACGTGATAACGGCTTTGACCCCTTTGAGCTTTTCAGCCTTCGACGTATCAATGGAAAGTATTTTGGCATGGGCATGGGGACTTTGCAGCAGGGCCCCATACAGCATGCCGGGTCTTGAAATATCATCTACAAATACAGCTCTTCCGGTTGCCTTGTCCGGCGTATCAATTCGGTTTGCCCGGGTGCTGATAATATCAAATTCTTTCATGGATCCTCCTTGGATGCGCGCTCTGTTATGATCTTAGGGATTCGATGGCTTCAAAAATTTTCGTATATCCCGTACACCGGCACAGGTTCCCGGAAATGCCTTCCCGGATTTCCTGTTCGTTGGGGTTGGGGTTTTTATCCAGAAGGCTCTTGGTGGACATGATCATGCCGGGGGTGCAATATCCGCATTGAATGGCGCCTTTTTCCACAAAGGCTTTCTGAATCGGATGGATGCCTTCGTCCGTGCTTAATCCTTCAACGGTCTCGATCCTTGAGCCATTGGCCTGGACAGCCAGCACAAGACAGGAGTTCACCGGATCTCCATTCATAATAACGGTGCAGGCCCCGCAGTCACCGGTGTCGCAGCCTTTTTTGGTGCCGGTCAGCTTCAGGTCGTAGCGGAGCAGGTCTGCAAGGGTTTTATTGGGTTCAACTGCAATTTCATGGTCCAATTCATTGATGGTCAGATGGATTATCTTTTTCATATATGTCTCCTGTTCGTTTACCTTCCGGCAAGTTCAAAGGCGGTTGTTAGGGTGCGTTTGGTCAAAACGCCCACCATGGCCCGCCGGTATGCGGCGCTGCCCCTGAAATCGTCAATGGGTTTGCAGTCTTCAAACCGGGCTTTTTCCCCGGCTTCATAGAAGGATGTTTCTTCTGCAATTTTGCCTTTGAGAAGCGCCTCGGCTTTTAACGACCGGATGGGTGTGGCGGCAACGGACCCAAGGGCAATCCTGGCATTGAGGATAATTTTGGTTTTCGGGTCAAACTCAAGAAAAGAAGCCACGTTCACCACATTGATTTCAGAGGATTTCCGTTTTCCGAGCTGGATATAGTGGGCGCCGCTGTGGGCTGGCGGAGTCGGCAGTCTGAACCCCGTGAGGATTTCATCTGCCTTCATATCTGTTTTGCCGGGGCCCTTGAAAAATTCTTCAATGGGCATTTCCCGTTTTCCATCCAGGCTTTCCAGAAGGACCAGGGCTTTATAGATGAGCAGAGCAGGCAGGGAATCTCCGGCCGGGCTTGCATTGCACACATTCCCGCCCAGGGTGGCCCGGTTGCGGATGAGATGGGTGCCGATATTGTCAACCCCGGATTTTAAGGCTGAAAATTTTTCCTTGATCACAGGAGTTCCTGAAATCGCAGCCATGGTGGCGCAGGCGCCGATTTCCACAAAATCCGGCTGGGCCGTGATCCGGGCCAGAGATTCGATTCTCTGGAGGCTGATGATATGGTCTGTGGTGATAATCTTCTTTTTCAGGTGAACCAGAAGATCTGTTCCCCCGGCCAGAAGCCTGGCGGTCGAACCCAATTTTTTCTTGAGTTCTAAGGCTTCTTTAATGCTGCCGGGCTCGTGAAATTCAAACTTGGGTAAAAGCATAGGATTTCCTCTCTTAAATGGGTCAACGTATTTATACGATAGACCAATTTGCTACCATTGAAAAAATGTTATGTCAACACAAACATAACGCTTAGGATCATATTTAAAATGTTAAAAATTCACATTCTGAATCCGATTAAGGGAGTGACTTAAAAATAAAAATAAGATATGATTCCAATGTCATGGAAAATCAAAATTTGAAAGTTTGTATGAGACTCTGGATTGAGTGCGAAACAGGAGAAACCCTGTTTGGCGAAGGTCAGATCACTATCCTGGAGGCCATTGAAAAAGAAGGCTCCATCAATGCTGCTGCAAAATCCCTGGGCATGGGGTACAGGTCCATGTGGGGCAGGCTTAAGAAAATCGAAGAAAGACTGGGGACTCCCCTGTTGATCCGGCGAAAGGGAGGGGTCTCCGGGGGCCAATCCGTCCTCACACCCGAAGCCAAACGCATGGTGGAAAAATTCAGACAGCTTCAGCAGAATCTTCACGAAACCGCAGAAAAAATTCGCTTTAACATTTTTTCATAGCACGGTTCTTGCTCTTTTCAGTTCAGAACGCAAACGCTGACCACTGGAAGGGAGACAAAGACCATGGAAAAAGAAGCCGTCCTGAAAACCCTTGGAGTCCTTTTCGCCGTACTGTTGTATGCTTCCTTTTCCCATGCCGGAGATATGGAAAATGAACAGGCGTGCAGCCTGCCGGTGTCTGCCGGGATTTTGACGGTATCCGCCAATCTGCCCCATGAATCGTTAGAGGAAATGAATCGTTTTTCGTTTTTGTATTCACCGGAGATCCTGGCCGGAAAATCGGATAAAAAAGGGTTTTTCCATGAAATCGGGAAAGCCGTGGATCAGGCTTCCTATTATTTTTCAGGCATGTTCTGATCGAAGATCATTCATCAAAGAATCCGGAGACCCGGTTTGAATTGAAAAGCAAGATTCGAGATTTCAAGGAGGACCCCCGGGCGTTTGAACTCAATCTGTCTCTGGATATCGGGTATCACAGCGCCGACAATATGAATATTTATGCCGTTAGAATCGAGACTTTTTTTCACCAGACCTTTGTCACGACAGTTTATTATTATGAAAAAAAAGAAATCGAACTGGGTCTGAGCAATGTCATGATCAACGAGCTTCTTTTGGATGGGATGAAACTGGAACTCCAGACGGATTCATATATCAGTTCGGGTGCCTTGCTGTTGACCATGGCCCTTTAGCCCATTAGCTGCCACCATCCGATGATGGTGCCGATTCTTTGAAATTAGATCCCTCCTTTTTCTTCAATGCCGCGGATCCAGTCGGCAAGGAGGTATGTTGGATGGCATCGGGGTCTGTTAATCAGAACCCGAGGGCCAGCTTTTTGTTGATTTTTTCAGCGGCGGACCGTGTCTGCTCGATAATGGCGGGCATTTTTTTGTCCGACATGGATGCCTTGAAACCGACGACCCAGAGGGCCGGAATGTGGGCGCCGTATTTTTTGATGGGGGCGGCCACGGCACGGACGCCGGACAGATATTCTTGATCATCCGTGGCAATGCCTGACTGTCTGACCTTCTCAAGTTCTTTTGCATACAGGTCGGAATCAATAATGGTGTTGGCGGTGTATCTTACCAGAGGGTTGGCATGCAGGTATTTTTCAATATCGTGGGAATCCATTTGAGACAGGAACAATTTACCCACAGCCCCTGCCATCAGCGGCAGGGTGGTGCCGATGGGGGAGGTGATTTTAAAATCCTTCCTGGATTCAATAATATCGATCACAGTGACGCTCTCCCCGTTTCTGACCCCTAGAAAAACCGATTCCTGGCACTGCTCCATGAGATCTTCCATAATGGGGCGGGCGATGTTTTTAAAATCGATCCGTTCATAGGCGGCTTTGCCCAGCGTCATCAGGGTAAGACCAGTGGTGTATCTTTTGGATACCGAGTCCCGCACGAGAGCACCCACATCTTCCAGGGCGGCCGTAATGCCGTGAACCGTACTTTTGCTGATGTCAAGACGTGAGGAAATCTCACTGATCCGCAGTCCCTGGTTGCTTTTGGATATGACATCCAGGATGACAAATGCCTTTTTAATAATTGGGGCCTGATATTTTTTTACCATTGTTCACCATAATAAGTTCTCTAAATGATACCGAAGTATAAAGGCCCCATTAAATTAAATCAACCTAATGGGGCCTTGTATTTTTCAACCGCGCTTAAAAAAAATCTGATCTGGATCGTTACAAATAATCAAGTTGTTTTGGAGCCGGTCCTTAAGCAGTATGTTGTTCAAGAGCCATTGCCTGTTTCTTTACCGTTGACAGGCGAAGCGCAGCCGCTCTTTTTTTCTCAATGCTGACATCACCGCCATCCGTGTACTCAATGGCCTTTACATCACAGAATCTGACGCACTGGGGGTCTCCGTCACAAAGATCGCATTTGGCGACCTGTCTGTCGATGGCATTGTAGTGCATGGCGCCGAAAGGACAGACCGAAACACAGGTCCGGCAGCCGATGCAGAGGTCGTAATCCACTTCGACCCGGTTCAGCTCTTCATTTCGGGATATGGCGCCGACAGGGCAGCCGTTCAGACAGGGCGCGTCCTGGCATTGTTGACAGGAGACAGGTACATAAAGCCCCTCCATCTCCCACTTCATAACGCGAATGCGGCTTCGGCTCGGGTTGGATGCGCCGTGGTGCCTTACCGCACAAACCTGTTCACAAAGCCTGCATCCGGTGCATTTTTCATGATTTATCAATAAAACCTTGCTATTTGATTGCATTGTGTTCTCCTTTTCTATCCGAACTGCCCGTTACAGCAGATGTGAGGGTTCGTTTTCCAGGCCAAGTTCTTTCAGTGTACTCTTTTTGGGAATACCGTTTTTGTCCAGCCCTTTGTGTTCATAGAATTCATCGACCATTTTATCGAATTTCTCTTTGACGATATATCTTCCGATAACGTCGATGGCTCCCCTCTTACAAGGTTCATCATGATAGCGATGATTCAGCACATCACCTTTTTCCGGATCATTACGGGTTGCCCCCTCCCTAAGATTAAACAACCGTTCGATCATGTTGTTTCTTCTTGCGACTTGCCAGATCTCCTCGGGTGTCATCTCAATCCCCGTGTTCAGGTAAAGCACCTTGGGCCAGTTTTCGAAATTGGGCAGGGTGGCGCCAAGGAACGTGGTGTGGTATTTGCAGATACCCAGACTGTCCACGGCCATATAGCAGTTTTCCTGCCAGAAGACCTGCCAGGGTTTGCCCACATATTCGGTATGTTCAGAGCTTAAGGGGCCGTCATAGGGAACCGGTGTGCTGTAAATTTTACGCAGCACCTTTTCCGGCAGATGGTAGAGGTCGATGGCCGGCCGGCTTCTCAGGTGGTCGGACCCTCTGGATGAGGTGGCTATATTGAGTGCAAGTGCGGGGGTGGCCCTTTCGTCAGAGTGCAGGTTGTTCATCCCCTTTACCTGGATGAGATAATCAAAGGAGTTTTTCCCTATATCCTTAGAGGCCGGGATACCGCCTTTTGCCAGAACGTCACCCAGCCATCCCTTGCGGTAGCAGATGCGCTCGATCATTTCCAGGACAGCTTCATCATTGCCAAAGCGCAAATCAATGCCATCTGTCTGATCTTTGGTGATCAGGCCTTCTTCAAAACATTCCATGGCCCATGAAATGATGCTGCCGGTTTCAAGGTTGTCCATACCGAACTGATCCACAAGATGGTTGCCCGCCAGAACCGTTTCCGCGCTCCGACACCCGACTTCTGCGCCAAAAGCACCCTGGGAGGTGTATTCCGGACCTTCGTCGTATTTACCCTTGTATTTACCCGACGGGATTTTATACTGGGCCCGGCAGTGAACCTGGCAGCCGAAGCAACCGGACATATGGTAGGGACCCATGGTTTCAGTGGCGATTTCATCAATCCGTTCCGGTTCGATGTCATCGGCATATTCCAACTGGTTGTACCTGAAATTTTCCGTCCTGACACCGCCCCAGGAATTGGTGGCGCCCCAGATAAAGGGTGTGCCCAAAGTGCCCTGGGTCTGGCTAACTTTAGCACCGGTGATCTGCTCGATGAATTTTTTATTGTATTCCAGTGCTTCCACAGGATGGGTGATCTTGACGTCCATGGTGCCGCGGCAGGCTACAGCCTTCAGATTTTTGGATCCCATGACGGCACCCATACCGGTTCTGCCGCCGGCATTTTTGACACCGGTCATCACGTTGGCAAAGGCCACCAGATTTTCACCGGCAGGTCCGATGACAAGGCTTTTCACTTCTTTGTCATTCAATTCATCATGGATGGCCCACTGGGTGTCGGTAACGGTTTTTCCCCAGATGTTGGCCGCATCCCTGATTTCGATGTTACCATTGTTGATATAAATATAGCTTGGTCTTTTCGCTTTGCCTTTTATGACCAGGTGGTGGAATCCGGCCCAGGCCATTTCAGGTGCAAAAAAACCACCCATGTTGCAGCTTCCCAGAAGCCCGGTGAGGGGCGATTTTGCCATTACATGGGTTCTGGCGGTGGCAGATGCTAAAGTGGCACACAGAATTCCGCCGCTGATGATCAGCGCGTTGTCAGGTCCAAGCGGATCACATCCCTTTTTCGTATGGTTGTAAAGCAGGTAGGCATCAAGGCCCCTGCCGCCCAGAAATTTTTTCCTGACTTCCATTGGTATGGGCTTTATCTCAATGTCGCCTGTGGTCAGATTGATATAGGCGATCTTTCTGTCTAATGCCATGTTATTTGCCCCCCTTTTTTTCAGCCGCTTTTAATTTAGCTTCAGTGACTTCTTTGAAACGATCCTGTGCGATCTTTCTGTTCACTTCCCAGACCGGTCCTCTGATTCTCGGTAGTTTGGGATTGACCCAGAAAATACGAAACTCCATGCCGCAGGTTGCGCATTTGGCATGGTCTGCGCCTGGTTCAGGAACGATGCGTTCCATACAACTTGGGTTGTGGCACCTGACTTTGCCGAATGTCCTGGTTTGCTGCAGACTCTCCGCGCCGGTTAATTGGTTCTCTTCCCTTGCCATTGTTACCCATCTCCTTTTTGAGTTTTCGAAAAAGTTCACTATGGTGTTTTTTATTTCTTGGACTTATTCACTATAGTGAATCTTTTTCCGGTTTTCGACCCTGTTGTTTTTGTCTAAAAAATCAAATAACTAAACTCTTCCGGCCAATTATTGATGTTTTTTACTTGACATATCTGGCGGCTATTTGATATTTTGCTATTCAATATAGCGAACAGAATTCGACTTTGTCAAGTTTAAAAATTCAGATGGCTTGACAGCCTTATTAAAAATGCTTTCCGTGATATATGAGGAGGAAAGAATATGACGACGGACCGAAGAATTGCACTGGTGGACCTTGGCCGGTGTGAGGTGGAAACCTTTCCGGTATCAATGGATCTTGAACAAAGATTCCTTGGCGGTAGTGGTATTGCCACCTACCTTTTTTGTAAGCATGCGCCCAAAATGGTCGACCCGGGTTCCGCCGATAATATATGCATCGTCAGTGCGGGATATCTGAGCGGGACGTTGAGTGCGCCCCTTGGGGCGGCGGTGTTGACAAGCAAGTCCACTGCCACGGGGCTTCTGGCCAGAGTGTGTTTAGACGGCCCTTTTGCTGCTGAGATGCGCCAGGCCGGCTTTGACCACCTGGTGTTGAAAGGACGGGCTGAAAATGAAACCTGCCTGCTGATCCGGGATGGCCGCATTGAATTTAAAGAGGTACACGGCTTAAAGGATAAAAGTTTATCTGACCAGCGAGCCATACTCCGTGAAGACGTCCTGGCGGCAAAAAATGTCTTGGCCATGGTTTGCAGCGGCACAATCGCATTGGAAGTAAAAGATCCCGAAGGCATTATTGCCTATGAGAAAAAGTTTCTTGAAACTATTGATGAACCGCCGGCCCTAAACACCCCGGATCAGGACGGTCAGGATTCGGAAATCATGGAAGGTCCGGCAGGATCCGTTGATCCGGCTCAAATAAAACAGACCCTTATGCAGATCCTCGGGGTACAGCGCCTCGGGCTGCCGCCGTCAGGAACAAAGAGCGGTGGGGGCGGCAAAGAACTCAATTTTCAGACCGCTGCCGACAGGATTCTGCTCAATACCGGACTTGTTCTGGATGAAAATGAATTAAAACAGATTGCCTACCGCTGTATCGCCATGGAACGCATCTATAATATAAGGGAGGGGATTACCTCAAACCAGGGTCGGCAGGCCGACGATTATCGGGAAAACGGATGGACCCGGCAGGCTGTGTTAAAAAAAACAAAGGTGTTTGATCCGCTTCGGATTGACGATCTGTGGAGCCGGTTAAAATAGGAATCGTTACAGTTTGATATATATAAATGATGAGAATGACCATGAAAATACTGATATCCGATCCAAATAAATGCAACGGTTGCAGGATGTGCCGGACGGCCTGCGCCATCCGGAAAGCCGGGGTCTGCAACCCGGAAAAATCACGTATTCAAGTGATTCAGATGGATGAATGCGACCGGTATCTGCCCCTGGTCTGCCAGAACTGCGAAGACGCACCCTGCATTGCGGCATGTCCCAAAGAGGCCATCAGCAGAATGGATGACCCGGTGCTGCAGACCGTCATTGATTACAATAAATGTGTGGGCTGTAAAATGTGTCTTAACGCATGCAGTTTCGGCGCCATCGGGTTTGATGAGGATCGGGGGCGGCCGTTTAAATGTGATCTTTGCGGGGGAGATCCCTTATGCGTTCACTTTTGTGAGCCGGGAGCCTTAACACTAAAGGATTCTGCTATGATTCAATATGACCAGGCCAGGACATCCGCGTTAAGACGCACCGTTGGTATACGGAGATGAATCCAGGCAGGTGAATCGAGAGATGGGTCCAATATACAAATTAAGGCAAAACAACAACAGAACAGACGGAGTCAAACGTCATGCGCTATTTTCAAGTAAACGATCAGTGTAACGGGTGTCTGGCTTGTGTCCAGAACTGCCCTGCAAATGCATTGCGCGCGGAGGATTCAGATGCAAACCGAGTGCTTTCCCATAATATGGCGCGCTGTGCGCGCTGCGGCAACTGCTATCGTATCTGTCCCCAGAAAGCCATCGAATTTCAATTCATGCTCGAGAACGGCTGGGATGAGGTAAAATCACTTGAACTGGTCTATTGCAGCGTTTGCGGCGTCCCCATATATACAGTGGATTACAGGCGGACATTATCTGAGAAACTGGGCAAGGAAAGTGAGCCTACCTGTTCTAAACATCGGGATGAGGTGACCCGGGCTGCAAAGGCCCATTTTCTGAAAAAGAAATCCCCGGAGATAAAACCGGATATAAGATCGGATATAGGATCGGATATGAGAGGTGGTGCAATATGATTGTCGGCAATCTTAAACCATTGGAAGAAATTATCGAAAGCCTTGGGGATTATAAGAATATTTTTGTTTTGGGCTGCGGCGGCTGCGTTTCCGTCTGTCTCACCGGAGGAGACAGACAGGCCCATCAGTTGGCAACGGAGCTGGATCATATCCGGCATTACAAAACCGGGAAGCCCAAATTTACCGTACATACCATTGAGCGCCAATGTGAACCGGACTGGCTGAAAGACTATTTAACAATTCCCGAAAACACGGATGCAGTGCTGACCCTTGCCTGCGGAGCCGGTGTGCAGACCATGGCCTTCTTTTTCGATTCCCTGCCCGTTATCCCGGCCGTCAATACCACGTTCATGGGCTCGAATGTGGAACCAGGTGTCTGGCAGGAGATGTGCCAGGGCTGCGGGGACTGTATGCTGGGCCACACAGGGGGGATATGTCCCGTCGCAAGATGTGCGAAAACCCTTTTTAACGGACCCTGCGGCGGTTCCAGTAACGGAAGCTGCGAGGTTGATAAAAATATAGTCTGCGCCTGGGCCATGATTTACTACAAGCTTAAAAAGACCAATCAGCTTCACCGTCTGATGAAAGTCAGGGAACCGAAAAACTGGCAGCCGGCCGGAGGCGCAGGACCCAGAAAACTGGTCCGGCCTTTTAATAAACCGCTTTAAGGATGTGTCCATGGAAATTAATGAGATTGAACTGCTCAGCGTCGGGATTGATGTGGGATCATCCACAAGCCATCTGGCTTTTTCAAACCTATTGCTTAAAAGAGACGAAACATCCCCCACCCGGCGGTTCCATGTTGTTGACCGCAAGGTCGTTTATGAGGGAGAGATTATCGATACTCCCTTAAAGGACCATCAGACCATAGATGTCGAGCAATTGACCCGGTTTTTCAAGAAGGAGTACATCCGTGCGGGTATCCAACAGGATGATGTCAAAACCGGGGCTGTTATCATCACCGGGGAAACTGCCAAAAAGCAGAATGCGGAAGCGATCGCGGCCGCCCTGTCCAGTGATGCAGGTAAATTTGTCGCCGCAACTGCGGGACCCAATTTTGAGAGCATGATTGCGGCGATGGGTTCAGGTGCTGTCGACCGCTCGAAAAGAACCGCTAAAACCATACTTTCCTGTGATATTGGCGGCGGCACATCCAATATGGCCATCTCCTGCAACGGGCAGATCGTATCCACCAGCAGTATTTCGGTGGGCGGCCGTCTCCTGGCCGTGAACGCCAAAAGAAAAATCCTGCGGACCAGTGAGCCTGCTAAAAAAGTGATGACTCATCTGGGAATACACTATGATGTGGGAGATGTGATCCCTGAAGAATCGCTGAAAAAAATTGCCGCTGTACTGGCCCAAACCCTTTTAGAGGTCATGAATGGCCCGGCTGTTTCAGCTCTTGCCAAAGATCTGATGATCACCGACGATCTGGACTCTTCCAGGAAAATCGACGAATATACCTTTTCAGGCGGTGTCTCTGAATTGCTCTACGGCTGTAATGGGTTTCAGCACAATGATATCGGTTCATACCTTGCCGCTGAAATCAAGACGCTGCTCCCAAAGCTTCCCGGGCCGGTCTTTGAACCTGAAAACAAGATAAGGGCGACGGTCATCGGCGCCGGCGCCCATACATTATCCATATCGGGTTCCTCGGGGTCCATGGATGACCAGCTTCAGTTTCCCATGTGGAATGTGCCGGTGCTCAGGGTTGACGTGAAACAGGATCAATTAAGCCATGACCATATCACATCTGAAATTGAGAGGTCTTTTAAGCGGTTTGATCTGACCGAGGGGACCGAAACCGTGGCGCTTTATTTTAAGGATCTCACCCACAATTCCTACCAAAAGCTGGTCATGTTCGGCAAAGCCATTGAGTCGGCACTGGTGAATTCAATCGGAAAACACGTTCCTGTTATTCTCATTTTTCTGGCCGATATTGCCTGTGGTGCGGGAAATGTCAT